>Ga0184632_10000630_pt1 | contig 14179 bp, 12 predicted proteins | sample PLM31_50_b1_FD_133153 | JGI IMG/M metagenome (GOLD analysis project Ga0184632, IMG submission 133153) | Groundwater sediment microbial communities from an aquifer in East River, Colorado, USA - PLM3-1_50_b1 | ecosystem: Environmental > Terrestrial > Soil > Riparian zone | place: USA: East... | reverse complement strand
GCTCTGTTGCTGTTTTCTGGATGCTCCATGTTCAGCAAGCCGCCGGCAGTTCGTCCCCCGCTTGCGGCCACGGCCTGCAAGCCTTCTAGCGTCATCAAGACCAACCAAGCCGGTATGACGCTGTATAACGAGCGCCACTTTGAGGCCGCAAAGGAGAAATTCACCGCGGCGGTGAGCGAGGGACCGAAGTGCGCTGAAGCCCATTACAACCTTGGACTCTCGCTGTCTTATCTGGGGGCCAAAGAGGAGGCCCGTCTGCATTTTATCGAGGCTGCGAACTTGGCGCCGGGAAATCAGGTAATTTGGGATTCTCCCGCGCTCCGGCCTTACGGTGAGCCGCAGAAAGAGAAGAAAACGACGAAGAGCGCGACTGAGCAGGCACCGGGGGGCCTCGGAGGTCGCGGGCGAGTTGGCGGGTACTGAACGTGAAGGACCTGTCTACAAACCGATTTTTGTCCTGATCTCTTCGCGAACGTTGTCCTTTGCCTCCAACATCCAGGCTTCCAGTTTCGTGAACAGATAGGCGTCATTTCCTGTAAAGCCGGGGATCAGCAGCTCCGAGGCCTTCTCGATCCGGCCTTCTTCCAGAGCAATCACAATCTTCTGATCGGCGATCAGCCGGGTCAGCATTTGCGTCAGCTTGAGTTGCTGCCCCGGAGATCCTCCAGAGACCCCCAGAATCTTTTGCTGGAACGTATCCAATTCAGCCTTGATGTCTACGAAGACCCGCACGACCCGTGGGATGAGCCAGCCCTTTCGATTCACAAAAAAATCGTAGGACAAAATATCTTTGCCCGGCTCCCGAAAAGGCCCCGTGGCCAACGTCACTTCGTACTTCGCAGCGGTCGGCTGAGCTTCAGCCATCGCCGTCGTTCCTCCAAAGACCACATGCAGTCTTCATGATTCCTCCTGAGAGCGACTTCAACTATACGGAGCCCGGCAGATCCTTGTCAAAATAGCGAAGCACCGCTTCCGCCGCCGCCGTCCCATCGCGAATGCAATCCGGAAGTCCAACGCCCCGGTACGCTGCTCCGGCCAGAAACAGACCGGGCAGGTGTTCCTGCCTTGCGCCGATGGCTTCAAGGCGATGCACATGTCCGACCTGGTACTGGGGCATAGCGCGTGGCCACCGGTACACACGGGCAAGCATGGGTGCCTGTTCAATTCCCATAATCGCGCGCAATTCAGCTCGCGCTATCTGCTCAAGCTCGTTGTCGGTTTTCTCCATGATCGCTTCTCGCCCCACTCCCCCTAGGTAGCACCGGATCAGTACCGTATCCTCCGGCGCTCGATGCTCCCATTTGGAGGATGCCCATGTGCAAGCGATCAACCGACGATTCTCGACCCGAGGGACTACAAAACCATAGCCGTCGAGGTCGTGCGAGAGTCCTTCCTTGGCAAACGCCAGCGACACGATCACGCTGGAGGCATACGGAATGCCTCGCAGTTCTTCAGCCAGACTCGGATCGAGCGGCTCAAGAAGCACCGCCGCATCATAGGCGGGCGTGGTCAGGATCACGGCATCAGCCCTTAGCGGAGGACGGTCGTCCACGCTCACGTCGTATCCTGCCTGCCGATCATGCCGGCGCAGTGCTCGCACAGAGACACCAGTGAGTATCGTCGTCTGCTGAAGCTTGTGGGAAATAGCCTGGACGAGAGTGTTGAGCCCATCCCGGAGCGTCACGAAAGGCGTCCAGGGAGGGGCCGCTTTTTCTTTCCGGTTGCGCTCCTTCCATTTCGCGGCCAGAACAGCTCGAAGAAGGCTTCCATGCTCTTGTTCCATCTCTCGAAAGCGCGGGAAAGTTGCCAGCAGACTCAGCTCGTCCGCATTGCCGGTATAGATGCCGGTCAACAACGGCTCGATCATATGGTCCAGCGCCTCTTGCCCAAGACGCCGTCGGAAGAACGACCCTAGCGATTCGTCCCCGCCAGGACCGCGTGGGATCAACGGCTCGGCTGCAAGTCTTAGCTTCCCTTTCCAGGACAACAGGCTACTGCGCAGAAAGGGACCGATCCGGGTGGGCAGTCCCATGATGAGGCCTTCAGGCAATTCATGCAGCCGCCCCTTGAGGAGTACGAACGTCCGACGATGCGCGGGATTTGTGCCGATGAGCTGGTCGCTCAGACCAAGACGACGGCACAGCTCGATGCCCCATGGTTTTTGCGCGAGAAAAGAATCCGGCCCGGCTTCGAGGACAAACTCCCCCACCTGCTCCGTCAGAATTTTACCTCCGAGCCTGTGGGAAGCTTCAATCAGGGTGCACGTAACAGAGGAGGCGGCAGTGGGATCGCTCGAACTCCTCTCACTCAGGGCATATGCAGCAGCCAGCCCCGTGATGCCTCCGCCGACAATAACGACATGACGCGCGACCGCCGGCATGGGGGTAAGACCCTCACCCTAACCCTCTCCCGGCTGGGGAGAGGGAAGGGTGAGGGGCACTCTCCCTTAGATGAGAGGTGATCAGGTCGCTCAGAATCTCCACAAGCGGAGACGTGGCATTGAGCATCGGAATTCGTTCAAGCCGGAGGCCCTTCTGGATAGCCAGCTTTTTTAACTCGATATCAATGTCATAGAGGGTTTCGACATGATCCGAAACAAAGCCGACCGGGGCCACCAACACATGACGGTGCCCTTCGCGCTGAAGATCCGCGAGGGTCGCTTCCACCGTCGGACCAAGCCATCGCTCTTGTGATCGCCCTTGGCTCTGATAGGCAAACCGCCAAATCTCCGGTCGTACCTGCGTCACCACGGCACCCACCGTGGCTCGCACCTCCTGAGGATACGGATCATTGTGCTGCAAGATGCGCTCCGGCAAGCTATGGGCGGTAAACAGAATCGGCACCCGCTGCCGAACCTCCGACGGGAACATCTTCAAAGACTCCACGATATTATCCGAAATCGCTCGGATGAAAATCGGATGCGTGCTCCAGCTGGAGACGTAACTGAAGAAGTCCGGCGTTAAACCTTGCGCTCGCGCCTCCTCCACCTTTTTGATATAGGCGCCGACAGTCATCTGGGAGTTCTGCGGCGCCATGCACACACCTATAACCCGCCGGATTCCATCCTTTTCGATCTCGCGATACGTCTCCGCAATCGAGGGATGCCAATGCCGAAGCCCCACATAGACCTTCGCGTGGACGCCGGTGGACTGAAGACCTGTTTCTAACTTCTCGGCCAGCTCTCTGGTGGTCGCCAACACGGGGGACTTGCCGCCAGTGAGTCGGTAACGCTGTGTAATCTCTTCGACGAGTTCGGGAGGCGTCGGACGGCCGCCGCGAAGATCGTTGAGGTACGGCCCCACCGACTCCAACGAATCGGGCCCCCCCAGGGCCATCAAGAGAATACCGAGCCGCTCACTCAACGGAGATTACCTCCACGGAATTAGTGTTGGCTGAGCTTATGGACCAACTCGACCGTGGCCTGAACATTCTCAATCGGCGTCTTCGGCAAGATCCCGTGTCCTAAGTTGAAAATGAACCCCGGCTTCTTGCCGGCTTCCCGTAAGATCGCCTCCACGCGCCGCTCGATTTCATGAAGAGGCGCGAACAGCACGACAGGATCCATATTGCCCTGGATCGCCACATCGTCCCCGAGCCTGCGGCGCGCTTCATCCAAGCGCACGCGCCAATCAACCCCGATCACACTCCCGCCCGCCTCCTTCATCAGCTCCAGCAAGCTGGAAGTACCAGTCCCGAAGTGAATACAGGGCACATTCATGCCCTTGAGCTGTTCAAAAATGAGGTGCACGTGCGGCTGCACATATTCCCGATAATCATCGGCCCCCAGCGTCCCGACCCAGGAATCAAAAAGTTGGATCGCCTGGGCCCCGGCCTCGATCTGAGCCTTCAAATAACCGGTTATAACGCGCGCCAATTTCTCCATGAGACGGTGCCAGACATCCGGCTCGTGATACATGAGCCGCTTGGTCTCAATAAAATTCCTGGACGATCCGCCTTCAATCAGATAGCTGGCCAGCGTGAACGGCGCGCCCGCAAAGCCGATCAGTGGAACCTTTCCGGTCAACGCCTTGCGGGCTAACCGGATAGCATCGTACACAAACCGAAGCGCGTCCGGTTCCACCGGCTTCAAAGCCTCTACCGCTGCTCTGTCGCGCACCGGATTGTAAATGACCGGCCCTTCATCAGCCACGAACGCCAACTCGATTCCCATCGGCTCAAGAGGCAGGAGGATGTCGGCAAAAATGATCGCGGCATCAAGCGAAAACCGCTCGATCGGCTGAAGCGTGACCTGCGCGGCGAGCTCTGGAGTTTTACAGACCTCCAAAATAGAATGTCCTGCGCGGATCTTGCGATATTCCTCCATATAGCGGCCGGCCTGACGCATGAACCAGACCGGAACGCAGTCCGTCGGTTCCCTCCGACACGCTTTGAGAAATCGGTCGTTCATTGCACCCTTCTCGATAGTTCGGCCATTCTATGGGCCTGAGGAGAAGGGTGTCAAATACCCTGCCTTGACAGCGACGAGGCGACTGCGCCAGTTTATGTGGCTGTTTGGGCTCAAGGTCCAGCCGCTTTGGATGGAAGCCAATAGCCTGAGGTCCCAAGGACATCACGCGGAGGCTTGGCGTCTCTATCAGAAGATCCTGAAGATAGATTAATTTAGGATGACTCTTTACACACGAGCTGTCTTAAGATCTTGTGCGGCAATAAGGCAGTCTTCAAGATACTTTTGATAGGCACCGATCGCTTGTGTACCGGCGTCCACGAGCCCATCAAGGTAATCGGGATGTGCTGCGAGAAACTTTCCGAGTTCACGACGATTGAACGTCGTGTGTCCAACATCAAGCGCTACATGATCCTGAACAAAGCTAAGCCGTGTGATTACTTCTGGTCCAAGCTTTTGGGCACAGTGTCCGATAAGTTCCGGGCCATAATTGACAGAGAGCAACTCGATCTCGTATTCGACCGCAATCTGCTTGTAAGGCGAGGTGCTGCCAATGATGTCCTCATGAAGTTTTTGGTATTGCGCTACGCCAGCAGGGATGGGGCGCGCGAGCAACTTTTCTGCATTCAGTCGCTCTCCTTTACGACGCTCATTCCAGAACGCTGTAAGCGACTTCGTATCTTCAATCATCATCAAGTGATGATTCGCTTCATGCTTTGCGTGCATTTTAAGCGCGTGCCCCAAGTCTGTTAATCCAATCGCCTCACAACGCTCGCCTGCACGGCGCACCCAACCCTCAACGGGCTCTGTCATGCCGACACCGAATGCACAAAAATTTATGAGAAACAGTTCCAGCAGTTCATCGTCGGCAGCTCTTAATGTATTTACAATTTTGCTGTCTTTAAAAAGTGATCGCGCCTGTTGGACACGTTGCTCATAAGTTTTAATTGATTGATCATAGTTTTCCATGATGTCTTCTCCTTACAGCCTCTACTTCCGACGCAGTCAGATGCTTTTCAAGTATCTCGGCATCCACGACGTCACGACTGTCCTCAGCCAAAGATGCGACGAGGGCCTGAGAGAAGTTTGAGTGCTAGTAATAGGGACGTAATGAGTCTGACGTGGTAGTTAAATTAGTGCATTTCGCTGCACAGAGAATCTAGCATGACCTCCAGCACCAGTCAATAATCCGAACAATTTTCTATGAGATGAAGCTCGATCGAGACGGCAGGTTTCTCCGCGATCTTGAGCAGTCATGTCTTGGATGGCGCCGGCGCTTGCCGCCAGGATCCAACCTTGCGAAGGGCGACAACAGAAAAGGAACTGCCCTTGAGATAGGTGAGTAACTTGGCAGGCATCCAGCGTTTCATGTGGCCGCTGCCTTGACAGAAACAACATGCCTCAGACGGTGGATCGCAGAAACACTTCCACTGCACGAGGAGCTCCATCTTCACCTTTGCCTTCGAAGGTAGCGCCTCTACTGCCTCAATCGTCACGCGCTCCTTATTTCGTGTGACCTCTTCGGCTACATACACCTGCTTCGCAGTGTTTTCACCACCCCAGGTTCGAACCGCCGTATTGAATTTCAGCAGCGCGCTCAACAGTGGCTCTGCCTCGGGATCGTGTTCCAGCTCATGCTCGATCCACATGATACTTATTGCCATGTGGGCGGCGTCCACTTCGGCACGGGTAAGTGTCATACAGGTCATCATCACCACCCTCCTTATCTTCCTTCCGACGCGACCCCGTTTTCTTGGTTAACATCCCATAGTTATGCCCTAGAATGGCAAACTTGCGCAGCGGTGGACGTTACACAGAATGTGTACGTCCACCAACATGACTATCGTCCGCTGTCCAATCTGTGCCTTTTGTCAGGGACCAATACCAAGCAAACGGCACCGGTCATCAATTTGTAATGACTGAATCGGGGTGAATGGAAATTGCGCCTAACCCTGAGTCACGCAGAGAATCAGCATACAAGTGATGGGGTTTACAACAGTAAAGGACCGCTGGCCGGTTGCCGCCGGCAAGTTTTCTGTTATGACAACAACATGATGGCCTAGAGCCGTTATTGCACTCCCCACTGCAACATACTGTGTGAAGATCGCTGTCAGGGACGTCTCTGCGTCATTCGCATCTGACGCAGGCGATTGCTAACGATGCCCCTTGCAGCCTGGATGGTTACAAGAGCACTTCGTGGTCTCTTTCGATGCAGCACACTGGTCACTGCAGAAAGCCTTACCTTGAGCCGTTTCGCAGTTACACGCCGGATGTTGGCATTTGTTCATGTTGTACCTCGCTGCTGCAGCTTAGCGTGAGCGCAATCGCAGCGACATGACACTAACGTAGCATAGGCGCGGGAAGGACTAATGCCTACTTGAAAAAATCCGCCGGGCCGCCGATAGTACGTTATGTTATCGCCGTCTAGGCTTGGTGCGATTCCAAGTAATGGAGGGAATATTATGAGAGCACTCGCCCTGCTCTTAGCTGTCAGTATAGGGCTACCGCATGTACCACCACGCTTGTGAACGATCCCGTCAAACGCCAACGCCCAGAGCAGGCCCAGTGCTCAGGGTCAGAGTGGACTGACAATTCCTCCATGGCCGTACTGCCCATTCCCCTGGTCGCCTTCTTTGTGCCCCATGTCGACATTCACGATATACGAGCGGATGATTATCGTAAACGATGCGGTGAAGCTTCGGATTTATCAAATCGCCATGTAGAGGTATCGCGAGCAGCCTGTGTGCCGGCTGGTCTCACAAGAATCATCACCCTCGGCATATGGCAATGGTGTCCTGCTCAGGTCACTTGGGCGGCAGATGTCAGGAGATGAAAAAGGGATGGTCTTAGTCCTTAAAGCATTCCTCAGAGTGACAGCAACATCGTTTTCCAGTTTTTCAACATCCTGCTAGGCTACCCACATGGAACGGAACACGCTCCGTATTGGGATCAGCCAGTGCCTGCTCGGCGACCACGTTCGATACGATGGCGGGCACAAACGGGACAGCTTCCTGGCGGACATTGTCGGCCGTTACGTGGAATGGGTGCCGATTTGCCCTGAGGTGGAAGCGGGCTTTGGCGTGCCGCGCGAGGCGATGCGGCTCATCGGCAGCCCCCAGGCACCGCGCCTTATAACGGTCACAACCGGCATTGACCATACGCAATCCATGAAGCAATGGTGCCGTCGTCGCATCCGGGAACTCGAAGAGTTGAAACTCGCCGGGTACGTGTTCAAAAGCCGCTCCCCGAGCTGCGGCATCGGCGGGGTTCCTCTTTTCAGCACACAGGAAATGGAAACACAAGACGGCGTCGGCCTGTTCGCGCGCGCCTTCATGGAGCATTTCCCCCTCATGCCTGTAGAAGACGAAGACCGATTGCACGATCCTCAAATTCTAAAGAACTTTCTGGAACGAGCGCGCGACTATCGCAAGTCGCGTAATCGGGTGTGATTGGCTGTTCGCAGATTTTGTAGGGGCGCAATTCATTGCGCCCTTCCTCCGGACCAATCCGGGCGTGATGAATCACGCCCCTACATCGTACATGCAATTTGGAATGGTCCTATGCGGTTAACCGCCACCTTGACTTTAGGAGCCTGTGCTTGATAGCCGTGAGAAGAAAGAGTACTTCTTTTTCAGGAGTCGCTGGTGGCAAGAATCCTGTGGATGTCTGATACGCCGCGTCGCGTGAGCGGCTTCGGCCTGGTGACAGGTGAAGTGTGCAAGCGACTGGCTGGCCTTGGACATGAGATCCTGATACTCGGTTGGTGGTCGTGCGAGGCAACGACATACTTGGGTCTTGACGTGAAGCCGTGCCCCGTCTCGCCGAGGGCGGCAGCCTCTGCGATCATGAGGTATGCGGCCGAATTTCGGCCTCACTACCTGGTCACTCTCGGCGACATTCCATGGCTTAGCTACATGGCCGCTGACGATGTCCGGAAGGTCCTCTCGAGGAGCGGCATTAGGTGGTGCTTCTACTACCCCGTGGATGGGACTCTTCCCGACGGCAGCCTTCCAAGAGATTGGGCGCGCGTACTATCGAAAGCGGATCTCGCGGTCACTATGAGCGAGTTCGGTGTGGCCGCGAGCGCTCTGTGCGGCATCAACGCAACTCTCATACCCCATGGTTGCGATACGGAGTTGTTTCGTCCACCCCATAATAAAGAGGATTCGAAGCGCCGCTTCGGCTATGAAGGCAGGTTCGTCGTGTTGTCGGATGTACGCAACCACAGACGAAAGCTCATCCCACGCGCCCTCGATATCATTCGGCGACTCCAAGTTCCTGGCAGCCGGCTTGTTTATCATCTACACACCGCCGCGGAAGCGCAGGAAGACGCCGAATCGTACCGCTATGACGTGCGTGCTGACATCGAGCTGCTGGGACTTAGTTTCGCGACTGGGGTGCAACAGTCCGCAGACGTCGCTGCCCTTAGCATGTGCGATTTGGCCAGGCTCTATTCCGCTGCTGATGTCCACCTACTGACTTCCTTCGGCGAAGGGTTCGGACTTCCCACGCTACAGGCGGCAAGCTCGGGCGTTGTGCCCATCGCCGCGGCGAATTCGGCGAGCACGGAACTTGTTGGAAGTCACGGCTTCGCGGTTCCCTGTGACTCGTGGACGACCGACGAGTTTGGCATCGTCCGCAAGTTTATCGACCGGCGCCAAGCGGCCTCAGTGCTGCAGGTACTCTATGATGATCCAGAGCTGCTCAATGCAAGATCTGCAGCCGCCCGCAGATTTGCGCTCAGCTTCAGTTGGGACAACGCCGTTGCACAATGGGATACTCTGCTGCGCGGAGACGAGCAAAAGCGTCCTCGCCGCCGTTTATCCGACTACGGCAAGCGAGCGCAATCGAGTGGGTCGTCGTCCGCCTATTTCCTGCCTCCGAGCGGGCCGGGCTCCTCAAAAGCCCTCACGCCGCGACCCACCGGACACGATCCGTCAATACTACCCATCCCTCGCATCAGCGTACCGACCCGCTTGGAACTCCGGCAGGATGACACCTTTGCGGCTGCAAACCCCATCATCTTGGCGGAAGCGTCATGCGCACGTCAGCTACGTACCCTTGAAAGACTCTTCCCAGGGAGTATCGTCATTGCGGTCGCGCGCCCTAACTTACCCACGCACCAGGACTTACAGAAATTTATCGCGAGGTTCACGTTGGTTGTCGACCCCCACGGCCGGCTTCCGCGATTGGATCGGGTCTGCGCGTTGCGCGGGGTGAATTTCCTCGGAAAGAGTCCCCTTTGGCCGCCCGTGGCGAGCAGAACTTTGCTTCGCCGGGCGAGGCTCCTGTTGACAGATTATGCCCTTTCCGAGCACAGGGCGTCGGTTGCAAAGCAGCGCGCCGGTGATGCTATCGAGGCGCCAGCGACAGCCTATTTGCGTAGCGACGTGTCTGACGGTATCCGATCTTCGCACGCTCATCCCGAATAGTGCGATGGCGATTCCGTCCAGGTCTACCCGAAGCGGCTTGGAACAAGAAAAGCTAGCCTGTAATCGTTTCCGCGAGTCTGTTTGTGAGAATGGGTGCCCAATACCATGGCCCTCGCCAGCGGCGGGCGGCACCAGAGTTGGTCGCCGAGCGGCATTTTCAAACAGGCTCGAAGCATAAGAGCGAGGGAGGGTCAGATGGAAGCAATCAAGGAACTATGGAACCTCATGGGAAGTCTAGGGACGTATGCACGCTTAGTTATCGTCGGTGTATGGTTCCCTGGTTTCCTCATATGTTGCGAGCTAGGATCTACATACTTTTTGTTTTTCGGTCCCCCTGACAAAGGGCTCTTCGGCTACGTTGCAGAAAAGATCAAAGAGTTCGACTCTTCTATCGTTTCAAGCTTCATCATCGTGTTCGTCCTCGCGACATCTATTGCAATTGGTTACGTCGCACGGGATATCACTTTCGCCCTCAGCGATTTTTGGCTGCGGCGAAAATGGAGACCCGCACGGAAGCTGTCGAAAATTTATGCCGAGATTCGCCGTGCTTACGGCGACGATAAAGTCAACGAGGTCGCCGCCCAGTACAACGTCTTCAGGCTGGCGAGCGGCGAGGTGGACGGGTCATTGCTACCCCGGATGCCAGAAACTTATGTCCGTGAATTTTGCAAGCAGTGGCTCAGGCTAAATGTGCCAAGCCTGAATACAGAAGGGTTGGAAATTGAGATAAACATGGTCATGGGGCTCGTCATGCCCGTGGCGCTGGCTTCTATCGTATTTCTCTCGTTCGTTGGAGGGTGGCTGGCAATCGCGCTTGCATTTGTCAGTATCGCCGCAGCGACGTTTATGATGTATCGCATTACCTGGGCGCGCAACATCGAGACGGAGCAAGCAATAGTGAACTTTCTGTTCGCTCATTGGGAGAGTCTCCCGGCTGCGGCCCCCACCGTCCCGACCGACATCCGTGGCTCCGAGCCGAGAGGCCACTGACCGGCCTTGGGGCACGACTGGCGCGAACCACTTCCGGACCGCTGCGGTCGGTTGACTCCGCCAGGCGCCGTGGCCCCTCTTCACACCAGGATGGCAAGATCATTAGCAAGACAGGAGGGCCCAAAGCATGCGCATCGCGCAGGTCGCGCCGCTGATCGAAGCCGTGCCACCGAGGTTCTACGGAGGGACCGAGCGCGTCGTCTCCTTCCTGACGGAAGAGCTTGTCCGACTCGGCCACGACGTTACCTTATTCGCGAGCGGCGACTCCGTCTCTGCGGCGCAACTTGTGCCCGTGTGCCCGCGTGCGCTGCGGTGGGACGCCGGCGTCCGCGACCCAATTGCCCCTCATTTCGTAATGCTGGAGCAGGTGTTCCGCCGGATCGCGGAGTTCGACGTTCTGCACTTTCACCTCGATTACTTGCCGTTCTCCCTCTTCTCCCGGCAGCCGACTCCCTTCCTCAACACACTACACGGCCGCCTGGATCTGCCGGAGCTGTGGCCCATGTATCGGGCGACCTCGCACGTCCCGCTCGTATCTGTGTCCACTGCACAGCGCCGCCCCATGCCCTGGGTCCACTGGGTCGCCACCGTCCACCACGGACTTCCGGAGAGGCTTCTGACCCCTTCCGCGGTGACACCGACGTATCTTGCCTTCCTCGGCCGCATCGCTCCCGAGAAGCGGGTGGACCGCGCGATCGAGATCGCGGGCCGTTGCGACCTGCCGCTGAAGATCGCCGCCAAGGTGGACCCGGTAGACCAGGACTACTTCGAGGACGCGATCCGTCCGCTGATGGCGCTGCCGCACGTGGAATTTCTCGGCGAGATCAGCGACACCGCTAAGGCCGAGTTCTTGTCGGGAGCCCTTGGCCTGCTCTTCCCCGGAGACTGGCCGGAGCCCTTCGGTCTGGCCATGATCGAGGCGATGGCATGCGGCACCCCGGTCATCGCCTTCAACCACGGCTCAGTGCCGGAGGTAGTCGAGCACGGACTGACCGGCTTCGTCGTCGACAACGTCACGGAGGCCGTTAACGCGGTGGACGGGCTCGCGGCCTTGTCACGTCCCGCGGTGCGCCGGCGCTTTCAGGAGCGGTTCACGGCACAGCGCATGGTCGAGGGCTATCTAGCAGTCTACGATCAGCTAACTCGCACTGATTCCCCGCGATTAGTCGGGCTCGTTGGTGACCGAGAGAGCGAAGGCGCCGCGCGCAGCACATGAGCCGATTCAGGGATTCCCCTTGTCGGGGCAGACGGATGTGTCTGCCTATCCAAGGCCTAGACAGGCGAGGAGGGTAGTGCCATAATTCGGCCCGCTCCACAGAAGCTCACTCAGGAGAGGAGAAGCGGACAACTCTACGCCGTGTGGTTCTATCAAGTAGGCCACACTCAGGCGAGCCACCACATTATAAAATTCAGCAGGAGGAGACAGAGACCTACTACAAGGCACTAGAAGCAGTGTACCGGCTTGTCATCAAAGACGGATGGGAGATTGACCTGGTCCCCGAAGAGCCAGAGAAGAAGAAAGAACCATGAGGTTTGGTGAGGTACCTACTATGATGAGAACAACCATAGCGTTATTTCTTGCCCTCCTTTCAAATACCCCCGCCTGGGCCGAGCCCATCCAGCTAACGATGACCGAAGGGTCGGGCCTCATCATCACCGCCAGTCTCAATGCGGGGTTCACGCTGGGCAATGAGGTGGCCGTCTTTCATGGCGCCCCTATCGGTCCGACCTTTGCGCCAGATCGGTTCAGTTCCGACGCCGTGGACGGGCGCTTCCTCACATTTCGGGAGGGCTTCTACGACTATGGGTCAACCTTTAACTATCAGGGCGTCACGCATAAATACACCGCTCAGTCCCCCTTGGGTGGCGATACTCTGGGTGCTCCCTTCACGACCTTCACCTCGCCTGGTGTACCGCTCATCGCTGGCGAGTACCGCATCCCGCTGCACGTGGAAGTGCAGTTTCACACGTTCGCGAACCTCCTCCCTACCCAGGACTATGAGTTAGTCGCGGACGGGACGCTCGCCCTCACACTACGGGAGCATCCATTTGTTCCTGAGGGCTGGGTGCTCCACCAGGAGAGTCTCACGTTTAGTCCGGTGCAGACCCCGGAGCCTGCGACGGGGGTCTTACTTGCCACCGGTCTCATCCTAGCTCTCATTTGGAGGAAATTCCATCGTGCTACGGCGTGAGCTCGAGGAAGTCCTTTCATGACCTCGCCAAAAAACAATTCCTTCACACGGAGTGCCAGATGGAGGTGGCGAGCCTGCTCGGTGTTGTTGGTGTTTCTCGTGTCGATCGGGATGAGCGGCGGCGACCCACTGGGCATTTACGACAAGATCGTCGCTGGCGCACGGCAGTGTAGTGTGCAAGGGCAATGCTCGGTTGCGGGTGGCGTAAAGGGGTGTCGCTGCCCCGTTGCTGTCCGTGCAGGCGCCAAGGGACAGGTCGACGCCGCAGCGCGGGAAGCGAGCTGTCCGCAGACGGAGCGCCTATACTGCCCGCCTCTTGAGAATCCACGGTGCGAGAAGCAGGTCTGTGTCGCGCAGGAAGTCGGTGAGTAGGTTGAGGATGACGCTCCAACGAGTCCTCCGATCCACCGCATAGAAAGGGAGGAGGTTATGCACGATCAACTCAGCTACAGGTCGTTGGCGCCGGGGGACAGCAACGCGTGGACTCGGCGTTTCGCGCAGATTGCCGTCGTGGGAATTGTGATGCTCGCAACGGTCAACCCGGTGTGGAGCCAAAAAACGTACTACATCGACGAATCGACGGACTTCACCGGCAACGGGTGCGAGAACGCCGATTTAAACGACGTCACCTCTAGCTTGCGGAGCTCGCTCAACGCGAACGGCTGGTCCGGGCAGCGCTGGACCAATGCCAACGCGTGGCCGCAGGACTACTACGAATCCACGATGACCGGCCTCTCAGGCGTCGACAACCTCTTCGGTGATAACTTCCTACTCACCGTTTATGCTGGTCACGGAAACCGGGCGCGTATGCAGTTCGGCTTCATGCGGAACAGCCGCTGTACAGTCAATCTCGAAACTCAGGCGCGGCTGGGGCTGCAGGGTGGCAACAAGGCCGTCTACGCAATGTACGTGACCAGTTGTACGCTGAACCTGGATTCACTCGGCCGCAACTTCAACCACGAGATACGGCAGCAGTTCGGTTATCACAACTCACCCACTGTGAAGGACGATCAGCCGCGCGACTTCTTCGAGGCAACGAATAGCAAGACCAACGCGCGCGCCTGGATCGACGAAATGGAGGACCGCCCGGGCTGGTTCACCGGCGACAACTCGCCAATCGCGCTCACGCACGGTCTCGATTCTAGCCACTGCGGGTGGGT
>Ga0184632_10000629_pt1 | contig 14191 bp, 9 predicted proteins | sample PLM31_50_b1_FD_133153 | JGI IMG/M metagenome (GOLD analysis project Ga0184632, IMG submission 133153) | Groundwater sediment microbial communities from an aquifer in East River, Colorado, USA - PLM3-1_50_b1 | ecosystem: Environmental > Terrestrial > Soil > Riparian zone | place: USA: East River... | reverse complement strand
CGCTCGGGCAACGCCGGGCTCGATCCGCTTTGCGTCGCGCGAATCCGAAACTGCATCACGTCGAAGGCGCTGCCGTCGGCCAGGCTTGCCGGCGCCGCACCGGCCGCGCGATGCCCGTGTCCGGTCGCGGTTTCATCGCTGCGTACGACGGACGTCGCCGGTACGGCATGCATCGGATCGAACGCGCGGCTTTCCAGCACGACGAAGTCGCTCTTGGCCATGCCCGCAAAGTCGACCAGCAAATCCACGCGTTCGGCGGGGGAGAGCAATACCTGTTCGCAACGCAGGCCCCGTTCGAGGAGCCCGCCATCGGTGCCGATCAGGATGAACGCCAGTGCCGTGGCATCGTCGCGCCGGAACGCGAGCCGATACGTTCGCGCATTCGACGCGTTCAGCACCCGCAGCCGGTAACGACGCGCCGCGACGTCGTGATAGGGACGCAGGATGCCGTTGACGTGCGGTTGGCACCCGTACCAGCCGAGCAGTTCGTCTTCCGGCGCGGGCGCGTAGCGATCCCCATCGCCCACGCGGCGATCCTGCAACACCAGCGTGAGCTCGGTGCTGCCGGGCGTGAGATCGAGCGCTTTCCGCACCATGCGCTCGTCGTCGTCGGTGACTTCGATGAGGCCGAAAAGACCGCGATAGATCTGCCTTGCCGTCGTGCCATGCGGATGCGGGTGATACCAATACAGTCCCGCACGATTGCGCATCTCGAACGCGTAATCGTAGCGTTCGCCTGGCGCAATCAGCGTTTCTCCGTTGCCGTCGTTGCGCGTGTCCATCGTGAGCCCGTGCCAATGCACGATCGTCGGCTCCGCAAGCGCATTGACGAGCCCGACGCGCACGGAAGCGCCGGCGGCGGCAACGAGGGTGGGGTTGGCGAATGTCCGGTTGCCTGCGGCGACCTCGAAGGCCAGCTTTTCGTCGCGCGCGCTGGCGCGTATCGCGATGGGTGCCGGCCCGACGTCGAGGCGGCCGAGCCAGCCCTCAGTCCCCGGCACGTACAACGGTTGCGTGAAGGTGCCGTCGCTTGCGCACCAATCGAGGGCGCCTTGCGCCGCCGCGCGCGATGCGGGCCACGATGCGGGCAAGAGTGCCGATGCCGAGCCTGCGGCAAGGAGATGGAGGCAACGCCGCCGACTAGCTTGGTTTGTTTGCGCGGTCACAGCGGCGCTCAGTGGATCGCCACGCCCCACGGCAACTCGCCCACCGGGATCTCCGCGATCTTCTTGTACGTCGCCGTATCGAGGACCGCGACGGTATTGGAGCGCCCGCACGCGACATACAGCTTCTTCCCGTCGGGTGTCAGCGCCATGTTCCACGGACGGCGGCCGACCGGGATCTCCTGGACGATCGTGTTCGTGGCGGGATCGATCACCTGCACGGTGCCCTTGCCGCCCGACGTGACGAACACGCGCTTGCCGTCGGGGTGCGCGAGGACGCCGTTGGAACGGCTGCCCGCCTTGATCCGCGCGATCACTTCGTGGTTCGCCGTGTCGAACACGTTGACGGTGTCGGCGTTCTCGGCCGCGACATAGGCGCGGCTGCCGTCGGGCAGGAACGCGATGCCGCGCGGGCGATCGCCGACCTTGACCGATTTCACGACTTCATTTTTCGCGAGGTCGACCACGTCCACCGAGTCGGCCTCTTCGGCGCTCACGTAAAGCCATTTGCCGTCCGGACTGAACACCGCGTGTTCGGGGTTCTTGCCCTTCATCCTGATCCTGCGGTCAACCTTGAGCGTGCCGGTGTCGATCAGCAGCACCATGTCGTTCTCTTCGATCGCAGCCGAGATCCATTTCCCGTCGGGCGACAGGTAGATCGCCTCGGGCGAGTCGCCGAGCGGAATGGTGGCGATGGTCGCGCCTATGACGAGGTCGACCACCACTAACGCATTGCCGGTCTGATCGGACAGATAAAGTCGCTTGCCGTCCTTCGCGATCGCGATGCCGCGCGGTTTCTTGCCGTGGCGGATCGTGGCGGTGACCTGGTCAGTCACGGTGTCGATGACCGAGATTGTTGCCGATCCTTCGTTGGGGACGTAGGCCGTGGCGGCGAAGGCGGCCGGTATTGCGGCCACGGCGGCCAGGCCGACGAGCAGCGACAGCGATCGTGTCGGCATTGTGAGCATCCCTTGCTACGCTGGTGTAACGCGAAGTGCGCGGGCGGTGACCCGTACAACTATCCTACACGACGCGTTCGTCAGGCCGACGATCGACCGTTGTCGGGCGCCTCGCCACCTCATGACGACGCGTGGACTGAACCAAAGGCCGAGCGCGGGGACGATGATGACCGGCGATGTCGACGCCGGCGACGCGCAGGATCGCGAGCGCGAAGTGCGCCCAGGCATCCACGGGATCGGTGTTTGGACGAGCGCTCAGACGTAGCCCGTGCGCGCGCCGATGGCGAGTGTGGACGCCCACCCTGACACCCGCAACGGCGGTGGTTTCGTGCCGCCGCGCAGTATCGGGTTACGCGGGCGCAGCGCTTACACGGCCTTACCGGCGCACGGACTCCCGGTCGCTACGCGCGTGCGTTCACGCTCATTTTGCCAACGCATAGTCGACCGAAACGTGAGACGCTTCCCGGCCGGGGGAATAGATGTCGGTGATGTTCCAATGGCCTGCCGTCGGGACCGGCTCGTTCTGCATGGCGACATCGATCACGAACGGCCGATTGGATTCGATCGCGTGCTGCAGCGCGGGCCTGAACTGCTCCGCGGACGAAATTCGTACGCCTTCCGCGCCGTAGGCATGCGCTACGGCCGCGAAATCCGGCGAATAAGGCCGGCCATCTCTGCGGAACACGCAACCGAAAGACGTTCCGTAGTGCGCCATCTGCAAACCCGCGATCGTCCCGTAGGCGTAATTGTTCATGACGATCCAGATGACGGCAACGTCCTGTTCGACGGCAGTCGCCAGGACCGACGGGTTCTGACCGAAGCCGCCATCGCCCACCAGCGCGATCACCACCTTGTCCGGGCATGCGAGCTTGGCCCCGATCGCGGCCGGGGCGCCGAAACCCATCGTCGCATAGCCGCCCGGCGTCAGGATGCTGCCCGGCGTGTATACGGGAAACTGTTGTCCGACGCCGTTCTTGTTCCAGCCCACGTCGGTGGTCAACAGGACGTCCCGCGGCGCGACCTCCCTTACGTCGGCCAGAATCCGCTCCGGGCGCATCGGATACGCGTCGCTTCGCATGTGCGCTTCGTTGCCGCGCGTGAATTCCGCGCGGTAATCGGCAATTTCGTTGACCAGCCGCTCATTGCGCCGGCCGGCAGGAAGCATGCGCTTCGCCACCCGGCCAAGAACCGTCAACGCTTGCTTCAGATCCGCAACCGCGCCGATCTCGGTCGGGTAGTTTCTCCCGATCTCGCTCGGATCGATGTCGATATGGATGAGTCGCGTCGGCGGAAAGTTGAACGTGAACCGGGGATCCCACGAGCTGCAATCGGCTTCGGCAAACCGCGTTCCAAGCCCGAGCACGTAGTCCGCCGCCCGGCAGTTTTCGTTGACGAACCGAGTTCCCCAGAAGCCGGTCATGCCCAGCGTCAGGGGATGGTCGTCGGGAAGGACACCTTTGCCCATCAGGCTGTGCGCAACCGGAATGCCCATGTGATCGACGAATGCCTGCAGCTCCGGCGCAGCATCGGCCAGGACGATTCCGCCTCCCGCGTAGATCAGCGGATTTGTCGCTTCGATGAGGAGCTTGACGATCCTGGCCGCCGCCTCCTCGTCGATCGAGGGTTTGTGAACGCTTTTCGTATTGCGCTTGAGCCGCTCGAACAACGCGACGTCGACTTCCATGGAAAAGATGTCCATGGGAACCGACACCAGGACCGGGCCGGGCCGCCCACTCTCGGCGAGAAGAAAGGCCTTCTCGAGGATCTCGGGCAGGAGATCGGCCCGCTCGACGCGCCACACGCGTTTCGTGAAGGGTCGATAGATCTCGGATTGTGATGCGTCGGCGTGCAGGTTTACTTCCTGATGCGGATGCTTGCCGTAATAGTGGCTCGGCACGTCGCCTGCGATCACCACGAGCGGGACCGAATCCAGTGCCGCGTTGGCGACTCCGGTGGCCGCATTGGTCAGCCCCGGACCGAGATGGCTAAGAACGACGGCCGTCCGATGCTTGGCACGCGCGTAACCATCCGCGGCGTGCGCGGCAATCTGCTCGTGGCGGGTGTTGATGAACCGGATACGGCTCTTCTCCAGCGCCGCGAGGACGGCAATGTTCGTGTGCCCGCAGAGCCCGAAAATGTACTCGACGCCGCGATCCTCGAGATAGGTGACCAACTGACGTGCAACCTGCTCTTTCATGTCCGCTCCTGCCAGCAATGGCTTTCGACTTCGATCTCCGCTAGATGACCCCGGCCGATTTGAGCCTGGCGATTTCGTCGTCGTCGTACCCCAGGTCGCGAAGAACCTCGCCGGTGTGCTCGCCCAACCGGGGCGGCGGCGAGCCGACACGCGGATCGGCGCCGGAAAGCTTGAATCCCGCGCGCGTCAGCGTCACGGGCTTGTCCAATCCCGGAACGGTCTCGAACGTCTGCAGAACCTCCCGGTGCCGCACCTGGGAGTTTTGCAGGGCTTCAGGCACGGTCAGCACGCGTCCCGCGCGAATCCCGAGGCCGTTCAGGATCGGTTCCCATTCGGCGGCGGATTTCGCCTTCAGCGCGCCCTCGATCTCGACGGTAAGCGCGGCGCGATTCTGTTTGCGGCTCTCGCGCTCCGCGAATCGCGGGTCGTTGGCGACATCGTTGCGGCCGATGGCAGTGACCAGTGCCTCGAATTGCTCCTGCGTGTTCGCGGCGATGTTGAGCAATCCGCGACCGGTCGCAAAAGTTCCTGACGGCGCCGCCGTGAAATTGCTGTTTCCCATCGGCAGCGGCTCGTGACCGGCAATCAGGTAGTTGGAGACGATCCATCCCATCGTCACCAGGACGGAATCCAGCATCGAGACGTCGATGAACGAACCATCGCCCGTCTTCTGCCGGCGCACCAGCGCGGTCGCGATCGCAAACGCAGCGGTAATCCCGCCGATCGTATCGGCCACGGGATAGCCGACGCGCAGCGGGGCGCGGCATTCGTCGCCAGTAATGCTCATGACGCCGGACAGTCCCTGAATGATCTGATCGTAGGCCGGCGCATCCTTCATCGGTCCTTCCTGACCGTATCCCGAAATCGCGCAATAGACGAGGGCGGGATTGAACTCACGCAAGTCCTCGTAGCCCACGCCGAGGCGATCCATCACGCCGGGGCGAAAATTCTCGACCAGAACGTCGGCATCCGCAACCAGGCGGCGCAGGATGATCTTGCCTTCGTCGGACTTGAGGTTGACCGTGACCGATTTCTTGCCACCGTTCTGGGCGAGAAACGAGGCGCCCATGAGCGCCGCGTTCAGATCCGGATCGGCGCCGAGTTGGCGGGCCAGATCTCCGGTGCCCGGCAGCTCCAGCTTGATGACCTGCGCACCCAGCAGCCCCAGTTGATACGCGCAAAAGGGCCCGGCGAGCACGTTGGTGAGATCGAGCACACGAACGCCTTCGAGCGCCGACCCTCCGGGGGGTCCTGACGAGTTTCGCGCAAGTCGCCCCATGAAGAGATCCTCGGTCCTCGGTTCTCCTGGCGAACCGGGCGGCTGGGTGCGACTGTCGCCGAATCGAGGAGGTCTCGCTGAACCGACCTCGCCAAACTTGCTTGCAGGCATTCGATTTCCTGTCAACCGTCTCTAGCGGCGGATAAAGGGGTTCGGGACATCCAGGTGGGTGGAGATCCATACGGTCTTCGTCTGCAGGTAGTCCTTGATCGCTTCCGATCCGGACTCCCGGCCAATGCCCGAATTCTTGTATCCGCCGAATGGAGAGGTAAAGCTCGTCGCGCGATAGTTGTTGACCCAAATAGTTCCGGCTTTGAGCTTATCGGTCAGCAGCATTGCGCGGTGGAGACTTCGGGTCCATACCGCAGCGGCCAATCCGTACGCGACATCGTTGCCGATTTCGATGGCATCCTCTTCGTCGTCGAATGGAATCACGGACAGCACCGGACCGAAGACCTCTTCCTGCGCAATCCGCATGCTGTTTCGCACACCGGTGAAGATCGTCGGCTCGACGAACAGCCCGGCGCCCAGGTCAGGCCGGCTCTTTCCGCCGAGCACGCAATTCGCGCCCTCTTCCTTTGCGATCCGGATGTAGTTCAGGATTTTTTCGAATTGCGGTCTCGTCGCGATCGGGCCGATCTGCGTATCGGCTGCTGCAGGGTCGCCCATCTTCGCTTCGCGCACGAACGCCACGAGCTTTTCGACGAACCGATCGTGGATGCTCCGCTGCAACAGCAGCCGCGAGCCTGCCTGGCACGTCTGTCCGGAAGCGGCGAAGATACCGGAGACCGCACCCTTGACGGCCTGATCGAGGTCGGCGTCATCGAAGACGATGTTCGGGGACTTGCCGCCGAGTTCGAGGGTGACCGTCTTGAGACCGCGCGCGGCCAGCTCGTAGATTTTTCGGCCGGCGGCCTCGCCCCCGGTGAATCCGATATGGGCGACCTTCGGATGCGTGACAAGCGGTTCGCCCACTTCGGTACCCAGCCCGGTGACGACGTTGACGACGCCGGCAGGAATGCCCGCGCTCTGAAAGAGGCTGGCCAGTTCGAGCATCGACGCCGACGTGAATTCCGATGGCTTGACGACGACCGTGCATCCCGCGGCGAGCGCCGGAGCAAGCTTCCAGCTCGTGAGCGTCAGCGGCGAGTTCCAGGGAGTGATGATGGCGACCACCCCCTTCGGCTCATACTTCGTATACGCGAAGACGCCCTTCTTGTCCGTCGGCAGCACCGAGCTTTGGACTTTGTCGGCCAGCCCGGCGTAGTATCGAAAGTAGTCCGCCATGTAGCGAATCTGGGCGATCACCTCGGACGCGAGCTTTCCGTTGTCGCGACGTTCAATCTCGGCCAATCGGCCCGCGTTCTCGACGATAAGGTCGCCGAGCTTCCAAAGGATGCGGCCACGCTCGCTGGGGGCAAGCAATGGCCACGCGCCTTCGCGCAACGCTCGGTCGGCGGCGTCCACGGCCTTGTCCACATCCTGGTGGTTGCCACGCCCGATCAGAGCCCACGCATGGCCGGTAAACGGGTCCTCAGTCGGTATGTAGTCGCCCGAAGCGGGCGCGGTCGTTTCGCCGTTGATGTGGTGACCGTAACGCGGCAAGGTCTCCGATGCGAGCATCCGTTCGTTCGAGCGCGTTTCCATTGGGTCGATAAGTCCCGTATAGTCGTTCCGTCTGACGCAACATGATTCTATAAACAGCGGTTCTCGTCAACGGTGCGTTGTCGCTGCCGATTCGCTCGAACGAAGACCCCTAACGGCGCATTTGGCATACTTACACCGTTTCACATTCATCTTGTGATCGGATGACGTGCGTTTGGGGGGAGAGGTTAATGGCGAAGGACGAAGGCGTAGCCGCGGTCAACCGCGCTCTATCCATCATGAACGCGTTCACGGAGCACGATCAGAAGCTCGGACTCGGCGAGCTCTCCAAGCGCACCGGTCTGTACAAGAGCACGCTGCTGCGGCTCGCGAAATCGCTGGAGAAATTTGGCTATCTGCTTCGCTCGGAAGACGGCTTCTACCGCCTGGGATCGAAAGTCCTGTTCCTGGGCTCGCTCTATCAAAGGACCTTCCGGACCTCCGAATTCGTGCCACCCGTCCTGCGGCAAATCGTCGATGAGTTGCAGGAGGGCGCGTCGTTTTACGTCAAGGACGAAGACCATCGCGTTTGCCTGCACCGTGTCGACTCCACGCGTGCAGTGCGCGATTCGGTGCACGAGGGCGATCGCCTCCCGCTGACCATGGGCGCTGCCGGCCATGTAATCCGCGCATTCACCGGTGCAGTCGGCAGCCGCTACGAGCAGATCCGCCGCGACATGTACGCTGCTTCGTACGGGGAGCGTGATCCCGAGACCGCGGCCGTTGCCTGTCCCGTATTTCGCCTCGAGCAGCAGTTTGCAGGTGCCCTCAGCGTATCGGGGCCCAAATATCGCATCGAGGCGCTCGGCGTCGAACGTATCCTTCCCGTACTGTTCAAGCACGCGGCCAACTTGACGCGCGTCTTCGGCGGCGACGCCAACATCGCCGCGTGGACGGTCCGTTCCAGGAAACGCGCAGCCCGAAGCTAACGCAGCCGAACGCTTTCCCCTGCCAGCTGTGCGAGACGGAGCACGGTGGTGCTTGCAGGCGAGTCGCCGTACGCGTGCTTGCCGGCCGCCGACTGACGAAGACGTCTTCGGTCGATTGCGAGATTGATGTTACTGAACGGCAATCCGGGTTTGGCCGACCGAAACCGCGGAAGGCATCGGATTGTCGGCAGTGTCGGACGTCTCGATGCTCGCGACATTGATCTGCGCTCCTCCCTGCCGTAGCGCCTCGAACCTCATCACGGCAATGCTCCCGGATCTCTCGAGGGGCGTACCCTCGTCGACCTGGACAGACACGGCAACGCGCCCATCGCTCGACTCTTCCATACTGAAGGTCCCGCGACCGCTCCCGAAGTTGCCTTCGGTCGCCTCCACGAGGCGAAGCCGCGACGGATCGTAGTCGAGGGCGACGGCGATCCGACCGACTTGTCGGTGCGCATCGAGATTGATGACGACGTCGAAGACTTCTCCGAGACTTGCGGCCGTCGGCGCCTGCAATCTCGCCAACAGGGGCGGCGCAGTCGATGAACGCGTGACCGGTTTTGTCGGCCCCGTACCGTGCGTTTCGACGTTTGCAAGGACCTGATGCGCTGGTGGAGATTCAGGTGCGGCGATCCCGGTCGCCGGTCGCGAAGTAGCGGGACCGGAGCGCTCCAGGCCCTGGTCCAACCAGCGCACCGCGGTGATCGCGATGACGGCCGCTCCTATTGCGGCTGACAGAGCGAGTCGTCGATTCATCGGACGTCCAGGGAGTGCGCTCCAGTCCTTTGCGAGTACGCGATCGCGGTCCAAGCGCGAACCCACACGTGGCGTGTCGGTTTCGGATTCCACAGTTCTACATCGATTCTGACTGCTGGAATCAATTTTCATTATTGGAGCGGCTTCTCGCGCTGTCAACCCCGCACAACCGCGACGTAGATGCGCGGCGGTTGACATGGGGCGCCCGATCATTCGGATGGCATCGAAATGGATTGACTTCCACGTGGCGGTTCTTGTAGTGTCGACACTGCTGCACAGAACATAGTTCTGTCTAGTAGAACGATGCAATCGCGAACGCGAAACGGCGGGGCGCTGCATCGAAGCGAATCGATCGTCGTGCGAGCGCGAAGGAGGCCCATTGAAAAGGATAGTGCGAAGCAGACTCGTTGCATCGACGCAGACCTTGCGTCGTCATCTGGAAGCAACCATCACGACTGGGAGGAAAAGCATGCGAAGGCAACTGAAAATGCTTTTTGCCACTGCGGCGGTATCTCTGTGTGGCGCGTCGCCGGCCGTGCTGGCCGATCCGGATCTCACCGATCCCAACATCTCCGGCAACTTCGACTATGGCGTGTGCCGCGGGACGAATGAGAAGTGCTATCACGACTGGGTCGTGGACGGGAATGGCAACTCGACCCGGCAGAACAAGGTGCTGATCTACACGCGCACCGCAGGGCCGCGGCACGCCAACCTGGGACCCGCGCTGGCGGCCGGTCTCGATCCGCCGCTGGACCCGACCCGGCACATCGTCCAGGTTAACCTCAAGCGGTTGCTGGAAGCCGAAGGCATCGAGGTGCATTGGACCGAAGACGTGACCCGGCTCAGCAACCTCAACAGCTACAAGGCCGTGATCTTCGCCAGCACGAGTCGCGATGCGTTGTGGAACCACAACGTCGGCGGCTCCGTCGCCATCGTCGGTGGCGTGCCGCAACCCGCGACCAATAATCTGACCGGCAACTACCAGCAAGACGCGGCGCGGACCGCGCTGCGGCAATACATGCGTGCCGGCGGCGGCTTCGTGGCCATCCACAATGCCTTCGGCACGGAATACAACTGGCCGTATTACGAAGGCTTGCTCGGGAACGCCAATTACTATGATCACGGCGCCAATCAGAACGGAGACGTCGTGATCGTGAACAAGAAGGACGTCTCTACCAGGGACCTGCCACCGCGGTGGGGATTCAGGGACGAGTGGTACAACCTCGTGCCGTTTCCGACGAACGTAAGGTTTCTTGCGACCGTCGACGAAAACACGCTGGCGACAAAGCACTCGACGCACCCCGGCTTTCCCAACTTCCACCCCATCGCGTGGTGCCAGTACTACGACGGCGGTCGCGCGTGGATGACCACACTCGGCCATAGCGCAGATGCGTTCAAGGATCCGGCCACGGTCGCAACTCCGTTTCCGGGCGCGGCCGAGTTCCAGACACTGATCGTCCACGGCATCAAGTCCGTCATGGGCCTGGAACCGTTCTGTCAGCAGTGACGCGCGCTCTGCGCGAAGGCGGAGACGAACTCGACTGAACGTCCCGGGGCCATCGCAACAGCTCCGGGACGTATTCGGGTCGGTGGTGGACGATCACCTGCTACGACGCCTGGTCGTCCGTTCGAGATTCGCCGCTTCGCGCATCGGGACGCGTACCGCTCTGCACCCGAAGCTCCTTTGCGGAGCCGACTTCCGAAATTTCGTGAGGAGGATTGGGTAAATGAAACCGAAACTGATCGTGTCATCGCTCATCGCCGCCGGATTGCTGACGACGATGCAGACAACGGTGTCGGCCAAGGAAACGGACGATTCCGCGGCCTCGCTATCGACGTGCTGCACCGCCGGCGACAAGGACTTCCCCAAGGTCGGCGGAAATCTCGGTAATCAGAATTACTCGTCGCTTAAGCAGATCAACAAGGGCCTGATCAAGGATCTGGGTGCCGTGTGGCTCAACCGCATCGAAGGCGGCATCAATACCGGAACCAACCAGAGCACGGCGGTCGTCGTGGATGGCGTGATTTACATCGAATCCGCGTTCGGCAACGTTGTCGCCGTGGACGGGAAGACGGGGCTCACCAAGTGGAAGTACACGCAGACCCGCGGCACCCTGACGCGACGTGGCGTGGCCGTCGGCCAGGGTCTGGTGTTCACGTTGGCCAACAACAACTGGGTCATTGCGCTGAACAAGGATACGGGCGCAGTCGTTTGGGAAAAGCAGCACAACGGCTGGGGCAACGTGGAGAAAGTCCCGCTGGTTTATCTCGCGCCCGACCCAGGCAAGAACCGTCTCGACGGGATGCTCTATGTGGGCACGAACGACGGCAACCGCAACGCGGCGCTCGCGTTGAAGGCGAGCAACGGCGACCTCGTCTGGCATTTCTGGGGGGCGCCTGGCCCGGGCGATCCGGGCGAGTTCGACGAGAACGGCAACAAGACGTGGGAAGGGACCTCGTATTTGCAGGGCGGCGCCTCCCCGTGGATGCATCCTGCCGTCGACCCGGAACTGAATCTCGTGTACTGGACCTTCGGCAACTCGCGCGGCAACAACTCGTCGCAGGATGGTTCGCAGCGCGACGGTGACAACCGGTTTTCCAACTCGATCGTCGCGACGGACGCGACCACCGGTGCGTACAAATGGCACTTCCAGACCATACACCATGGGATCTGGGACATGGACAACACGCATGGGCCCGTCTTCGCGGATGTCGAAATCAACGGCGTGCTGCGCAAGCTCGTGATCCACGGCAGCAAGACGGGGATGTACTACATACTCGACCGTGCGACGGGCGAGGCCGTGCTCGGCATCGACGAATTGCCCGTCCCGCAGGAACCCAGACAGAAGACCTGGCCGACGCAGCCCTATCCGCGCCAAGGCGGTTGGACCGAGAACTGCATCGTGAACCAACCCTTAGGTACGGCGATCCCCGGTGATCCGAATCGGGCTGTGCCGAACTACGTGCAAGGTTGCTTGTACGCCGCACACTGGGACGTGCCGATCCTTGCGATACCTGGTCACGGCGGGGGCGCGGACTGGAATCATCACTCGTTCAGTCAGCAGACCAAGCTGATTTACACCGGCTTCGGATATGTCGCCGCAGCGCACTCCCTTACGGAATCGAGCAATGGCCTGCGGCCACCGGGCGAATATCAGACCGGCGGGATCGTCGCGGTCGACCCGAGCACCAACCTGGTTCGATGGAAAAAACAGTTGCCGTACTCGCTGGCCCATGGCAACGGGATCCTGACGACTGCGAGCGGTCTGCTGTTCATCGGTCAGCCTGATGGAAATCTGCTCGCGTTGGACGCGCACAACGGACATGAGCTGTGGCGCTTTCAGACGGGTGCGGCGATCAGTGCCAACCCGATCACCTACGAGATCGACGGCGAACAGTACTTGTCGGTGTACGCCGGCGGCACCGGGATTCCGTACGGTAATTCGGCTCCGCGCGGCGACTACCTTTGGGCGTTCAAGTTGGGCGGCACGCTTCCGCCGGCCGCCACACCAACACCGCCGGTTATTCGTCGGCCCGTCTCCGGTGGACCGATCGAAGGCAGCGTGGTCAGCAATACCGTCGTGCTCGCCCGCACCTATAACGCGGCGACCAACACGGTGGGAACCACCGAGTCGACGGCCGTGAACGGAATGGCGCCAACACATTTGCGCGTGCCGGTCGGAACCACTGTCACATTTACGAATCCCGCAACCAACCAGAACGCGCACTGCGCAACGCAGTTCTTCGAAGGCCTGTTCAACTTCAACCTGCAACCCGGGCAGTCGGCCACTTATGCATTCACGCAGGCCGGCGAATACTTCTACAACGATTGCTTCAGCCCGCGTCCAACCGGCAAGGTCGAAGTCTACTGATCCTCCAGGCTGGGCCGCCGTGAAGCTCCGGCGGCCCTTTTTTTCGTCCGCGTGCGGCAGGGGGCTTCACGCCGTGATCGCCATTGCATCGACCATGTGTCCGCTTCGGCCATGTGAGGGCGGTTTTTCGAGGAGTCTTCGATGCGTGAACTCATATCGATCGTCCGGTCCAATGTTCAGAGAGGGATCGGTCGTTGCGTTGCATTTGCAGGCCTTGTGGCTTTCACACTCGCCGCGGGAGCGGTCGTTCCGACGCCATCGGTGACGGGTCCACTCACGTCCGATCCGCCAGGCAGTCCCGGTCACAATTATCCCTTCTTCTCGACGGACATGGTCTTGTCCGACTTTGGTTACGTCGAGCAGGAATTTCTCTTCGACGGCACGGCAAACCGTTACGACGCGCCTGCGCCGTCCGGCGGCATCGGCAATAACGCGGCGTCCGCGACGACGGCCAACATCGTCAGCAGCGACCACCCATTTCGATCGCGGATGCTCGTGCGCCGACCGATCGACCCGGCGCGCTTCAACGGGGTCGTCGTCGTCGAGTGGCTGAACGTGACCAACGGCTACGACACCGACGTGCACTGGCTGTATCAGAAAGAATTCTTTCTGCGCGCCGGCTACGCCTGGGTCGGCGTATCGGCGCAGAACGCCGGGCTTTCCAATTTGCCGAACGGGCTCAAGAATTGGAGTCCGGCGAGGTACGGCACGCTCAATGTGAATGCCGGTGGTACGCTCACTGGCGACGTCCTGTCCTACGACATATTCTCCCAGGCGGCACAAGCGATACGCAGCGTTCCGGCGGTCATGGGCAATCTTCCGGTGCAGATGGTGTTGGCCATCGGGCAATCGCAATCGGCGGGGCGACTCGGCATCTACTTCAACGCGATTCACATTCGCGATCCCATTTACGATGGCGCGGTGCTGGCCTCGGGTGGGCAGATCATCCGCAACGATCTGACTCTCCCGATGATCAAGCTGTTGACCGAGACCGAGTATGCGATCAGCGCGGTCAACGAAATTCCCGTCCTGCAGCCGGACACCGACAAGATCCGCGTCTGGCCGGTGGCCGGCGCCTCGCACTCGGAGCAGTATTCGTTGCTCTCGCGGGCCGCGTTCCTGAAGCGGGACCTGAACCTGCAAGCCTTCGACGGCTGCGCGACACCGGCGCGTAGCCGCGTGCCCAACCGTTTCGTGTACAACGCCGCGGTCAACGCGCTGGTGCAGCTCAATCGCACTGGACAACAGCCGGCGCATGCGCCGCCGGTACAGGTGTTGACGGTGTCCCCACCGTCCATCGCCCGCGACGCATTCGGCAACGGCCTGGGCGGCATTCGCCTGGCGGAGATGGAAGTGCCGATCGCGCGCGAGGGTGGCGACGCGTGCTTCCTG
>Ga0184632_10000628_pt1 | contig 14193 bp, 14 predicted proteins | sample PLM31_50_b1_FD_133153 | JGI IMG/M metagenome (GOLD analysis project Ga0184632, IMG submission 133153) | Groundwater sediment microbial communities from an aquifer in East River, Colorado, USA - PLM3-1_50_b1 | ecosystem: Environmental > Terrestrial > Soil > Riparian zone | place: USA: East... | reverse complement strand
GCCCGTCCCAGGTAGTCCAAAGCCTTCCGCTCGTTATCGGGGTCCCCGTCGGTCAGATAGACCTTTCCTTCGACCCCGACCGCCCGCGCGAACCAATAGCCCGAGTAACCGTAGCCCGACCCCAGCTCGAAGATCCGCTTCGCGCCTACCGCCCTGGCGAGTATCTCGAGGACCACGCCGACCATTCGCCCCACGATGGGGAATCCGCGCTCCACACCTTCGGCCTCCATCTCGAGCAGCACCGGCTCGTCGTGGCGGGCCAGCAATCCCCGTATGTAGTCCTCTACCGCCGCGTTCGTGATCTCCATCCCTGATCCTCTCCTTGGCACTGTGAATTTCCGAGGCTGGATTGTGCTCCTGGTGGCCGGTGCGCGCCAACCTTCCGCGGGGCGGGCTACTGGCGTAATCTCCGGCCGATGGAAACGGACCTTGCGTTCGCCCACGAGCTGGCGGATATCGCCGATTCGATCTCAATGAAGCACTATCGGTCCGCGGGATTGGTGGTACAGACGAAGCCTGACATGACGCCGGTCTCGGAGGCCGACCGATCGGTCGAGCGTGCCCTCCGGAAGAAGATAGCCGCGGAACGGCCTGGCGACTCCGTAGTGGGGGAGGAGTTCGGGGACGAGGGCGCGGCCCCCCGCAGGTGGATCCTGGACCCGATCGACGGAACGAAGAGCTACGTGCGAGGGCTCCCAGTGTTCGGTACGCTCATCGCCCTCGAGCGGGACGGCGACCTCGTCCTCGGCCTGGCCTCCGCGCCTGCTCTGGGTGGGCGGCGTTGGTGGGCCACTCGGGGCGGAGGGGCGTTCGCGGACGGCCGTCCGATAAGGGTGTCGGCAGTATCCAGACTCGAAGACGCCCATGTCCTGTATGCGGGGATGCGGACGTGGAAGGAGGCGGGGATCAGGGACAGGCTCCTGTCTCTGATCGACAGAGCTTGGAGGAGCCGGGGATTGGGCGATTTCTGGATGCACATGCTCGTTGCAGAGGGGGCAGCTGAGATCGCCCTCGAGATGGAGGTCAACCTGTGGGATCTGGCATCGGTCAAGGTCGTGATCGAGGAGGCGGGGGGGCGTTTCACGGACCTCGATGGCCGACCCACACCTTCAGGCGGTTCGTCGCTGTCCACAAACGGCCTGCTGCACGACGTCGTCCTGTCCATCATGAGCGGCGAGACTGGGTGAGGGTACGCTTGGGCTCATGAGCGAGGAGGCGGGAGAGACCCAGGCCGGCGATCGGCGCGAGACCGACGCCGGCATCGAGATCCGGCCCGTCTATGGGCCATCCGACCTCGAGGGGTTCGACCCGGGGGGTGAACTCGGTCACCCGGGCGCGCCTCCGTTCACGCGCGGGATCTACTCGTCTATGTACCGGGGCCGGCTATGGACCATGCGCCAGTACGCCGGTATGGGGACGGCCCGGGAGACGAACGGCCGCTTCCGCTACCTGCTGGGCAAGGGCCAGACGGGGCTCTCGATCGCCTTCGATCTCCCCACGCAGATGGGTTACGACTCCGATCATCCTCGTGCAGAGGGGGAGGTCGGCAAGACCGGAGTAGCCATCGATTCGATCGACGACATGAGGCTCCTCCTGACTGAGATCCCCCTGGACCGCGTCACGACCTCCATGACCATCAACGCCACCGCGGCGATCCTCCTGTTGCTCTATGAGCTGGTGGCCGAGGAGCAGGGCATCGCGGCGGGGACGCTGGGCGGAACAGTTCAGAACGACATCCTCAAGGAGTACGCGGCCAGGGGGACATACATCTACCCGCCCAAACCCTCCATGAGACTGATCACCGACCTTTTCGAGTACTGCCGCGAGCGGATCCCCAGGTGGAACACGATCTCGATTTCGGGCTACCACATGCGGGAGGCCGGTGCGACGGCAGTCCAGGAGGTCGCGTTCACGCTGGCGGACGCCATCGCCTATGTCGAGTCCGCGCTGGGGGCCGGCCTCGCCATCGATGAGTTTGCCCCGCGTCTGTCGTTCTTCTTTGCCTGCCACATGAACTTCTTCGAGGAGGTGGCGAAGTTCCGAGCGGCCCGGCGGCTCTGGACCCGGATCATGACCGAGCGATTCGGGGCCAAGGACCCGCGTAGCGCGATGCTCCGCTTCCACACCCAAACGGGCGGGGCGACACTGACCGCCCAGCAACCCGAGAACAACATCGTACGGACTGCCCTCGAGGCCTTGGCGGCGGTGCTGGGCGGTACCCAGTCTCTGCACACGAACTCTTTCGATGAGGCCCTCGCCCTGCCCACGGAGCACGCTGCCAAGGTCGCGCTGCGTACCCAGCAGATACTGGCCTTCGAGAGCGGGGTGGCGGACACCGCCGACCCGCTGGGGGGCTCGTATTTCATCGAGGTGCTGACGAACGATATCGAGCAACGGGCCTGGGAGTACATCGAGAAGATCGATGGGATGGGAGGAGCGGTGGCGGCCATCGAGGCAGGATGGATCCAGGACGAGATCCACGAGTCGGCCGTGCGGATCCAAAGGGCCATCGAAGCCGGCGAACGTGCCGTGGTCGGCGTGAACCGCTACGTGGAGGACGATCAGGCTCCGCCCGAGCTGCAGAGGATCGATGAGGCAGAGGTGTCGGCGCAGATCGAACGCGTCCGGTCCTGGCGCGCGGTGCGGGATCAGGTGGCCGTGCAGAGTAGCCTGGCCGCCGTGGCCGAGACGTCACGGGGAACAGGCAACCTCCTGCACCCGATGCGAGAGGCGCTTCGACTGGGAGCGACGCTGGGCGAGGTATCGGACGCACTTAGGTCGGTCTTCGGAGAGTACCGTCCGAGCCGCTGAGGGTCATGGAGGGAGGACGGGGATGGACGATCAGTTCGAATACGGATTCGGGACGGCGGTCTTCGTGTTGGACCACGTGAGCGAGAAGCTCACGCCCGAGGACGCGGAACGAGCCTTCGGCGAGGTCACGAAGGAGAACTTCTGGCGCATGTGGCCCAACATCACGGCCTGGGCTGAGACGCTTTGGGGCATGATCGACGACGAACGCAGGCCCGCCGCGTCACCTGTCGAGGACGAGGAGCTGGACGACGTCGGCGGCGGCGGGTGACGAGCTCTCCCTCCCGGTCTTTCGAGCGCATAGCGGACAGTTACGACGAGACTCGCGGGGGAGAGGAGCGGGGCCGGAGATTCGCCCGGGAGTTGGCCGAGCTGCTAGATCCTCCCGGACCGGTTCTCGAGCTTGGAGTGGGGACCGGCGTCGTCGCGCTGGGCCTTCAGGGGCTCGGGTTCCGGATGTTGGGGATGGACCTCTCGCTGGCGATGCTTGAGCGGGCCCGGCAGAGGATAGGGCCTCGTGTGGCCGCGGGCGACCTCAGGCGCCTCCCGATTGCGACTGGGGCAGTGACACAGGCGCTGTGTGTGTGGGTGCTTCACGTGGTGGGAGATGTCCCCGCGGCGCTGGCGGAGATCGCGAGGATCCTCCGCCCGGGTGGCCGGTTCCTGGTCGTGCCCGGCGTCGCCGGCGATCCCGATGACGAGGTCAACCGGCTGATCTGGGGCATGCACCGGAAGCTCGATCCGGGCGGGGCGCGTCGGGACGATCCGGAACGTCTCGAGGAACTGGCGCCTGCGGCCGGCCTGCGTTTCGCGGGGGCGGTCGCCTGGCTCCCTTTCGACTACGAGGAGCGGCCGGCGGAGACGCTCCGGAAGCTCGAATCGCGTTCGTTCTCCTCGCTCTGGGACGCCACCGACGAGGAGTGGCGGACGATCGTTCTACCCGTGATCGAGGCGATCCGGGCGATGCCGGACCTGGAACGGCCCATACCCCGTCGGTCGACCGACAGGGTCGTCCTGCTGGTCAAGGAAGGATGATGGCGCACTCGGGCCGGTATGCTGTCCCGCCGTGAGCGTCGCGATCATTGGGGGCACCGGGGATGAGGGGTTCGGCCTGGCAGTTCGCCTAGGCCGAGCGGGGGTCGAGGTCGTGATCGGATCACGGTCGGAGGAGCGCGGCGCGGCCTCGGCCGAAAAGGCCCGAGGCGTCGCGGGGGCCGGGGCATCGATCGAGGGGACCTCGAACGAAGCCGCGGCATCTGGCTCGGACGTCGTCATGGTCACCGTACCTTTCGGCGGCCAGGCGGAGATCTACCGTTCGATCAAGGACTCGGTCCGGCAGGGCGCCGTTGTGTGCGACGCGACCTCGCCGCTCGCCAGCGCGGTCGGGCGGCCGGCTTGGCAGGTTCTCACCCCCTGGGAGGGCTCTGCGGCGGAGCAGGCGAAAGCGATCATGCCCGCACACGTGCGGATGGTCTCGGGCTTTCACACGATCTCGGCAGAGGCGCTGCACGAGTTCGATCGGCCGATGGAGGGCGACGTGCTGTTGTGCGGGGGGGACGCAAAAGCCAAGGCAACGATCGGGGAGCTCGTCGAGAGGATCCCGGACCTCAGGTGGGTGGATGCGGGCCCGCTCTCGCTGGCGCGGATCCTGGAGCGCCTGACGGCGCTGATGATCGGCGTCAACCGTGCCTACGGCACGAAGGATGCGGGCATCAAGATGATCGGGCGCGACTCGTGGGGGGCTCCTGAGCCGCGACCGTAGCCCGCTCGGCGTCAGTCCGTCAGGCGGAAGCTCGGGTCGGCCTCGACGTCCATCGTGTCCATCTGCGCCTTCTGTAGCTTCCCGGAGTAATCCCAGTTCATCGCCTGCCACCGTGTGAACTGGTCCAACACCCAGATGCCGGACTGCCGGCTCCCGTTCCCCGATTTGCCGTTACCGCCGAAGGGCAGGTGCGCCTCGGCGCCCGACGTCGAGTTGTTGACCGATACCATCCCCGCGCTGATCCGTTCGCGGAAGCGGAAAACGTTCAGTGGATCCCGCGTGTAGATGGACGACGAAAGACCGTAGCCGTGGCCGTTCGCCAGGGCGATGGCCTCGTCGAAGTCGCGGAAGGACGCGATCCCGACTATCGGTCCGAAGGTCTCGGTCGTGTACAGCTCGTCCTCGATCGTGACGCCGTCGACGATCGTTGGATGGTAATAGAGACCGGCGTCAGGATCGCCCACGAACCCCTCCCTCGGATTGGCCGATGTGATCCGGCCGGTCCCGCTGGAGCCGTAGAGCTTGTGGTGCGGCTGAACGAGGTCGAGCCATGTCTCGAAGCGTCTGCAGAACCTCTCGCTGATCATCGGCCCGTACAAGACTTCCTTCGTCGGGTCCCCCAGAGGTGCCCGCTCGACAGCCGCCGCGTACCGGGACAGGAACTCGTCGTGGACGGAATCGTGGACCATCACGGTCCCGAGAGAGGTGCAGCGCTGACCCGCAGTGCCGAACCCGCTGAAAAGCGCCCCCTCCACCGCCAGGTCAAGGTCGGCGTCCGGCATGACCACGAGCGGGTTCTTCCCCCCGAGCTCCAGGCAGGGCGACTGAAGATGTCGTCCGCACAGCTCGCCGATCCGGCGACCCACCTCGCTGGATCCGGTGAAGCCGACCTTGTCGATCAGCCCTTCGTCCAGTGCGCGCTCGATGCCCTTGAAGGCCACCGGGCCTTCGGCAAGGACCATGTTGAAGACCCCATGTGGGAGGCCGCCGTGGACCAAGAGCTGAGCGAAGGCCTCAGCCGTCGCGGGGGCGTACTCCGCCGGCTTCCACACAACGGTGTTACCGCACACTAGGGCGGGCACGATGTACCAGGAGGGAACCGCGACGGGGAAGTTCCCGGCGGTCACGATCGCCGCCACGCCCACCGGCACCCGGAAGGTGAACAGCTGCTTGTCGGGCATCTCGCTTGGGACGGTCTGGCCGTACAGGCGCCGGCCCTCTGAGAGGAAGAAGTTGCAGGTGTCGACGACCTCCTGGATCTCGCCAATGGATTCCCTGTAGGGCTTGCCGATCTCACGGGTGATGAGCCGGGCGAGCGCCTCCTTGTTCGCTTCCACAAGCCTGCCGATCTGCTGGACGGCCCGCCCCCGGACTGGGGCAGGCACAGCGGCCCAGGCGGGCTGGGCCGTCCGCGCCGCGCGGCACGCGTCGACGAAGGTCCCGGCATCACCCAGGAGAGCCTCGGCCACGACTTCCTTCAGCCTTGCGGGGTTGGTCGCCGTGAGGGTGCCTCCCGGCGAGTCAGTCACGGGTCGTCCGGCGACCATCGACGATACGGTCCGGGTCATGACGGTTCACCACCTACCGGTGTCCAGGCGAACAGCGCTTCCAAAATCGGCTCCGCCTCGGCCGGCGCGCTCACTCTGAGCACCAGCTCGCCTTCGCGCTTCTCCAGGTCGAAGTCGAAGAAAGGGCAGCACTCTTTCTCCTTGCGGATGGTGTCGGCGAGACGCCCGTGGAGGTCGTCAGAGGCCCGAAAAAGGAGTCTCAGGCCGTCCGGGGTTCGCTCCCGCGAGAGCATGCCATCTCGGGCCAGGTCCTGGAACTCCAGGGCGCGATCGGTCCTTTCGTCCTCCGGGAGCGAGCAAGCGATCGGTATCGGTTCGCGCACGATGTCAGGATACGAGCCCGGTCTATTCCATGACTGCGAGGGGCTGGCCCGCCTCCACCACGTCGCCCTTGGCGACCCGTACCTCGGCCACCGTGCTGTCCTTGGTCACCGCGATGTGGTTCTCCATCTTCATGGCCTCGAGGATGCAAACGGTCTGGCCTCCCGTGATCTTCTGACCCGGCTGGACCAGGACCTGCAGGATCGTCCCCTGCATTGGAGCGGCGACGACCTCCCCTGCATCACCGGCCGCATGGCTCTGGGCCGACGCCGAGGGCGGAGTGGGGGGCTTCCTCACATGGTCGCCCAGGACCGTCACCGGGATGCGGTGCCCGTCGACCTCGACGACCAGCCTTACCGGCCGAGGGTGCGCCCCGGCGGGGGAGGACGGGGCGGCTCCGTCCGCCGAAACTCCAACGAGCGTCTTCAGGCCGCCCTCGGCCAGCGCCTCCTCCACCCACTTCGTGTGCACTCGTCCATTGACGAAGGCCTCTGTCCCGAGCACCCAACTATGGAAAGGCATGGTCGTCGGGATGCCCTCGATGTGGAACTCGTCCAGGGCGCGAAGCATCCGGCGCCGGGCCGTCTCGCGATCCTCACCCCACGAGATGAGCTTCGCGACGAGCGAGTCATAGTCTCCGACGACGCGGCGCCCCTCGGTCACTCCCGAGTCCAGCCGGACGAAGGGACCGCCAGGCGCTTGGTAGGTGCTTATGAACCCTGGGCCCGGTAGGAATTCTCGGAATGGATCCTCCGCATTGATCCTGCACTCGATGGAATGGCCCCGGAGCTCGGGCTGGAGCTCGACCCGCTCACCGGCCGCCACGAGGATCTGGAGACGAACCAGGTCCAGCCCCGCCACCATCTCCGTGACGGGGTGCTCGACCTGCAGTCGCGCGTTCATCTCTATGAAATAGAAGTCCCCGTCCTCGTCCACAAGGAACTCGACGGTCCCTGCGTTGACGTAGCCGGCAGCCCGAGCGATCGCGATAGCCGCCTCTCCGATGCGCGCCCGCAGTTCGTCGTCGACGACTGGAGATGGGCTCTCTTCGACGAGCTTCTGATAGCGGCGCTGGAGCGAGCAATCGCGCTCGCCCAGGAAAGATATGTGCCCATGGGTGTCGGCCAATATCTGGGCCTCCACGTGGTGCGCTCGAGTGATGTAGCGCTCCAGGTAGACCTCGGGCCGGCCGAAGTACGCGGCCGCCTCACGCGAGGATCGTTCGACAGCGGACCCCAGCTCATCGGGAGTCCTAACGAGGTGCATGCCCTTGCCCCCGCCACCGAACGCGGCCTTGACCACCATCGGAAAGCCGACCCTTTCGGCCTCTTCGGCGGCCCCATCGGCGGTGATGGGATCGCGCGTCCCGGGAATCGTGGGAGCTTCCACCGAGTCGGCGGTCCTTCTGGCGGCGGCCTTGTCGCCCATCAAGAGCATCGCGGAAGGGGGCGGGCCCACGAAAACAAGACCCGCGTCCGCGACGCGCCTTGCGAAATCGGAGTTCTCCGCAAGGAAGCCGTAGCCGGGGTGGATCATGGTGGCACGCGACTTCGCGGCCGCCTCGAGGATCCTCCCCACGTTCAGGTAGGACTCGACGGGAGAGGCCGGTCCTATATGGAAGGCGTCGTCGGCCATCTCGACGAAGAGGGCCTCACGGTCGGCGTCGGAGTAGACCGCTACCGTCTGGATGCCCATCTCCCGGCATGTCCGGAACACCCGAACGGCGATCTCACCACGATTGGCGACGAGGACGCGCGGCTCACGCATTCATGCGCTCGCTAGAGGTAATCTCGCCCCTCCCTGGAGGTGGTCTCGCTCAGGGAGGATAGCCTACCGAGTCCAGGAGAACGATCGAAGGGGCTGAAGAGCGCTGGCATTGATAGCTGGCTGCGGCATGTTCCTGGCGCTTGGTCAGGGTCTTGCCGACACTGATCGGCCCATGAGCCACAGGCGAAGCGTGAGAGCTACCGCCGAGGTAACGGCCACAGCGATCAGGACCGCGGCCGGGCGACCGAGGATCGACCCAACCGCAACGAGGAGCAATCGTCCGTCCCGGCCCCCAAGGAGGTAACCCAATCGGCGCTCTGGCGCCGCCCGCAATCCCAGGGCCGTGGCGCGGTCCTTCGACGCCATCGAAAGCAGGCTTCCCGCGGTGGCTGCCACCGTGAGCCACACCACCACCCCGGCCGAGAGACCACTGCCGCCCCCCAGGGCCCACACGCCCAATCCGCCCATCACCGCGGTGTCGCCTACCCGGTCGAGCACCCCATCGAGCATGGCTCCCCACGGGCCTGCACGCATCAGGAGCCTCGCTGTCTCGCCGTCAGTGCCGTCCAGCACCGAAGCCAGATGGACGAGGATCCCCCCTGGTATGCCGCGGCCAGTGGCCAGCAGCCACGCCCCCGCCAGAGCCAGGGCCACCGAGAGCAACGAGACGAGATCCGGGGAGATGCGGAGGGGCGCCAGGGCCATGGAGAGACGGGTGGAGACCGGCCGGTTCAGGTACCGGGATACGGGTCCGTCTCCCTCTTTGATCAGGGACCGCAGCAGGTGAGATCTGGCCACGCGGAGGTCCTTGGGGGTGTCGATGTCCTGCCACCACGTTCGTTCGCCGATCGGCAGCGGGCGAAGCCCCCGGCGCGACGCCAGTCGTGAGACCGCCCCCGCCAGCGTGTGGTCGCCATCGGCGGCCGCCTCCCGCTGGGCTTCGAACACCTCGAGGGATAACAGGAACGCGCCACAATCGATCATTGGTTCATCGATCTGCTTGCCGAAGGCCACCGCCATCCCGCCTCGAACGCGAACCCGGCACCCCTCGGCCCAGGCCTCGGCGGACGGATCGGGATCGACGAGCGCGGCCAGTTCCCCCGCCCGGACCAGACGATCGAGCGCCCCTTCCTCGAACAAGTGATCGGCGGTGATCAGCACGAACAGGTCCTGGCCCCGCACCGAGTCTTCCGCGGCTGCCAGTGAGGAGCCGTTGCCGAGCTCCCACCCATCGGCCAGCACGGCATGGACCCGGCCGCGCCCAAGCCCAAGGCGGGACACCACGGCCCCGACCGGCCCGGCGTGATAGCCCAGTACCACCAGAACCTCGTCGATGCCGGCATCCAGGAGTGCGCGGACGGCCCGCTCCACCAGCGTCAGCCCGCCTAACCGGACCAGAGCCTTCGAGCCACCCCCGGTGACGGCGCGCAGACGCTCCGAGCGTCCCGCCGCCAGCACGACGCCCCTCCGCGGAACCACCTCGGAGAGGATCTGAAGCGGAAGCACCGTGGGAGTGGCCAGGTCCATCCTCGAGCCTGCCTCGCTGGTGAATTCGCGGTCGGACACTTCCGGAACGCGCCCCCCCTTCTTCGCGCAATTGAGAGCCGGGCGAAGACTCCCCTTCCCGTGGCGGTACGCCAAGAATGGCAGATCGGAGAGGCCAATGGGGATTGAAGGAGCAGAGGGAACCGGTCGTCTGTATGTGTCCCGGGATGAGGAGCGACCTGGAGGCCAGGTGGTTCCACCGATGGAGTTCTCGTGACCGAAGAGAGAGCTTGCGGCGCTAGCGGATGTAAACGACGCCGTCGCGGACCTCGACGCGGCCGCGGGCGAGCGGCAGGACTTTCGTCAGGGCGAGATACGCAAGATCGAGCCCAGGGATCTTGGCGAAGATGCCCTGAGGTCCCCGTACCATCCGGCCTGACTTCACGTCATATGCCGACGCGTGCCACGGGCATACGAGGCACCCGTTCCGGTCGATCTTGCCCTGCGCCAGATCTGCGAACAGGTGGCGGCATCGACGACCCACAGCGAAGAACTCTCCATCAACGTTGCCGACCGCCCAGCGGCCCGCTCCTACCACGGTCCCGGGCGGGATGTCGGATGCCGGGCCAACCCGAATCTCGCCATGCATACAGCCATTATCGACCTGTCCACTACGATGGCGCTATGGTTTGGAGGACGCTCGGACAGTCGTTCGTCACCCTTCTCGTCATCCTGGACCCGCTTGGGAACATCCCGGTGTTTCTGTCTCTCACCCAGCGGCATGACCCCAGGGCTCGGCACCGCGCGGCCTACGTTGCCGTCCTGGTGGCGGGCGCGGTCCTAGCCGCCTTCGCCGCATTCGGCAGCGTGCTGATCCGGTACCTCTCGATCAGCCTTGAGAGCCTGATGGCCGCCGGGGGAGTGCTGCTGTTCCTCGTGGCGCTGGACATGCTCCGGGGCACCGATCCCCCGTTGGGCGTTCGCGAGGACACGAGCATCGCTCTGGTGCCTCTCGGGACTCCGTTCCTCGCGGGGCCGGGAGCCATCGTCGCCACCATAGTCCTCACGCGCCAGCACCCGGGCATAGCGCAGCGGCTGGCCGTTGTGGCTGGAGCCGCGGTAGCACTCATCGTCGTGCTGGTCGCTCTCCGTTTCTCGGCAGCCCTGGGCCGGCTTCTCCGCCCGAGCGCGATCCATTTCCTCACTCGGATCATGGGCCTGTTGCTCACAGCCATCGCCGTGCAACTGGTGGCCGATGCCGTGACGAGATGGCAGTCCGGTGCCGGCTGATGACGTTCGAGCGGGCTGCTTTCAGGCCTGACTATGACCGCTAACTGAGGAACGGCCATGCTCACGGAGGAAACGGTTGCCGAGGCGGCGAGGGCTGCCGGAATCTCCCCTCCGGCCCGTTTCTTTCCGGTGATCGGATCGACCAACTCGGAGCTTGCTCGCATGGCCGAGGCAGGCGCCCTCGAGTGGTCGGTCGTCGCTGCCGGCCACCAATCGGCGGGCAAGGGCAGGCTGGGCAGGAGTTGGATCTCCTCTCCCGGATCCTCGCTCATCGTCTCGTTCCTGCTCCGCCCGCAGGTCGACCCGCCCGAGACTGCGCTGGTCACGCTTGCCGTGGGTGCGGCTGCCGCGCTCGCGGTCCAGAGCGCCTGCGGGGTCGAAGCGAGGTGCAAGTGGCCGAACGACCTCGAGGTGAAGGGACGAAAGCTCGGCGGCATTCTGGTTGAGGCCAAAGTATTGGAGGGCCGGCTGACCTATGCAGTGGTTGGGGTGGGGCTGAACCTTATGCAGCGGCGGGAGGACTTTCCCCCGGAACTTCGGGAAAGCGCGACGAGCGTGGTGATCGAGGGGGGGAGGCCCGATCCCGCAGCGCTGCTCCGCGATGTGCTCGCAAATGCGCGGCGCCTGTGCGACACGAGCCGGCCCGGCTTCCGCTATGAGACCCTGGTCGCCTATCGAGGTCTCTGCGACACGATCGGTCGAGATGTTCGGGCCACGACGACCTCCGGCGATCAGGTCGAGGGCCGAGCGGTTGAGGTCGGGGACTCGGGAGAGCTGGTCGTCCAGACCGTGTCGAGCCCCGAAACGGTGGCGTTCGGAGAGGTCGTCCATCTGGGCTAGACCGCGGCCAGAGACCTTCCTTGCTCAGATCCCTAGGTCGGAGTACCGTCCCGCCATGACCTTCCCGCGGCGCCTTCTGTCCCACGGCGAAGAGCTCGTCATGGACCTCCGCCCTCACTGGATCGCCCTGGTCATCCCGGTGGTCGAGATCGTGGTCATAGCGTTGGCGCTGATTCTCGCCCTGGTCTACATCCCCGATTCCTGGCCCTCGTGGGTTCTGTGGTTGGCGTGGCTTGTGGCCATAGGACTCATCCTTTACGAGCCGGCTCGCAAGATCATCGCGTGGCTCACCTCCCACTTCGTTGTCACTACCGACCGCGTGATCCACCGCTCGGGCTGGTTCGCCAAGAGGTCGATGGAGATCCCCCTCGAGAACATCAGCGATGTCCGGTTCAACCAGACCGTCTTCGAGCGGGTCATCGGAGCCGGGGACCTGACCCTCGAGTCGCCCGGGACGTTCGGCCAGGAAACGTTCTCCGACATCCGAAACCCAGAGCTCGTCCAGAAGACGATCTATGAGATGAACGAGGAGAACCGAAAGAGGATGATGACCATATCCGCGCCCGGCCCTGCCTCGGTCGCGGACGAGCTGGCGAAGCTATCCAGGCTTCGGGACGAAGGGGTCATCAGCTCCGAGGACTTCGAGGCGCAAAAGACCCGCCTGCTCGGCCAGTCCTGAAGAGGTGGCCGACCGGCCGCTCGCGATCGAGCAGTTTGCCTGCACACTCCGCGACGGGACCCCCGTGCTTGTCAGGCCGATCCAGCCCGAAGACAAGGCTCAGCTAGCCGCCGGCTTCCAACGATTGTCAGAGGAGTCGCGCTATCGTCGGTTCATGGCGCCCGTCCAGCAGCTCGATGAGGAACAGCTTCGCACCCTGACAGAGGTCGATTACGTCGACCGCTTCGCCTGGGTCGCCGTGCGAGCCGATCGCCCGGAGGAGGGGCTCGGCGTCTCTCGCTACGTCAGGGTGGAAAGTGAGCCAGACGTGGCCGAGGTAGCAGTCACGGTCGTGGACGACTACCAGGGGCGTGGTCTCGGCACCTTGTTGCTTGCCCTCCTTGCGGCTGCAGCGCGGGCCGCTGGTATCAAGCGCTTCAGGGCATACGTCCTCGAAGAGAACGCACCGATGATCGCCTTGCTGGAGGACCTCGGCGCGACGACGGAGCACGACTCTCCGGGAGTGGTGAAGGCCGATGTTCGGCTCGACCCGGAGCTGCTCCCGGACTCGCCCGCCTCCCGGGTGCTGAAGGCTGTTGCCGTGCGCCTCCTCGACATGCTGCCTGCGAGAGAGAAGAGGAGCGGAACCACCTGAACGAGCAACCGATTCCCCAAATGCAGAGGGGCCGCCCCGCGGGCGGCCCCTCTGCTGAACCCTCCTCGCAAATGAGGGTCTATATGGTGCCCTTCTTCTTCAGGTCCAGGCCATCCGTCGAGCCGGGGACCCCGTTAGTCGAGATGTCGTAGTGCACCGTGGTGGGGTTCGGAGCATTGGCGCCCACGACGCTGTTCGCGCTGTACTTGATCCCGATGATGTAGGTTCCGGCCGAGCTAGCGTTGAACGTCACCGTGGTGTCAGCCCCGGACTGGGATATCTGCGTGTTTAGCTTCACGCAGTCTGACCTGAATGCGCTGCTGCCCGAGGCTACGGTGAAGAAAGTGCTGAAGTTACCGGTCGTGATGTTCTGGTGAATCGTGAATGTGTTCTGTCCAGCTGTAGCAGTCACCGTCACCCAGTAGAAGAACACTCCCGGGCTGACCTGGTGGATCTGTCCGCCCTGGACTGTGTACCGGAGCGTGTCCAGGTCCTGCGCGTTGCCCTGGCTGAACTGGGTGCAGGTCGTGGCCGTCGGTGTGATCTGGCTGACCGGCGGCGGTGCTATGTCGTCGTTGGTGACCGTGCAGGTCTTGGTCTCACCGTTTGCGATCGAGCCCGAGCAGTCCGCCGAGAAGGACTTGGTGTATCCGGCGTGAGCGGCCTCATCGACGTTGTAGCTGCCGGCGTCGAGCGTGACGTTGGTGCCGGCCTCACTGCCTGGGAAGTTGTCCGGGGAGTCGTTCGCCCCACCGGAGTCCAGGGTGAAGTCGGCTGCCACTGCCGTGCCCTCATCGTCGTTGATGACGTGCTTGATCACGATCAGGTGAGCTGCCTGGTCGTCGTTGACGAACGTACATGTCTTGGTCTGACCAAGCGCGATGGATCCCGAGCAGTCAGCAGAGCCACCATCGGAGGTGTAGCCCGAGGGTCCTGACTCGGAGACCGAGTAGGCCCCGGGGCTGATCGCGACGTCGGTGCCTGGCGACTCGGCGCCCGGGAAGCTGGCCGGGTTGGGCGAGTTGCCGGACACGTTCAT
>Ga0184632_10000627_pt1 | contig 14194 bp, 7 predicted proteins | sample PLM31_50_b1_FD_133153 | JGI IMG/M metagenome (GOLD analysis project Ga0184632, IMG submission 133153) | Groundwater sediment microbial communities from an aquifer in East River, Colorado, USA - PLM3-1_50_b1 | ecosystem: Environmental > Terrestrial > Soil > Riparian zone | place: USA: East River... | reverse complement strand
CTTGAATTCGACTCGCTGCGCTCCGAGCGTCTCGAACGCGTGGCTGAGCTGGAGCAGCTTTGCCTCGCGGTTGGCTCCGGTGCGCTGGAACGCGGTGCCGACCCACGTCCAGCCGATCTCGAGCCGACGATGTTCGGGCACGATCGTCATGTATCGGCTGCTCCCGATCGCCCGGTCGGTGGCGAGGTCGATCGTGGCGAACGGCAGCTCGATCGTGTCCTGGGCATTGGCGCTCGCCTGGTCGAACCACGCCCGCAGGCCGGCTTCGTCGATCGGCTTGGCGATCGTCCACCGCCAGACCGCGTCGTCGTACGCGACCCGCGCCAGGTCCTCGAAGTGGCGCTCATCGAGCGGCTCCAAGCGAACACGGCGACCGGTTAGCGTGACGGGCGTGACCCACGACTGCGCCATGAACGGATGGTAGCCGGGGCCGGCCCCGCCGCGACGGCGGCCCAGCCCTGTCTCGTGCCGGCCAGACGAGCCGTTCACCGTGTTGCTCCCTAGACTTCAGCGGATGTCCATCTTCGCTGACAAATTCGCGGCGTTCCTCGACGCCTTCGTGGCAATGGAACCGGTCGCCGCCACCACCATCGGCGACCACCGCCACGATGGCCGCTGGCCCGACCTGAGCGACGCGGGCCGCGAGGAGCGCCTCACGTTCATCGACGACTGGATCGCCAGGTTCACGGCGCTCGACCCATCCGAGCTCTCCCGCGACGAGGCCATCGATCGGGACCTCGTCGTCCAGCAACTCGAGGCAGAGCGGTTCGACGAGACCGAGCTGCGCGAGGACGCGTGGAACCCGCTTGCCTGGGTGTACCTCCTCGGCGACGGCATCTTCCCGCTCCTGGCCCGCGACTTCGCGCCCCTCGCGGATCGGCTCACGAGCGTGGCCTCACGGCTCGAGACGATCGCCGAGGTGACGAAGGCAGCACGCGAGACGCTTGTCGGTGCCGGACCCGGACGGCCGGTCGGGCGCTTCCAGACAGAGTCCGCTCTCGAGCAGCTCCCCGGGATTCGCGAGCTCATCGACGAGGTCCTCGCGGAAGCCGACCGTGGCGCCGGGGAGGATGGTCGAGTCCGGGAGGTCGGGCCGCGTCTGATGGCGGCCGCAGCAACGGCCCGGGAGGCGCTGGCCGCGCTCGAGCGCCACCTCCGTGACACCGTCCTGCCCGTCAGTGATGGCGATGGCCGGCTCGGCGCCGAGCTCTTCGCCCGCAAGATGCGGCACACGATGCGCTCCGAGGCATTGACGCCGGATCGGATCCTCGAAGGGGCACAGGGCGAGTTCGACGCGGTCCGGGCCGAGATGGTCCGCCTCGCTCGCGAGCTATGGCCGTCGTGGCGTGGGGACGAACCCATTCCGACCGACGACGCGGCGCTCGTCCGCGGCGTACTTGACGCGATCGCCGCCGAGCACCAGGAGCCCGGCGAGATCCTCGATTTCTGTCGCGAGGAGAACGCCCGCATCGAGGCGTTCTGCGCGGAGCACGACCTCGTCGGCATCGTGGACGACCCGCTCGACATCCGCTGGACGCCGGTCTTCCTGCGATCACAGGGCGGTGCGATGCTCATCGCGCCGGGACCGCTCGACAAGGGCCTGGCCACCTTCTTCGCAGTCACCCCAATCCCCGACGACTGGTCGGCCGACCAGCGCGAGTCGTACATGCGCGAGGACAACGACCGGATGTTGCGGCTGCTCACCATCCACGAGGCCGTCCCGGGTCACTACCTCCAGGGCGTGTATGCCAACCGGGCCGGATCGTTACCTCGCAGCATCTTCGGGAGCGGCGTCTTCGCCGAGGGTTGGGCCGTCTATGTGACCCAGGTGATGATGGATGCCGAGTACGGAGCAGAGGATCCTGCGCTGTTGCTGACGCACTGGAAGTTCTATCTGCGGTCCGCGACGAACGCGATCATCGATGCGCGTATCCACACCGGGGGCATGACAGAAGACGAGGCCGTCGCGCTGATGGTCGATGGCGCTTTCCAGGAGGAGGCCGAGGCCCGCGCCAAGTACCGGCGGGCCCGGCTGTCATCGACCCAGCTGTCGACCTATTTCGCCGGGTCGCTGGAGATGTGGGACATCGAGCTGGAAGCACGCCGTCGGGCGGCCGCGCGCGCGGGAGCCGACCCGGACGCGATCCGGCCCGGACCACTGCCCGGCGGTTTCGGTGAGACCCCGGGGTTCCGCTACCGGGACCACCTGGAGGCCGTCATCGGTCACGGCGCTCCGTCGACCGCCCTGTTGCGCCGGATCCTGTTTGACTGACGCCCTCGGCAAGCGCCGCCAGGAGCGTATCCACGCGGTAGCCGGCCGCATCGGCAGCGCCCGACAGGCGTCGGACGAGGGCCGCGTCCGGTTTGCGGCCGGACTCGATCGCGTCCAGGCGCACGGCCCAGCCGAGTAGTGCGAGGAACCGATCGCGATCGAGCCACTCGACGCCCTCCCAGGTATTGACGCCCATCGCCGCTCGCACGGGACCGTGGGCGAGCCAGCGCTCGACCAGCCGGAGGTCGCCGGCTCGGCCCCGGCCCCGGACCGTGGACGGCCGCGGCAGCGCGAGCAGGACGCGAACGAGGTCGGCGACGGCCCACGCCTCGGCCTCGGGGAGGCCGGCGGTCCGGAATCCGTTCGCGAGGACCGGGGCCAGGCGCAGTTCGTCGAACCAGGCGAGGCTCGTGGCGGCAACGTCGGCCCCCGGCGCCAACGCCCCCAGGCGCGAGAGGACCAGCCAGCCGAGGAGCGCCCCGCGGTCGGCTCGGGTCAGGCCCGCGGCGCCGTCGCGATACGCAACCGTCGCCTCTTCACGGATCCGGGCGGCGACCTCGATCGGGTCTCCCCGAACGCCGGTTGCCGCCCCGACGGCCACGAGCAGCGTCGCGAGCCGATCCTCGAGGACGTCGAGGTCGGCCTCGGTTGCCGTCCCGTCAAGGACCGCGGTCACGTGGCCGTCTTCGAAAAGCGCGCGAAGCGGGGCGTGGACCGGTTCCAGCTGCAGCTCCCGGAGCGCGTCGTCCAGTGAGGGGACGCCTCGTCCGCCGAGCCGCTCCCACAGTCGCCGCCACTGTCCGGCCGACCCGTCGGGCAGCTCGCGGAACTCCCAGAACACGTGACCCTGATAGGCGTCGAGTGCAAGCCACAATCCACGATCCCAGATGTCGCGACACGACCGCAGGTAGGCGAGGCCCGTGCGGGCGTCGCGGAACGTCACGAACACGGTCGGGTCGTTCGGAAGGCCGAGGCCCTCGGCCAACGAGCGGCGCACGAGCCGCTTCGCGCCGCCGGCCGACTTGCGCGCGTACGCGGCCGACTCTCGAATCGTGCCGGCAGTCGTCGCGAACCGGTCGTGGAACACGACCAGCGACCGCGTCGGGCCGTGGCCGTTGGAGTAGGCGAGCACCCCCTCGTCGACCGCGCCGCCGTCAGTGTGGAAGTCGTACAGCAGGAAGTCGTGCGCCTCGGCGAACCACGCCCGTCGATGCAGGAGCGGGAAGATCTCCCGCTCGTGCCGCTCGACCAGCCAGGGATCGGGCTGCTCATCGAGCGTCGCGCGCCGGAACTCCATGCCGTATTTCTCGCCGAAGCCCTCGACCTGACCGTGCCCGAGCATCGGGAGTCCAGGGATCGTCGCCATGACGGTTGCCACGCCGAAGTACTTGTCGCCCTTTCCGAACTGTTCGAGCGCAGTCTTCTCGTCCGGATTGCTCATGAAATTGACGTACCGCTTGAGGATCTCCGGGTCGAACTCGAGGGTTTCCTTGACGAGCCGGCGGTAGCCCGCGCCGTTCTCGTCGCGGAGCATGTGCATGAATGCGCTGTTGTAGACCCGGTGCATCCCGAGGGTCCGCACGAAGTAGCCCTCGAGCATCCAGAAGGCCTCGGCGAGCAGGAGCGTGTCCGGTACCTCGGCCGCGACCCGGTCGACGACCTCGCGCCAGAACTCGAGTGGCATCCGGGCGTCGAACTCGGCCTGGCGCATCGCGACCTCGGCACGGGAGGGGATGCCGTCCCCTGCCCCTGGCTCGGGCCACCACAACCGCCGGATGTGGCGCTTGGCGAGGACCATCGCGGCATCGAACCTGATGACCGGGAACCGCCGCGCGACGTCGACGATCGTCCGGATCACCTGCTCACGCACTTCGGCCTTGAGGAAGTCGAGCTGCGCGGTGTCATTCCACGGGAAGCTCGTCCCGTCGTTGCCGTGGTAGATGAACCGCTCGTCGCCCGTCGCGCGGTCGAACCGCTTGAAGACCACCGCCGCATCGCTGTCATTCCAGTAGTGGTCCTCGAGGACGATGCCGACCCGCTCGTCCGACGAGAGGTCGGGCCCCGTGAACGTGTAGGCGGGATAGGGCGGGTGTGGCAGCGAGAGGAACCACTCGGGGTGGTCGATGACCCAGCGCGAATCGATGCCCATGTGGTTGGGCACCATGTCGCTCGAGAGACGGATCCCACGAGCCCACGCGCGGTCGCGCAGGTTAGCCATCGCCGGCTCACCGCCGAGGTCGTCGGCGATCCGGTAGTCGTCGAGCGAATACGCCGACGCCACCGCATCGGTGTTGCCGCGCATCCGCTTGATTCGTTCCGAAGCCGCGGATCGCTGCCACAGGCCGATCAGCCAGAGACCGGTCACGCCCCACGCCGCGAGCTCGTCCAGCGCTTCGTCGGGGATCGCATCGAGCGTTCGGATGTCCCGGCCGAACCGCCGCGACAGCTGGTCGAGCCAGACGTACGTGCTCTTCGCGATCAGGACCAGGCGCGGCATCCAGGCCGAGTCGGCCGAGAAGGCCTCCGGTTCGTCGACGAGGCCGCGGAACGAGGGCGGATGGACGGCCCGCTCATCGCCGCCGCCGCCGAACCGCATGTGGAGTGCCCGCTCCTCCTCGGCGATGATGCCGAGGGCGATATCGAGCCGGCCGATGAGCGCCTCGAGGTCCGCTCCGAGCAGGCGGCCCCATTTGTCGCGGATGTAGCGCAGCTGGCCGGAGAACGACGTCGGTGCGTGGCGAGCCGGTGCCCGCAGCAGCTCGACGAGCGAAGCCTTCGTCCCGTCGCCCAGGTCGAGCTCCCGACCACCCGCGAACGTCGCCTCGAGGCCCTCGATCGCCTCCGCGTAGCGCGTTCCGTCCGCGAGCACCCGATCGTCGACGAGTTCGTGCAACGGCCCGATCGCCGGGTTCTCGTTGCTGATCCGCGTGAGCAACAGCTCCTCGAGCCGGAGGGCGGGCGGCTCCGGCGCGTCGCCGGCCCCCGGGAACGCCGCCCCGAACCGATCGAGCAGGCGATCGAGATCGTCGCGCAACAACCGCCGGACGTCGCGCATCGCCGAGGCCATCGTCGTCCCCTGGGCGGCCTGGCGAGCGATCAGCAGGTGGCCGATCTCGTGGAGCAGACCGAGCGCGCCGATCTCTCCGGCCGAGATGCCTGGCGCCTCGGGCGGTCGTTCGGCATTCATCCGTGCCGAGAGCTGGCGGATCGCCGACAGGTCCGCGACGGCCAGGTCGCCGCGCAGGCCGAAGAGGTCATCGTCGATGCCATACCGCTCGCGCGCGGTGCGCCGGACGTGGAACGCGCGGACTCGGTGACCGCCGGTATCCGGGTGGCGCATGCCCGAAGGATGGCATGCGCCCCGTGCGGTCGTCAGACTGCCGACAGCTCCGCGGGTCGCTCGCCCGCGACGTGATCGATTGCCCGCCGGAGCAGCTCGAGCCCGGACGGATCGAACTCGTATGTCCAAGGCCTGATGCGATCCTGGTCGTGCAGCTGGCGGTCGAGCCCGGCATTGAGCGCCTCGCGCGACATCAGGATCACGTCGGCGGTCTCGTCGACCTTCGCCAGCTGCTCGGTTTCGCCGATCAGCGCCGCCACGATCTCGATGCCGGTCGTCCCCGAGATCTGCAACGTCTCCCGGATGTTCTCGGCGCCCCGCTCGTTCGCGCAGACCAGGCCGACCCGCGAGCCCGACGGCAGGCCTGCGATCTCGTGGACCAGCTCCAGGTAGCCGGGGCCGACGAGCATCGCCACGACCGGAACGCGGCCCGCGGCGAGCACCTGCGCCTCGTCGGCGTGGAAGGTGGTCGTCGCGACGATGTCGTAATGGAACCGGCTGAGTCGATCCGGGAGATCGGCGATGAGCGTGCCCTCGGCCTCGATCATGCCGGGGAATTCGTCGACCAGCCGCTCCGCGTCGTAGCCGGCATCGGCGCTGGTGCACTCCGCGAACAGCACCCGGACCAATGGCCCCGGGCGTTTTCGCTCCGTTGCTGCCGCAAACGTGGCCGCGGCCACCTCGTCGGCCGTGAACCCGGCATGCGCCGCGCGGCGCAAGAGTTCCGCGACGATGCCCGCGAGCGCCTCTGCCCCCCGGCGCTCTGGTGGGCGATCGGCGACATGGGTCCCGGCACCGTGCCGACTGGTCACGTACCCGGCATCGGCCAGGCGTCGATAGACGGCCCGGATCGTGTTGGGGTTGACCCGCAGTGCGGCGCCCAGCTCTCGCACAGGCGGCAGTCGTGCACCGGGCAGCAGTCGGCCGGAGTCGATCTGGTAGGCAAGCTGCCAGAAGATCTGGGTGGAGATGGGGAGGTCGGACTCGCGCTCGACGTCGAGGTGGCCCCCGGCGGTCCCGGTCAGCGGTGTGGGAAGGTGCGGCTCATCCATTGACGTAGTCAAGTAGTCCAACTAGACTTTGCGTTGGCCTAATCGACTATAGCAATAACCGTCCGACCACAACATCGTCCTCCTCCTCGTCAGCCCGTGGCGCGCAGGCCGCGGGCTGACGGATTCTTGGGCTCGTTCACCTGACGAACGGGTGCGCCGACAGCTCGGAGTGCGGTCTCGAGCAGCTGGACACCGTCGGCGCCGTCGGCCTCGATCACCTGCAGATCGCCGATCAGGCGCCGCTCGAGGTCCGTCCCGGCGACCGCATCCACGAGGCGCGCCGCCCGCGTCGCCGCCCGCAAAGCTCCTGCTGTCTCGATCCGATCCAGCCGATCCCAGAACCATGCGCAGCTGGCGAACATCGCCAGACGCCAACGCTGGGCTTCCATCACCCGGGTGAGCGCGTCGAGGTCCTCGGGCGTCGTCGCGCCCAGGCGCTCCTCGACGAACGGCCCCGCCGGCTGGACGCCCAGCACGACATCGACCCACGCGTCCCGGATCGGCCACGGATCCGGGGCACCCGGGAGCGCCCGCACCACGTGATCGGTTACGGCGTCGACGCCCCCGGCGAGCCGATCCAGCGCGGCCCGCAGCGGCCCCTTCCAGGCGCCGTCCGGCACGCATCCACAGCTCGTGGTCCAGCGATCGATCCCGTGATGGCAGCTCCACGAGGTCCGCTCGCGGATCGCGGCGACCGCGAGGCCGTCGACCGATGCGCGGGCGATCCCTTCCTCCAGTGCCGGCGTGTCGAAGGATCGACCGGACGGCGCTGTCCGGCCCACGAGGCGGGCGAGGAATTTCTCCCGGAACGGTTGATGGTGTCCGTACAGCTCGCCATCGGTCGCGATCACGATCAGCGGGGAGGCATCGTCATGCTCCTGGGCGGCCTGGATCGCAGGCGTCACGGACTCGGTGACGAAGCCATCCGCATCGATCGTCGCACGCGGCTCAAACGACACCGCCGCCGACAACGGCCCGTCGTAGCGGACGACGACGATCGACCGGCCGTCCCCGAGATCGACCTGGACGGGGCGGCGTGGATCGACCGTGCTTGGCGCACCGACCTGCCACGGCGCAAGGATCGTGTGGGTGATCCCCTCGTCGGCGAGCAGTCGAAGCGTCGGCAGGTCGACAGCGGTCTCGGGCAGCCACATGCCGGTCGGCCGCCGTCCGAAGCGAACCTCGAAATCGCGCAGACCCCAGCGGACCTCGGTCAGGCGGTCCGCCGCCGAGGCAAGCGGGAGGATGGCATGGTGAAAGGGCTGGGCCATGCCATTGCGGCCGGCGTCGCCCTCGACGAACCCGCGGTAGGCGACGGGATCGCCACGCTCCATCCATCCGGCGAGCGTGGGCCCGAGATCCCAGGAGATCGCCCCAAGGTTCCCGAGCTCGGCATTGGGCCGGTAGCAGTCCGCGCTGGTCCGCTGATTCCAATCGTGCGCCGGGGCGGCGGTCGGATCGAGCGGCATCGTGCCCGTGAACGGATCGAGGCGTGGCGGCTGGTAGAAATGGCCGTGGACGACGAGCGACGGCCGGCTCACGGTGCTTCGGTCGCCCGGTCGCGAGTCGTCCCGACGACGTGGCTGATCGTGCGCGTCCAACGCTCACCGGGCGCGAGCCGGACCGGCCATGACAGCAGCAGCGCGCTGCCCTGGTACATGCGCTCGAACCCGCCTTCCGAGTTCGAGACGGTCTCGATCGGCGCCCACCACACGTCGGCCGTGCTCGTGGTCGTGGTCACCGAGACCCCAACGTAGTCGTTGCCTTGTGCGATCGTCGAAAGTCCACTCGCCGTTCCGTTGCCATCGTGCGCCGTCCGTTGTCCGCCGATGTCCCACCACGCCGCGGGATTGCCACCGCCGCCGAGCATCGTCAGGGCCCACTCCACACCGATGCGTGCCTCGACCGACGGACCGTCGCGATGGTCGAGATCGACCTGCAGGCTGAGCGTCGGGGCCCCCCGATTGCCGCCGAGCGTCAATGTCTTCGTGACGGTGATGGCCGCATCCGCGATGAGCGCCGCTCGGCGCGTCACGAGCCGGCCCGGCGCGAGCTGAACGAGCTCGAACGCTCCGTCGACGGCGTCGCCGAGCTCCGACGCGCGGGCCATCGCCCAGGCGTCCGCGGTGGTGTCCGGGGGCAGCGCCCGAACCAACCCCGACCGCCGCTCGTACGCGTCGTAGACGATTCGGGCCGCGAGGCCCGGCTCTTTGACCCGGACCGTGTCGTGGATCGATGCCGGCGCACCGCCGGCCGCGCCATCGGTGGCCGCCGCGACGCCCGCTGGCTCGTGCAGGCTCTCGTCGAGCGCCAGCAGCGTGGCGTGGTACGCCTCCGGACGGCGGCGCATCACCGCCGCCAGCGCGTGACGGACCGACCGGATGTCCCAGGATCCGATCCCGCCGCCGCCGTCGAGATCGACCGTCACGACCTGGCCGTCGTCGGCGAGCAACACCTCGTCGACCCCGTCCATGTCGAGATCGTTTGTTTCGGCGTGGCGGAGCATGCCGGTCGCGGTCTCCGCGAGGTCCTCGGCCGCGATCAGGTGCTCGTGCGTCGCCAGGCGCATGTGGCTGATGTAGATACCACCGAACAGGCCGTGCCAGTAGCAGTCGTTCGACTGGCCCTGGTAGAGGTGGTCGAGCGCTCGGTTGCGATCCGGTCCCTCGGGCATCGCCGCCACCGCCGACGAGACCCGAAGCATCCGTTTGTGCAGATCGTTGATCTCACGGTACTTGACCTGGAAGTTGCGCCAGAACGCCCCGCGCAGCCAGCGGGCCTCGGGTCGACGCTCCGCCTGGGCGCGATGGAGCACCTCGGAGAAGACGCGGCTCTCCGTCGCGGGCAATGCCCATTCGCCCATCTCGGCGTACGACCCGGTCGGGACGTAGACGCGGCCGATCGGCGGATGGCCGGTGAGCCACGCCGACGGTGTGGTCGTCGTCAGCCAGTCGGCGTTGGCTTCCAACGCGTCGAAGAACCGCTCGACCCAGCGCCCCTGACCCCAGCAATGCTCCCAGGTCGTCGGCCAGGCACCGAACTTCTCGCCGTCGTCGCCCATCATCCCGACGCGATCGCCCGCGTCCGTGGCGTTGTCGCGCAGGTAGGCGATGACCTCGGCGACCTCACGGAACGGGATCCGGTAGCGCAGCCCCTGCTCGGTGCCGAAGACCCGCAACAGGTGGCCCTGGTCCTCGGTTGTGTACGGTCCCCACAGGTCCTCCTCGGGGATCGCGGCGGCACGGAAGTGGGCGTCATCGAGGATCGTCCAGGCATAGCCCGCCGACACGAGCGACGTCGGTAGGTCCGGCTCCCAGACCCGCTCGGCGAGCCATGCGCCGCGCGGCCGCCGCCCGAACCGGCGCTCGAGCTCGTCGCCCATCCGCCGCAACTGGCCAATGCGGTCACGCTCCGGCAGTGAGGCGAGCACCGGCTCGTAGTGGCCGCCGCCGAGGATCTCGACCTGGTCCCGGGCGACGAGCGCGCGCAGCCGGTCCATCGTTTCGGGGCGTTCGCGGATGAGCCACTCGAGCAGGGGACCCGTGTAATGCAACGACAGGCGGACGCCGGGATGGCGTTCGAGCGCCTCGATCATCGGCTCGTAGGCCGTCTCATAGACCTCGGCGAAGACCCAGCCGAAGTTGCCGACCGGCTGGTGGTTGTGGAGCGCAAGGGCCAGCGAGATCCTGGGCGGCACCGGTCAGCCGGCCTCGGTGACGACCGCGGCCTGCGACTCGACCGGGACCTCGATCCCGGCGGCCGGCAGGTACAGCAACTCCGTATACTCTTGGAGCATCCGCGCGGTGGAGAACCGCCACAGTGAGGTAGTCATCGCTCGCCGCATGATCTCGACCCAGCGGATCGGTATGCCGGCCTTGTCGCGTTCGTAGTACGCCGGCACGAGCCATTCCTCGATCAGGCGATAGAGATCCTGGGCGTCCGACCAGTCCTGGGCCGCCTCGTCGGAGATCTGCTCGCGTCCGCCGATCGCCCAGCCGTTGTCGCCCTCGAACCCTTCGTCCCACCAGCCGTCGAGCACGCTGATGTTGGGAACCCCGTTCTGGGCCGCCTTCATGCCCGATGTGCCGGACGCCTCGAGCGGTCGGCGCGGGTTGTTGAGCCAGGTGTCGACGCCTTGGACCAGGAACCGGGCGACCCGCATGTCGTAGTCCTCGAGGATGAAGACCCGGCCGCGCAGCCTGGGCGAGCGGGACTGCTGGAAGATCTCCTGGATGACGCGTTGCCCCGGCCGATCGGCCGGGTGGGCCTTGCCGGCGAACACGACCTGGACCGGCCGGTTCTCATCCCAGAGGAGCCGCGCCAGGCGGTCGAGGTCGGAGAAGAGGAGCCCCGCCCGCTTGTAAGTGGCGAACCGGCGAGCGAACCCGATCGTGAGGATCCGCGGATCGAGGACGCTGTCGAGCTCGGCCAGCACCGACGGCGCCTCACCGTGGCGGGCGAACTGCCCGCGCAGCCGCCCGCGCACGAAGATCGCGAGCTCGCGCTTCTGGCGCAGGTGAGCCTCCCATAGCTCGGCGTTCGAGAGGCGGCCCAGGCGCTCCCAGAACTTGTCCTGGCGCGGCCCGGCGTCGAGTGCGTCCAGGTCGGCGCCGAGGTGGCCGGACAGCAGCTCGACGACCGGCGAGCCCACCCAGGTCGGCCCATGGACCCCGTTGGTGATGCCGAGGATCGGCCGATCGACGACGCCGACCCAGGTCGAGTTCGCGGTCGCCGCGTGCAGCTTGCTGACCGCATTCGCGCCGTTCGTCAGCCGCAGGCTGAAGGCGGTCATATCGAACTGACCGCGGTCGCCGTCGGTGCCGAGCCCGAGCCCGAGGACCTTCTCGACCGGCACGCCACCCGCATCGAGAGATGGCCCGGCGACGCGCCGGACGAGGTCCGCCTCGAAGCGCTCGTTGCCCGCCGACACCGGCGTGTGGATCGTGAAGACCGAGTCGCCGCGGACCCTGGTCCAGGCGTCGTCGAGCGCGGTGCCGTCGGCGACGAGCTCGCGGGCCCGCTCGGCGAGGAGGAAGGCCGAGTGGCCCTCGTTGAGATGCCAGACAGCGGGCGCCAGGCCGAGTGCCCGGATCGCCCGTACGCCCCCGATCCCGAGGACCAGCTCCTGGTGCAGGCGCATCTCGCGGCCGCGGACGTAGAGGATGTGGGTGATCGGGCGGTCTTCGACCGCGTTGTCGGCGACGTCCGTGTCGAGCAGCAGGACTGGAATCCGGCCCACCTGGGCCAGCCAGACGGCGACCGACAGGTTGCGCCCCGGCAGGTCCACCGAAACTGTCAGCGGCAGGCCGTCCTGGTCCTGGACGCGGGCGAGCGGCAGCCGGCTGAGGTCGTAGTCGGGATAGGCGTGCTCCTGGTGGCCGTCGGCGTCGATCGACTGGCGGAAGTAGCCCTTGCGGTAGAGGAGGCCGACCCCGATGAACGGAAGGGCCATGTCACTTGCCGACTTCATGTGGTCGCCGGCCAGCACCCCGAGGCCACCCGAATAGATGCCAAGCGACTCATGGACGCCGTATTCGGCGCAGAAATAGGCGATCGGGCCGCTCAGCCGCTCGCCGTAGCGCCGCTGGAACCAGTGACCGGTGCCGTTGGCCATGTAGCCATCGAAATCCGCCAGGACGTCGTGATACTCCGCGAGGAACTTCTCGTCGTCGAGCAGACGTGACCATTCGGTCGGGCCGCTGACGACGGGCACGGGGTTGCGATAGCGATTCCAGGCGGTGCGGTCGATGAGGCTCCACAGGTTGCGTGTCTTCGGGTTCCACGCCCAGTGGAGGTTGTAGGCGAGGCGCCGGAGGCCTTCGAGTCGAGGCGGCAGCGGGAAGCTGGCAGCAGGAATGGATGGGATGAACACGGGGTCCATGGCCGCGCATTCTAGCGGTTCGATCTCGCCGTGAACCGGTTTAGGGCTCGCCGCTCGCCTCGGCCGGACACCTCGCCCTCTACCATGCCGCCACGATGGGCATGCGAGTCGCGTTCCTCGCCGCCGAGTGCGAGCCGTGGGCCAAGACCGGCGGCCTGGCCGACGTCGTCGACGCGCTTGCCCGCGCCCTTGGACGGCTCGGCGACGCCGTCGAGGGACCGGTCGACGTCTACCTGCCGCGCTACCGGATCGTTCCCGAGCCCGAGGCATCCGCGGTCCTCGGTAGGACGGCGCTTGCCGTGCCCGATCCGCGCGCACGCACAGGGTCGTCGACCGTCACGATCGTCGACGTCGCGGCAGCCGGCTACCGCCTCCGGCTGGTCGACCATCCGCCGGCCTTCAACCGAGCCGCCCTGTATGGCGATGCGGCCGGCGACTATGCCGACAACGCCTGGCGGTTCGGGTTGTACGGGCGGGCCGCGATCGAGGCCCTACGCGCCGAGGGTCGACCCGTCGATGTCCTCCATCTCCACGACTGGCAGGCGGGGCCGGCGGCGGTGTTCCGGGAGCGGTTGTACGCGGACGACCCGATCGTGGGGCGTGCGGCGATCCTGATGACGCTGCACAACCTTGCGTACCACGGGTGGACCGCCAATCGAGCGTTGGCGCAACTCGGGCTCCGGCCGGGTGACGCTGCGCCGGGCCAGAACGCCGCCGGCATCGACCTCCTCGCGGCAGGGATCGAGGCGGCCGAGATCGTCAACACGGTCTCTCCAGGCTACGCGCGCGAAGCGTTGACGCCGGAGTTCGGCATGGGGCTGGACGGGCTGCTGCGGTCGAAGGGCGACCGGTTCGTCGGGATCCTCAACGGGCTCGACACTGCCGTCTGGGACCCGGCCCGAGACACGGTTCTGGCCACGCCGTTCGCCCGGAACGACCTGACCGGCAAGGCCGCCTGTCGGGCGGACCTGCTGTCGCGCAACGGGATGGACCCTGCGGACGACGCGCCAGTGATCGGCATGATCGGGCGGCTCGATCCGCAGAAGGGGTTCGACCTGCTTGCCGGAGCGGCGCCGACCCTCCTGGCCGGCGGCGCACGGATCATCGTCCAGGGAGCCGGCCATCCGACCCTCGCCGACCCATTCCGCGCGTTGGCCGAGGCGTCTCCCGGCAAGGTCGCCTTGATCGAGCGGTTCGATCGCGAGATGGCGCGACGCATCTACGCGGGCGCCGACTTCTTCGCGATGCCATCGCGCTTCGAGCCGTGCGGGCAAGGCCAGATGATCGCGCTCCGCTACGGCACGCCACCGATCGTCCACCGGACGGGCGGGCTCGCGGACACGGTGGTCGACGAGACACGCCACCCGGGGAAGGGGACGGGCTTCGTGTTCGGCGAAGCGTCGATCAAGGATCTGCTCTCGGCTTGCGAGGCGGCCTTTTCGATGCGAGCGCGCGGCGGCCCGGACTGGGCGGGGCTCATCGATCGGGGGATGTCCGTCGATTTCGACTGGACGACGGGCTCGGCGCCGAAATACGTCGAGGCCTACCGCCGCGCGGTTGCGATCCGCCGAGGCTGACCTAGCCGCCGAGCGCCCGGAGGATGGCCGCAGTCGTCTCCACCGGGTGGGTGCGCTGGGGTGAATGCGGCG
>Ga0184632_10000626_pt1 | contig 14200 bp, 15 predicted proteins | sample PLM31_50_b1_FD_133153 | JGI IMG/M metagenome (GOLD analysis project Ga0184632, IMG submission 133153) | Groundwater sediment microbial communities from an aquifer in East River, Colorado, USA - PLM3-1_50_b1 | ecosystem: Environmental > Terrestrial > Soil > Riparian zone | place: USA: East... | reverse complement strand
CGGGACGTGCTCCGCGCGATCGCGCCGGACCTCGACCTCTCGACCGAGGCGTTTCCCTTCATGACCTTCCGGAATGTGGACCTCGGGATGGTGCCGACGCATCTGGCACGGATCAACTACGCCGGCGATCTCGGCTACGAGCTGTGGGTCGCCCCCGAATACCAGCGTGTGCTCTTCGACCGGATCGTGGCCGCCGGCGAGGCGCACGACCTGCGGCTGTTCGGGATGCGGGCATTGATGTCGCTGCGGCTCGAGAAGTCGTACGGGACGTGGTTCCGCGAGTACCGACCGATCTACACGCCGCTCGAAGGCGGGATCACCCGGTACATCAAGCTCGACCACGAGTTCATCGGTCGGGCAGCGCACGAGACGGAGCTGGCCGAGGGCGGCCCGAAGCGTCGCCTCGTGACGTTCGTCGTGGAGCCGGACCCCGACGACCCCGCCGACGTGATCGGCGATGAACCCGTCTGGCACGACGGCGAGGTCGTCGGCTGGATCACGTCGGGCGGATACGGCCACCACGTTCGCGCGTCGATCGCACTCGGCTACGTCCCGACTGAGCTGGCCTCGCCGGACGGCCCCGGCGGCGACCGCTTCGAGATCGAGATCATCGGACGTCGTCGACCGGCACGCTTGCAGCCCGAGCCGCTGTTCGACCCACAGGGCCTACGGATGCGCCAGTGACCGACGACGCCGTCGAGACGGGCGCCGGCGAGGACGCGGCGCCTGCCATCGAGCCGGGCGAGGCAGCGCCCAAAGCCCGCCGGATCGTCGTCGACGGTCGCCCGATCGCGTTCGCCCCAGGTGACTCGGTCGCGGTCGCCATCCTGCGGACCGGCGTAACCCCGGCCGGCGGCGGGACGCTCTGCCTGACCGGCGATTGCGGCAACTGCCTGGCCCAGGTGAACGGCGTCGCCTACGTCCGGACGTGCCAGCAGCGGGCGTATCCGGGCCTGTCGGTCGTCCGCCATCCGGCAGACGGCCTCCCGCCGCTCCCCAGCGTCTCGGATCACGTCTCGGCGTGGCCGCTCGGTCGCGACGTCGAAGTCCTCCGTGCCGCGATCGATGTCGCCGTCATCGGCGGTGGCGACAGCGGGCGCGAAGCGGCCGCAACCGCGGAACGCGCCGGGCAGCGCGTGCTGGTCCTTGACGCTGAGGGCGGCGACGAGGTCGTCGGCGTCTATCCCGGGCCGTTGCTGGTCGTCCGCACGCCGACGCTCATGCTCCACGTCTATCCCGAGGAGATCGTGGTCGCGACCGGTGCCGCGGAGCTGCACCCGGTCGTGCCGGGCAACGATCTCGAGGGGCTGCTGACGGCGCGTGCTGCCAGCGAGCTGCATGCGGCCGGGGTCGAGCTCGGCCGGACGGTCGCGATCGGGACCCCGCCCGAGGGCGTGCCGTGCATCCCGGTCGCCGGTCAGCTGGTCCGGCTGGAGGGCGACGAGCGCGGTCGAGTGCGCGCCGTCGTCACGGCCGACGACTGGATCGGGGCGGAGACATCGACCCCGTGCGACACCGTGATCCTCGGCCTCGGGTGGGCGCCGCGCGACATCCTTGCGCGCATGGCCGGCGAGATACCGTTGACCGTTGTCGGGTCCGCGGCCGAGTCGCCGCCACTCCCGCCGCCCCCGACCGCCGGCATCGTCTGCGCATGCTCGGGCACGACCGTCGACGACCTCCAGGTGGCCTGGGACCGCGGGTTCCGCGAGCTCGAACTGCTCAAGCGCTCCAGCCTCGCCTGCCTCGGCACGTGCCAGGGCGCGGCCTGCCTGCCGCACGTCCGCTCGTGGATCGCCGCCCAGACGGGGGAGGTGCCGGCTCCCTTCACCGCCCGCCCTGCGTCACGGCAGATCACGCTCGCTGAGGCAGCCGCTGACGTCACCGTCGATGTCTTCCGGCGGACCCCCTTGCATGACGAGCACCTGGCGCTCGGCGGCAGGCTTGATCGGTTCGGCGGGTGGTGGCGCCCGTGGCATTACGGCGACGCGGTCGCGGAGTACTGGGCGGTGCGCGAGGGCGTGTCCGTTGGGGACGTCAGCACGCTCGGCAAACTCGTCGTCTCGGGCCCCGACGTAGTCGAGTTCCTCGAGCGGCTCTACCCGTGCCACGTTGCGGACATCAAGCCCGGGCGCTCGCGATACGCGCTGCTGCTCAACGAGCGGGGCCACATCATGGACGACGGGATGATCGTGCGGGAGTCGGAGACCCGCTTCGTCCTCACCTTCACCTCGGGCGGGGCCGCCAACGCCGAGATGTGGGTTCGCGATTGGATCGACGAGTGGGACCTGCGGGTCCACGTCCTGGACCGGACGATGTCGCTCGCGGCGATCAACGTCACCGGACCCCTCGCCGGCAAGCTGCTGCAGAACGCCGGGCTCGAAGCGCCGCCGCGCTTCCTCGCGCACGTCCACGCCGACGTCGCCGGCGTGCCCTGCCACGTCATGCGACTGTCGTTCACGGGTGAGGCGTCGTGGGAGCTCCACCACCCGGTCGATCGTTCGGTCGAGCTGTGGCGGGCACTCCTCTCGATGGGCGAGGAGTTCGGGATCCGCCCCCATGGGCTCAAGGCGCTGTTCGGACTGCGGCTCGAGAAGGGCCACGTGATCGTCGGCATGGATACCGAGCTCGACACCACCCCGCGCCGTGCGCGGATGGCCTGGGCGGCGCGGATGGACAAGTCGACGTTCATCGGACGCTCGGCGCTCGCCCGGATCGCGAAGCTCGCCGACCAGCGGCGGCTCCACGGGTTCACGATGGAGGGCGAGGCCCCGATCGAAGGCGCGCCGATCTTCGTCGACCGCGACATCGTCGGGCACGTGACGGGGAGCTGGACCTCGCCGGTGCTCGGCAAGGCGGTCATGCTCGGCTGGCTCAAGCGCCTGCCGTACCCGGAGCGCGTCGAGATCGACGGCCGCGAGGCGATCGTCGCGCCGACGCCGTTCTACGACCCTGAGGGCGAACGTGCACGCACTTAGGGCACCGGGCATGCGGGTCGTCGCGTCGCCTGAGGCGATCGACCGTGCCGTGTGGCACGACGAAGGCCCGGATGAGTTCGAGCCGCTGGTCGTTCGGCTCGCGCCAGACGACGCCTTCGCGATCGGCGCGACCGGCGTCGAGGTGGACGACCCCCACGCGATCGTCGAGCACGAGGTCGGCTACATCGCGCTGATGTTCCCAGCCGACGAGTTCGTCGACGTGGTCGTGCCGCGTCTCGACTGGCCGGCCCCGATCGAGCGGCCGGCGTTCGCCCAGGGCGCGATCGCCGGTGTGCCGGCCAAGCTCTATCTCGACTCCACCGGTGCGGCGATCGTCCTCGTCCTCGCCTCGTATCTCGACGACCTGTTGGCGCGCCTCCCGGTGCCTTCGTGAGGCGGGGCATCGCCGCGGGGTACGTCGCGACGCTCCCGACCCTGCGCTGGGACGAGCCAACGGACACCTACGACGTCGTCATCATCGGCGGCGGCGGTCACGGCCTCTCGACCGCGTACTACCTCGCGACCCGCCACGGGATCACGAACGTCGCCGTCATCGAGGCCGACTACATCGCATCCGGCAACACCGGTCGCAACACGACGATCATCCGTGCCAACTACGGCCTCCCCGAGGCGATTCGCTTCTACCAGCACTCGCTCGAGATGTACCAGTCGCTCGAATGGGAAATCGGGGCGGCGATCCTGCACCAGACGAAGGGGATCTTCTGGCTGGCCCACACCGAGATGGCGCTGCGGACCGAACGGGCGCGCTGTCTGATGAACACGGCGGCGGGCGCCCAGACCGTCATGGTGACGCCGGCCGAGATCAAGGAGCTGGTCCCCCAGATCGACCTGACCGGTGGCGGCCGGTATCCCGTGCTTGGCGCTTCGCACCACCTCGAGGCCGCGACCGCGCGCCACGACCGCGTCGCGTGGGCATACGCCGCAGGCGCCGCCGACAAGGGCGTCCATGTGCTCCAGCACCTCCCGGTGACTGGGCTGGTCCGCGACGGTGACCGGATCGTGGGCGTGGAAACGGCACGCGGCCCGATCGCCGCGGGAGTCGTGCTATCGGCCGTCGGCGGACGGGTCACCGCGATGGCCGCCCACGCCGGTCTGCGGCTCCCGGTCCGGACCCATCCGCTCCATGCGTTCGTCACCAACGACTACGCCCAGGGCTTCGGACCGATCGTCGCGAGCACGGAGCTCATGTGCTACGTCTCGCAGACCGAGCGGGGCCAGATGCTGATCGGCGCGGAATTCGACGCGCAGCCGTCGTACTCCCGCCTCTCGTCGTTCGCAGCGCTTCGCGGCTACGCCCACAAGATCACACGGATCCTGCCGTTCCTGCGCGACCTGCGGATCCTGCGGACGTGGGCGGGGATCTGCGACATCTCCGTCGATTATTCGCCGATCATGGGCGAGACGGGCGTTCCTGGCTTCCTCATCACGACCGGCTGGGGCACGTGGGGGTTCAAGGCCATCCCGGCCGGTGGCGAAGCGATGGCCGAGCTGATCGCGACGGGGCGGACGCCGACGTTGATCGAGCCCTTCGGCCTCGGCCGGTTCCGCGCCGACCACGCGATGGCCGACCAGGGCTCGGCGGGGACGCGCTGATGTTGTGGCTCGATTGCCCGACCTGCGGTCGGCGACCGCTCGAGGAGTTCACGTTCGGTGGTGAGCGGCGCGAGGTGCCCGAATCGATCACCGACCCAGACGAGCGCGACTTCGACGAGGTCTGGGTGTTCGAGAACCCTGACGGGCTCACGACCGAACGATGGTTCCACGCGTTCGGCTGCCGCCGCTGGCTGACGGTACGGCGCGACACGAGCATCGACCAGGTGGTCGAGATCCTCTCGTGACTCGGCTGGCGGATCGCCAGATCGAGATCGTGCTGCGCAACCGGGTCGTCTTCGGGGTTGGAGCGGTCGGGCGACTCCCCGAGTTGGTCGCCGCGACCGGCGGGTCACGTGTCTTCGTCGTGACCGATCCGGGTGTCGTCGTGGCCGGCGTGGCGGCGACCGCGCTGGACGTTCTTGGCGATGCCTCGATCCCGACGGCGATGTTCAGCGAGGTCGAGCCAAACCCGTCCGGCGCGACGGTCGAGCGCGGGGCGGCGGACCTTGCCGCGTTCGGCCTCGACGACGCCGTCATCGTCGCGCTGGGCGGCGGATCGGCGATGGATGCCGCCAAGGCGATCGCGCTTCGAGCCGCCAACGACCAGCCGCTCTGGGAGCTCGAGTACGACGGGCCGTCGCTCGCGCCAGGCCGCCCGATCGTTGCCATCCCCACCACGGCCGGAACCGGGTCCGAGGCGCATCCGTTCGCGGTCATCACGCACGAGGAGATCGGCCGCAAGGACTACATCGGCCATCCATCGCTACTGCCCTACGCGACGATCCTGGACCCCAGCTTGACCGTCGGGCTGCCGGCCGGGGTGACCGCCGCGACCGGCGTCGATGCGTTGACCCATTCGCTCGAGTCGCTGCTGTCGAGGAACGGCAACCCGTTCGCCGAGGCCACGGCGCTCGGCGTGATCCGAACCGTTGCGGAGTGGCTGCCTCGGGCCGTTGCCGACGGCTCAGACCTCGAGGCGCGCTCGCGGATGCTCATGGCCGCCCACCTGGCCGGAGTCGGGCAGGCGAGCGGGACGGGTGTCGGCCTGGTCCACGCGCTCGGGCACGCCTTGGGGACGCGCGGGCGGCTGGCCCACGGTGCGGCCCTCGCGGTCGTGCTGCCCGAGGTGCTGTCGTTCTATGCCGAGGAGCCGGGATTGCGTGACCGGGAGCTTGCCCTCGTCGGGGTGGCGTTGCGGGCCGCGTCCGCGACGGAAGGGGAGGGAACGGCGGCGGGCGCCGCGATCGGCGAGCTTCGGCGGTTGCTGGCCAGCCTCGGCCAGCGGCCGACGCTTCGCTCGCTCGGCTTCGACGAGGCGACGCTCGACGTCGTCGCCCAGGACGCGATCGACGACGCGGCGATCAGGAACTCGCCTCGGCTGCCGTCCCTCGCCGAGGCCAGGGCGATCCTCGGCTCAGTACTGGGCTGAAGCGATCAGGCGCCGGGCTTGAGCACCGACGCGCGAACCTCGATCGGTGGACCTTCGCGGATGGCTCGCGGGATCTCGGCGATTCGCTCCACTTCCGCGATAAGCCACCGGACCTCGTCCTCGGGCGCACGGCTGCGGACGACAAGGTCGACCGTGATCGGCGTCGAGCCGGAGCCGCGACTCGGAAAGTCGCCGTCGACCGTGAGCTCGACTCCGTCGAGCTCAATGCCCATAGTCGCCGCTTCGCGATACAGGTCGTTCGACCAGCACGCCGCGATCGACAGGTAGAGCAGTTGGCCGCCATTGAAGCCGAGGCCGCCGCCGCCCGCGGCCAGGGGGCGATCCACGGTCAGCGTGAACGAGCCGCCCTCGCCGAATGCCGTCGGCCCGTCGCCGACGGTGCGGAGCCTGACCGATAGGCGTCCGACATACCCGTCCCTCCGACGTTAGCCGCGGTCGAGCAGCGGCTTCACCTCGCCAACGAATCGCTCGAACGTCTCGACATCGTAGGGTGCCGGTTGCTCCGAGATGACCGTACGGAATCCGAGGTCGACGTAGGGCCGTAGTCGCTCGGCGATCTGCTCCGGTGAGCCGATCCAGAACGTGTCGTCGTTCTCGACCTCGGACAACGGCGTTCGGTTGTGCTCCATGGCGGCCTTCCAGACGCGGTCGGCCTCCTCCTTGCTGTCGCGGAGCGTGAGCTTGACGCCGAGCGTGAACTCGATCTCGGCGACATCGCGACCGACCTCATCGCAATGCCGGCGCAGGACATCGACCTTGCGCGCCATGACCTCGAGTGGGCCCATCGCGTTCCACATGTCGGCGTACTTCGCGACCGTGCGAAGGGTCTTCTTCTCGCCGCTGCCACCGATCATGATCGGCAGCCGCCGCTGGATCGTCGGCGGCGAATGTCGAAGGTCGTCGAACGCGTAGCGTCGGCCCGGCGACGACGTCACCGAGTGCCCATCGAGGACTCCGCGCATCGCCGCCACGGCCTCGTCCAGCCAGTCGAGCCGCTGCCCGATGCTGGACCCGAATTCGATGCCGTGAGCCTGGTGCTCGAGCTCGAACCAGGCCCCGCCGATGCCGAGGATCGCACGACCGTCGCTGATGTGGTCGAGTGTCCCGGCGAGCTTGGCCGTCAGGCCCGGATTGCGGAACGGGTTCGCGCCGACCAGGAGACCGAGCCTCGTCTGCTCCGTGGCCATGGCCCAGGCAGCGAGCGTCGTCCAGCCCTCGACGATCGGCTGGTAGGGATCGCCGAAGATCGCGTAGATGTGGTCCCAGGTCCAGAGGTGGTCGTACCCGAGTCGATCGACGCGCTTGGCCGCATCGAGCATCTCGGGCCAGGTCGCCGCCTGGCTCCACAGCAGGATCCCGGTCTTGAGGTCGGTCACGTGCGGGCCTCCGAATGCCTTGTAGCGGGGAGCTCAGTCTAGGACGCGGCCGACCTATCGCGACGTCCTGGTGGAGCGACCTACACTCGGGGCGTGGTCCGCCGCGCGATTCCGCTCGTCGTCGCCCTGATCATCGTGGCTGCGTGCGCCGGTTTCGATCCACGACCCAAGGGCCGCGTGACGCTGTACGGACGCAACGAGGCGCCCGCCATGGCCTGGTTCGGCGTGAATCCGATCGGCGATCCACCGGAGACCGTCGGATTCGGAGGCGACACCGGCGTGGCGTGCCTCACTGGCCTGACAGGTTCGGAGCTCGTATCGTTCGATCGGTCGCCGGCCGACGGCGGCCAGCCGCAGCGCCCGCTCGGCCGTGTCCCCGGTGAGGGGAATCCGCTCGTCATGTGGGTCGACGTCGCCGCTGACGGGACGCTCACGACCGGGAACGGCGTGCCGCCCTGGTGGGTGGGCGACGCCCAGGTCTGCTGACGCGTCGCCGCATGCAGCACGACCGGTCGGTCAACCGACTCGCGCTCTCCGCCACGATCCATTGCCTGACGGGCTGCGGTATCGGGGAGGTCCTCGGGCTCGTGATCGCCACCCAGCTCGGTTGGGACGACCTGCCGTCGATCCTGCTGGCGATCGTCCTTGCGTTCGTGCTCGGCTACTCGCTGACGCTGCGGCCACTCCTCGCGTCGGGCATCGCGTTCGGCGCCGCGGCCCGGCTCGCGTTCGCGGCCGACACGGTGTCGATCACGGTGATGGAGATCGTCGACAACGCGATCGTCATCGCGATCCCTGGGGCGATGGCGGCGGTGGTCATCGACCCGCTGTTCTGGGGCAGTCTCGCGCTGTCACTCGCGATCGCGGGAGTCGCTGGATTCCCGGTGAACCGCTGGCTGATCCAGCGCGGCCGGGGACACGCGGTGTTGCCCGGCCACCACTAGGTCCGCGAGCCTCGCGAACCTGCATACCGCGCATGACCACGACCTTATGGCCTATGACGTCGACGCCAGCCGTCCGTACCGGCCCAATCCGTGCGCGAGAAGCAACGAACACGGGCGAATCAGTAGGTCGTAAAGCGCCTGACGGGCTCAGCGCCGGGTCGGACCAGCCATAAGGCTGCCCTCATGCGCGTACTTCATGTTCGGTTGGCCGAGGCAGCCGGATGGCCGGGGAGACAGGCCGGTGGTCCGCGGACACAGCCGGGTGGAGCCTGGCGAAACCGACTCAGGCCCGATCCAGCTCCCGATCGATCGCCCGAAAGATGAACCGAGCCGCCTCTGCGCTCTTGCCGCCGAGCTTCTCGCCCGCGTCCTGCTCGAGCGCGCGCATCAGGTCGCCCAGGAACAGGTCGAGCGACGGGGTTCGCTGCAGCGATCCATCCGCGAACGCCGCTTCGAGCCGGGCGACCGCCGCACGCGCGTTGTCCACGGAGTGGCCCTTGGCCACGATCAGTTCGCGGACGTCGGCCCGTGCCGCGTCCGCACCCGGCCCGGAGGAACTCACGTGAATCGGCGCACGGTCCGCCGGATCAGGCTCGATCTGGCCGACCGTCGGGTCGCACCGACCGGTTCGGCATCGGGCGCCTCATCGCCGGCCGAACCCGCCTCGGCCCGCAGCCGCTCGCGCTCCACGGCGTCCTCGGACTCGCCGGCCCGCAACTCAAGCCAATCCGACTCGAGCACGCTCATCGCGAGCTCGTCCCACCAGCGACCGTCGCGGTAGATCGACTCGCGCGACCGGCCTTCCACGACGAATCCGCATCGTCGATACGTCCGGATCGCCCGCTCGTTGAACTCGAAGACGAACAGGGCGACCCGATGCAACCCGAGCTTGCCGAACGCATGGTCGAGCATCAACCGCGTCGCTTCGGTGCCGTAGCCCTTGGCCCAGACCTCCTTCTCGCCGATCGTGATGTGGTAGAGCGCCGAGCCGTTCTCGCCGTCGAGCTGACTGAACGCGCACGTGCCAACGAGCCGGTCCGATCCGCGCTCGTGGATCGCCATCGCCAGCGCCTCCGGCCCGACCACCCGCGCAGTAAAGAACCGCTCGATCTCCTCGGACCGCATCGGCGCTTCCTGGTAGCGCGCGAGGCGCGCGATCTCCGGGTCGGAATACCACCGCCGGAAGGCCCCGAGGTTCTCTGTCGTGTGTCGACGCAGCACCACTCGCGACCCCGTCAGGACCTCCGGGAACCACGTTCGCAGCGCCATCGGCCGAACCGTATACCATCGCCGCCATGCGCCGCTGGAGCGACCTGGCCGAGCGCGTGGCGGCGACGACCCGCACCTCCGAGAAGACCGCCCTCCTGGCCGAGTATCTGCGCAGCCTCACTCCCGACGAGCTGCCGGTCGCGGCCGTCTTCCTGACCGGCAGGCCGTTTCCCGAGGCCGACCAGCGCACGGCGGGGCTCGGCTGGTCCTCGATCATGACCGCGATCGGCGCGGTGGCCGCCGTCACCCGCGAGGACCTGGGTGCTGCCTACGACCGGCACTCGGACCTGAGCCGGGCCGTCGAGGACGTCCTCGCGGCGGCCGGGCATGCGCCGCCGCCCGACACCTCGCCGACACTTCCCGAGGTGGCCGCCACATTCGCGGCGGTCGAGGCGGCCTCGGGTCCGGCGGCGAAGGCCGCGCTGCTCCGGGACCTCCTTGCCCTGTCCAATCCGGCAACGGCAAAGGGCATCGTCAAGGTCCTCGGCCGGGAGCTGCGGATCGGCCTTCGCGAGGGACTCGTCGAGGCGGCCATCGCCAGGGCGTTCGACCGCCCGCTCGACGCGGTCAAGTGGGCGGGCATGCTGACCGGGGACGTCGGCCGGCTGGCCGAGCTGGCGCGGGACGATCGATTGGACGACGCGGAGCTCGCGCTCTTCCATCCGCTCAAGTTCATGCTGGCCTCGCCCGCCGAGGACGCCACGGAGATCATCACGAGGCTCGGCCCCGAGGTCTGGGTCGAGGACAAATACGACGGCATCCGCGCCCAGCTCCACAAGCGCGGGTCGGACGTGCGGCTCTACTCCCGCGACCTGAACGACGTCAGCACGCAGTTCCCCGAAGTCGTCGAAGCCGCCCGCCCGCTCGGCTGGACGGGCGTCGTCGATGGCGAGATCCTGGCCTGGAAGGACGGGCTCGTGCTGCCGTTCCAGAGCCTCCAGGCGCGGCTCGGACGCAAGTCGCCGAGTGTTGCGATCCAGGCTGAGGTGCCGGTCATCTACGTCGCCTTCGATCTGCTGGCGCTCGGCGCGGGCGACGACCCCGCTGGCGATGCGACCGTCGAGTCGCTGCTCCGGGAGCCGCTGCGTGACCGGCGCCGGCGACTGGATGCCATCGACCTGCCGCTGGCCGATGCCGGCGGCCGGTTCATCCGCTCGCACCTGGCCGTCGCGAAGGACGTCGACGCGCTGGAGGCCGCCTTCGCCGATTCGCGCGCCCGGCGCAACGAGGGACTCATGGTCAAGGACCCGGACAGCGGCTACTCCCCGGGCCGCCGCGGCCTCGGTTGGCTGAAGATGAAGAAGGCGCTCGCGACGATCGACTGCGTGGTGGTCGGCGTCGAAGTCGGACATGGCAAACGGCACGGCGTCCTGTCCGACTACACGTTCGCGATCCGTGACCAGTCGACCGGCAAGCTCGTCAACATCGGCAAGGCGTACAGCGGCCTGACCGACGCCGAGATCGCCGAGATGACCGAGTGGTTCGACGCGCATACGATCGCCCGATTCGGGCGCTTCCGACAGGTCGAGCCGACCGTCGTCGTAGAGATTGCCTTCGACGTTATCGTCCGGAGCAAGCGGCATGGCTCGGGATTCAGCCTGCGGTTCCCGAGGATCCACGCGCTGCGGCCCGACAAGTCGGTCGACGACATCGATACGGTCGAAACCGTGACTGCCCTGTATGAGGGCCTCCAGCACGGATCGGAGCTGCTCGTGACCGCTGGGGCGAGGACCGTACCGCCCGAGCCAGTCTGAGTCGCGGCCGTCGCCCCGGCGGTCTATCCTGTCGTCCATGTTCGACGGAGTCGCAGGGGCGCCGCAGTCCGTCGCGCTCACCCTGTACACCGATGCATTCGTGGTCCGCGGCACGTTGTCGACCCGCCAGCGGCGGGTGACCGACATGCTCAACATGGCCGAGGACCGGTTTCTCGTCCTATCCGACGTGAGCACCGACGAGTTCGGCAGCCGGGGCGACCAACTCCGCGCCGAGTTCGCCCAGGTCAATCTGGCGTCGGTGTTGTTCGCGGTGGTCAACGAGCCGGTCGCCCCGGCCCCCGAGTTGCGCACCCCCAAGATCGCCGAGGAGGCGCTGATCTCGATCCCGCCGTTCAAGGTGACGGGCTTCATCCACCTGATGCCGGAGCGTAGCCTGCGCAACGCGCTCTCCGAGCTGACCGGCCACTTCCTGCCGGTGACCGACGCTGCCTACTGGTCTGACGTGCTCAACGAGGTGCGGACGAGCGCGACACTGCTCGCCGTGAACCACGAGCGGGCCCAGATCCTCGCCCCGTATCGCGCCTCCGATCCATGGGTCGGCCTCGACACGACGACGCCGCGCACGGAGCCCCCGCCCGAGGCGACGGGCTGGTGATGGTCTCGACCGCTTAGCGGTCGACGGGCAGGTCGAGCCGGTTGCCCCACTCGGCCCAACCGCCGTCGTACACGGCGACATCGTCATGGCCGAGGAGCTTCAACACGAAAACGAGCTTGGCCGCCGCGACCCCCGAGCCGTCGTAGGCGACCATGCGGCCGCCGCGACTCACGTTGGCGGCGTGGAGTCGGTCGCGCAGGTCGCCGCCGCCGCGCAGCCGCTGGCTGCCGGCCTCGTGCATCGCACCGACCGGCACGTTGATGGCGCCCGGGATGTGACCCAGCCGCCGGGTGTTGCCCTCGAAGCCCCGGTACTCGGCGGGTGCCCGGGCGTCCAGCAGCGTCACGCCTGGAGCCCCCAGCAACCCCCGGACATCGGACGTGGTCAGGTGCATGCGGTTGGGCCCACGTGGTGAGAACGGCGTGACCGGTGCCGGCGTTTGGACCGACCCGCGTTCGATCGGACGGCCCTCGGCTTTCCAGGCCGGGAAGCCGCCGTCCAGGATCCGGACATGCTCCGCGCCGTACGCCAGCAGCGTCCACCAGACCCGCGAGGCGTAGAGGCCCTGTGTGTCGTCGTACACGACGATCGTGCTCTCGTCGCCGATCCCCGCGCGGTCCGCCGTCGACGCCACGCGACCGGGGGCGGCAAGCCGGATCGCGTCGGCGGCCTCGTCGGTGTCGACGAGGTCGGTCCGCCAGTCGACGTAGGCCGCGCCCGGGATGTGCCCGGCGCGATGCACGTCCGCGCCGGTCCCGTCCGGGCGCCAGCGAGCGTCCAGGATCCGGACGCCGGGGCGGCCGAGGTGCTCGGCGAGCCACTCGGTCGTGGCCAGGATCTCGGGTCGGGCCAGGCCGGACATCGTCGGTATGATACGGGCCGTGGTCGCCCCCAAGCCCCCAGACGACGACCGTTTGACGGCGGTCCGGGCGGCCCTCCCGGCACTCGACGCCGGCATCTACCTCAACACCGGGTCCGTGGGACCGCTGCCTGCCGAGACGGCCGCCGCCATGGCCGAGCTCGAGACGTACGAGTTGCAGACCGGCCGGGCCCACCCGGACTACTGGACAGAGACGCTGCAGCGAATGGCGGAGGCGCGCGCAGCCGTGGCGGCCGTGCTGACCGCGGACGCCGCGGACATCGCGCTGACGCACTCGACGACCGATGGGATGAACGTCGGCGTCTGGGCGATCGACTGGCAACCGGGTGACCGCGCAGTCACGACGAGTCTTGAACACCCGGGCGGCATCGGCGCGCTGTACAACCTGCGTGACCGGCTCGGGGTCGAACTCGCCTTCGTCGACGTCGGTCCGACCCGCAGCGACGCGGAGATCCTGGCGGCCTTTGAGCGTTCTATCGACGAGCGAACTCGTCTCGTCGCCGTGTCGCACGTCCTGTGGGCGACCGGCACGGTCCTGCCCATCCCGCGGATCGCCGAAATCGCTCGCGCCCGAGGCGCGATCATGGTCGTGGACGGTGCACAGAGTGCCGGCGCGATCCCGGTCGAGCTGGCGGCGACCGGCGCCGACGTCTACGCCATCCCGGCGCAGAAATGGCTGCTCGGGCCGGAGGGCATGGGTGCGGTGGCGATCGCGCACGGCGCCCGCGACCGGCTCACGCCGTCCTGGGGCGGCCACTTCACGTTCGAGACCGTCGACTCGACGGGGACCGCACTGCGCTGGCGCGACGCGCGTCGGTTCGAGACCTCGAACTTCCACCGTCCGTCGATCGTCGGGATGGCCCGCTCAATCGGCTGGCTGAGCATGTTCGTCGGGCTCGACTGGGTGTACGGGCGAGGGGCGGCCATGGCCCGCCTCGCGGCCGATCGACTTGCCGCGATCGACGGCGTCGAGCTCGTTACGCCGCGTGACCGCATGGCAACGCTCATATCGTTCCGCATCACCGGCTGGGAGCCCGAGGCGGCACTCGAGGAGCTGGGCGCCCGAGTGTTTGCGGTCGCGCGCACCATTCCGCCCATGGATGCGCTCCGGATCAGCGTCGGCTGCTTCAATTCCGAGGCGGAGCTGGAGCGCTTCGTCGGGGCGGTCGAGCTGCTCGCGGCGCACACGCCCGCGACGATCCCGCCGCGCCGGACGCTGACGATCCTCAGTGGCGGCTGACGGCCCACGGGAGGTCAGACAGCGCTCCTGGGGCGAAGTCCGCTGGCGCCAGTTCCGCAGCGCGCCCCGCCCCGTCGTCCGG
>Ga0184632_10000625_pt1 | contig 14203 bp, 12 predicted proteins | sample PLM31_50_b1_FD_133153 | JGI IMG/M metagenome (GOLD analysis project Ga0184632, IMG submission 133153) | Groundwater sediment microbial communities from an aquifer in East River, Colorado, USA - PLM3-1_50_b1 | ecosystem: Environmental > Terrestrial > Soil > Riparian zone | place: USA: East... | reverse complement strand
GCGTCTGAGTAATCAGATATAGGTAGATATGCAACTGCAGGGTATACGCGTCGTCGATTTGTCACGAATCGTGTCCGGACCGTTCTGCTCGATGTTCCTCGCCGACATGGGCGCCGAGGTCATCAAGATCGAGGACGTCGACGAGGGCGATCCGATCCGCCAGCAGGGCATGATGCGCAACGGCTTCAGCCTGTACTTCGCTTCGTTCAACCGCAACAAGAAATCGCTGACGCTCGATCTGCGCAGCGCCGAGGGCAAGACCGTGCTGCGCAAGCTGATCGCGACGGCCGACGTCGTCCTCGACAATTTCCGGCCGGGCGTCATGGAGAAGATCGGCTTGAGTCGCGCCGAACTCTTGCGCATCAAGCCCGACCTCGTGAGCTGCCACATCACGGGCTTCGGCCTCGACGGCCCGTATCGCGACCGGCCGTCGTTCGATTTCATCGCGCAGGCGATGAGCGGCTTCATGAGCGTCAATGGCGCCGAGGGCGAGGCGCCGGCCCGGGCCTCGCCGCCGCTATCGGATCTCATTGCCGGTGCTTACGCGGCGATGGGCATCTGCGCAGCGCTCGTCCGGCGCGAGCGGACGGGTCTTGGCGAAGAAGTGGCGACCAGCCTCACCGACAGCATGGTCGCCAACCTTGCGTATCTTGCTTCGCACTATTTCGAAACGGGAGAGCAGCCGCTGCGCACCGGCAACGACCATTCGCTGGTTGCGCCTTATGGTCTGTTCGAGGCGGCCGATGGCCAGGTCGCCATCGCCCCCTCCAACGACCAGTTTTACTTCAAGCTCATTGATGCGCTCGGGCTTTCCCATTTGCGCGTCCATCCGGAATTCCTGACCAATCGCGATCGCTTCGAGCGCCGCGCCGCGATCAACGCCATCATCAACGCCGAGATCCGCAAGGAGCCGATCACCCACTGGCTCGACGTGTTGAACGCGGCCGGCGTGCCGTGCGGCCGCGTGATGGGGCTGAAAGAGGTATTCGACGATCCGCAGATCCGTCACCAGCAGATGAAGGTGACCATCGACCATCCGAGTTACGGACCGCTCGATGTCCTTGGCTTTCCCATCAAATTCACCGACGATCCGTGCCGCGTGCATCGGGTGCCTCCGGATCTGGGTGTGGACACCGACGCGATCCTGGGCGAATTGGGCTACAGCGCGGACGAGATCGTCGCGCTGCACGCGCAGCGGGCGGTATGAGCCCGCTCCGGTACACTGGATCCGATACGCGTTGCGCGTGTGAAGGAAGGAGCAACGATGAACTTCACGAAGCCCCCCGCAGAACGACCGAAAGTTTCGATCACCGAGGTCGGAACCCGCGACGGGTTCCAGGTCGAGCCCGTTCTCATTCCGGCTGAGGTCAAGGCCGAGGTCATCGATGCGCTGATTGCCGCAGGCGTACGCCACATCGAAGCGACGTCGTTCGTCAGTCCGCGCGCGGTGCCGCAACTCGCCGACGCGCATGACATGCTGGCGCGGGTGCGTCGTCGCGCCGATGCCCATATCGCCGCGCTGGTGCCCAACGCGCGTGGCGCCGAGCGGGCGCTGGGCGCGGGGGTCGACGAGATGGTGTGCTTTGTCTCGGCGAGCGAGACGCATAACGAGGCCAATCTCAATGCGTCAATCGCCGGGTCGCTGGCGAATGTCGCGGAAATTGCCGGCATCGCGCGCGGCAAGGCATCGTTGCGCGGCGCCGTCGCATGCGCGTTCGGCTGCCCGTTCGAAGGCGAAGTCCCGGTCGATGCGGTGCTGCGCATCGTCGATGCCTACGCGAAGGTCGGCGTCGACCGCTTGACGCTGGGCGACACGACCGGCATGGCGACGCCGCCGACGGTCGCGCGTTTGGTGGAAGCCCTCGGCAAGCGCTTCCCCGACCAGCGGACGGCGCTGCATTTCCACAACACGCGGGGCGTCGGCCTCGCCAATGTCATGGTCGGCCTCGACCTCGGCATTCGCGAATACGAATCGTCGATTGCGGGTCTGGGCGGATGTCCGTTTGCCCCGGGCGCCACCGGCAACATCTGCACGGAAGATCTCGTCTACCTGCTCGAGGAATCGGGCTTCGACACGCGTATCGATCTCGAGGCGCTGATCGCCGTCGCCCGGCGCGTCGAGGAAATCATCGGACGCCCTCTGCCCGGCCAGGTGATGAAGGCCGGTCCGCGGCTGCGCAAGTATTCACTCGATGGTGCGCGCCGCGCCATCGGTTGATCGACGTTCCACGAAAGAGTCTCGAGGAGGAGTGCCCATGATTCGCCTGTTGCTTGCATTGCTGGCTGTCGTCGCCGTCGTCGCGCCGACTCACGCACAGAACTACCCCACCCGACCGATTCGCCTGATCGTTCCGTTTCCGCCCGGCGGCGGCACCGATTTCGTGTCGCGCCTGGTCGCCACGGAACTGGCAAAGTCCACGGGATGGACCGTCGTCGTCGAGAACAAGGCCGGCGCAGGCGGCACGATTGGCCTCGTCGAAGCCGCGCGCGCCAACAACGAGGGCTACGACCTCGTGATGGGGCAGGCCGACAACCTGGTCATCGCACCGGCGATCCAGCAGACCAAGACCATCGATCCCGTCAAGGATCTGACGGCTGTCACGCTGGTGGCGAGCTCGCCATTCCTGCTGATGGCCGAAGTGAATTCCAAGTACAAGACCTTGCCCGAAGTCGTTGCCGCCGCCAAAGCGAATCCCGGCGTCGTCACCTACGGTACGGCAGGCAATGGGACCTTCACCCATCTGGCGGTCGAGCTGCTGCAGACCGCGGGCAACTTCAAGATGGTGCAGGTACCGTACAAAGGCGCGGCGCCCGCGATCACCGACCTTCTCGGTGGACACATCGCGATGGCCGCGCTGTCGATCGCTTCCGGCATGCCGCATATCCAGGGCGGCAAGGTGCGCGGACTCGCCGTCACGTCGCTCAAGCGCAGCCCGGCATTGCCCGACGTCCCGACGGTGTCCGAATCGGGGTTCAAGGATTTCGAGGCGACGGGGTGGCTGGGGATTCTCGTTCCCAACGGCGTCCCGCCCGCGATCACCGGGAGGCTCAATGCCGAGATCGGCAAGGTCATGCAGAATCCCGAGGTACGCAAGACGCTCCTCGCGCAGGGCGTGGAAGCTCGGAGCAGCACGCCCGAGGAATTCAGCGCAATGATCAAGAGCGAAACGGCCAAGTGGCACAAGATCATCGCCGCCGCCGGCATCAAGCCGGAGTGATGGGACGTCCTATCAAGGAGTCTCGCGTCCGGTGCCGCGCTCGGCGAAGCTGAGCTGTTTGCGTTGATCTCCGAGGCCTTGGCACAACCATCGGGAAACCACCGGTGATTGCGCGCGCGCTTGCGCTGGAGCACACCATTTCGAGCACGTCCGCCAGTTAGGGCCGGGTATCAACAGTGCAGATCGTCTTGACCTGCCTGGTTCTGTTCATCATCGGCTATGGTGGCGCGACCTGGTACCTCTGGGCAAAGCAGCGAAAACTTATCTTTTTGCCAAGTCGCGATGTGCATCAGAGTCCAGCCGACTTTGGATTGAGGTACGAGGAAGTCTGGGTGCCCGTCGGTGGCGGGCCAGCCACCTCGTTGCATGGCTGGTGGCTGCAATCCGACGACGCTGCGCCCCCGGCGTTCCTCTACCTGCACGGCAACGATTTCAATCTCGGCAGCAACGTCGAGCGCATCGCGCGGCTCAATCGCATGGGGTTTGCGGTCCTTGCCGTGGACTACCGCGGATACGGACAAAGCGGTGGAGGATTCCCTTCCGAACTCCAGGTGTACGAGGACGCCGAGGCCGCCTGGAATTATCTAGTTCAGGAACGACACATCGATCCCAGGCGGGCGTTCATCTACGGCCATTCGCTGGGTGGCGCCATTGCAATCGAGCTTGCCCTGCGCCATCCGGAAGCTGCCGGGCTTGTCGTCGAATGCGCGTTCACCTCGATGCCTGAATTGGCGAAGGTGCTCTTCTGGATGTTTCCGGTTCATTGGCTTCTAAACCAGCGCTTCGACGCGCTTGCAAAGGTGCCGAAGCTGCGAGTGCCCGCGTTATTCATCCACGGGACGGCCGATCGCGAGATTCCGCACGCCATGAGCGAGCGGCTCTTTCACGCGGCCGGCGCACCCAAATGGCTAACGCTGATTCCAGGCGGCGGGCATGAAGACAGCGCGACGATTGGAGAAGGCATATACACGCGTGCCGTGCTCGATTTCACCCAAGGCATTCAGCGCGACCGCAATGCGCTGCCCACAGCATTGTCGTGAATCCAATGCTGCTTCTTGTAAATTGTGCAATGCAACTAGTGACATATTTGCCATTCATGATACCGATGGCAATCATTTGAAATTCCTATTGGATTTCATCGAATGCCCTCATATACTCACATTGTGCGTTGCAGCATTGCATCCAAATCCATCATGAAGCGCGGGGCCGTTGACTAATCGCGCTGGGCAAAAGGTCACCCTGGCCGCCATCGCCGCCGGACACGATCCGGTGCGCGAATGCACATTGCGCTTCTACGCAGTCGGTGGGCACAACCCGCGCCGACTTTCGACCTATGACTACGATGAACACGCAAGACAACGTCCGCACACCGAGCGTGCGCGCACCCGTCGCCCTCGCTCTGCAGGGTGGCGGGTCGTGGGGCGCCTACACGTGGGGCGTGCTGGACGCGCTGCTCGCGAGCCGCAGTCTCTCGATCGCCCAATTGAGCGGAACCAGCGCTGGCGCGATCAACGCGGCGATCGTTGCGAGCGCCATCGCCAACGGCGCTCCCGCGATGGCGCGCGAGCGGCTACGCTCGTTCTGGCAGTCGATCGCGCACCCCGCGGTGGCCGATCTCGGCCGCGAAGTGTGGGGGCCGGTAGAGCGCCATTGGCGGGAGACCATCGGCATGTGGCTGATCCCGAACGGCACGCTCTCGCCCTACCACGCCAATCCGCTCGGCGTGAATCCGCTGCGCGAGGCGATCGCCGCGCACGTCGACATCGAGGCGCTGCGCAGCCCGTCTGCGCCGGCCCTGCACGTCACGGTGACCAACGTACGATCGGGGCTGCCGCGCGTCATCTCCAACGAGTCGATGACGATCGACGTGCTGCTTGCCTCCGCGTGCCTGCCGCAACTGTTTCAGGCGGTCGAGATCGAGGGCGAGTGGTACTGGGACGGCGGCTATTCGGGCAACCCGACGCTGTGGCCGTTGATTGGCGGGGGCGCCGCGCGCGATCTGATCGTGGTTCAGCTCACGCCCGACGATACGCCGCAATTGCCGAAGGACGCCGCGTCGATCCGCCGCCGCATCGGGGAAATCGTGTTCCACTCGAGCCTCGTCTCCGAGATGCAGGCGATCGCGGCGATGCGCGCTGTCGCGACGCACGGCGCGGCTGCGGCGAACGTGCTCGACCTGCGAATGCATCGCATCGGCCCGCCCCGCGCCGCGCTGTTCGACGAGGGGTCAGCGCTCGAGCGCTCGCGGGCGTGGATCGACAAGCTCTACATGGAAGGCCGCGCCAGCGCGCGGCGCTTCCTCAAGCGCCATGCGCGGGACGTCGGCGTGCGCGAAACGCTCGACATCGTCAAGGTGTTCACCGATGGTCGCAGACGGCGTGTGCGCGCGCCGGCGAACGAAGCGGCGTTCGGCGAAGATGCTCCGCCCGCGACCCGAGCCGCAACCGCAGGTTGATTCGCGGCACCGGATCGTCGATGGAGTAAGCTCGTCGTCCATGCGATGGGAGGGCATCGATGAAGGCCATTCTGCTCGTTGCAACGCTTGTCACGTGTGCCCCGGCGACGTCCGCCGCAGAAGTCGCGCCGTCGGCCGATGGCTCGTTCACGAGCCGGAACTTCACGATGCCCGTGAGTACCGCGATGGCCTTCCCGGCGAAGTCCATCCTCGACAAAACCGACGTGATCGTCGTTGCCATCTCCAACGGCGACTTCCGCACCGATTGGTTCGCCACCTTCTTCGATCGCCGCCGGGCGATTGAGCGGCGCATGAGGGACAAGGAGACGGCCGTCGTCTACCTCGAATTCAAGCCCGACGGTGCCTATCGTGGTCTGAGCTATTACTTCGCACAGGGGAATGGCTGCGGTTATTGCGGCGGCAACCTCGGCGTGACGTCGACGGTCAAGCTCGCCAGCGGACGGATCGCTGGTTCGCTCAAGTCGAAGGACGAGTCACGCACGTTCGACGTTGTGTTCAACCTCCCGGTCACCCCCGACGATCACGGCGCGCCGCTGCCACCCGACGGCGGCGCGCCCGGCAAGGCGTACATGGGCTACCACGCGGCGCTTGTGAAGCGCGACGTCAAGACGCTGCGGCCCTTCGTCTCGGACGAAATGCGCGAGTTCCTGGACAGGGGCCGAGAAGAAAGGCAAGCTCGCCGCGGAAATGAAATTCATGGCCAAAGAGCATCCGGACAAATCGGTGCAGATCATCAAAGGTTTCAGCAAGGGCAACCACGCGGTATTGCTGATCGCCGGCGAAACGAGTGTAATGAAATTAACCGGCGAAGTCGTCCTGGTCAACGAGGGCGGGAGTTGGCGCGTCGACGACGAATTGACCGACGTGGTCATGCAGTAGCGGCGGCGCTCGATTGGCACAATCGCATTGCTTCTGGCGAATACCGCCAACCGCCCAACACTGACCTTCGATCATGTCGCTAACGCAAGAGCAGAACGAGCTGGCGTGCCGGTACGCCAAGTACGCCGAGTGCCGACGTTCAGTCGCAATGCGGGAGCTCGAGCGCAGCGTTTGCGGTTGCGACTATGGGAGTACCAGCTGGACGACGCGCTTTGAAGCCGAGCGCATTGCCCAGCTTCTAGAGCTCGGCCCGGCCAAGAGACTGCTCGACGTGGGCGCCGGTTCGGGTTGGCCGGGGCTCTTTCTGGCACAGCTCACGGGCTGCGATGTCGTGCTGGTGGACCTTCCTCTTGCGGCGCTTCGAATTGCGCTCGAACGCGCGACAGCTGACAGCTTGTCCCAACGATGCGAGTTCATCGTGGCGGACGGCGCCGCACTGCCCTTCAAGGACGCCTCGTTCGACGCGGTGAGCCATTCCGATGTCTTGTGCTGCACGCCTGACAAGCTTTCCGTTCTGCGGGCGTGTCGCCGCGTCGCACGCGAAGGCGCCAGGACGGTGTTTACGGTCATCGCGCCCGCACCCGCATTGGCCGACCCCGAGCGTCGAATCGCGATCGACTCCGGCCCACCGTTCGTCGACGTCTCCGATGATTATGCGGTCTTGCTCGGTCATTCAGGATGGTACTTGCAGGAGCGAACGGACGTGACCGCCGCGTTCCTCCAATCGATGCGCGTGGATCTTGAAGGTATGCAGGCCCGTGCCGACGCACTCATCGAAGTGTTGGGCTTGGACGAGCTCACCGCGCGCATCGATCACCGACAAGCCACGATCGCCGCCGTCGACGCCGGCCTCTTGCGTCGCGAGCTATTCGTCGCCCGGACCTGCAGATGAACGCCGCTGTTCAGGCCGGACCGGGGGGAGACGAATCCATGCCCAATCCAAGATAGACGCGCCGGATGTGCGGTTGCGCGCGCAATGCAGCCGGCGCGTCCTCGGCCACGATGCGGCCCTCTTCGAGCACGTACGCGCGCGTCGCGACATCGAGCGCCAGCGCGACGTTCTGTTCGACCAGCAACACGGCCACGCCATCGGCGTGGATGCGCTCGATCATGCCGAACATTTCGCGCACGATTACCGGAGCGAGTCCGAGCGACGGTTCGTCGAGGAGCAGCAGCCGCGGGCGTGCCATCAGCGCACGCGCGATGGCCACCATTTGCTGCTGTCCGCCGGAGAGCGCCCCCGCCGGCTGGTCGAGCTTCTCGACCAGCGCCGGAAAGAGCGCGCATACATGATCGAGGGACGCAAGCCGTCGCGCCTTCGCCGCGGGCAGATAGCTGCCCAGCTCGAGATTTTCGCGCACCGTCAGCGCAGTGAAGAGGCGCCGGCCTTCCGGCACCACCGCAATCCCCTCGGCGCAGAACCGGTGTGCGGGAAGGCGCGTGAGGTCGCGTCCGTTCAACGTCATCGCGCCCGCGGCTACCGGATGAAGCCCGGCGATGGCGTTGATGAGCGTGGATTTGCCCGCGCCGTTGGGCCCGACCACGCATACCAGCTCGCCGAACTCGACGTGCAGCGAAACGCCACGCAGCGCGACTGCGGCGCCGTAGTTCACCTGCACGTCGTGGAGCTCAAGCACAGGCGCGCCCCAGGAACGCGGTCACGACATCGGGATGATCCATGACGGTGGTCACGTTACCTTCCGCAATGACAATGCCGTGGTCCAGCACTACCAGACGATCCGACAGCGCCATCACCGCGCGCATCACGTGCTCGACGAAGACGATCGTGGCGCCGTCGTCGCGGATCGCGCGGATCAGGTCGACGGCATCGTTGATCTCACCGGGCGTGAGCCCGGACAGCACTTCATCGAGCAGCAGCAGCCGCGGGCGCGACGCGAGCGCGCGCGCGAGCTCCAGGAATTTGCGCTGGTGCAGATTGAGATCCTCCGGGAAAGCATCGACCTGCGTCGACAATCCGGTGAACGCGAGCCAGCGCCGGGCTTCGGAAAGCGCGGGCGAACGATCCAGCGCCGCCGCCCCGAACATCGCCGGCAGCGCGATGTTGTCCTGCACCGACATGTGGGCGAACGGGCGCGGGATCTGATACGTGCGGGCGATGCCGGCACGCGCGATCAGATGGGCGTCGCGGCGCGCGATGTCCCGGCTCTCGAACAACAACGTGCCGGCGTCGGACCGGTAATGGCCGCTGACCAGGTTGATGAACGTGGACTTGCCCGATCCATTGGGTCCGATCAGTCCGAGAATCTCGCCGCGGCGCACTTCCAGATCGACGCCGTCCAACGCCTGGACACCGCGAAAGGCCTTGCGGACGCCGCGAGCCACGAGCAGCGGCTCACCCGTCGCGGCGCGCGGCATTCGCGGCAGCGCCGATAACGACTCCTCCGCGAGCGTGATCTTCGGAATCCTGCGATGCCGTTGGCGCCGCGCGGTGAACCGTCCCAGCACGCCGTCGGGCATGAACAGGATGACGACGATCAGCACCACGCCGAACACGACCTTGCCGGCCAGCGCGTGATCGCCGGCGGTAAAAGCGTAGAGCAAGCCGGTGATCAACGCGGCGCCGACGGCAGGCCCCGCCCAATGGCGCGTTCCGCCAAGCACGCTCATCAGCACGACCGACAGCGGCACGGTGATCGAGAACGTCTCGCTCACCGTTACGTAAGAAACGAATAACGCGTGCAGTCCGCCGGCCACGCCCGCCAGCGCGCAGGAGATCGCGAACGCGGCCATCTTGTACCGGAACGTGGGAACGCCCAGCACCTCGGCGACGTCTTCGTCGTCATGGATGGCGAAGAGCCCGGTGCCGAGCTTCGACCCATAGACTGCGTAGGCAATGATCAGCGTGCCGACGCCCAAGGCCAGCGCGAGCAAGTAAAACGACGAGGCCGCCGAGCGACCGAGTGCCGGCACGGCGACCCCGGACAGCGCGATGCCCGGTCCTCCGTCGATCGGCGTATTGAGCACGATGGTACCGACAACGAAAGTGAACGCGAGTGTCGCCAGCGCGAAGAGCTCGCCGCGCACGCGCTTGACGCGGAAGACGACCGCGCCGAGTGCCACGCCCAACAGCAGCGCGACCAGCGCGGCCGCGGGCAACGTCAGCAGAAATGGGATGTCGTAGCGCGTGGCGAGCACCGCCGTCGTGTACATGCCGGCGCCAAAGAAAGCGCCATGACCGAACGAAAAATAGCCGGAGTAGCCGGAGAGAATGTTCCACGACGTGGCCAGCACGATCCAATGGAACACCAGGTAGAGAAAGGATTCGTAGAAGAGCGGTAAGCCGACGAGCGGCAACAGCGCAAGCGCGCCGCCGGCGAGCAGGATCGCCGCGACGACGTTGCGCATCCTAGATTTTCCCCGGCCGCAACAGCAGCACGAGGATCAGCAGCGAAAAGGAAACCAGCGGCGCCCACGCGGGCGAGGTGATTGCCATGGTGAGCGATTCGCTGACGCCGATCACGATCCCCGCGACGATCGGACCGAGCGCGCGTCCGAGCCCGCCCAGCATCACCGTCGCGAACACGACGCCGATCCATGCGTAGATTTGCGCCGGTGCGAGCGTGTAACTCAACGCGATGCACACGCCGGCAACGCCGGCCAGCGCGGCGCACGTTCCGGCGAGCAGCAACCCGAGCGCCTTCTGGTTGACGCCGAACGCCGCAGCAATCGGTCCGTCTTCCGCGGTCGCACGTAGCGCGCGACCCATATCCGTGTAGCGGAGAATCGCCCAAATGGCGAACGCCAGCGCTAGCGACAGCCCCAGCGTGATGAGTTCCGGCACCGGCACGTAGAGGATGCCGATCTTGAACTTCGCATCGCCGTACACCGAATCGAGCCGGCGGAAATCAGCAGTCCAGATCCCCTGGATGACGCTTTCGATGATGACGGTCAAGCCAAAGGTCACGAGCAGCGAGTTGAACGCGCTTACCCTGAAACGCGCAAACACCCACTGCATTGCCGCGCCCAGTACGAAAAATGCGGGAACGATGACCGCGAGCGTCGCGAGCGGATTCATCCCGCCCTTCGCGGATAACTGATAGCAAAGGTACGCGCCGAGGAACGCCAGCGCGAAATGCGCGAGGTTGATCTGGCGCAGCAGCCCCCAGGAGAGGCTTAAGCCAAGTCCCAGGAGTCCGTACAGCGCCCCGAGGAAGACGCCCGACAGCACCGATTGCGACAACAGCGCAACGCTGGGCATTCCCATCGATCCGGCTTTACGAAAACGCGAAGCGCATGCGAATGATGATTCGTCGTCCCCGCGAAGGCGCGCGCGCGTTCGCGCGCGCCCCAGCGTCGTTCAACGAAAGACGCTGGATTCCCGCGCAGTTACCAAAATGAGCGGGAATGACGGGAGTCTTGTCGATGCCGTTGCCCATATCAGCAATCGCCAATGATGACTTCAGGGCGTCGCGAGCGTGACACCCGGCGCCGCATACGCTTTGGGCCAGACGACGACCCAGCGCCCGTTCTGCACCTGCTTGACGCGCATCAGGTCGTCACCGTAGTTGCTCGGTCCATCGAAGCGCAGCTTGCCCTGAATCGTGTCGACCTTGTTCTTGCGCAGCCACGCCGCCAGCACCTTGTCGTCGAGGCTCTTGGTCGCCTTTACCGCGGCTTCGAGCACCTGCCACGCGGTGTACGACGCAGCCGCCTGCGTCTCCACGCCCGTGTACGGCAATCCGGCCTTGGCAGCGGCGATGTTGTACGCCTTGACGAATTCGGCCGCACCGGGATTGTCGATGAACGGCTTGTGCTCCTCGAAGATCGTGCCCGCGAGCGCGTTCTTCCCTTCCGGGGCCTGCACCATCGGCCCCGGCGCCGGGTACATGTAGAAGTGGTACGGCGGCGTGTAGTCGATCTTCTTCATGGCCTCCAGCAGCTGGTTGCCCTCGAGACCGAGTGCGCCGACCCAGACGAAGTCCGGTTTGGCGTCCTTGATCCGCGCGGCGATGGGGCCGTAGTCACGGTTGCCGAATTCCCATTCGAGGAACAGCACTTCCTGCACCCCGCGCTTTTTGGCCACTTCCCGCGCACCGAGCGACATGAAATGCACGGATGGAAACTTGCTGGTGACGATCGCGATGGTCTTCGGCGGCTTGGGTGTCGCCGCGAGCATGTCGAGCACCGTGTTCGGAAACGTGTTGCCCGGATCGGCGCCGAGCGACCACGTAGGAAACTGCGCGTCGTACTTGGCGAGGCTCGGAATGCCGAACGTGTGATGGATGAGCATCTTGTTGTAGCGCTGCGCCACGCCCATCGCCGAGAGGATCGCGCCGGTCGCGTACGGCCCCATCAGCAGGTCGACCTTGTCGACGGTGATGAGCTGCTCGTACAGCGTGCGCGCCAGGTCCGGCTTCGACTGGTCGTCCTTGACGATCCACTCGACCCGCCGTCCGAGCAGGCCGCCGCGCGTGTTCAAGTCCGCGACGTAGATGTCACCGACGAGCTGATGGACGATGCCGGTCGACGCCAGCGGTCCCGTCAGCGCCAGCGTACTGCCGATGCGAATCGGGGTGCCGCTCGGCTGCCCCGATGCAATTGCAACGAGGCCTAACGCACTCCCGAACACGATAACGGCGGTGACGACGCGGCGAACGATGGTCATGGCGATTCCCCCTTGGTTTTGGCCAGGCGTGTTATCAGGCACCGGAGCGTCGGTCCGCGCTCTCATGGTTGATGATGAAGTCGTCCGGAACCGGCGGCCCCCAGACGTAGAACGAATCCTCCGGGGCGTGATCGCCCGCCTTCCATTCCACATCGGCGGGAATGAAGTCGATGTCGGCCGAATATTCGGCGAAGCTGCCCCACGGGTCGCGCACGTAGCGGAAATAGTTCGAGCCGATCACGTGCCGGCCGATGCCCCAGCCATGCGTGTAGCCGCGATCCGCCATCTGCTGCATGCCGATGCCGACATCGTCGATCGTCGCGACGTCCCACGACGAGTGATGCAGGCCCGGACCATCGGATTTCGCGAACGCAAGCATATGGTGGTCGCTCGCGTGCGCGCCGTGCATGAACGCGATGACGTCGCCCGAATGATCGGACAATCGCAACCCGAGCGCGTTTTCATAGAAACGCACCGAGTGCAGCACGTCGGGTGTGAACAGGAGGATATGCGACAGGCGCCGCGGCCGCGTCAGGCCGGCGCGGGAACGACTTGGCGCCGCGCCTTTGCCTGGTGGAACGGACGCCGTGGCAGCCGCCAACCGGCCTGTCGGCGACACTTTGGACGCGACGACGATCTGCACGGCGGTACCGTCGGGATCGGCGAACCACACGCCCTGTTCATCGCCCAGCGCGTGCGGTTTCGTAGGCGCGATACCCAATCGTCCGAGCCGTTGCACGAGCGGATCGAAGTCCTCGGCGTACGCGCCGAAACTCAAATATTCGAACCGCTTGGGTCCCTCGCGTTGATAAATCGAACCCCAGCGGTGCGGGTGGCCAAACGTGTACAGATCGAGGCGACCCTCGGCCTCGCGCACGTCGAGGCCGAACGCCCCATAGAACGACATGGCCTCGCGCAGATCGGGCACGCTGAACACGAAGCGGTGCAACGAATGCACGGCCAGCGTGCCCGGCCGGCGCGGCGGCGCAGCGACATGCGATTCCATACGTCAGTCCTCCATGCTCTGCCGTGCGTGGCGGCAGCGTTGCAGTCGACGCGCCTGCCGGGGCCAGGCGTCGGCCGAACGTGCCGAGATATTACGACCAACCGTTGCGCAGCGCCAATGAAAGCCGTGCGTTACCTGCCGGCCCGCGCAGACGAGTTTGGCATCCGGAGCCTAGTGGCGGCGCGTTGCTGCCCGTCCGTGGGCGTCTGTTTCCAATGTCGGATGGCTTCGGTCTGCGCTCCGAGCAATGACCGAGTTCGACCCACTCCGGCCACGCGCTCTGCCCTAAGCGGACAGTCGGGTGTCGCCGTCACGGCCCACCGCAGCATTCATCAGCAGGGCGAGAACGACCCGCTGGCCCAGTCGCGCCAGCCGGTGATAAGCTGCCTCGGTGCGCCTCGTGGGGTTGGATCTCCAATCCTTAGTTGGTCGATCGGAGGAGAACAATGAAGCTTTACGATCTCGAACTGTCAGGTAATAGCTACCGCGTCCGATTGCTGCTATCCCTTCTGGGCCTAAAGCATGAGGCGGTGACTGTCAACCTGATGAATGGCGAGAACCGAGAGCCGTGGTTCCTCAAGCTCAACCCCCGCGGTCAGGTCCCCACGCTCGATGACGGTGGCACTGTAGTTTGGGACTCCATGGCCATCCTCGTGTATCTCGCCCGCAAATACGGCGGAGAGAAGTGGCTCCCCATTGATCCGCAGGGCATGGCCGAGGTGATGCAGTGGCTGGCGATCATGGAGAACGAGATCCTGTATGGTCTCGCCAAGGCGCGAATTATCTGCAAGTTCAAGCGTCCCGGCAATCTCGAAGAGGCTCAGCTATTGGGGCGCAAGGGGCTGGACGTGCTGGAGCAGCGGCTGGCTGTGCATCAATGGCTGGCGCTCGACCATGTGACGATCGCGGATGTCGCCTGCTTCCCGTATGTCGGGCTCGCATCCGAGGGCGAGATACCGCTCGATCCCTACGCCAGCGTGCGCAACTGGATCGAGCGC
>Ga0184632_10000624_pt1 | contig 14212 bp, 9 predicted proteins | sample PLM31_50_b1_FD_133153 | JGI IMG/M metagenome (GOLD analysis project Ga0184632, IMG submission 133153) | Groundwater sediment microbial communities from an aquifer in East River, Colorado, USA - PLM3-1_50_b1 | ecosystem: Environmental > Terrestrial > Soil > Riparian zone | place: USA: East River... | reverse complement strand
ATGCCGGCACCGCCCAATTCCACCGCGAACCCGGCGCGTTCCAGGGTTTCTTTCACATACTTCGAACTCTCGTGTTCCTGCATCCCTGGTTCGGCGAAATAATAGAGCACGTCGCTAACGGTAGCGATTTGGTCGGCGTTACGATCGATCACCTCGAACGCCACACGCTTCGGATCGCCGGGAGAATCAGCCGGGGCCGGCGCGAAGACAAAGACGAGCGCCAACGCTGCAACCATGAGCACGATAGATCTCGCTTTTTTAAGGCAACGATTCCCTAATGAGATCCCGTAGGACATAGCGATTCCTCCTGTTTACGAATGACTTATCACGAATCGTTGTGAGACCGACAGTTCATCAAAGGGTGGTCGTGGCTTACGTATCACTCCGAGCGAAGTTAGGACCTCGTTTATTAACCATCGGCAACGGAAATTGGCAGCCACCGGTATTCAGAGGTCAAATTTACCGGCGCTCTCGATCTGTCACACAAAATTTCCGTCGCGCATGTTGTAGACCTTCTTGAAATGTTCCACGGCTTTGGGATCATGGCTCGCCATAATGACTGTCTTGCCGTACTTCTCCGCGAGGGAGAGAAACAGCGCCGTGATCGTTTCCGTGTTGCCGGTGTCCAAGTTGCCGGTCGGTTCATCGGCGAGAATCAGTGCGGGATCATTGGCGAGTGACAAAGCCACGGCGACGCGCTGTTGTTCGCCGCCGCTTAATTCTTCAGGCCTCTTGTGACCCTTGGCCGCAAGGCCGACCATTTGCAGCAGCCCTTCGATGCGCTGTTTGCGCGCTGATGGATCAACACCAGCGATCAACATCGGCAGCTCCAGATTCTCTACCGCGGTCAAGGTGGGAATCAAGTTAAAGAATTGAAACACGAAACCCACTTTGTGCAGACGATACTTTTCCAGATCGCGCTCGGTAAGCGACGACAGCTTCTGATCACCGACAAAAAGCTCCCCTCCGGTCGCATGATCGACGCCGCCGAGGAGATTGAGCAGCGTAGTTTTGCCGCAGCCCGATGGGCCCATCAGAGCCACCGCCTCACCGGCGCCAATGTGCCAATCGACGCCCTTCAGCGCGCGCACCTGCTCGGCGGAAGTCTCATACGACTTGGCCAAACCCGAAACCTTGACCGTCACGCCAGGATTCTTGAAAAAACCATTATCGCTCATCTTATCTCCCACAACGTTGAACTTTGAACATTGAACTTTGAACCGTTTAGCTCTCCGTCATACTGGCGCGCGCCGACCTCCTGAACACCCAGAGACTAAAAAGCAGCGCGATGGTCACGACAACCGTAAGCATTCCCAGGCTTATCCAGAATGTCAAATCGGAAAACACCAGATGCGTCGTCAACAAATGCACCACCGACTTCAGTTCGCGCAGGCTCCAGATCAAGTTCGTCAGGCCAAATCCGGCCGCCAGCGCGACCAACAAGCCTACCACCAAACCGAGCAACGCTGGCGCCAGCAGGCTCGAAGCGAAAAATCTGAAGACCTGAAACGGCGACACGCCGCGCACACGGAGAAGCCCCAGCGTTCTTCGGTCTTCAAGATAATTCGTCAACGCAATGGCGAGAATCGCAATCAGCGCCAACAGTACGCCGCCAACTAAATAGATGCGCATGTTTTCCAGCGCCAGGAAGATAAACATATCGCCGCCGACTTTTTTCAGCTCGCGCTTGAGCTCGCGCACTTCCAGCGGGCGCGCTTTGAGTGTTTGTGATAAATTCTTAACGATTTCTTCGGGATTGCCGTCGGGCTTTGTCCTCACCAGCAACAAGATGCGCGGGATGAGAACTTTCAGATTCGCGATCATTGGGTTGTCCATCGCCCCCGCCAGGTACGCGTCGGTGCTGGCGAGGTGGTTTAGATAATCGATGCGCGCCGACACATAACTTTGGCGGTCCGAGATACTACGCGGCGGCATGCCCGGCAGAAAACCGACGATGCCTCCGGCCGGGACAAGCACCGGCTTCTTGTTCAAGTCGGCGCCCAAGAGCACCGGCTCGTCCGCGGAAAGATTCCAGAAAGCCGCCACCGGCGGCGAAGCCAGAATTTTCTTTTCTTTCGTCGTTGCTACCACCTGACTGAAGGTTCCAGTGACGCCCAACTTCTCCTCGAAGATCGCCGTCTTAAGATAGCGCTCGGGATCGTCAAGCAAATAAAGCGGCACGCCACTGAGACCGTAACCGGGGAAGAAGAAGCCCGGCAAGATAGCTTCGAACATGTAGTCCATTGAAACGATCTCCGGTTGCTTGACGGCGGCAAGCCTCTCCTTGAGCGCCGCGCGGATCGCTTGCGCCTGAGCGCCCAGCCCTTGTTCCAACTGTTCCGCCGTCACGAAATCCGTCGGGTTGATGCTGATGTGTAATTCGCTCCCCACCTGAACCGTAGCGCCGCGCAGCGCCTTGTCTTCGAAGGATTTCGACGCGATGCTAGGATACAAACTCACGCTCGCCATCAATGCGACGATGAGCAAGAAGCCGGAGATACGGTGCGGCTTCAGCGACATGTGTTTGAGTGAAAGCGTGCGCAACTTGCCACCGACGAAATAAGTTACAGTACTCAGGAGCCCGGCAATCAAATGACGTTGAGCAACCAGTAGAGCGACAAGACCATAGACCAACAGCGGCAAGGCCACGAAGTCCAGGGAGCGATCGAAGATTGAAACGCCATAAGCGAACCACGTCCACCCTTCGCTGTCTTCTTCGGTGACCGGGAACAGGTTCGAGACGCTGAAATTCAGCACCCAACTACCGATTTTGTAAGCGCCGAGGGCTAAGGCAACCCATTCTAAAACTCCGAACCGAACCCGCACTTGACCGGACTCCGACACCGCTACGCGGCGCGACGCTTCTAAGGGCGAGATCGTCGTCGCGTAGCGCACCAATCGGCGGCTGATGAGCAGAACCAAAATCAACCCCACGACCAAGAACAGCAACATCATCAGCGGTCCTTGCACCCGCGACAGCGTTCCCCATGAAAGGACTCCGCCTTCATAAACATACAGCGGAACGATGGTCCCTAGAGTAAGACCGACGACGCCTCCGATGAGTCCGCCGAGCCCGATGGAAACCAGCAGACTTTGACCAAGCAATTTACCCGGCACGCCGCGCAAGCGCATGAGGCCGAGTTTTCGCCGTTCGTTGAGAATGAGCAGTGAAGACAGATTGGAAGCCAACATCCAAGCGATGCCGAGCAGTGGAATCGCGATCAGCAGTGTTGCCAAACCGATCAGACGCGAGATCTCGGCCATGCGCTTGAGCAATACGAGAATCGCGTTATCGACGAAGATCGTCGGCCCCATGGATCTGGTTTTTTGCTCTATTTCAGCGTGCAGCTTCTCGAGATTTGCCAGCGAGTCTTGAATGTCCCAACCGGAAATCAACGCCCTTCGATCGATGCGCGCCAGATGAACGACCTCCGGAAGATATTCCCCAGCCGTCACGTGAATGTCCGTATGATCGCCCAGCGCGCCGCGCGACAACGCATCGAAACGCTGCAACAGTCCGAAGTCATGCGGCACCACGAGAATCACACCGATATAGGGTACGAACGAAATCGAACCGATTTCGTCCATGAAATAGCGGTTCACCTCGGAGCGCTCCAACCGCAGGATGCCTCGCAACGGCATATTGAATACTCCAGCGCTGGTCTTCTTATGCTCGGAGTAGACCCGCACGGTAAAACGCTTTGAGCCTTGGAGGGCCAAATAGGCCTTGCCCATATGCTGCTCCGGCCCGACCAGCGCGAGAAACGCGCCATCCGGGTTGCCCTTTTCGGGACGGGCCTCCGGCGGCAGCAGGTTCACATCCGTTGCTGAAAGAATCGACACCCAAGGAGCGGCCAGCGGCTTGCCGTCGACCATCAAGATCGCCTCCGGCGGCGGCTTGGAGCGGAGAAAACTCAAGCTCTCGACACGTTGAACGCCGTTGATCTTCCGCAGCTCGGGCGACACTTCCGCGGATATCGAGAAGTCCGTCGTTTGATAGAGCGCGATGTCCCAGGACAAGCGCGAGAGCTGGTCTTCGATGTAAAGCTTGAGAGCGTGATGGGAAGCCAAGTTAATGGCGGCCAAGAGACCGGCGACCAGCAGCGTGACGATGCCGAAGGCGACAAAGGCGCGCGTGCCTAGAATTCGCGCGAGTCGTGCGAGCAGGCTGGACACTTTGAATTTTGGATTTTAGATCTGCAATTTTAGATTGGCGGACACAATCTCAATGGCCGATTCTAAGATCACCCTCCTTCAAGTTATTTTCTTGCTTTTACCGCCGGATAAAAATACTCAAAGGTTCCGTTCTCGATCTTGCGCATGACTTCAGCGAAGGTCTTCCACGGGTCCTTGGCATAGTCCGGAAATTTTCCCGGCGCGTTAATCCCTGGGATATACGGGGCCCAGTCATCGCTCAGCACCTCGTCGGGATTGCCGTAGCGCGACGCCAGCGCGCGAATCTCCGGGCTCTTGAGCGCGGTCACTTCGCCTTTGTCAATCAAAGTCAGCCAACTGTTTTTCGTGCCGCGCACGCGCACCTTGTAAGTCGGCAGCGTGTTGTGAATGTGCCACCAATGATCGTTGGGAAGACCGTGCTGCTTGGCAAAGTCCATCCACTCTTTCGATTCCGTCGCTTTGTCCGGCCCATGGTCTAGCCGAAGCCCAAACCCCCAGTGAATAACGCCGGCGTTATTGCGCTCAGAAGAATTCGTCCCTTCCATGTTCTCATCGGGCCGCCTGAAAAATTTCGGGTTGGTACCCATACCCGCTTCGTAAATCCACCAGTAGCCGGGTTGGTCGTGAAAAGGATAAGTCACTTCATTGATCTTTGGATATTTCAGAAACTCGCGCCAAAGCTCGCCGTAGGTTCCGCCGCCCTTGACCTCTCTGACGTAGCCGTCCTTCACATGCACTTCCATGCGCGGGTACGCGCCGGTGTGATTGCTCGTGCCGGCGAAAATGCCGTTCACTTTGACCAGGTAGCGCGGATTATATTTCTTGGTAAAAGCCGGATATTCGACTGATGAGTATGGGAAGCGGCCCGTGGCCTGGTGCGGAAACATGAAAAGATGTCCCTGCTGGTAGGCTCCCTCGGCCCAACCCTTGGCCTGTTTTTCATCCAGTTCAAAACTAAAATTGGTGCCTTCGGGATCGCTCACTTCGACCCGATCTACCCATGATAGCGGTTCGATCACGCGCTCTTCCGCCAAGCGCCAGATATCGCCGGGAAAAGTGGCGGCTTTGTTCATCAGCTCATAGCGGTTGTCGAAAATAAAGTTACCGAAGAACTTGCTGCCGTGGGGTTCGATGCTCTTTCGCGTTACGGTGCGCCCGCCGCGGCGCCAAAAAATCGCGTTCACTTCTTTATGCTGGTCGAGATATTTGATGATGGCCTCAGCGACACTTCTGCCGCCAAACCTGCGCCCCAGCTCGATGAGATCCTGGGAGCTGTCCTCCTCGCGCTGGAACACCGCTTTGTAGAGATCCGGGCGCCGCTCCTTGAGCCACTTTTTGGGAACCTCCGCGTCACCGAAGCGCTGCAAAATCCATGAGCGCACTTCCATGTAGCCCTGCTCCGATGTGAACCAGCGGTTCGCTTTCACCGCTTTAACGGCTTCTTCTCTACTCACTCCCAGAAGTTGGTGCTCAGGCACGATCTGCACTTTGACGCCGCGCTCTTCATAGGCGCGCTTGATCGCCTGCAGGATCATTTCTTCGGCGAGCGGCTCGGCAAAGATCGCCACGGTCTGTCCTTTTTCGACCAAGCCGAGCGGAGTTCGCCCACCGGTCTGACGCACCGCGGCCCGGGCAAAGGGCATGACGTCCTCAATAGACTTTGGCGGCTTCATGTAAGACGGGAATCGCGGCGCGGGATATTTGCCTTTTTCTTGCGCCGTCGGCGAAGTCACCGCAATCATCAGCAATATCAATCCGAAAATAATCATCGACCCTTTCATGGCAAGTTTCCTTTCAAGCTTCTTCGGTCTCACGGAAGGAATGGCATAAATTTGACCTTGAATTCTTGAACCCTCTTGAACCCCGCGACAATCTATTTTTTGACCGCGGCCTTGGGATAAAAATACTCGTAAGTCCCCGCCTCGACCTTCTTCATTACAGCGGCAAAGGTCTTCCACGGGTCTTTTGCGTAGTCTTCGTATTTTCCCGGCGCGTTGATGCCGGGGATGTGGGCGATCCAATCTTCGCTCAGCGCTTCCTTGAGGTCGCCGTAGCGCGATGCCAGGGCGCGGACTTCCGGGCTTCGGTACGCAGTCACTTCGCCCTTATCGATCAACGTGAGCCAGCTGTTTTTGGTCCCGCGCACCCGCACCCTGTAGGTCAAAAACATGTTGTGAATATGCCACCAGTGATCCTTGGGCAGTCCATGTTGTTTTGGGAAATCGAGCCAGGCTTTCGATTCTTCTGCTTTCTCCGGATCGTGCACCACGCTGCCGCCGAAGCCCCAGTGAATGACGCCGGCATTGTTGCGCTCCGATGTATTGTTGCCGAGCATATTCTCGTCGGGACGTTTGAAGAATTTCGGATTGGTCCCCAAGCCTGCTTCGTAGAACCACCAGTAGCCCGGCTTGTCTTGATAGGGATAGTTTAGCTCGTTGATTTTTGGGTACTTGAGAAACTCCCGCCACAACTCGCCGTAAGTGCCTCCGCCCTTCACCTCCGTAACGTAGCCGTCCTTGACGTGAACTTCGATGCGCGGGAACGAACCCGTGTGATTGCTGGTGCCGGCAAAGACACCGTTCACTTTGGTTTGCAGCGGCGCGTTCCACTTCTTCTGCAACGCGGGATAGTCCACCGATGAGTAGGGAAATCGACCCGTGGACTGATAGGGCGATAAAAACAAGTGGCCTTGCAGGTAGGCCGCCGAGCCCCAGATTTTTGCGTGTTCTTCCGAGACCTCGAAGCTCATCTTGGTGCCTTCGGGATCGCTGGCTTCGACCCGATCGGCCCATGCCAGCGGCTCAATGACACGTTCTTCGGCTAGCTTCCACACATCGCCTGGAAACGTTGACGCCTTGTTCATCAACTCATAGCGATTATCGAAGATGAAGTTGCCGAAGAACTTTGAACTGTGTTCTTTCAGCAAACGCGCCGTGCGCGGCCTGCCGCCGCGGCGCCAGAAGACAGCTTTGATGTCGGGATGCTGGTCGATATATTTCACGATGCGGTCGGCAACGTTCGGTGAATCGAACTGCTTTGCCAGTTCGCGCTGCTTTTGCGAGAGTTCTTCAACCTTCGCGTAGACGGCATTGTATAAATCCGGGCGGCGCTCCTTCAGCCACTTTTTGGGGACCTCGGGCTCGATGAACAAATCGTCCAACCAATGGCGAATCTCCATGTAGCCTTGTTCCGACGTGTACCATTGGGTTGCGCCGATCGCCTTGATGGCTTCTTCTTTGTTAACTCCCAGCAGCTCGTGCTCGGAGGCGAGATAAACCTTCACGCCGCGCTCTTCGTAAGCTCGCTTGATCGCCTGCATGACCATCGGGTCGGCTCTTACTTCCGTAACGATCAGCGTCGCCATGCCTTTCTCAACCAGACCGAGTGGCGTGCGACCGCCGGTTTGGCGCACGGCGGCGCGCGCGAAAGGCATGACGTCGTCGATTGACTTGGGCGGTTTCAAATATGAGGGGAAACGCGGCGGCATGTACCTGGAACTTTCCGCTCCTGATAGCGCCGAGACGAGGCCAAAAAGCAAAGCCGCGAGAGAAAAAGACACTCTGGCTAACATGAAACCCTCCTCGCTATTGATTTTTAAGGCGCGCGGCCTGAAATCTATTGGGTTTGAAGACAAATTGTCAAGGCGTCTAAGAATCTTTGCGATTGTCGTGAGTTGACCCCTATTGGCGTCTCGGCGCGCCGCTAATCTCAGCGCAGAGTCCGAAAAAAGTCCGGGACTTTCAAGTCGCTTAAATTACCCTACCCTCAATTCAATCTCTTGAACTGGTTGAAACTGCGGCAAATGGCACTTTTTTGTAATTTTGTGCTCTCCATGGCTAAATTTCTCCTCCTGGCGGACTTCACGCGCTTCGGGGTCAGAAATCCGCAAAGCCCTCAACGCAAAACGCGGGTAGCAATACCCGATGGCCTCGCCAAGGTACGCTGCTGCCTGTTCAATTGCCCAATGTTGGCGCCAATGGTTCAACGACCCTCGACGGAAACCTGATGGCAAATTTTTGCAGCGCTCGGCAAAATACCGGTGAATGCGATCTTCTTCCCTATCGCGCCAGAATTTTTACGCTTGGCCTGCATCATGCGTAGTTAGTCGCTTACGAAAACAAGCGCAACACAATCAAGCGTAATCGCCGCCGCGCCGACTGCGCGGGTTTTTTGTCGAAAAAAAGGTTGCATGATGATGCTCACTTTAGTAGAGTCCGCCAAACCACTGGGTTTCCGTATGACTGCGCAAACGGTCATTTCTCTCCTTTTGTTGGTATTCTGTGGAGCCTTCGGATGCGTCCCCGCGACCGTTCCCTTGCGTGCCAATCAGGCAATATTCGCTCGCGAGCTGCCCAAACCAGCAACCGACGACAATCCCGCGCCCGTCTCGCTTAAGCCACCCGAGCCTGAGGCTTTTAACGCGCCGCCCCCGGCGCTGGCGGAACAAAGGGATATTGAGGAAATGACTCTGCCTCCGCCTTTCTCCAAGACTCTCATCGATACGACTAAGCGGACCCCTGCCAGACCAGCCAAGATTGACGACATCCTCAGGGCGGCTCCTGTCCTGAGCCCCGACGATTCCGCGGCGTTACAAAAAACGCCGGGGCCGCGCGCGGACAATCGGCTCTTGGATTTGCTCGAGAAGGATATCGACAAGGCGGTTGAAAAACCCAACGAACGGCGCCGGCTGGAATTTTCAAAAGAAGTCAGCAACCATCCCAAGGTTCGGTACTTCATCAATTACTTCTCCAAACGTGGAAAGCCCTATTTCGAGAAAATTCTCGCGCGTTCAGGCAAGTACATGCCGATGATCGCAAAGGTGCTCAACGACGCAGGGCTGCCGGAAGAGCTGGCTTATCTCGCCTTGATCGAAAGCGCGTTTCTGACCAACTCGACCTCTACCCAGGGAGCCGCGGGACTCTGGCAGTTTGTTCCGAGCACGGCGCGCCTTTACGGACTCAGAATCGATTCGTGGATGGACGAGCGCAGGGACCCCGAGAAGTCGACGCGGGCTGCAGCCGCATATTTAAAAGAATTGCACGGCTATTTTGGCCGCTGGTTTCTGGCCACCGCGGCTTACAACGCCGGCCAAGGCGCCATCGATAGGGCGATCCAACAATCGGGCGCGAAGGACTTTTGGACCCTCACCCAAAAAGCTCAATTAAGCGAAGAGACGCGGAATTTCGTTCCCAAGTTCGTTGCCGTGGCGATCGTCGCCACCAACCCCGAGAAATATGGTTTCGTCAATCTTCAGTACGAATCGCCGTTGGAGTATGAAGAGGTGGAGATTCGACGCTCCTTAAGGATAGGCACGCTGGCGGAAATGGTCGAAACGGATGTATCGACCATTCGGGAACTGAATCCTGCCCTGCGGGGTAACGCAACCCCGCCTGGAAACGAAAGCTTCATCGTGAAGCTCCCCGTGGGGAAGAGTCTGTTATTCGCGAAAGCCTACGACGCGGGGAGTGAAAGAGCGCTGGAATCGACCGAGTCCATCACCCACGAGGTCAAAAAAGGGGAAACCCTCTTTTCCATCGCGCGCCGCTACGGGCAGGAAGCCAGCGCTTTGATGAGGCTCAATGGCTTGACCAACGCGCGCTTGTACGTCGGCCAGCAATTGAAGGTATTACTGCAGAGCTTGAGCGGCAAGTTGAAGTAGAACCCGCCTATTTTCGCTTTTCCATTGGCACGTAGTCTCTCGTTTCGGCGCCGAGATAGACCTGCTTCGGACGGGCCAATTTCTGGTCGGGATCGGTGAGCATTTCTTCCCACTGCGCAATCCACCCGGACGTACGCGGGATGGCAAAAAGCACCGGGAACATGTCCATGGGCAACCCCATAGACTGATAGATCAGACCCGAATAGAAATCGACGTTCGGGTAGAGCTTGCGCCTAATGAAGTACTCATCTTCAAGGGCAATTCTCTCCAGTTCCAGCGCAATATCCAGGAGGGGATTGCGCCCCATGACTTCGAAAACCTGGTCGGCGATCTGTTTTATGATCCTGGCGCGCGGGTCGTAATTCTTGTAAACACGATGGCCAAACCCCATCAGCCTCCCCTCACCCCCCTTGACCTTCTTGATGAATTCGCGAACTTTGTCTTTCGACCCGATCTCCATGAGCATGCGCAACACCGCTTCGTTGGCGCCGCCATGCAGCGGGCCATAAAGCGCCGCCGCGGCCGCCGCCACGGCGGAGTACGGGTCCACTTGCGAGCTGCCGACGCTACGCATGGCGTTGGCGCTGCAGTTTTGCTCGTGGTCGGCATGCAAGATGAAAAGAACATCCAGAGCCCGCTCCAGAACCGGATGGGGCTTGTATTTCAACTCAGTCATCTTGAAGAGCATGTTCAGAAAATTACCGGTGTAGCTCAAATCGTTATCGGGGTAGGAATAAGGGAACCCCAGGCTGTGACGGTAGGCGAAGGCCGCCAGCGTCGGCATTTTACTGATCAAGCGATAGGTCTGCACGGCGCGCGATTTCTTATCGAAAATTTTCTTTGCATCGGGATAAAAAGTGGACAGGGCCCCAACGGTGCTCACCAGAATCCCCATCGGATGGGCATCATGGCGGAATTCGTCGATGAGCCTTTTGATGTTCTCATGGATGATCGAGTGAAACGTCACGTCATGCGTAAAGTCGGTTAACTGAGACTCCGTGGGTAGTTCTCCGTTGAGAATAAGATAGGCCGTTTCGAGGTAAGTGCTCTTCTCGGCGATCTGTTCTATGGGATAACCCCGGTAACGAAGTATCCCCTTGTCGCCGTCGATATAGGTGATTTTGCTTTGGCAAGAGGCCGTGTTCATGAAGCCCGGATCGTAACTCACCAGGCCGTCGTCTTCATTGACCTTGATTTGAAACAAGTCCGTCGCCTTGATGGCGCCGTTATGGATGGGAATCTCGTATTGTTTGCCGGTCCGATTATCGATGACTGTCAAAGTCTCTGAAGCCATTGCCGTTGCCTTTCGCGATTTGCTTGTTTCTCTTTTTAGACTATCCCCCTGCGCCGGTCAACTGCGCTTCACTGCACATACGGCGCAAGCGTCCAGTTAAGCTTCCACAGCGATCCTACTCGGCTAAAGCAGGCCATCATCGCGGGGATAAATTTGATTGGGTCCCCCTCGGCATCGCCGTGCACCAATAGAGCGGCGAGCCGGTTCATGTGCGGTAAATGGCCCACGAGCATGGCGGGGCTCTTCGAAACCGCCAACTGCGCCGCCGCCAGGGAGGGATCGTCCTCAGGCCGCAGTCCTGACAGAGTCGCTACTCCGCCGCTGGGCGCGAGATGCGCGGCGAAGATTTCTGCCGTTTGGCCGGCCCTGAGAATACCGGAATGGTAGATAACCGAGACTTGAACGGCTCTCTCCGCCGCCAAGCGGGCAACCCGCTCGACGTCGTCTCGTCCGGCGCGGGTTAGCGGGCGGCTCGGATCGATCAGATCGGCAACCGCCTCGCCATGTCTCGCCAAATAAAAATCCATGCCTTAACTCTCCCACTCTTCAATTGCTCGCCCCTACCAGGCTGCTGAAAAAGACTCATAGTCTATGTTGCACGAGCGCAGCAGCAGTGCAAAACCTTTACTCGGAAGAAATTTGGTTGCAAAATGGCGTCGTTGATATAGTATGCAATCCCGTTATTTTCAATCCTGATAGTCACTTACAGTCGCACCGATGGTCGAGTTTCGCAACGTCAACAAATGGTTCGCCTCGCTTCATGTGCTGAAGGACATCGATCTAAAGATCGCGGCGGGAGAGGTCGTGGTTGTGTGCGGACCCAGCGGAAGCGGCAAGAGCACGCTCATCCGCTGCATCAACCGGCTGGAGCCGATCCAGTCCGGAGATATATTCGTGGACGGTCTTTCGCTCAACGACCCGGCCCGCGACACCGTGAAGCTTCGCGCCGTCGTCGGTATGGTGTTTCAGTCGTTCAACCTCTATCCGCACATGACCGTATTGCGCAATATCACGTTGGCACCGGTGAAGGTCAAAGGGCTCAGCGCGGCGGAAGCGGAAGGGGTCGCGATGAAGCTCCTGGAACGCGTCGGCATACCCGACAAAGCGGATGCCTATCCCGCGAATCTTTCCGGCGGGCAGCAGCAACGCGTGGCCATCGCGCGCGCGCTCGCCATGCAGCCCAAGATCATGCTCTTCGACGAACCCACGTCGGCGCTGGACCCGGAGATGATCAACGAAGTCCTGGAAGTTATGAGCGATCTCGCCCGCGACGGCATGACGATGATCGTCGTCACCCATGAAATGGGTTTCGCCCGGCGGGTTGCGCACCGCGTCGTATTCATGGACGAAGGGCGGATTGTAGAAACTGCCGAGCCGGAAAAATTCTTCGCGGCTCCGGAATCCGAAAGGGCAAAACAATTTCTTGGCAAAATCCTATCGCATTAATTAAAGGGGGATCGCATGAAGGCATTCTTAATCGCGTTATTAGCCATCGCCGCCGGCGCATTTTGCGCCCGGGCGACACCGGCGGAGACGACAATGGAGAAGATCGAAAAGACCGGCGCCATGACCATCGGCACGCGCACAGGTTCGCCACCCTTCGGATACGTCAACAAGAATAACGAATGGGTGGGCTTCTCCATCGATCTGGTGGAGCAAGCGATTCTGCCGCTCATCGCCAAGAAGGTCGGCAAACAAGTAAAACTCGAGAAGAAAGAGTCCACGCCCCAGACGCGCATCCCTCTGCTCACCTCCAACGCCGTGGATCTCATCGCTGAAACCATGACCGATACGCGGGCGCGGCGCGACAGCGTCGATTTCAGTCTGACTTTCTTCGCCACCGGGGCGCAGTTCTTGGTGCGCAAAGGCAGCCCCATTAAAGGTATCCAGTCCATCGCCGGCAAGCGCGTCGCCGCGCAACAAGGCTCGACCAACGCGCGCATCATTCGCGAGCGCGCGCCGAATGCAAAGCTGGTAGAGTTTCCGGATCAGCCGGCGGCGTTTCAAGCGCTGGCCCAGAAGCAAGTGGAGGCTTATGCAAACGATGGGATCCAGCTCGCCGGTCTAAAAGCAAAAGCACCCAAGCCGGATGAATGGCAGATCGCCGGGGAATTCTTTTCATACGAACCTTACGGTATGGCCATGCGGAAAAACGATTCGGATTTTCGCCACATGGTCAATACGGGCCTGATGGAAGCCATCGAATCCGGCAAGTATTTTGAGCTTTACGACAAGTGGTTCGGTCCCAAAGGCGAAGTGCCCTACCCGCTCACGCCGGAAACGAAGCGGTTTTTGCAGATGCAAGTGGTGCCCAAATGACGTCTAGAGTCCAGAGTCTCGGGTCTCAGGTTCCATAGCGCGCGACCTGCGGTGCAACAACAAGCGTTAACTCGGGACTCTAGACACTGGACGCTAGACTTTCCCCGACAATGAATTACCAATTCGATTGGTCCGTCCTATGGAGCGGCCAAACCGGCACCTGGTTGGTCTTCGGGTTTGTCAAAACGCTTCAGATATCGGTTTTGAGCTGGTTGTTGGCGGTGGGATTGGGAATTCTTTCGGGTGCGCTGCGCACCTTGCCGTTCGCTCTCGTGCGTTGGTGCGCGACGTTGTACGTCGAGTTCTTTCGCAACGTGCCGCTGCTCGTCTGGATGTTTTTTTGGTATTTCGGGGTCCCTCCCCTGCTGCCGCAAATTGCGCAGGACTGGCTTTTCGACCACGGCGCGGAATACTGGGCCGGAGTCTGCGCGCTGGGGGTCTACCACGGCGCGCGTATCTCCGAGGTGATCCGCTCGGGCATTCAATCGATTCCCAAGACGCAGTTCGAAGCTGCGGCCTCCACAGGCCTCTCGGTGGCGCAATCTTATTGCTACATCATTCTTCCCGTCGCGTTGCGCTTGATCATACCGCCGGCAACCAACGAGTCGCTCAATTTGTTGAAGAATTCTTCTGTGGCGCTCACCATCGGCGTGGCGGAGCTGACCTGTCAAACACGCCAGATTGAAACCTACACGGCCAAGGCCCTTGAAGCGCTCACGGCGGGAACGCTCCTCTATCTCATCCACTGCCTCGCCATCGCCTTT
>Ga0184632_10000622_pt1 | contig 14217 bp, 8 predicted proteins | sample PLM31_50_b1_FD_133153 | JGI IMG/M metagenome (GOLD analysis project Ga0184632, IMG submission 133153) | Groundwater sediment microbial communities from an aquifer in East River, Colorado, USA - PLM3-1_50_b1 | ecosystem: Environmental > Terrestrial > Soil > Riparian zone | place: USA: East River... | reverse complement strand
GATCGCCCGCCGGCGGGCGCGACGGAGCTTGTCGGTGTCGCAATACCGTCGAGAGGCGAGGGACTGGAATTCCCGGAACGCTCCGGGTTCTCTCTCGAAGAGCTGACGGCCCGTGCGCGCCACGGCCATCGCCAGGAGCGGACCGGCGCGGCGGAGGTCGATCAGATCCAGACGATCGGTTCCGAGCCGTGGGGCGATCGCCAGATAGAGCGCGTCGAGGTCGGCCGGCCCGTCGCACTGCACCGCCAGATCGATGTCGCTCTTCGATCTCGCCCCGTCTCGGGCGGCCGAACCGAACAGGACGAGAACCCGGAGATCCGGCATCACCCCGGGAAGATCGGCCAGGCGCTGTCGGATGAACTCGACAGTGACAGTGGCGGTCATGCTGTCACTGTATCGGAGCGGCGTGAGAAGGGTCAAGGGAAGCAACGTTCTTGGCCGTTCGCCATTTCCCCAGCCCGTCACCAGGGCCCGCGCTCTGGTCGTCCTCCGGGAGCGCGAGTTCGCGAGCGAGTTATGACGGTGGGGACTTGGAAGTCGCTGTTGGTCGTGAGGACCGTCGAGCCATCTGACGACCGACGTGGCGCCGGGCTACGACCACATCGACTCGGCGATCGGTGCGGCGATGATTGGCCGGTTCGGCACCGCGATGCTCTGCTACGTGACGCCGAAGGAGCACCTCGGCCTGCCCAACCGCAAGGACGTGAAGGACGGAGTGATCGCGTACAAGATCGCCGCTCACGCGGCGGACCTCGCCAAGGGCCATCCCGGCGCGCGCGACTGGGACGACGCGCTCTCCCGGGCCCGCTTCGAGTTCCGCTGGGAGGACCAGTTCGACCTCTCGCTCGATCGCGCGCGAGTTCCACGACGAGACGCTGCCGGCCGAGGGCGCGAAGATCGCCCACTTCTGCTCGATGTGCGGGCCGCACTTCTGCTCGATGAAGATCACGCAGGACGTCCGCGACTACGCCGCCAAGCACGGCATCGCCGAGGAGACCGCCGCGATCGCGCAGGGGCTCCGGGAAAAGGCGGAGGAGTTCAGGAAGAGCGGCGGCGAGATCTATCGCCGGGCCTGAGGCGACTGGGACACCGGCCGCCTGTGCCAGCGGTTTCAGACGCGCTACTGGCTACCGCCCCGGTGGCGCTCCGGGCTTCTCGCTGGACAGCAGACTGTCGATCGCCTCCTTGAATACCGTGTAGGGGTGCGCTCCCGCGATCATTTTGACGACTTTCACGCTCGACCCGCCGGGCTCGGCCATACCCAGAAGGAAGCTGGGCGTGGCTTGGACACCCGCCTTCTGGGCGTCCGCCAGACCCTGCCGAATCGTTGCCGTGTACTTGTTGCTGTCAAGACACCGTTGGAAGCTCGGCACGTCGAGGCCCAAAGCGCCGGCGTACGCAGAAAGATGGTCCGCCGTGAGCGCGTTCTGGCCGTTGAAGAGCCGGGCATGCATTTGCCAGTATTGGCCCTGCTCGCCGGCGCAGTGGGCGGCCTCGGCTGCCTTGAGCGCGTCCTTGTGGATCGATTCGATGGGGAAGTCGCGAACGACGTATCTGACCCGCCCGGTGTTGACATAGTCGCGCTCGATTTGCGGTGATGTCTGTTGGAAGTGCCGGCCACAAAAGGGGCACTGATAGTCTGTGAACTCGATGAGGATCAGCTTGGCGCTCTGACTGCCCTTTGAGGGATATCCATCGATCGTGAGCACGACGTTCTGGACGTCAGTCGCCGCCGGCTGGCGCCGGCGGAGCAGAGCGTTGATCTCCTGCAGCTCTCGTTGTAGCTGAAGTTGACCTCGTTTGAGGGCCTCGACTTCCTTCCTGAGCTCCGAGAGATCGTCACCCGCTTCGCCCAGGGCTTTGCGATCGGCGGAGAGGGCGAGGACGGACAGGAGCGCGATGAACAAGAAGCCCTTGATCATCCTTCACGGAAGGTACCACCTGTGCAGTCTGTCTGCCAAGGCCGAGGTCGTGGAGGATCACAACCACCGTACGAAGTCACGCCCAACCGGAAGGACGTGACGGACGGCGTGATCGCCTACAAGATCGCCGCTCACGCGGCCGATATCGCCAAGGGCCATCCGCGCGCCCGCGACTGCGCTCTCGCGCGCGCTTCGAGTTCCGCTGGGAGGACCAGTTCAACCTCTCGCTCGATCCCGAGACGGCGCGCGAGTTCCACGACGAGACCCTGCCGGCGGAGGGCGCCATCGCCCCTTCTGCTCGATGTGCGGAGACGGCTGCGATCGCGCAGGGGCTCCGGGAAAAGCGGAAGAGTTCGGGAAGAGCGGCGGCGAGATCTACCGTCGCGCGGAGCAGCGCGGGCTACGTCGTGGTGGAGACGGCGTCACTGGGTTCTGGCGGCCTCCACCTTCTCCAGCCAGTGCGACATCCCCATCTCGCGGAACAGTGCGCTCGCCGCCGTCAAGTGCCGCTCGGCCAGCTCATGCTCGCCGACCCGCCGGCCTAGCCGGCCCAGACCGAGGTGGCACTGAGCCATCAGGGGGCGCATCCCCAGCTCCTCGGTCAGGCCGAGCGCAAGCCGGTAAGCGGCCGCCGCGGCCTCGACGTCGAGGGGCTCCCGATGCGCCGCGATCTCGGCAAGGAGCCGGAGGGCATACGCCTCATGTCCCCGCTCCTTCTGGGTTCGGGAGACCTCGAGGGCGCAACGTGCGTGATGGAGCGCCTCTTCAGTACGCCCCATGAGCAAGACGGCTTCTCCCAGGTACGCCAGCCGCAGGGAGTGGCCGAACATCGACTTCGTCGAGTTGCCCTGCTCGACCGCTTCGGTCAAGAGCGCGACCGCCTCGTCCAGACGACCACCGAGCAGATACGCGTAGCCAACGGTCGACGAGATCGACGCGGACCAGACCTCGAAATTGCCGAGCCGATGAGCCTGGCGGCACTTCTCGAGGAACTCGATGGCCTGCGCGATGTCGCCTTTCCGGACGTGAAGCCGACCGGCGGCAAGGCATGCCAGCATCAGCTGGAAAGGATCCTTGTTGGCTGAGGAGGAGTCGGCTAACCGGACTTGCCCATCACAGAGCCCCGTGGCGAACTCGCCCAGCTCGGCAAGACACCAGACGAGCCAGACGCGCGAGAGAGCCGACAGAAGTCCGGTCTTGGCGCGCTCACTGCTGATGGTCGCGAGCAAGCTATCGTCTTTGCGGTACGGCTTCGGTGCCGTCGGAGCGACCAGGTTCATCCCGAGAAGATCCGCGGCCGCGCGGTAGTCGCCTCGCGCGTGACAGACCTGGCCAAGGCGGAGCCGTGTCTCTACTTGCAGGGTGACGTCTCCCAGCGCCGTCCCGATTTCCAGCGCGCGCTGCCCTACAATGAGCGCCCGATCGTGTTCGCTGACCGTCCTGAGATACTCGCTCAAGTAGTTCGACACCCATCCGAGCCGCCACTGGTCGTCGAGGGCTTCGGCGGCCCGTTCCGCCTCGAGGAGATGCTCGAGCGCTCGCGAGGGCTCCCCGACGAGGAGCAACGCATGCTCGAGCGCGATACGCAGATCGATGCCGTGCTCAAGCGTGCGCTGGACTTTCGGGAGGTGGCCGAGCGTCTCGAGCGCTCGATCGAAGAGGACGACGGCTTCCCAGTTGGCGGAACGAGCGACCGCTTGCATGGCGGCTCGAGAGAGGTACTCGAGCGCCTTGTCCCACACCTCGCCCTCGGAGAAGTGGTTGGCGAGCGCTGCGGTGTGGAGCTCCAGGTCATCGGCGGAAAGCTGCTCCATCGCGGCCGCCACACGACGGTGGAGCGCCTTACGGCGGTGCGAGGCGATCTGGGTAGACGCAACTTCCCGAATCGTGTCGTGAGTGAAGTCGAAGCGGTCGCCGATCCCGTGGATCACGCGTTTCCGCACGAGCTCCTCGACGCCAGCGGTGGTCTGGAGCTCTCCAAGCGCCGCCGTACGCTCGAGGAGCGCGAAGTCGAACTCACGGCCGATGGTGGCCGCGGCAGCTACGATCTGGCGCGCCCGCGGGCTCAGCCGTTCCAGTCGTCCCGAGATCACTTCCCGCACCCGTTGGGGCAGGGGCAGGCGGCCGTGCACCGGCGCGATCTCCCCGCTCTCGAGCGCTCGCATGCTCTCGACCACCATGAACGGATTGCCCTCGCTCAGGAGCCACACCTGATTGGCGAGTCGAACCGCCGCCGACGCGTCGATGTCCCGGCCTGCCAGTGAGCGAACCAGGGCCGCCGTGTCGGCTCGCGACAGCGCACCAAGAGAGAGCTGCCGAAGCGAGGATCGTCCATCTGTCTCCTGGAGCAGCCGTCGCAGGACGGTCGACTCACCCAGCTCTTCCCTCCGCACGATTCCAACCATCAAGAGCGGCCACGCGTCGATCCGTCGAACCAGAAAGGTGAAGAGCCGAAGGCTTGTCTCGTCGGCCCACTGTAGATTCTCGAGGACGAGCAGCAACGGCCGGGAAGCGACGAGCTCTCGCAGAAAGTGCGAAACCGCTTCGAAGACCCGCGTGGGGTTCCCGCCCACCGCGGCGCTGCGCGGCTCGCCGAGCTCTGGCAAGAGCTTGGCGAGCTCACCCTGCCAGACCGGATTCGGCCGCGGCGCGAATTCCTCGTCATAGAGCCGTAGTCCGGCTCGCAGGACATCGACCCAGGGCGCGAAGGGTAAGGCCCGCTCGGTCTCGTACGCATGCCCGGTCAGCACACGGCCGCCGCGCCGCTGCATCTCACGAACGAGCTCTTCGGCGAGCCGGGTCTTACCGACGCCGGCTTCGCCCAGGATTACCATGGTCCCCCCGCGTCGGCCCAAGGCTCTGCCGAGCGCTTCATGCAACAGGGCAAGCTCCTTTTGTCGGTTGATCAGCGGCTGATGACTGGCTGAGCCGAGGAATCTGCCGCCAGGTTCTTGAGCCTCCGCCCGCGCTTGCGCCCGAACCTGGTGCGTCGAGACAAGGGGCCGGCGGCGGGGAACGATCTCGCGATAGACGCGTCGCGTCTCTTCGGCTGGGTCTACCCCGAGCTCCTGACGCAGGACGTTCACGCATGCCTGGTACTGGCGCAGCGCGTCCCCGAGGCGCCCCTGCCGGGCGTACAGACGCATCAGCGTCCGGTGGGTCTCCTCTCGCAGCGGGTCGAGCGCCAGGAGCCTGACGGCAAACTGAATGGCCGATTCCGGCGAGCCCGACTTGGTCTGATGGGGCACGAGCCGGGTAAGCACCTGGATAGCACTTTCCCGAAGGCGTGCCCGTTCATTACGAAGCCACTCCTCGAAGTGGTCCTCGCTGACATCGAAACCATCCAACAAATCGCCGACGTAGAGAGCAGAGGCCTGTTGGAGGTCCCTGGGACTTTCTTGAGAGGCCAGCCGTTCAAACTCGGCGACGTCGACGTCGATCGCCGACCGATCGAGAGTGACTCGATCGCCCTCGACCACCACGATTCCTGGATGAAAGGGGGAGAAGATACGTCTGATAGCGCTCAAGCTTTGACGGAGGCTCTGTCGGGCTTGCTCTTTCCCCGCACTGCCCCAAAACATCGCCGCCAGCTTGTTTCGCGTGTGGTCCTGTTCAGGTCGTACCGCGAGATAGGCAAGCAGGGCCTGAGCCTTCCGCGTGGGAAACGTTAGGTTCCGCTCCCCATACCGGGCCTGAAACGCCCCGAAAAGCCTAAGGGTGAGACGCGCCACTGTGCTTTTCCGGAATTGTCGGACCGCTCATCCGCCCCGCTCCGCTAGAAATCCCTAAACAAACGAGGAAAATCTATCAGGACGTTCAGCGCGAATCAAGGGGGCATCGAGAGATTCTTCACGCGCTTTTGACGCTAATTTCACGCGTCGGAGCTTATAGTCCCCGGCGTGCGTTGTGAGTGTGCGCGCTTAGAAGGTGAAGATGCTGGTGGCGATCGCGCGAATCGCGTGATCGTGTGCCGATGGTCGTTGCAGCCTCTTCGCGATCGTGCTCCTTCTCGTCACTTCAGCCGAAAAACACAGGAGGAATAACGTGAAACGGCCATTCAGTCGATCCTCGAGCAGCCGATCGCTGGCAAAAACGCGGCTAGAAGAGAAGGAGGGCACCATGTTCGGCCGAACATCGTTCCTGGCATTACTTTTTGTTGGGCTGGTCTCACTATTGCCTCGAGAGGCCACGGCCCAATTCCCCCCTATTGACGCCGGATGGGTTGACTTTTCTTCCGGCGGCGGCTGGAATTCTCAGATCCAGTGCGACCTGCCGCTCGGTGGGACGGGAACAAGCAGCATCGACACCGGAAGCCTCAGCGAATCTGGTCCCGTCAACTGCACACTCACCGACGGTACTACGGTACTGGGCCCGAGCCCCTGTCAATTTCAAATTTCGTACGATCAGCTAACGTCGCAGTGTAATCAAAACGACGATGGCACATCGACGCTTAATGTTACGGGAGCCTGCGGCATCGCCAGCGTATCGGGTACTCTAAACTGCAATCCCCAAAACTTAACCACACCACCACCCATATGCGGTGGCAATCAGGCCTGTACAGCCACCCTGGGCGTCAGTACGAACCAGTGTGACAAGATTTTTCCGGCCATTGGCGGTTTCGCCGCAGGGGAAATAGCGAATGCTACCGCGTCAACACCGAATAACAGCTGTGAGGGCGCAATAGCGCATCTCGGTAGCATGAGGATTCGCTTCTGCGGAGGGAGTTTCGTGCAAGGTTTCGACTGCGGGAACCCTGGGAACCCCACCGTGGTAACCGCAGACACGTCCCTTTTTCTCACGGTAGAAGGCGCGGTAACTCAGTCAGTTCAAACCACGTGCGGCCAGAAGGACAAGGGCTCGGTGAACCTTACGATCTTTCCAGGACAGTTCGTGGATCCGGCACGGATCGACCCAGCGAATGTGTTCCTCGAGGGCGTGCAAGCGTTTGGTTGCACCGTAAAACCGGCCGGTATGGTTTGCAAGGTACCCACGTGTCAACTCTTAGGCCCTACCCTTTTTGGCCTCCCTAAGAATCCCGATGGAACGGTGACCGCCGAGATAACGGGGTTGCTCCTTCCTGTGGAGGGGCAGGAAGACCAAACCCCGATCCGGGGCGAGACCGACGTAGTACTTTCTACCAAGTGATCGCAGGCTGCTGTTGCGCGGTTGATCTGGGGGCGCTGCGGTACCGCTAACAGGCGGTAGCGCAGCAGCCCAGCTTGCTGTGAGAGAGGGTACTTCCAATGTCTAAGTCAAAGTGGTATGAGCGCGCCCTGATGCTCGGCGCTTCGCTTTACGCGTTCGGCGCGGTCGTTCCTCATGGCTACGCGCAGGTCATCACGACCATCACACCCGATCTCACGCTTGGCACCACGGTAGCGCCATCCGGCAATCTGTATAACATCAGCGGCGGGACGATCGCCGGGACGAATCAGTTTCACAGTTTCGGCCGCTTCAGCGTCGGCACGGGCGATATCGCGAGCTTCAACGGCCCGACAGGGATTCAAAATATCGTCAGCCGGGTGACCGGAGGCCTGAGATCGGACATCGATGGAACCCTGCGGTCCACAATCGCGGGCGCCAATCTCTATCTGCTCAACCCTGCTGGGATCCTGTTCGGGCCTCATGCGTCGCTCGACATAAAAGGGTCCTTTCATGCTACGACCGCTGACTACATCAAGCTCGGCACAGACGGCGTCTTTTTCGCGGACCCGGCTCGACCGACGCTGCTGAGTACGGCGCCACCGTCGGCCTTCGGCTTTCTCACGTCGAACCCGGCCCCCATAGATGTTCAGGCTGGGGTGTTCGACTTCACTCCACCTGCGAAATTCACGAACGTGCTACAGGTGCCAGCCGGCCAAACGTTGTCCTTTGTAGGGGGACCCGTAAATGTGGGCGCGCCGCCCGGAGCGCCGCCCGCCGGTTTCGTCTTCGCGCCGCAAGGCCGCATCAACCTCGTGAGCGTCGCTTCGGCGGGTGAGGCGACCTTTGACGGCAAGGGCTTCAATGTCGACGGCTTTACAAGGCTCGGTGATGTCGGCATCAAGGGAAACAGCGTCATCGACGCCAAGGAGGTGTTCATACGCGGTGGGCGGCTCGTGATCGAGGGGGCGTCGATCTTCCCTGGCTTTTTCTTTCTCGTCGGCGCCCCTGTGGCCCCTCCCAACGGGGGCGAGGTCAACATCGCCGCTTCTGATAGCGTCGAAATCATCGGACGGCCGCCCGTCTTGGCTTCTTCCGGCATTCAGACTTTTGCGGGCGTCAACTCCGCACTGATTGCCGGCGACGTGCCCAACATCACTATCAAATCGTCCTCCGTATCCGTCTCTGGTGGCGCGTTGGTTACCACCACCAGAAAGAGCACCGGAAATCCATCCACCGTGTTGATCGAGGCTGATACCGTTGCAGTACGAAGCGGAGCGTTTGTAAGCCTCGCGAATTTCGTCCAGGGACCGGGCGGCACGCTTACCGTAAATGCGAGAGATGTGACGCTCGACTCGGCGGGTAGTAGCGCGTTCACCGGATTGGCCGCGCAGGCAACTTTTCATCCGGGCTACGGTCAACCCGGGGTGCCATTTCTCCCGTCCCTTCAGTTGGCGGATAGCGGATCGATCACGGTCAACGCCAGCGGCACGCTAACGGTACGGGGCATAGCCCAGATCAGTACAGACAGCTTCGCGTTTGGTAAGAGCGGCAATGTCACGGTCAATGCCGGGGAGATGCTCCTGGTAGGCGCCGGTCTCAACACGGGGGGGATCTTCGCTCAAAGCGCGCTCGCCGGACAGTCAGGAGATGTTACGGTCAACGCGGCCGGAAGCATTGACATGCAGAACGGGTTCCGCATTAGCGCCAACACGCTGGGCAGCGGTGACGGGGGCCAAGCAAACGTACGTGCCGGTCGGTCCATCACCATGAGCGGCGCCTCAACCTTTGTATCGAGCGCGACCAGTCAGCGGCTGGATAGCGAGCTCAACAGCTTCGCGAGGCTGTTTGACCCGTTCTTCCGATTCCGCTTCGGAGTCGCAATTCCCGACTACCCCTCGCTGCGAGCAGCGCTTGGTGTAGCGCCGAGCCCGAGCGACTCTATGCAAGTCCTGGCCGCGTTAAGCACGATCCGAGACCCGTTCGGGTTTCCTCTGGTCGCTGTCACCGACTTCACGCCGGGGACAGGGGGTAGGGTGTCGATAACCACGCCGGTATTGACTGCGAATACGGGTACGCGGATAGAGACCTCCACCGCCTGGGACGGCAATGCCGGCGCGGTCGTGGTCAACGTTGGCTCCCTGGCCCTGCACGATGGAGCGTTCGTCGGGAGCCGCAGCGGCGCCGACCGTTTGGACCGTGGACCGACGGTTGGTACCGGCAGTGCCGGCACGGTAAACGTCGTCGCCACGGATACCATCTCGATTTCCGGGCGTTCGCCCTCGGGGGAGGGCAGTACCATAACCACGAGTACCTTCGGCGATGGCAATGCCGGCAATATCTCGCTGAGCGCCAATCAGATCGATGTCCAGAGTGGTGGGAAAGTCACCTCTGAGAGTGGCGGAGTGCTTGGGGCTCAGTTCCTCGCGGGCAGCGGGAGAGGCGGCGACATCAATATCACTGCGCCGCAGGTCAACCTCCTCGGCGGGGCCACCGTTTCGGCGAGCAGCCTAGGGACCGCCAGCGCACTCGCCGGCAGCGTGAACATCGTCACCGACAACCTCACCATGAAGGGCGACAGCAGCATCACGACCCAGTCCCTGCTCGCCGATGGCGGTAATATCTCCATCACGACCACCGGGTCGCAGCTCTACCTCCTGGACAGCCAGATCACGACGAGCGTCCAGAGCGGCGTCGGCAGCGGGGGCAACATCACGCTGGGCTCCGGAGCACACCCGGTCGAGTTCATCATCCTCAATGGCAGTCAGATCCGCGCCGACGCCTTCGGCGGTCCGGGGGGCAACATCACGATCTTCGCCGACACCTTTCTCACCAGCGACAGCATAGTCAGCGCCTCCTCGGCACTGGCTGCTCCGGGCACGATCAACATCCAGGCGAAATTCACGAACCTCAGTGGAGACATTGCCCAGCTGCCGGAGACGGTGTTGCAGGCCGCCGCGCTCCTGCGCGCCGCCTGTGCGGCACGGCTCAGCGCGGGCAAGACCAGCAGTCTGGTCGTCGCCGGGCGCGAGGGCCTTCCGCTCGAGCCCGGCGGCGTCATGCCGAGCCCTCTCATCGCCGAGAGCTCGACCGACCTTGGGCCATCGCGAAGTGATGGACACGAGTGGGAGCCGCTTCCCGGGGCCTGGCGGGTGTCGCTGCACTCGAAGTGCTCGATGTAACGATCCGGAGGGTGCATTCCGCACGAGGCGGGCGAGACCACCCGGTCTGGCCGGGCCTTGTTGCTCCGTTCGTGACCGGTCTGTTCTTGATGGGCCTGTCGTGCACGGTGGCGGATGCGCAGTTGCCGCCCCCCCCGCGCGAGCCGCCCACGTTGCCGCTCGAGGTGCCCCGACCGCTACCGCCGCCCGGCCAGATCCTGCCTCCCATTCCTCCGGCCCCGCCCCGTCAGCTGGAGCCGCTGCCGCGCGTGCGCGTGTTCGTCCGGGAGATCCGCGTCGTCGGGAGCACGATCTTCTCCGCCGAGGAGCTGGCCAAGCTTACCGCGCCGTACGTCAACCGGGAGGTGACGACGGAAGACCTCGAGGCACTTCGTCTGGCGTTGACACGCCTCTACGTCGACCGCGGATACGTAAGCTCCGGAGCCATCCTGCCCGACCAGCCGGTCAGCGAGGGCGTGATCACCTACCAGATCATCGAGGGCAGCCTGAAGGCCATCGAAGTGGAAGGCAACCGGTGGTTTCGCTCCAGCTACTTCACGAAGCGATTCTCGCTGGCCGCCGGGCCACCGTTGAATGTCAACGCTCTTCAGGAGCGACTTCAGCTGTTCCTCGAGGACCCGCGCATCCAGCGGCTCAATGCGGAGCTGAAGCCCGGTCTGAAGCCCGGTGAGGCGCTCCTCGACGTCCGGGTCGAGGACCGGCTCCCATTCAAGGCCTGGGTTGACTTCAACAACTACCAGTCACCATCGATCGGCGCGGAGCGGGTGCTCGTCAACCTGGAGGACCAGAACGTGACCGGCAACGGAGACGTGCTGACGCTGCAGTACGGCATGTCTCCGTTTCCGCCGGGCAGCTTCTGGGACGCAAAGTACGGCAAGTCGGTGGGCATGAACCCGTTGCTCGATTTCAAGTACTCACTCCCCTTCACGGCGCGCGACACGACCGCGAGCTTCGAGTACCGGAGGATCGAGTCCAAGGTCATCGAGAAACCGTTCGACCAGCTGGACATCGAGAGCAAGTCGGAAATCTTCAGTCTGGGGCTGCGACAGCCCGTCTACCGGACGCCCGGCACCGAGATCGCGCTCCAGGTGCTCGGCGAGTACCTTCAGGAGAGAACGTTTCTGCTGGGAGAGCGGTTCACCCTGTCGCCGGGCGCCCAGAATGGCGTGTCGACGGTGGCGGCGATCCGGGCCGTACAGGAGTTTGTCCATCGGACTCAGGATCAGGTGATCGCGGGACGGTCGCGCTTCTCGGTGGGTGTCGACTTATTCGACGCGACCATCAACAACGAACAAGACGTGCCGGACGGGCGGTTCTTCGCCTGGCTCGGGCAGTTTCAGTGGGTGCGCCGACTTCCGCGCCTGCTGGACAGCCTGCTGATCTTCCGCACCGACCTCCAGGTCACTCCGCACTCGCTGCTGACCCTGGAGCAGTTCCCCGTGGGAGGACGCTACAGCGTCCGGGGGTACCGGGAGAACACGCTGGTGAGGGACAACGCCTTGGTGACCTCGCTCGAGGCGCGGATCCCCGTCATTCGCAATATCCCAGTGGCCGACTTCGTGCAACTCGCGCCATTCTTCGACTACGGGAGGAGCTGGAACAGCAAGCTCCCGACCGGGTCAGACATTTACGGCATTTACAGTGTCGGCATCGGGCTTCGATGGGCCTTCTCTCTAAAGTGGCCCATCCCCATGCAGTCCCAGTTCGAGCTGTACTGGGGGCACAAGTTGAAGGACGTCGAGACCTCGGGGGGTAACCTCCAGGACAAGGGGCTCCACTTCCAGTTCGTCATCGGGGCGTTTTAGCGCCCTCCTCGCCGATCTCTGGCAACCCCACTTGCGTCAGCAGCGCGGAGCGCTGCTGGCGCAGTTGCGCATCGTGCGGTGTGTGGTCGATCAACTCTGAGATCACCGTCAGGGCGTCGTACCAGATCCCCGCCTCGGCGTAGAGGAAGGGATGCTCCTCCTGGCGGCTCTGCGCCAGCTTCTCCCGGAGACTCGCGGGGGCTTCCACCCGCTCGATCACGCCTCCGGCCAGGATGTCTCTGGAGCGACGATTGAGGTCGGGAATCACAGTTACGGACCACCGGTACGTTACGCCGGGGGCGAGCCTAATACCGTGATCGGTAAGCTTGATCCGGTGCATCCCCGGCTGGACCGGGGCAGGAAGTCGAATTTCCAGGACTGGTTGAGTCGCGCGAGGGTCTGTAATGGCCACTTCCACGGGAAGCGTGGTCACGCTCGAGATGAACCAGTAGAGCGAGGGCTGCTCGCTGACGGTGAGGCCACGATCGTCGGGCACCAGAGCCGACAGGACAAACATGTCCCGTGCGCTCGCCCCGCGAGTCCCGCCCCCCACCCGACCACCCGGGGCCCCGCGCAACGGCGGCTTGTAGACCGGGGCATTCACGGTTGTCGTCGGAGTCCCCGTCTTCGGCTCTTCCGCGGCTCCCGGCAAAACCGACATTCCGACTGCGACGAGCCCAGCCACGAGAGTCAATGCGACCGCGCGAAAAGCTTTCATACCCGTCCCCTTCCCTATCAGTCCGATGAGCGATCCGATCTCTGGAATCCAGCTGTGCCTGAAGCGTGCCAGGTTCTCCGTTCAGGCATGCCGCAGATAACCTCGCGATCTACCGAAGGTCTGTGGTCCGATGATTCACTGCGCCGCCGTCAGCACCCGTTGACTTCAGGCGTTTCTCCGCGGGACCTCGGGCAGAGTTCCCGACCGGATCATCGCGACGTTCCCGCCCCGTCCTCGCCGGCCGTCGGCAAGCCCACCTGGGCCAGGAGCGTGGCGCGCTGCTGGCGCAAAACTGCATCGTTCGGTGCAATCTCGATCAGATCCGAGATCGCCGTCAGGGCCTCGTACCACACCCCGGCCTCCGCATAGAGAAAGGGGGCCTTTTCTTTGGACGCCTGCGCCAGCTTTGCGTCGAGCCCCTCGGGGGGTTCGACGCGCTCGATAGCGCCACCGGCCAGGATGTCCTTGGACCGACGATCGGAATCGGGGACGATCGTGACAAACCAGCGATACGGCACGCCGGGCTCGAGACGGACGCCGTGATCGGCCAGACGGATCCGGTGCACACCCGGGGTGATCGGCGCAGCCAGCCGAGCCTCCAGAACCGGCTGGGTGGTTCGAAGGTCCATCACGGTCACCTCGATGGGCAGGGACGTTGCGCTGGAGATGAACCAGTAGAGGGAAGGCTGCTCGCTGACGGTGAGCGCGCTGTGATCCGGGGCCAAGACCGTCAGCACGAACACCTCCCGCCCGCTTCCGCGCGTCCCCCCTCCGACACGACCGCCCGGTGCCCCGCGCAACGGGGGTTTGTAGGTTGGCACGGCGGCGGTGGTCGTTGCAGCCTTCGGTTGAGATTCACCGCGCGGCGGCGAATCCTTCTTTACCTGCGCCCCGCTGAACGTGGGAATCGCGACGGCGAGGGCCGCCAGCCACACCAGTCCGGTCAGCTTCACGGCGTTCATCGTTCGACCTCCTGAGCCAGAGCCGGGCGATCCGCCCGTAACCGACCAATCACTCGATAGACGCCTACTTTAAGCTCTTTCCCCTTCAAACTGAAGTCTCCTACTCGGTCCGTCTCGAACTGGTCCCCGAGATACCCGAGGGTCGTCTCGCCGATGAAAATCCGGCACGGATTGATGTCGGGATCGGGTGCGAAGAGGTCCTTCTCGAGACTCTCCAGTCTCGACGCGGTATTGACGGTGTCCCCGACCACGACGTATTCGGAGCGCTCGGCGCTGCCGAGGGTGCCTGCGACCACGGGGCCGGTGAAGATCCCGATTCGCATTCCGGTCGGCGGTCGATTCTCGGCGCGCCAGCGGCGGTTCAACTCGCGGAGGGCGGTCTCCATGGCCAGGGCACAGTTCACAGCGCTGACAGCATCCTGGGCGATCTCGTTCTCAGTGTGTCGGACGACCGGCACGCCGAAGATGGCGACGACCGAATCGCCG
>Ga0184632_10000620_pt1 | contig 14233 bp, 13 predicted proteins | sample PLM31_50_b1_FD_133153 | JGI IMG/M metagenome (GOLD analysis project Ga0184632, IMG submission 133153) | Groundwater sediment microbial communities from an aquifer in East River, Colorado, USA - PLM3-1_50_b1 | ecosystem: Environmental > Terrestrial > Soil > Riparian zone | place: USA: East... | reverse complement strand
GAGGGGCTCGTGGACGATGAGGACCGATGCCGAGGAATGCAGCAGGACGGCACGCGCGACGCTCCCAACCACGATCCGCTTGAGTCCGGTCATCCCGCGGCTTCCCATCACGATGAGACCTCCGCCGAGGGCGGCTGCAGCCTCGATGATCATCTGGGCCGCGTGGCCTTCCGCGACCGACCAGCGCGCCCGATACCCCGTCGCGCGTAGCCTCATGGTTGCGCGAGCTGCGACGCGTTCGAGCTCCTGGCGTTCGGTCTTGCGCCGTTCGCCCAGGGCCTCGAGCGTGGCCGCGGACAGGCCGGCGACGTCCCACGCGGTCGCGAGACCTGGCGGTCCAGCAACGCTGAGAACCTCAAAGGGACGATCGGCGAGGAACGAATCAGCGACGAGGTAGGTCACCGCCGCGTCGGCGGATGGTGAACCATCGACCGCTACCAGGACCGGCCCGTCGATCGCTCCGCGGACGACGAGGACCGGGCACGGGGCATGGTCGACGACTTCCGCCGAAACCGAGCCGAGCAGCATCGACGCGAGCGGCCCGCGACCGCGACTGCCGACGACGACGAGCCCCGCTCGGAGCTCGCGCGCGGTATCGACGATGACCGTCGCCGGTCGCCCGATCGTGACAGTCGCGTCCGCGGCGAGGCTAGGCTTCTGGAGCGAGGCGGCCGCCTCCTCGATCGCTCCCTCGACCGCCCGCGTGCCGTCGACCAAGGTCTCGTGGTCCGGGCCGCCGAAGGGTGTCACCGAGTCGATGACACCCAGGACGTGGACGATGCTGCCGCTCGGCCAGCTCAGCGCCTCGACCAATTGGCGCGCAGCTTCGGCCGATGGCGAACCGTCGAGCGCGAGCAGGACGCGCATTGCCTTCTCCTCAGGGGCGGAGCGGCATCGTTCGCGCTCAGCGAGCGACCACCACCGTCGCGGTCCCGTGCGTTGCGACGTGCTCTGAAACGCTGCCCTGCAGGAATCGAGATACGGCACCCAACCCACGCGAACCCACGACCACCATGTCGTAGCCGTTTGCCTCGGCGAACTGCTCGATCGTCGGGGCCGGATCTCCGGCTCGCTCGATCACAGCTGGTTCGATGCCCCGCTCGCGCAGGTACGCGCTTGCTTCAGCCAGTTGCGCCTTGTGGACCGGCGCGTCGTCCCACGGATCGATCGGGGCGCGACCGGGGTGGATAGGCACGACGCTGATGACTGCGACTTCGGCCTCGAAGCGCTTGGCCAGCTGACTCGTGAGCTCGAGCGCGCGTCGCGCCGGATCGCCTCCGTCGTATGCGACGAGGATCTTCATCTCACGGCTCCTTGGTATGTTCCGGCGATCAGCGGATCGCCAACCGCGGCCAGCATGCGCCCGAGGCCGGGCCAGGACGACGGCCGACAGTCACATCGAATGGGGACCTATGGCCCTCGATCGAACCTCCGCCCGCCAAAACCATGGGGTCGAGAGCACCGAAGCAGCGGACGCTATGAGACCGTCTGCACCTCAAGCAGCTCGAGCTCGGCCGTTCGCCGCAACGTCGAGACCTCGCTACAGGTCGGACACACCGCGACCGATGCGCCGATCAGGTCGTTGTGTCCGAGGGGGCCCGCGAACCCGCAACCACAGCGAAGCTCCACGTCGAACATCTCGGCCTCGAGCGCGGCGTCAGCCATGCCGCCGCCCTCGGTGAGCATCCGAAACGCCTGTCGGAGCGCGGGTTCAGCGATGCTCGAGGCGTGCCGCACGCGAACAAGCCGGACGCGGCGCCCCGCCGAGCGCCGTTCGCACTCATTGACTAGCTCGGCGACCAACGAGACCTCATGCACAGTCGTTATCCGCCACTGGCATGGTTCCGTCCCGGACCGCACGGTCGGCGACGAGGTCCGCGACAGCGTCGACTAGTCGCGGCAGGGTCGCCTCCACGACGGGCGACAGCCGGTCCCCTAAATCAAGCGACTTGACTCCGACGCTGACGAGGAAGACGTCCGGCGCCTCCCCGTACAGCTCGCGGGCAAGCGCGACGAGACTCGACGGACTGAGCTGGTGCGACCATGCTGTCGCCCTCGTCCCGGTTCGCTCCATCCGCTCGATCGTGAATGAACCAGCTGGCGGACCGTGACTTGCGTCGACGAATACCACGAGGCATGCGCGGCTGACGTCGAGTGCGAGATCGGGCGTCAACTGTTGGCGCCCGATGACTGTCACCCCATCAAGGCGCGGATCGTCGGCAAGGCGTTCTGCGGCATGCCGGCCAAGCCCGTCGTCCGTGCGCAAGGCGTTGCCATAGCCGACGACGAGGACCCCGTTGGTCATCGCACGAGCTCATCGAGGACGGCTCCGTCCGGGCCGATCAGCTGAAGCTGCAGGGCCATCTCGCCAAGGGCGTGGGTCGAACACGACAGGCAGGGATCGAAGCAGCGAATGACCGCTTCGACGCGGTTCAGCATCGGCTCGCTCAGCTTGGCGCTCTTGACGTAGCGCTTGGCGACCTGCCGAACGCTCCGGTTCATCGCCAGGTTGTTGTGCCCCGTCGCGATCACGAGGTTCGCCCACTCGACGATCCCGTCGTCGTTGACCCGATAGTGATGGATGAGCGTGCCTCGCGGGGCCTCGGACACCCCGATCCCCTCGTTGCGGTTGATCTCCGCGAACGCACGGACGCGGGGCGACAGGATCTCCGGCCCTCGAAGAAGCTCATCGATCCGCTCGGCGGCATAGAGCGTGTCGATGAGTCGGGCGTAGTGGTAGTGGAACGAGCTCGACGGGACGCGTCCAAGCCGACGCCGGAATTCATCGAGCTCAAGGTCGGCGCGAGGCGTCCCCATCTGAGCGGCCACGATCACGCGCGCCAACGGCCCCACGCGGTAAATGCCATCGGGATAGCCGAGGACCTTCCAATAGGTCGACTTCAGATAGGACCAGGGCTCGACCGTCTCCCCCAGGTACTCCTGATAGCTGCGCGGGTCGATTCGGTCCGCGAGGAGTCGACCTTCAGCGTCCATGACCCGCAACAGGCCATCGTAGTAGTCGACGTTGCCGGCCTGATCGACGAGACCCATGAAGGCGGTCCGGATGTCACCGAACGCGGCGGCCTCGTCCTCCCAGCGGACGAGTGAGGACTTGTACCAGGCGAGCGCTCGCTCGATCGCGGCGACCGCTTCCGGGATCGTCGACAGGATCCGGTCGCGCGTTTCAGCCGAGAGCGGCGCATCGACCCCGCCAGGCACGACCCAGGCAGGGTGGATCCGCTTGCCGCCGAGCCACTCGATGATCTGTTGCCCGAAACGGCGGACTCCAACTCCGTCGCGAGCCAGACCAGGATTCGCCTGGGCGACCCCGATGATGTTGCGCTTCGCCGGGTCAGCGTCGAAGCCGAACAGGAGGTCAGGCGACGAGAGGTGGAAGAAGCTGAGCGCGTTCGACTGGACGATCTGGGCCAGGTTCATGACGCGGCGCAGGTCGGCCCCGGTCGGTGGCGGCTCGACCGCGAGGATCTCATCGCACGCCTTCGACGAGGCGACGAGGTGGCTGACAGGACAGATCCCGCAGATGCGGGCCATGATCGACGGCATCTCGTGGATCGGGCGTCCCTGGACGATCCGCTCGAAGCCGCGGAACTGGGTGACGTGGAACTGGGCATCGGTCACCTCGCCGGCATCGTCAAGGTGGATCGTGATCTTGCTGTGCCCTTCGATCCGGGTGATCGGGTCGATGACGATTTGGTTTCTCATGCTCTCAATCAGCGTCCGAATCGGGCGCCCGCGGTGTCCGGCGTCCGGCCCTCGAGCAGATCGATGAGCGAGCGGTAAATGAGATCGGCGGACGGCGGACAGCCCGGCAGGAACACATCGACCGTGACGACCCGATTCACCGGCCGAGCCGTCGGCAGCAACGCGGGCACGACATCGAGTGGGATCCGCGGATTGAGGGTGACGTTCTCGAGGTAGGCGCGATCCAACAGTGGCCGCACGCCGATCGGGTTGCGCATCCCTGGCACATTTGCGGTGACGGCGCAGTCGCCGAATGAGACGAGCGTCCGCGTCCGCTCCCGGACGAGCTTGATCTTGTGGAGATCGTCCTCCGACGAGACTGCCCCCTCGACGAGGCAGACGTCGACGTCGGGCGGGTACTCCTTGGTATCGACGAGCGGGCTGTAGACGATGTCCGCGCGGTCGGCGATCTCGAGCAGGCGCTCATCCATATCGAGGAACGACATGTGGCAGCCCGAGCAGCCGTCGAGCCAGACCGTGGCGAGCCGAGGCTTCGTCATCGCTGTTCAGCCGCCCGGCCGTGCACCTGGAGATACGGCAGGAACGGCCGGCGCTCCTTGCTCCCCTCGGCGATGGAGCGACCCTTCTCGAAGAGTGCGCCGGTTGGGCAGACCTGGACGCACTTGCCGCAGCTCGTGCAGGTCGCCGATTCGCCCCAGGGCGTCCCCATATCGGTCACGACCCGCGCGTCGAGGCCCGAGCCCATGACGCCCCATGTGTGGGCACCCTCGATCTCGCCGCAGACCCGCACGCAGCGGACGCACATGATGCAGCGGTTGTGATCGATCGCGAAGAGCGGATGAGAGGCGTCAACACTGACCGACGGGTTGATGACCGGCAGCTCGAAGTGGTCGACGCGCAGATCTTCAGCGAGGTCCTGGAGCTCACAGTGGTTGTTGGCGACGCAGACGGCGCAGATGTGATTGCGCTCGAGGAACAGCATCTCGGTGATGGTCTGGCGATACTCCGTAAGCTGCTCGGACGTCGTCGTGACCTCCATACCCTCGACGACGGCGGTCACGCAGGCCGGGGCAAGCTTGGTTGAACCCGCGATCTCGACGACACACAGCCTGCACGAGCCCACATCGGATAGCCCGTCGAGGTGGCACATCGTCGGGATGTGGATGCCGTTCTCGGTCGCGACCGCGAGGATCGACTCGCCGTCGGTCCCGGCCACGTCGGCCCCGTCGATCCGGAGCGTGTGGACGCTCACGCGGGCACCGCGGCTTGCTCGATTACACAGACGCCGGCGGGACAGATGCGATCGACGATGTGGGCAAGGTACTCGTCGCGGAAGTAGCGCAGCGTGCTGAAGACCGGGTTCGGAGCACCCTGGCCGAGCCCGCACAGGCTCGTCCGCTTGACCATCGTGGCCAGCCGCTCCATCTGGGCGAGGTCGTCCATCGTCGCCCGACCGGCGCTTATCCCATCGAGCAGCATCCAGAGCTGCGTCGTGCCCACCCGGCATGGCACGCACTTCCCGCAGGATTCCTCACGCATGAAGTCCATGAAGAACCGGGCGACATTGACCATGCAGGACGTATCGTCCATGACGATCATCCCGCCCGACCCCATGAACGAGCCCACGTCTATCAGGGATTCATAGTCGACGGGCATGTCGAGGAACTGGGCAGGGATGCAGCCGCCAGCCGGGCCGCCGGTCTGGACGGCCTTGAAGGCGCGACCGTCGACGATCCCGCCGCCGATGTCGAAGACGATCTCCCGCAGTGTCGTGCCCATCGGGACTTCGACGAGTCCCGTGTTCACAACACGCCCGGCGATCGCAAAGACCTTCGTGCCCGTGCTCGTCGCCGTCCCGATCGACGCGAACCAGTCGCCACCGTGCCGGATGATCGGCGCGACGTTGGCGAACGTCTCGACATTGTTGATAAGGGTCGGCCGATCCCACAGACCGGCAACGGCCGGATACGGCGGTCGCGGGGTGGGTGTGCCCCGACCGCCCTCGATCGAGGCGATGAGTGCCGTCTCCTCGCCGCACACGTACGCACCGGCTCCGAGCCGGACGTCGACCTCGAATGAGAACTCGGTGTCCATGATCGTCGTGCCCAGACAGTCGGCTCGGGTGGCGTCCCGGATGGCTTTCCGAATTCGGCTGACGACGAGCGGGTACTCGCCGCGGCAGTACACATAGCCGGCGGTGGCCCCTACCGCATATGCCGCGATCGCCATGCCCTCCAGGACTCGATGCGGGTCGCTCTCGAGGATGGTCCGGTCCATGAACGCGCCGGGATCGCCTTCGTCTGCGTTGCAGATCACGTACTTCGGCGCCCCCTCGGCCTTCGCGACCGTGTTCCACTTGAGTCCGGTCGGATAGCCCGCGCCACCGCGGCCGCGCAGGCCGCTCGTCGTGATCTCGTCGCGCGTCTCGGACGGCGTCATGGACGTGATGACGCGGCGCAGCGCCGCATAGCCGTCTGCCCCGAGGTAGTCATCGACGCTCTCCGGATCGATCCGCCCAGAGTTCTCCGTCGCGATCCTGACCTGGCGGTCGAAGAAGGCGGGTTCCTTGACCCTGGCGACGCCCGGTTTCACCGCCGCGAGCGCGTCGACGATCGGTTGCAGCGCGTCTGGCCGCACCTGGCTGAAGAGCTCCCCCGACTCCGGGATCCGGACGAGTGGCCCGGCGGCACATAGTCCGAGGCAGCCGACCCGCTTGACCGCGACATCGGTCAGGTTCGCCTGCGCGACCTGAACGTCGAGACCAGTGAGGATGTCGTGCGACGCCGTCGACAGGCAGCTGACGGCCTCGCAGACGTGGGCCGAGGCGCGGATCGGAGCGGACGGGGCGCCGCTCTCGACAACCCGCGGCGGCAGTCGTGGAAAGGCGGACCCCGGCTGGTCGGTCATAGGGCCTCCAGGCGCTGGATGAGTTCGGCCGGCCGAACCCGGCCGTCGACCTCGCCGTCGACGATCACCGCGGGCGCGAGGCTGCATGAGCCAAAACAACGACCAGTCCGGAGGGAGAGCTTGCCGTCGGCGGTCGTCTCATCCGGTCTTACGTCGAGGTCCGTCCGGATCGCCGCCAGGATCTCCATCGCCCCGTTGATGTAGCAGGCCGTCCCGGTGCACACCACACACGCGTGCTCACCCTGTGGCTTGAGCCTGAAGTAGTGGTAGAACGTCGCGACGCCAAAGGCCTTCGATGGTGGCACCGCCAGGCTGTCGCCGATGTAACGCAGCGCATCGCCGTCGATGTAGCCGAATGCCTCCTGCGTCGCATGGAGCGCCTCGATCAGCGCATCCGGGCGATTGCCCAGGCGGCGCATCCGGGTCTCGACGATGCGCCATCGCTCGTCGTCGCTCGGGGCGGACGGCTTGGCCTGGGCGACCGGCAAGGCCTACTCCGGGGGATGGCAGGGATGCGCCGCTGCGTCGTCTCGTGGCAGGCGTGGACTGCCTGTTGGCAGACGCTACCACGGGCGCGCAGGACATGTCATGGGTCCTTCGGTATCCTCGGGAGGGGCCGCTTGGTCTCGAAATCGCGCCTGCTCCTGGCGCATACTCGTGGTTCCCGGGTCTGAGCACGACCGGTGGTCCCAGTCGCGAAACGGCCCCGCCAAACGATCCCAAGGGAGCCTGTCACGTGGCCCATCGGTATGAGTGCCTCGACGGCAACGAGGCCGCCGCCCGCGTCGCGTATGCGCTGAGCGAGGTCATCTCGATCTACCCGATCACCCCGGCATCGCCGATGGCGGAGCATTGCGACGACTGGTCGGCGGCGGGCCGCCCGAACCTCTGGGGCAAGGTCCCGGACGTCGTCGAGATGCAGTCGGAGGCGGGCGCCGCCGGCGCGCTGCACGGTGCGCTCCAGAAGGGCGCACTCGGGACGACGTTCACGGCCTCCCAAGGACTCCTTCTGATGATCCCCAACATGTTCAAGATCGCCGGCGAGCTGACGCCGACGGTGATCCACGTCGCCGCCCGGACCGTCGCGACCCACGCCCTGTCGATCTTTGGCGACCACAGCGATGTGATGCACGCGCGAACGACCGGCTGGGCGATGCTCGCGGCGGGCTCGGTCCAGGAGGCGCACGACTTCGCGCTGGTAGCACATGCGGCGACGTTGCGGGCCCGCGTCCCGTTCCTCCACTTCTTCGACGGCTTCCGCACGTCGCACGAGATCAATAAGGTCGCCGTGCTGGAAGAAGACGACCTCCAGGCGTTGGTGCGCGACGATGACATCCTCGCCTTCCGCAGCCGGGGCATGACGCCCGACGCCCCGGTCGTGCGGGGCACGGCGCAGAACCCTGATGTCTTCTTCCAGGCTCGAGAGGCGTCCAACCCCTTCCACCTGGCGGTGCCCGGGATCGTCCAGGAGGTGATGGACGAACTGGCCGTGCGGACGGGCCGGCACTACGGGCTGGTGGACTACCACGGCGCATCGGACGCCGACCGCGTCGTCATCGCGATGGGCTCAGCCAACGGGGCAGTGCAGGAGACCGTCGACACGCTTGTCGCCGCCGGCGAACGGGTCGGGATGGTGCGGATCCGCCTCTTCCACCCGTTCCCGGCCGACCAGATCCTCGCCGCACTGCCGCCGACGGTACAGTCGATCGCCGTCCTCGATCGCACGAAGGAGCCGGGCGCGGTCGGCGAGCCCCTCTACCTGGAGGTCGTTGCGACCCTTGCCGAGGCGATGGACCAGGATGAGCCGCGATTCGCAACGGCGCCACACGTGATCGGCGGGCGTTATGGGCTGTCGTCCAAGGAGATGACACCCTCGATGATCAAGCCGATCTTCGAAGAGCTCCGCGCGACGCGGCCCAAGCGGCATTTCACCGTCGGCATCTACGACGACGTGACACACCTCAGCCTGCCGATCGACGGCGCGTTCCGCATGGAGCGTCCGGATGGTGAGGTCCAAGCCGTGTTCTTCGGGCTCGGATCGGATGGCACGGTCGGGGCGAACAAGGCCTCCGTCAAGATCATCGGCGAGAGCACCGACCTTTTCGCCCAGGGCTACTTCGTCTACGACTCCAAGAAGTCCGGCTCGGTAACTGTCTCGCATCTGCGCTTCGGGCCGCAGCCGATCCGGTCCACCTATCTCGTCGAGGACGCAGATTTTGTCGCGTGCCACCAATTCGGGCTTCTCGGGAAGACGAAGGTCCTCGAGACGGCACGACACGGGGCGACGTTCCTGCTCAACGCCCCGTACGGGCCCGACGAGGTCTGGGATCACCTGCCCGGTGGCGTGCAGCAATTGCTCGTCGACAAGGAAATCAACTTCTGGGTGATCGACGCACTCGCCGTCGCCGATGAGGTCGGCATGGGCAGTCGGATCAACACGATCATGCAGCCGTGCTTCTTCAAGCTCGCGGGCGTCCTGCCGCCGAACGAGGCCATCACCCGGATCAAGGCCTTCGTCGAGAAGACCTACGCGAAGCGCGGTGAGGCGGTCATCCAGCGCAACTTCGCCGCCATCGACCGCTCGCTGGAACGTCTCGCCCACGTCTCTTTGCACGGCATTACCAACCACCTACCGACGACCCCCTCGGTGTCCGACGACGTGCCCGACTTCGTCGCGCGCATCACGTCGCGACTGATCGCCGGCGACGGCGACCGATTGCCAGTGAGCGCGCTGCCGGTCGACGGCACGTTCCCGACCGGGACTGCGAAGTACGAGAAGCGGGCGATCGCCCAGATGATCCCGGTCTGGGACCCGGCCATCTGCATCGATTGCGGCAAATGCGCGATGGTCTGCCCCCACGCGACGATCAGGATGAAGGTGTTCCCGACCGCCGCACTCGAGGCCGCGCCGACCGAATTCCTCCACAAGGAGTTCCGGTCGCGGGATCTGCTCGACCATCGACTCACGATCCAGGTCGCTCCCGACGATTGCACGGGCTGCGGCGTCTGCGTCGATGTCTGCCCCGCAAAGAGCAAGACCGACACCAGCCATAAGGCGATCGACATGGCACCGGTCGCCGATCATCGTGACGTCGAACGAGTCCGTTGGGACTTCTTCCAGTCCATCGCGCCGCTCGACCGAGGCTTGATCCCGCTCGATTCGGTCAAGGGCAGCCAGGTCCTCGAGCCCCTGTTCGAGTTCTCGGGCGCGTGCGGCGGATGCGGGGAGACGCCGTACATCCGACTGGTCAGCCAACTCTTCGGCGACCGCATGATCGTGGCCAACGCGACGGGCTGTTCGTCGATCTATGGCGCCAACCTGCCGACGACGCCGTGGACGGTGAACGCCGCCGGGCGTGGTCCCGCGTGGAACAACTCGCTGTTCGAGGACAACGCCGAGTTCGGACTCGGGATGCGGCTCGCGCTCGACGCCCAGACCGATCACGCTCGCCGCCTCCTCGGACGCCTCGCACCGGAGCTCGGCCAGGACCTTGTCGGCGGGCTGCTCGGAGCGGCCCAGGACACCGAAGGTGAGATGACGCTACAGCGGGAGCGAGTGGACCGCCTGCGCGAGGCGCTCGCCCACCTCGATGGTCCGTTGGGCAGCGACGCCCGGCACCTACTCGCCCTCGCGGGCGATCTCGTCCGCAAGGGTGTCTGGATCATCGGCGGCGACGGCTGGGCCTATGACATCGGGTTCGGTGGCGTCGACCAGGTGCTCTCGTCAGGTCGCAACGTGAACATCCTTGTCCTCGACACCGAGGTCTACTCGAACACCGGCGGCCAAGCCTCAAAGGCGACCCCGCGGGGCGCCGTGGCGAAGTTCGCGGCCGCCGGCAAGGGGACCGCCAAGAAGGACCTCGGCGCGATCGCGCGCTCGTACGGCAATGTCTATGTCGCCCAGGTTTCGATGGGTGCGAACGACCTCCAGACAACCAAGGCGATGCTTGAGGCCGACGCTTGGCCGGGTCCTTCGCTCGTCATCGCCTACAGCACGTGCATCGCCCACGGGATCGACATGAGCAAGTCGATGACCCACCAGAAGGATGCGGTCAAGAGCGGCTACTGGCCGCTGTACCGTTTCCACCCTTCCGAGATCGAAGGTGGCCATCCCTTCAAGCTCGACTCGAACGCACCAACGATTCCTATCCGTGACTTCGTGTCGACCGAGACCCGCTTCGCCATCCTCGCGCGGACGCACCCCGAACGGGCCGCCGAGCTCGCTGAACTGGCGCAGGCCGACGCCGACGAACGCTGGCGCTATTACCAGCAGCTGGCCGGCATCGAGCGGACGGTTCCCCACGTCCACCAGCCAGACCCTGACATCGTGCCCGAGGTCGAAAGCGATGCGGGCTACCGCTATGACGACGAGGGAGACGGGTCGTGACCGTGGATCTCCGCACCCGCTACCTCGGCCTCGAGCTCCGCTCGCCGATCGTCGCCTCGGCCGCGCCGCACAACGGCGAGCCGGCCATGGCCGGGCGCCTCGAAGCTGCGGGTGTCGGGGCGATCGTCCTCCCGTCGCTGTTCGAGGAAGAGATCCTGGCAGAGGAGCTTGGGCTCAACCGCTCGCTCGAGCAAGGCACAGAGCACTTTGCGGAAGCGCTCGAATATTTCCCGGCAGTGGGTTCATTCATGCATGCCGGCGACCGCTACGTCGCGTCACTCGAGCGGATCAAGACCCGAGTCGCGGTCCCGGTCATCGCCAGCCTGAACGCGACGAGCCCGGGGGGATGGGTGCGCTATGCGCGGTTGATGCAGGATGCGGGTGCAGATGCACTCGAGCTGAACCTGTACCACATCGCAGCCGACCCGCGACAGACGGCGGCCGACTTGGAGGCCGCCGACCTGGAACTGGTCGCCGCCGTCCGCGCGTCGGTCACGATCCCGCTCGCCGTCAAGCTGAGCCCGTATTACTCGGCTTTCGCACACTTCGCCAGCGCTGTCGTAGCCGCGGGGGCGAACGGCCTGGTGTTGTTCAACCGCTTCTACCAACCGGATCTCGACCTGGACGCGCTCGAGATCGTGCCCAGGGTCGAGCTGAGCCGGCCGTGGGAGATGCGGCTTCCGGTTCGCTGGATCGCGATCCTGCGATCACAGCTGGGGCCTGGAGTGTCGCTGGCGGCAACCTCTGGCGTCCACTCCGGCAGCGACGTGATCAAGGGTCTGATGGTTGGCGCCGACGTCGTGATGATGACCTCGGCGCTGCTGCGCCACGGCCCCGAACACGTCGGGACGGTCGAGACGGAGATGCGCACTTGGATGACCGAGCGCGAGTACGAGTCGGTCGACCAGCTCCGGGGGAGCGCGAGCGCCGCAACGGTCGAGAATCCTGAAGCATTCGAGCGAGCCAACTACATGGAAACCCTTCGATCCTGGGTCGCTCCACGCGAGTTGACCCCGAGCGTGCCGAAACGGTGAGGCGCATGACCGATCGGGGGCGTTCAAGCCCGACAACAGCCGGTCGCCGCGTAGGTTCGCGTATCCTCCCCCCATGTGCGTGACCTATCCAGGACAGGTCCTCGAGGTAGCCGACGACATGGCGGTCGTCGAGATCGAGCACCGCCCGCGACGAGCATCGCTGCTGCTGGTCCCCGAGGTGGTGGTCGGCGACTGGGTCATCGTGGCAGCCGGCACCGTGCTCGAGATCATCGACGCCGACGAGGCGACGGAGATCCTGGCCATGCTCAATGAAGCTCGACCGCAGGAGGACGGACAGCGATGGCCGACGAGCGTCACATCTTGAACGTCGATCGTGGCGTCCTGCTCGCCCTCGGGACGGCCGCGATCAGCGGTCTGTCCGTCTATCTCAACGCGTTCGGCGTCAAGCTCGTGCCCGATGCCGCCGTCTATACGACCGCCAAGAACGGCGTGGCGGCGATCATCCTCGTCGGCCTGGCACTGGCTCTCGGTGCCACTCGCGAGACCCGGATCCTCGACCGACGGCGCCGGGCGGGCCTTCTGACGATCGCGGTCGTCGGCGGTAGCATCCCGTTCGTTCTTTTCTTCAGTGGCCTCGCCATCGCCACAGCGCCGACCGCGGCCTTCATCCACAAGACGCTCTTCATATGGGTCGCCCTGATGGCGGTTCCGTTCCTCGGCGAGCGGCTCGGCTTGATCCAGGTCGGGGCGCTTGGAGTGCTTCTTGCTGGTCAGATCCTCATCGCACCACCGACCGGGATGGGCTGGGGCGCGGGCGAGACGATGATCGCTGCCGCGACCCTGCTCTGGTCGGTCGAAGTCGTCCTCGCCAAGCGACTCCTCACAGGAATCTCGGCACCGCTCCTGGGAGCAGCGAGGATGGGGCTTGGATGTGTCGTGCTTCTCGGCTACCTCGCCGTCAGCGGCCGGATCGGCGGTCTTGGCGCGATCAGCGGCGAGGCGCTCCCCTGGGTCCTGGTCACGGGCGTCCTGCTCGCAGGCTACGTTGCGACGTGGTTCAGTGCCCTCCGTCTCGCGCCGGCCACGACTGTCACGAGCCTCCTGGTCGCGGGGGCAATCGTGACTGGCGTCCTGAGCTCCATCTCGAACGGCACAACGCCCGATCCGCGCGTCGTTCTGGGCTACCTCCTCGTCTTCGTCGCGGTGGGCCTCGTCATAGCCAGCGCGCGCCGGTTCGGTCGCTTCGATGCATCTCGCGCCTACGCGGACGCCTGACGCAATCCGACCCGACCCTGCCGGGCCGGTCCTGTTCGCTCGCTATGCCTACGGCCCGAATCGTCTCGGGCTTTGTGGCCCCGACGACGCCGACGCCCTCTTCGGCGAGACGAGCGACGGCAGCGACGAGCGTGAGCTCAGAGAATTGGCGCGCGGTTTCGACGGGGCCTACCCGTACCTCGAGCTCATAGCCCAGGCGAACGCGATCGCGGATACGCTCGACAGGCGGGTCGTCGAGGCCTACTGGCTCGGCAGCACGCTCCTCGACTCGGTGACGCCGAACTTGCTCGGTGAGTCGTTGCGGATGCGCTTCCGGCCTCGGCTCGGGCAGTCGGCGTGGAAATGGCTGCAGGCGAGTGCGCCCTCCGGGGCCAAGCCCGTCCATGCCTTCCACGTCCTCGACGTCTTTCCCAAGGTCGGGCTCATGCGGGCCGAGCAGGCGGACAGAGTCCTGGAAACCATGGACTCCTGTCGGATCCGCTGGGGGCGTGTCCAGGATCGGGTCGGCGACACCCTCGTCGTGAACGCGGTGCCACTCACCCTGATCGACGGCAAACTGGACTTCGGACCGGCCCGAATCGAGCGGGTCACGGCCTGGCGGGACGGCCATGGTTTCCTCGGCGAGGTCCGTCCGGACGATGTGGTCTCGATCCATTGGAGCTGGGCATGTGATGTGCTCGACGCCGATCAACTCGGCCGTCTGATCGTCTGGACAAAACGTCAGCTCAATATCGCCAACGAAACGCTCTGATCCTGGCGCTAGGTTGATCGCCTGTCCGCCCCGATCAACCCTCAGCCGTCATCGCAGCAATGGGCGACTACGCGGCTCGGCCACCCCCCGGGCAGCACGTCAGACCCGCTCCACCGCCATCGCCACGGACCCGCCACCTCCGAGGCACAACGTCGCGAGGCCGTATCGACCCTCACGTCGGCGCAGCTCGTGGAG
>Ga0184632_10000619_pt1 | contig 14240 bp, 9 predicted proteins | sample PLM31_50_b1_FD_133153 | JGI IMG/M metagenome (GOLD analysis project Ga0184632, IMG submission 133153) | Groundwater sediment microbial communities from an aquifer in East River, Colorado, USA - PLM3-1_50_b1 | ecosystem: Environmental > Terrestrial > Soil > Riparian zone | place: USA: East River... | reverse complement strand
CGATGAGCTCGGCGAGCAAGTGGATGACATCGCCCACGGCTCGTCCGATCAGCGATGCCGATCCCACGGGTAGGACGGTCACCCGGGTGTAGTCCTCAACCTCGGCCAGCGCGCCGCGCAGGACGTCGACCATCGGGACCGGCCTGCGCCACGCGCGTCCGGCGGTCGCACCCGAGAGCACGATCAGGTTCTCCGCGTTGCGCCGCATGCGGGTGGCGAGGTGGTCGATCCGGAACAGCTCGGCCAGCTCCTCGGCGTCGTTGGACCGGCGTTCCATCGCGTCGAGCAGCCCGAGTTGGCGGTGCAACAGGGCCTGGCTGCGCCGCGCCAGGCTAAGGAAGACATCGCGTACGCTGCGGCGAAGCTCCGCCTGCTCGACCGCGACCCGCACCGCGGTCTCCTGCACCGCGTTGAAGGCCTGGCCGACCTGACCGATCTCATCGCGGCCGAAGTCGAGCGGGGGAGCCTCGTGGCCGACGTCGACCTTCTCGCCGTGCTGCAGCCGTTCGACGACCCTGGGCAGGCGGTAGGTGGCCAGGTCGCGGGCCGCGGTACGCAGTCGCTCGAGCTGCCGGATCAGCGCGCGCGCCGTCGTGATGGAGACGATGATCGAGGCGATGACGGCAATGAGTCCCAGCCCGCCGGCGAGCCCGAGCCGCACGATGACACCGATGGCCACCGGCCTGGCCCGCGCGACGACGTCGTCGCCGCCGACCACGATGAGGTTGCGCATCTGAGCGATGACCGGCTGTACCGCCGTCTCCCATTCGACCGGACCGACGGTGAGCGACGGGCCGAAGGAGCCCTGCTGGATGACCTTCTCCTCCAGCGCGTGGAACCGGCCGAAGGTAGCACCCCCGACCACCTGCTCGTACCGTGTGCGGTCGGCCGCCGGAAGCAGGGCGGCCGCCTCGGCGAAGAGGAATCGTTGCGCGCCTACGAGCTGGACGAACTCGGCATGCTCGGTGGCGGTGACCTCCCCGGTCGCCAGCGCACCAGCCAGCAGCGCGTCCTCCTGCGACATCACCTCGGTGGCCCGCACCACCATGATGAGGGTGCGAACGTCCCGGGCGATCTCCTCGTCGTCCAGGCTGGCCATGGAGTCGTAGATCCGGAAAAGGGAGTCGACGATGCCCGTGTAGCTCTCGCCGACCTCACGCCGGGTGAAGCCGCCGGCGTCGATCCGCGCCCGGTTCGTGGTGAGTTGGTCCAGGTGCCCGAACGCGTCCGTCAGCCGCTGCTGCAGAGCCGGGCTGGCCGCGAGCTTGACATCATCGGCGCCGGCGAGGGCCTGGAACGTGTTCGCGGCCCGGTCGGTCTCCGCCCGCTGGTCGAGCATCGCCTGACGTGGCCCGCTTGTCCGGTCGCCCAGGTAGACCAGTGTGAGCCGGCGCTCCTGTTGCAGCGCCGGTAGCAGAACCTCCGCCGGCTCGGCGATGCCCTGGTCGAGCGTGGAGACCCACAGCAGGGTCAGGCCGTCGCGCACGGTAACGAAGGCCGCGAACGCCCACAGTGCCACGAGGGAGACGAGCAGAGCCACGACCTTGGTCCGCACGCGGGAGCTGCGGGAACTCATCACACCCGTCCCAACAATGGCCAAAGGGAGTGCTCAGAACAATGTCATGCCATCGATCCGCACCGAGGCAGCCGGGGGCACGGCGGAACCCTAGCAGCGATAAGTAGTGCCACTCAAGCTGTGCGTGACGTGCACTGCATGGAGCGCGATCGCTGGGCCCGGTCGGCCACCGCCGGGTTGCGCTGGGCCAGTTGGATGGCCGCCAGGGTGTTCGCCCGAATGATGGCGAGGGGTGCATAGAGGTCCTTGTCGTGCCAGAGCGGCGGGTGATCGGGCTGGTCGATGGAGGCGATAAACGCAGAGCCGCGGGCCACCGCGGGCGCGACCAGGTCGACATGACCGACCTCGGTCGACCTGGTGGTCAGCAGCGCCTGTATCGCGTACGACGTCTCTTCGACCGTGCCCTGCCAGCGTCCCCAGGAGCCGTCGGAACGCTGGGTCTCGAGCACCCAGTCGGCCGCTCGGCGCACCGCCGCCGCTGATCCCTCGCCGCCGAATCGAGCCAGTGCGAGCGCGCAGCAGGCCGTCGCGTAGTACGGCGAGGCGTGCCACCGGTCGAGCCAGCTCCCGTCCGCGCGCTGCTGCTCGCGCAGCCATCGCGACAGTTTCTCCGCCGTGGCCGGGTGGGACCCGAGGGCCTCCAGCACATGGGCGTTCACGCTGGTCGACGAACCCTGCTCACCCGGCCAGGTGCAGAAGTGAGTCGGCGTCTCGTAGGCCCGCAGGCAGCCCAGGTCACCGAAGACGCCAACCTCGCCCAGCGCGAACAGGGTGACGGCGGTGGTATCCGCATCGGCTGGGAGGCCGGCGCCGCCGGGTGTGCCGTTGTCCTCGAGGGCCGAGACAAGGCTTGCTACCAGCCTTCTCGGTGGTCTTCGTACGATGCCGCCCGCGCGGGCTAGAGCGCTGAGCACCCAGGCCCGCTCAAACACCGTGACCGGAAGGCCGCACGGCACCGGCCCGCCGCTGCGCGCGACGATCTCCTCCAGATAGCGTCGCGACGGGTCGGCCGGATCGGGAGCTCGATCACCGAGCCACGCGGCGGTCGCCGCAGGCGACGCCCCGACCGTGCCCGACGCTTCCGGCCGTACCCCCCGGGCGCCGCGGGCGGCGCTGCCGGCGACCTCCAGGGCGTGCAGGAGCTTGTCGGGTACGCCCTCGCCGGCCGCCAGCCGTGCGCGGATCCCGGCCAGCCGCGCGGTGTCCATGCCCGCTGGCAGGTCGAGGCGGGCGCCCGCCCACCACCGGTTCAGGCCGGCGAGCGGCTCCCGCCGAAGCCGATCCAGCTGCTCGTTGATCGAAGCGATGAGGGACGGCACGATGAGTTCGATGGCGGGCATGTCAGGAATAGGGATATGCACCCGTACTTGCAGCCATTCGAACAGCCTCGACAGCCCGCGACCGACCGCACCGGCCACGGCCACGCGACCGGCGCGGTTGACCGAGCCAGGGCGCGCCAGGATTGCGAGCATCGCCTCGGTAGCGCTCAGGGTAGGTACGAGCGCGTATCCGTCGGGACCTCCCCACGCCCCGTCGGGTCGCTGGGTCTGCGCCAGGAACGCGACTCGAGCGTCGTGCCCGGCGAGCCACGGCGTCGAGGCGACCAGCCGACCCGTTTCGTAGACGGACGGCGAGACCTGCCCCGAAGGCTCGCGGAGCAACCCGGCCACCAAATCGTCCGCGGCCGCTGCCACATCGACCCGCGGCCGCTGACCACTCACAGGCTGCCCCAGTAGTCGGTGATTCCGTAGAAACCCCGACAGAACTCCATCTGGCGCTCGAGGAAGACCGCCATCCGCGGTTGCCGGATCCGCAACGGTCGCAGCGCCTGCTCGCACCGCTCGCCGAGGTCGGCCAGACGATCGGTCGCCTCCCGCTCGGTGACGCCGAGACGGAGCAGGTTGAGGTCGCCCCAGATGAGATCCCGGTGGACGGTGCCGAGATCGTTGAGCAGGCGAAGGACCTGCTGCTGCGCTCGGGTCGCGGCGAGGAGGTCGACGACATGCTCCGGCGCGGACGGCTCGCAGTTGGCAATCCAGTGGGTCACGTTGACAAATGACGAGCCCAGATTGTCGGCATTATCAAGATATTCATCGGCGGTGATCGCGGTGATGGTCGCACCGGCCGATCTCCACTCGAACTCCCGCGTCATAGCCTCGAACATCCGCCGAAGCTCGTCGCGCCAGACTGTGTGTAGGTCGGCGAAGCACGGCTCGGTGCTCAGGTCGTCCCGGAGGGTGGCCAGGAATGCCGCCAGCGAGTCACCGGAGGCTGGCGCGGATCCGTCGGCCACCGCCAGGCACTGCGTCGCCGCGTCGTCGACCTCGCTCCTTGACGCGGCGAGGTAATCAACCAGCCAGTCGAAGCGGAAGGCCCACAGGCTCGCCCGGTTCGCCGTTCGCAGCCGGTCGGCCGGCAGCCAGGGGGCACTGAACGCATTGGCGAGGGCGAGCGTGCTGAATACCGCCGGGTCAAACGGTTTGCCGGGGAACAGATCGCCGTGCACGTTTGCGCATTCCTGCAGGTCACGCTGGCCCTTCGCGGCGACGGCGCAGATCATCCCACTGTGCAGCGCGTCCGGAAGCATGGCCGAAACGGTGTCGCCGGCGAGAGGGGGCGGGCTCATGGCGATTCCTCATGTTCAGTCCTGATCAGGCCGCGCGGGCTCCGTGGTGCTCGGCGGCCGACCTGGGGCGGCGGACCGGCGCGAGCATGAGCTCGACCGGTTGGCGTGGGCGAAGCGACGCCGCCGGTAGCGGCGTGACCTGGGCCCGGTTGCGAAGCTGGGGGCGGTAGCGGGTCAGGATGGTCGCCGCGATGAGCTGCGCCTCGACCGTGAACAGATGGCTGCCGAGGCACTGGTGCGGGCCGCCGCCGAACGGGAAGTACGCGAATCGGTCCCGATGTTCCGCACGACCCGGAGCGAACCGGTCCGGATCGAAGATGTCCGGACGGTCCCAGAATTGCGGCATCCGATGGGTGAGGTACGGACTGATCAGGACGGTGCCGCCCCGCTTGATCACGCGTCCGCCAACGACGTCACGCTCCGCCGCGGTTCGTGGGATGAGCCAGCCCACCGGATAGAGCCGTACGAGTTCCTGCAGCACCATGCGGGTGTACTGCAGGCCGGGCAGGTGTGAGGCGCTGACCCGATCGGTACCGACCACCCGATCGATCTCGCGGTACATCCGCGCGGCGACGTCGGGCCGAGCGTCCAGTGCCACCCAGAGCCAGGTAAGGGCCGTCGCGGTCGTCTCGGTCCCCGCCGCGAACAGGCTCACCACATCGTCGCGGACCTGTCGGTCGCTGAGCAGGTCTCCGTTCTCGTCGCGGGCCTGACACAGCGTGGAGACGATGTCGCCGCTCGGGCCGGCAGCACTCGCGCGGCCGCTGGCGTTGGCCGGGATAGCGGTGGAGCGGCATGCGCGGACCAGCGGCAGTACGACGGCGTCGATGGTCCGCACCGCCCGCCGGAAGGCCCGGTCCCCGGGCATGGGCAGGCCATCGGGCACGAACGGCAGGACCAGGCGGGCGCCGATGGAGACCGCGGCCGAGTCGATCGCCGGGATCAGCCGGTCGGTGTCAGCCGCGGTGATCCGGTCGCCGAAGAAGACACGAGCGACGGTACGGTGCACGATCCGGGCCATCTCGTCCGATGCGTCGAGCGGGAGGCCGGACCGGACCGCCGGGTCGAGCCGGTCGACGGCCTCGCTGATCGCATCCGCCATCCCGGCCACGAGCGCGTTGACGTTCCTCGCCGCGAACAATGGTTGTATGCGTCTGCGGCTGGGCTCCCACGTCGGACCGTCGACGAGGATGCCGCTGCCGAACAGTCGCCGCAAAGGCTTCCAGAACATCCCTTCGCGCACGTAGTTGGCGGCGTTGTCACGCAGCACGTGCTGGACGTGATCGGGGTGCGTGATCAGGTACGGCCGAAATAGGCCGAGGTTGAGCCGTACGACATCGCCGCCGGATCGCCTGGCGATCTCCTCAAGCGCGATAAGTGGTTCCCGGAGCAGTGCCGGGATCGTGCGGTGGAGCGGGATCGTGCTGGGCTTCCTCGCTGCTTCGTTCGACGGCATGTGACCTGTCCTCATCCGCCTCAGGTCGCCGATTCTTCGCTGTACGAAGAGCTCGGTACAAAAAGCTCTGTACAAAAGCGACACGTCCCACACGCGATGTTTTCTCGCGTATTCTCATTGTGTCACGATCAACTTACTGTCAGCAAGATCGCGATGACCAAGCGTGTGCAGGTTATGAGTACCGGACCTGACCACGGTCACGCTGTCGTTGTTATTAGGGCTGAATGACCACAACAGCCTTACCGTCGTCGCGACGGTTCCCGGGGTTATCCACAGGCGGAGGGGTTGGCTCTGGCGTCGACGGGCGCCGTGCGGCACGGTGTGCCGGTGGCGCGCCTCCCCAACATCCCGGAGGAGCTGACCGGTAGACCGTTCCGAGGCAGCGTTGCGGTGGCCGAGAAGCAGCTGACCTGGAACCAGCTGCGTGGGCCGGCGTGGCGGAGGCTCTATCGGAATATCTATGTGAGTGCGGCAGCCGTGCTGGATCATCTGTGGTGGTGTCGCGCCGCCGCTCTCCTCCTGCCGCCCGGGGCGGCGTTGAGCGGATTGAGTGCCGCGTTCCTGCCCGGCGTAGACCTTCTGCCCACGACGGGCGGACCTGTTGAGGTCACCGTGCCTCGACCTGCTCGCATATCGCCCCAGGCTGGGCTGATCGTGCGGCGTTCGGAGCTGCCGGCCTCGGACATCGGCCGGGTCGGCGCCACTCCGGTGACATCGGCCCTGCGTACGGCGTTCGACCTGGCCCGGCGTCTGCCAGTGGTGGAGGGCGTCGTGGCCGTGGACGCGCTCCTCCGTCGAGGCTGGTTCACCGTCGATGGCCTGCGGACGTTCGCCGCGGGGCGGTCCGGTTGGCCAGGCGCAGTGCAGTTGCGGACGGTGCTTGGCCTGGCCGCCATTGGTGCGGAGTCGCCGATGGAGACGCGGCTGCGGCTCCTCCTCGTGCTCGCCGGGCTGCCCTGTCCGGCGACGCAGTTCGAGGTGAGAGACCGGTACGGCTGGTTCGTGGCGAGGCTCGACCTGGCCTATGCGGCGTTGCGCATCGGCATCGAGTACGACGGCGACCACCACCGCCAACGCGAGGTGTTCCAACGCGACGCGGTCCGGCTCAACCGGCTGCGCCTGCATGGCTGGACAGTGCTGCGGTTCACCGCCGACGACGTGCTACGCCACCCCGACCGGGTCGTGACCCACGTGCGCGCCGCCATCTTCGCGGCCGGCCGGGCCCGCGGGCTGGTCTGATCCTTCATCGTCGCTGGCGGGCGGCCTCGTAGAGCGCGATGCCCGCGGCCGTCGCCGCGTTGAGTGATGAGGCGCTGCCGCCGATCGGGATGCGGACGGTCTGGTCGCACGCGTCGCGCCACGTTGCCGACTGACCCGTCGTCTCGTTTCCGACCACGAGGAGGGTGGGTGCGGTCAGGTCGTGGTCGCCCAGGTCGACCTGGGCGGACTCGTCCGTGCCGACGACGCTGAATCCACCCGCCCGGGCCCAACCCAGGACCTCCGCGGCCGACCCGGCCCGCACCACGGGAAGCGCGAAGAGTGAGCCGGTACTCGCCCGTACCGTCTTCGGGTCGTAGATGTCGGCGGCGTGTCCACACACGACCACACCCGAGGCGACGAAGGCATCCGCCGACCGGATGATGGTGCCGATGTTGCCCGGACTGGTCGGCCGGTCGAGCACGACGACCAGCGCCGCGGCTCCCGTCGGGATCCTCGACAGGTCGTCCGGCCTGGTGGCCACGACGGCGACGAGCTCCGGCGACTCCTGGTCGGTGCCGCCGAGGGTCTTTCCGCCGAGCTCCGCCAGCAGCAGGCCCGCCATCGCCACGTGCTCACCCTTACACCCGTCGAGGATGTCGGTGGCCCAGCGTGACAGCCGCCGGTCGGAGTCGTAGAGAAGGGCCCGCACCGTCCAGCCGTGCCGCACCGCCATCGTGATCGGCCGGACCCCCTGGACCAGGAACTCGCCCGACCGGTGGCGTTTCGTTCGGTTGGACAGCAGCGTCTGCCATTGCTGGAAGCGGGCGTTGCGGGTGGTCACCCGAAGATCCGGTCGCCGAGCAGATGTCACATGATCAAGTGTAGTCACGTCTATCGACGAGCCGTAGCCTCGCGGACGCGTTCGGCGTGCCGGCGGGCCTTGTTGCGGTTGCCGCACCACGCCATCGAGCACCACCGGCGACGGCCCCTGGGGTCGGCGAATACCCAGCCGCAACCGGCACCCGGGCACGCGGCAACATGCGCCACCACAGCCGATGTCAGGAGATCAGCGGCCGACCACGCCACCGCCAGCAATGGAAGGTCCACCTGGGACTGATCCACGAGCCGCCACGACGCGGCCGGGCAGGCCGCCGACCCCGTCGCCCGGGCCGACGCTGGCTCCAGCGCCGAACCGGCCGCCGCCGCCCGCACCTCCAGGTTGACCGCATCCCAGTCACGCCGTCCACCGGGCCCGACCAGCACCCCGTACAGCGCCGACCGGAACGCCACCGCCCGCGCCACGACCTGCGCCGCGCCGTCCGGGTCCCGCGCCGCCGCCCGTCGCAGCGCCGGCACCGTCGACGGCTCGATCAATCCGTTCTCCCGCGCCCACACCGACAAGTGGGCGTGGGTATGGAGGTACTCCTTCGGTGCCGGGGTGCCCCAACCCGCTCTGGTGTTGCAGAAGTCGAGCGCCGGGTGCCCCGCCACCGACACGGGTACGACGAGCCCGTCGACGACGATCGAGGCCACGCCCGCCCCCTCCCACGGATGATGCGGTGTTAACCTGCGAATGAAAGTTTACCGGTTAGGGATAGCACACGTCAGGAGGCCGCGTGGGTGTCGTCGTCTCCCTCGCCTGGGCCCGCTTGCGCCACAGACCGGCGCGGTGGCTGCTCGTAGCGCTGGGCGTCGCCGCGGCTACCGTGCTACCGGTCTCGGCCGAGAGCACGGCCACCGTGGTCGCCGCCCAGGCGCTGCGCCACGGCGTCGAGGCGTTGCCGGCCGGGGATCGCAGCCTCGCCGCCATCCGCTCCGGGGTTCGCGAGTCGCCGCAGCGCATCGGTGAACTCGACGCCACCGCCCGACGAGCGCTCGGCGACCTCGCCGGCGGCCCGATTCAGCTACAGATGCTCACGCGAGCTATCTCGGACGGCGTCGGCGGCTCCTACTACTTCGGCGCCGCGGATGGCCTGTCGGGCGTCATCCGGCTCACTGAAGGCCGCCTGCCTGCGACGTGCACCGCGATCAGATGCGAGGTCGTCGCCATCGGCCCGGGCGCGCCTCGCCTCGGCGAGGACACAGGCATCGTCATCGTCGGCCGGGCCGTGCGTACCGACCCGCTGTTGTTCGCCGGCTCCTTCGACCCTGGCGACGGCGCTCCACTATTGATCGCCGACACGGTGGTCGCCGCCGCCCAACTCAGGTACCTCTCCGAGTTTCAACGGTATTACGCCTGGATCACTCCGATCGACCTCGACCGGGTCAACGCACTCGGCGTCGAGGGCTACCTCGCCCGCAGCGCGCGGGCCAGCATCGACCTCTACGGCGCCCGGCTCAGCCTTACCGCGCCCGACCAGATTCTGCGCGCCGAGGCCGACCGGGCGCAGCGCTCGGCCCGCCGGTTCGCCCTCCTCGGCGGAGCCGCCATGGCTCTGCTGCTGGGGTTCGCCGCCATCGGCGCGATCGGACTGCGCCGCGACCACGCCGCCACGGTCGAACTGGTGCGCCGGCGAGGTGCCCGACGCGCCCAGGCCGGCGTGCTGACCGCGATCGCCGCGGCCATTCCGGTGGCCGCGGGCGCCGCGCTCGGCGTCGTCGCCGGTGGCCTGCTAGCCGGCTGGCAGGCCGACGCCGCGGGCCTGCCCGCCGTCGAGTCGGCGATGGACGCGGTACGGGCAGCCTGGCCCACCGTCCTGATTGGAGCACTGGCCGCCGCGCTCGTCGTCGGGCTGACGCTGAGCACGGGCACGACCGACCGGGCCGCATGGCGGGCGGTCGACCTCAGTGTCGCGGTCGGCCTCGTCGTCGCCGCGCTCGCCGTCGCCCGCGGCGCGGTGACCGCGGATGCGCTGGCCGGGCGTACCGACCCGCTGTTGCTCGCCCTGCCCATCATCGTCGTTGTCTGCGGGGGCCTCCTCGTCGGCCGCGCGTGGCCGGTGCTCACCGCCGGGGCCTCCCGGGTCCTGCCCCGGCGGCTACTCGCGCCGCGCCTCGGCCTGGTTGGGGCGGTCCGCAGCCCGTTGCGACCGGTGGCTACCGCCGCCTTTCTCGCGGCCGCGACGGGCATCGTCGCCTTCGCAGGCGCATACCAGGCCACGCTCCGTCAGGGCGCCGCGGACCAGGCCAGCTTCGCGGTGCCGCTCGACGCGACCGTCCGAACCGGACAGAGCCTGCGCTCACCGCTCGAGGTCGCGAGCGAGCGCGACTACGCCGCCGCCGGCGCCGAGATCCACCAGGTCGTCCGGACCGCCGCGACCGTGCGCATCAACGCCGCCCAGTCGCTGACCCCCGAGGTTGTGGGTGTCGATCCAGGCGCGTTGAGTCTCATCCGTGACTGGGACCAGGTGGTCGGCGGGGCCGATCCGGACGATGTGAGACGCCGCCTCGCCGGGACCCCGGTGTCGGGAAGCGGAGGGGTGCCCGTGCCCGCCGGTGCCCGTACCATCGTCGTCTCGGCGACCGGGAACCTGGCTGACGTCGACATCTCGGCCTGGCTTCGCCTGCCCGACGGGCGCGACATCGGCCTCCCGCTCCGGGCGGACGCCGGACGCCTCGTGGCCGAGATGGCCGCGCCCGCTCCTGCCGGAACCAGCCTCTTCGCGCTCACCCTCACCGAGACCAGCTTCGCCGCGACCCGCCGACAGCACCGCACCGGAGAGGGTGGCCTGGACGCGGCGGCGCTCACCGGGAAGGTGGAGCTTGGCCGACCCACGTTCGGTCTTGGCGAGATCGACACCGCATGGTCGGGCTGGGGCTCGGACGGCGCCACGGTCACCGCTGGGCCGAGCCGGATGACGATCGACTACACGCTGACCGGGTCGGAGGTCGTCATCCGGGCGGACCACGGCGTCGCCACCGCGGCGGTGCCGGTGTTCACCGACGCGAAAACCGCGGCCGCGGCCGCCGATGGCGTCCTCGCCCTGTCCACTGGCGCCGGCCCGCCGATCTCCGCCCGGGTGGTCGGCGTGCTGCCACGGTTCCCTACCGCCGGCCCGAGCTTCGTCGTGGCCGATGTCCATGCCCTCGCCGACGCGCTCGACGCTCGCGACCCGGGCACCGGCTCGGTCACCGAGCTGTGGCTCACCGCGGGAAGCAGCGCCGACATGCTGACCCGCGCGCTCGCCGCGGCACCGTTCGACCTGCTGCGGGTCGACCTGCGCCAGGCGCGGGAGGATCGCCTCGCCGGGGATCCGTTGGCCCGCGGAGCGGCCGGACTGCTCACCGCCAGCGCCCTGCTCGCCTTCGTGGTCGCGCTCGTGTCGCTCGTTCTGCTCGTCGTGGCCGACCGGCGCGACGAGTCCGCGCAGCTCTACGCCTGGGAGAGTGACGGTGTCGCACCGCGTACGCTGCGATTGTCGCTCTTCCTTCGCGCGGTCGCCGTGGTCGCGGTCGGGGTGCCCGGCGGCGTGCTGATCGGACTAGTGCTCTCCCGGGTCACCGCCGCGTTGGTGCGGGTCACCGCCGTGGGCACCGACCCGGTGCCGCCGTTGACACTGGTGGTGAGTCCCCTGTGGACCGTCGTGGCCGTGGGTGCCGGCATCGCTGCTGGACTCGTCGCGTGTGCGGCGGTGGCCGGAGCCGCGCTGCGCGAACGACTGCCGTCCCGGCCGGAGGAGGGCCTCGCGTGACCGACCTAGCCGTGCGCGCCCACGACGTCTTCTGCCTCTACCCGACGCCGCGCGGACACGTCGCGGCCCTGCGCGGCTTGACCCTCGACGTCGGGGCCGGTGAACGGGTCGTCGTGCACGGGCCGAACGGGTCGGGCAAGACGACCCTCATGCGGGTCCTCATTGGAGAGTTGGCGGCGAGCGCCGGCACCGTCGACGTGTGCGGGCTGGACCTCGCCGGCGCGCCGGAGGGTGAGCGCACCCGGCTACGTGGCCGTCGGATCGGCCTGGTCGACCAGCACCACGGACGCAATCTGCGGCCCGAGCTGTCCGTGCTCGACAACGTGGCCTTGCAGCTGCGCCTCACCGGCGCGCGGCGGCGGACCGCGCGCGCCCGCGCGGCCGCGATCCTCGAGCGGCTAGGACTTGCCCACCTCGGTCCCCGACGTCCCGTCACCCTCTCCGGGGGTGAGGCCCAGCGCGTGGCCGTCTGCGCGGCCGTCGCCCACGCACCCGATCTCGTCCTCGCTGACGAGCCGACCGGCGAACTCGACCGGTCCACCGCGGACGAAGTCTATGACCTTCTCGCCGCGGCCGCCGCCGACTCAGGTGCCGCGCTGCTCGTGGTGAGCCATGACGCCCGGGCGACCCGCATCGCCGACCGGATCGTGCGCATCCGCGACGGTCGGCTCAGCGAGGAGTGGTTGCCGCCGGACGCAAGGGCGGCGTCGCGTCAGGTTATTGAGTCGCTGGTCGTCGACGACCGGGGGTGGCTGCGCCTGCCCGAGCCGCTGCGCCGCCGTACCGGCCTCATGCAACGTGCCGTTGCCACCGCGGCCGGCACCTCGATCGTGCTCACCCCGCCGGACGACGACGGCCGCACGGCTGCCGCGTCGGCGGCCCCGGTCGACAGCGATGCCCCGGCGGTTGCGACGACCATCGGTGAGGAGGTCGCGCGGCTGGATCGCGTCAGCGTCGACCGGGACGGGAGGCGGGTCCTCGACTCCGTTGACATGAGCCTGCGGGCCGGCTCGCTCACCGTCGTCCAGGGCCGGTCGGGATCCGGCAAGACGACTCTGCTACGGGTCCTGTGTGGACTCGAACGACCCGACACCGGGTCCGTGCGGGTCGCCGGCACCGACCTCGCCGGCCTGGACCGGGCCGGGCTGGCGGCGCTGCGCCGGCGCAACCTGGGCGTCGCCGGGCAGTCCGCGGCGCTGCTGGAGACGATGGACGTCGACGAAAACCTCGACCTGGTACGCCTGGCGCGGCGGCTGCCGGCCGACGGCGCCGCCGCGCGGGAGTGGATCGGCGCGTTGGGGCTCACCGCCGTGCGCACGCGTCCAGTCCGGGTGCTGTCGGGCGGAGAGCGTCAGCGCGTGGCGGTGGCCCGGGTGCTCGCGGCCGAGCCGCGCATCGCGGTGGTGGATGAGCCGACGTCGCGCCAGGACGAGGCGCACGCGGAACTCGTGGGCGCCGCACTGGTGGCCGCCGCCCGGCGCGGCGTCGCGGTGGTGGCCGCCACCCACGATCCAGTCCTCATCGCCGCCGCGGATGCGGTGGTGATGCTCGGCTGAGCGTCCAACACTCCTGGTGGCCTGTCGTCTAGGCTCGCGGCGTGAACCACCCCGATGTCACCTTCCGGCTGCGAGCCGTGCCGGCGGCGGTCTTCGTTGACCTGCTGCGCGAGGCGGCCGCGCCGCTCGACGCTCGGGGGCTCAAGAATCGGCTCGAGACGCAGGGCGTGGAGCGCTCGGTGGTGGAGGCCGCGTGGAAGCGGGCCCAGCCAGGGGTGAGACGCCACGCCAACATCGTCTTCGACGCCGGCCGCGGCGTGTACCGGTGGAGCGACAACCGGGCACCCCTGCCCGCCCCGACCGCTGAGGAGGCCCTTCACCGGCTCCTTCCGGCGCGGCTGACCGCGCGAAAGGCCGAGCTGGCCGAGATCGTCCGGGCCGCGTTGAAGGAGCGGGATGGGCTGGAGGCGCGGGTCCGCGGCGCCTACCAGGGTGCCCGGGAGACGCGAACCGCACAGGAGCGCCAGATCAAGATCGACGCAATGCGGGCGCTCGCCGAGGTGGCGATGGAGGTGGAGGAGCTCGCGGCGACGGGCGCCGACATCGGTGTCACGGTCGGAGTCATCGTGGAGCGGGTCCGCGCCCTGGCCGCGGAGAGCGACCTCGTCCCCATCGGCCGGGCCGGCGAGGAGACGGTGTTCGACCCTGGCGCGCACACGCCGATCGGCGGCCTTCCCGCAGCCGGGTCGCGAGTTTGGATCATCCGGCCGGGCTATACCTGGCGGGCCGGTGACCGGGATGTACTAATCGGCAAAGCGCACGTGGCAGCGGTATTGTCACCCCCGGCATAGGAGGGCTCATTCGTGCAACCCGGCAACGTCGGGGTGGACTTCGGTACGGCCACGACGCTCGTCGCCGAGCGGGTGTCGTGGGGGCTGGCGTCCGTCGTACCGCTGGGGCGAAGCACGAACTGGCTTCCATCGGTGGCGCGCGCCGAACGCGGCGCCCTCGTCGTCGGCGAGGCGGCCGATGAGGTCGGCGATGGGGCGGGGGCCGACCGAGTGATCCGGTCAATCAAGAGGACGATCACGGAGCGTCGGCATCGCATCACCGTCGCGGATGTGGACGGCCCTTATGACGTCGATGCCGATGGCGTGATCGCGGCGATCCTCACCGAGTTAGCCGACCGTGCCCGGCGGGCGGGTGTGCACATTGACTCGGGGCGGGAGGTGCGCCTCGGCTGCCCGGCCATGTG
>Ga0184632_10000618_pt1 | contig 14264 bp, 12 predicted proteins | sample PLM31_50_b1_FD_133153 | JGI IMG/M metagenome (GOLD analysis project Ga0184632, IMG submission 133153) | Groundwater sediment microbial communities from an aquifer in East River, Colorado, USA - PLM3-1_50_b1 | ecosystem: Environmental > Terrestrial > Soil > Riparian zone | place: USA: East... | reverse complement strand
CCATAGAGGCGCACAAGCTTTCAGAGATTCATTTCGCCGCGCCGGAGCGCGTGGTGCTCTATACCACAGCCTATCCGATGGCACTGCACATGGGATGGGGAGACTGGGACGACAAAATCTTGCGGGTGAAACGCGTGCTCTCCCTGTGGAAGGGACAGGAGGAGCGGCTGGCGTCGCTGGACGTGAGTTATCGCGGCCAGGCCGTGACGCGCGTCAGAGAGGCGCGGCAAAGCCAATGACGGGGGGCGGGTTAGAGAGTCATGACGAAGAAACACACCATCGTAGCGGGCTTGGATATCGGCACTTCGAAAGTCGCGGCCGTGATCGGTGAGATGTCCGACCAGGGAGTCGAGATCATCGGCCTCGGCACCCATCCATCGCAGGGGCTGCGCAAAGGAGTGGTCATCAATATTGAGAACACGGTGGGCTCCATCAAAAAGGCGGTAGAAGAGGCCGAGATGATGGCCGGTTGCGAAATCCATTCGATCTTCACCAGCGTCGGCGGCAGTCACATTAAAGGATTCAATAGCCACGGCATCGTCGCCGTGAAAAACAAGGAAGTGGGCGCGCGCGATGTCGACCGGGTACTCGACGCGGCGAAGGCGGTGGCGATCCCGACCGAGCAAGAAGTTATCCATGTGCTGTCCCAGGACTTCATTCTCGACGAACAAGACGGCATCAAGGAACCGCTGGGCATGTCAGGGGTGCGCCTCGAAGCACGGGTGCATATTCTGACCGGCTCCTCAATGGCGGCGCAAAACGTGATTAAGTGCTGCAACCGCGCGGGGCTCAGCGTTGCCGGCCTGGCGCTCATGCCTTTGACCACGGCGGAAGCCGTGCTCAGCGAAAAAGAGCGCGAGTTGGGCGTAGCCGTCGTGGATATGGGCGCCGGCACTACCGACATCGCGGTCTATCACGACAGCAGCCTGTATCACACGGCGGTGCTGCCCATCGGCGGCAATCACGTAACCAACGATATCGCCACCGGCCTGCGCACCTCTTTCGCCGATGCGGAGCGAATCAAGCAACGCTACGGTTTGGCTAAGACTTCGATGGTTGTGGCCGACGAGCGCATCGAAGTGCCGAGCGCCGCCGGCAAGGCGGCGGGCAGTGTCTCACGGCAAATTCTCTGCGAGATCATCGAGCCGCGCCTGGATGAAGTATTTCAACTGGTGCGCGAAGAATTTGGCAAGAGCGGATACGCGGCGTTGTTGGCGGCCGGCGCAGTCATGACGGGCGGCTCCATGCTGCTTCCGGGCGCGGTCGATATGGCGGAACAGGTTTTGGAATTGCCGGTGCGGCTCGGCGTGCCGGCGCATACCCGCGGCCTGGCGGGCGTAATCTCTAGCCCCGTCTACGCCACCGGCGTCGGACTGGTATTGCATGGCATGGGGCGCCTGGAACGCGGACCGTTCGGCATGCGCGACGACGGTCTCATGGCCAAATTCCGCCATCGCATGTCCTACTGGCTGGATGAATTTTTTTGATGGCAAAGCGAAACTGTCAATCTTTTTTTCGAGGGAGGAATACCAATGATTGAGATTGTCGAGCAAACAAATTTGACTGCCCGAATCAAGGTGATCGGCGTCGGCGGCGGCGGCGGTAACGCGGTGAACACCATGATCCGATCCAAGCTCACGGGAGTTGATTTCCTGGTTGCCAATACCGATGCGCAGGCCCTGGAGCGCAGCCAGGCCCTGAACAAAATACAACTGGGTGAGTCCGTAACCAAGGGTCTGGGCGCCGGCGCCAACCCGGAGGTTGGGCGGCGCGCCGCGTTGGAAAACCAGAATCAGCTCAAAGAACATCTGTCAGGTTCCGACATGGTCTTTATCACCGCCGGCATGGGCGGGGGAACCGGCACGGGAGGCGCGCCGGTGATTGCGCGCTTGGCGCGGGAAGCGGGCGCGCTGACGGTGGGCGTGGTGACCAAGCCCTTCGTCTTCGAAGGCAAGCGGCGACTGCGTCAAGCCGAGGAAGGCATCGAAGAGTTGAAGGAAAGCGTCGATACCTTGATCGTCATTCCGAACCAGCGGCTGTTAAGCATCGCCGCCAAGACCACTACAATGCTCGAAGCGTTCAACAAGGCCGATGACGTGCTTTTGCAAGCGGTGCGCGGCATCTCGGACCTGATCATCACGCCGGGACTGATCAATCTCGATTTCGCTGACGTGCGCACGGTGATGGCGGAGATGGGCCTGGCGCTTATGGGCTCGGCCACGGCGACCGGGGAGAATCGGGCGGTGGAGGCGGCGCAGAAAGCGATTTCGAGCCCGTTGCTCGAAGACATTTCGATCCACGGCGCCCGCGGCGTGCTTATCAATATTACCGGTGGTCCGGATCTCGGCGTCCATGAGATCAACGAGGCGGCCTCCATGATCCAGGAAGAAGCCGACGACGATGCCAACATCATTTTTGGCGCTGTTATCGACGAAAACCTAACCGACGAGATCCGCATCACGGTCATCGCCACGGGCTTCACCGACACCAAGGAGGAGCAAAAGCCGGTGGTTATAAACCTAGCGCCCATTGCCCCGACCCCGGCGCCGAAAAACAAGAAGATCGTGCATCTCGGCACCATCGTTGACGATCTAGAAGCGCCGACCTGGCAGCGCAAGAAACAGGGCAGCGATGAGACCGAAAAAGTGACCCTCAACAATTCGACGTTTCAGTTAAACAAGAATGACGACGAGGACAATACTTACGATATCCCGACGTTTCTGAGAAGGCAGATGGATTAGCTGGGCAGAGATCCGGGTTCAAAGTTCTGGATTCAATTCGGAGTCTTCGGCGGATTGTCGCTATTTCCGGTAGCGCATGCGCACGCCATGTTCAATGGAGAGCGCGATTTCTTCGGCGGTAAGCTCGGCGGGAAAATAGACGCCGGCGACCTTGGCCTCATTGAGGCTCGCGCCTTCGAGCCGGGACTTGGAGAAATCTACGCCCCGCAGGTTGGCGTTGCGAAAATAGCAGTGGCTGAAGTCGAGACCGGCCGCGTCGACGCCGCGCAGGTCTAGGCTGCGCAAATCGCAGTGAGTCAGATCGCAACTCTGCCCTGCCGCTTTGAGCCGGTTAAACTCCACGACGTCGCCGTCGCGCAAGAGCTGGTACATCGGGTCGGCGTAGCTCAGTTGTCTGAGCGTCGTATTGAGCGTTGCTGGGTTCTGCATACAACCCAGTAATCGACATCAGATCGACGATCTTAAACGCTTATCCGCGCGGAACTTTTGGCGCGCTAGTTGGATCAGCCGGTCGATTAGACGGGGATAGGAAAGTCCGCTTGTGGCCCACATCTTGGGGTACATGCTGATCTGGGTAAAGCCTGGGATCGTGTTGATCTCGTTGACGAATATCTCGCTTCGCCCGCGCAAGAAAAAGTCCACCCGGGCCATCCCCGAACAGCACAGGACCTCGAAGCTGCGCACCGACAATTGCTGAACACGCCGGGCCACTGGACGCGGCAGCTGAGCCGGTATCACCAGGCGCGCGCCTTTATCGTCGATGTATTTGGCGTCGTAGGAATAAAAGCTGTGGCCGGTGATGATCTCGCCCGGCACTGAAGCGATGGGGTTTTCGTTTCCCAACACGGCGCATTCAATCTCCCGCCCCGCGATGTTCTCCTCGATCAATATCTTATTATCGTAACGAAACGCTTTATTGACGGCGCGCGAAAATTCGCTTGGGCGAGCGACCTTGCTGATGCCCACCGAGGATCCGAGGTTGGCTGGTTTTACGAAGAGCGGTAGTCCCAATTGGCGCCGCACCCGGGCGAAATTTATCGCGTTTTTTTTAGTCGCGCCGTCGAATACTAAAAACTTAGCGATTGGAATCCCGGCATCCCGCAAGAGCCGCTTCATGACGTCTTTATCCATACCCACAGCGGAACCGAGCACGCCGGCACCGACAAAGGGGAGATTGGCGAGCTTAAGCAAGCCTTGCACGGTACCGTCTTCGCCGAATGGGCCGTGAAGCACCGGAAAAACAACGTCCACGGCGCCGATGCCGGCGCCGGATGAGGAGCGCACCATCGCCGTGTTGCTTGCCCCCGGCAACACGGCCCCAACATTTTTCAGATCGTGAAATTCGACTTTAGTTTGGGTTCGATCCAGCAACAACCGCGCCCCCTCGTCGTAAAACCAGCGGCCTTGCTTATCGATTCCAATGGAAACGATTTCGTACTTTTTTTTGTCCATCGCCTCGACAATGTTTCTAGCCGAGATGAGAGAGATTTCATGCTCGGCGGATTGGCCGCCGAACAGGAGCGCGACGCGCAATTTCTTTTTCATTGGGCTCTGGCGGAAAGTGGGCTGAAGATTGAGGATAGAGGATTGAGAATCGATCTTCGATCCTCCATCCTCAATCCTCTAATTAGACTCATTGAGCGGGTTGAGAGTGACCGAGGTTAGGACTTCTTCGCCGCGGCAGGAGCCTGTTGTTCGATGACCTTGGCGACCTTGCCCGGATAGCTCTCTTTTTCGAAGCGCAGCACGAAGTATTTCGACTTCACCGGGTCGCCTTTGTTGTCGAAGGCGATCGACCCGGTGACGCCCTTGAAATTTTTGATGTTCCTTACCGCCGCCGAAACTTCGGCGCGGCTAGGTCTTTTGCCGCCGCTTGCTTGAATCGTCTGTTCGATGGCTTTGATGCCCACCAGCGCGGCGTCGTAGCCGTACATGCCGAAGGACTCGATGTCCTTATTGAAGCGCTGTTTGAATTTCTTGGCGAAGGCGGCGGATTCGGGATAAACTTCCGGCGGGCCGGCCACCGTGGTGTAATAGCTGCCGACTACCTGTGGGCCAGTGATCTTCACCATCTCGGAAGAGTCCAGTCCGTCGGGACCCATGAACACCGCCTTGACGCCCTTCTCGCGCATCTGTTTGAGCAGTAACCCACCCTGATGATAGATGCCGCCGAAATAAACTAGATCCGGGTTCCTGGCCTTCATCGGAATAATCATCGGCGCGAAGTTGGCGCGCTCTTCGGTGCCCTCGTAGCCGAGTACCTTAAGGCCGAGCTTTTTCGCTTCGTTGCGAAAGTTATCCGCCACTCCTTGGCCGTAGAGGGTTTTGTCATGAATGATATAAACTGATTTGAGTTTCAACTCCTGAGCGGCGAAGCGCGCGCCCACCGGCCCCTGAACGTCGTCTCTGCCGCACACGCGGTTGACGTTGGGATAGCCACGGTCGGTGATCTCCGTCGCCGTATTGGCCGGCGAGATCATCGCCAGCATGGCGTCCTTGTAGACTTCTGAAGCGGGAAGCGCAACGCCGGAATTAAAGTGGCCCACCAGCAGCAGCACGTTGGCATCGGCGACGACGTTGCGCGCGTTGGCGACGCCGACTTCCGGCTTGGCTTGATCGTCATAGGGGACCAAGATCAGATCGTACCCCAGCGCTTTGAAAGCCTTGACCGACTCCTCAACGGCGAGCTGCGCGCCGAGTTTGATATGTTCGCCGAGCGCGGCTTGCTCGCCGGAAAGCGGCGCCTGAACGGCGATTTTGATGGTGCCTTTTTGTGCCCAAGCGGCTGCTGGCAGATGGAACAATAAGGACGCGATTAGAATCCGAAAGGTCATTTTAATCACGGCAATCATTCCTCCTTTTCGCTTTGATTCTAACGCTAAGCCATTACGGCAGTCAAATAAACGTTTGCCGTTGATGAGGGAACGACGAAGTCGATGGCGCAACTCAGGCGAATTGATCGCGGTATTTTTTGAGCTAGTATTATACGGCGGTGGAGTTTTGCACGAACGACTTATGTGCGCGGCCATCGCAAGAATGTCCGGGGAATCCTCAACTTAGATCCGGCCGATCCGCGCGCGCTGCTGCAGTTGAAGCGACGATTGACGATTGCGAGAACTCTCGGATGGAGGAGGTTGAATAGTGATGAATGCACGAAGGTCCAGGCGCGAGTTTTTGCGCGCGTCGCTGGCATTGCCGGCAATCTTGCTGTTAGAGAATAGCGGGACGGAGAAGGCTGCCCGGGCGCAAACTTTACCGGCGACGCCTGCTTGTAGGGATAACGACGACGCCACGCCGCCACAGACCGCGGGCCCTTTCTACAAACCGAGCTCACCGAAACGCAGTTTGCTTATCGAGCCCGGTATGAAAGGCACAAAAATTCTCGTCCAGGGTTACGTGAGATCGACGCACTGTTATCCCGTCCGCGGCGCGCTTGTGGATTTCTGGCAGGCCGATGCCGCCGGAGTGTACGACAACATCGGCTACAAGCTCCGTGGTCACCAGTACACTGACGACTCCGGTCGGTATTCTCTCGAGACCGTGCTACCGGGACTGTATCCCGGCCGAACCCGCCACTTCCATGTAAGAGTGCAGGCGCCCAACCGACCGATTCTTACGACCCAGCTTTACTTTCCCGGAGAGCCACAAAACCGGAGTGACTCAATCTTCAACGAGAAGCTGCTGCTGACAATGCGGCAAAACGGCCGCGAAAACCTTGCCACTTTCGACTTTGTCCTAGACGTTGGCTAACTTTCTTCGGACAATGGAATCGCGTTCGATTTATTGTGACCGGGCCGGGATCTGTGTCCCGGCCCGTATCGAATCCGTCGAGGAGTGGAGCAATCGATATTTTAGGGAAGATAAAGTTCGGAAGGCAGCTTGAGCGCGATGTCAAGACTTTTGCCGTTGGGTGTCCGAATCTATTTTGGGGACCTTGCCTCTTGAGCGGCTCTCTTCAGGCAAGGCAGAAAGCACGATCTTCTCGGAGCGACGAAGAATCGTAAGCGGAGTTCTAACGCCGATCTTCTGCTCGGTCAGATTGAGATGCAGATCATCCACCGACGTGATCGGTTTGTCATCGAATTGGACGATGAGGTCCCCTTCGGCGAGGCCCGCTCTTTCTGCGGGGCTTCCTTTTTCGACTGACAGCACGAGTACGCCGCTTGAAACTCCAAAGCGGCGAACGAGATGCCTTGGCATGAAGATGTTCTGCCCGCCGACACCGAGGTAGCTGCGTCTGATCTTGCCGTCCCTGATCAGAAGTCCGGTAACGTACTTGGCCGTGTTGATCGCGATAGCGAAACAAATGCCTTGAGCCGGCAAAATCACGGCCGTATTGACCCCGATGACCTCGCCGCGCGAGTTGACCAAGGGGCCACCCGAGTTTCCCGGATTCAAAGCCGCGTCTGTTTGGATCACATTGTCGATCAATCGACCTGAGTTTGAACGGAGCGAACGCCCCAAGGCGCTGACGACTCCGGCAGTGACCGTGCATTGAAAGCCGTAGGGATTGCCCACTGCGATGACAAGCTGCCCCACGCGGATCGCGTTCGAGGCGCCGAGCTCAGCGACTTGAAGATTCGGCGCATCAATGCGGATCACTGCCAGGTCCGTGTCGGGATCGTCACCCACTAAACGCGCCTCGTAGCGCCGTCCATCCGATAGCGCGACTTCCAATCGGGCGGCATGCACGACGTGGCTATTTGTCAGGATGAAGCCATCGGGGGTAAAGATGAACCCCGAGCCGCTGCCACGCACCGGATATCCCTGCGGAAAAGCTGCTTCCTGTGAGCTCGCGGTGTCGCGCTGGATCTCGATGTTCACTACGGACGGACTGATCTTGTCGGCGGCTCGGATCACGGCCGACGAATAAGCATCGAAAAGCTCTTCATCGCCAGTCCTTAAGTCCGCCGCGGGGCTCGTTTTGTTAGAATGATTCGTAGACACTAAACGAAGTGATGATTTCATTTGGAGCATTCCTTAACTTGAAACCAAGGAAATGTAAGCACGTCCAGTGACTTTGTAAAGTGCGGTCAACCGGCGCGCATGATGTATGGCCCGGGCGACGTTGACAGGCGGGGAGGGCAAGGGCAAACTATTCACAATGATCGTCGGCACAGGCGTGGATTTGGCGGAGGTCGGGCGTATCCAGAGAGCGCTGGAGGACCCGCGCACCGGTCTGCGTTTCCGCGACCGGGTGTTTACCCCGAAGGAGATCGCGTATTGCGAAGGCAAGCGGCGCGGCAAGTATGAAAGCTACGCTGGCCGTTTTGCCGCCAAGGAAGCGGTGATGAAAGCCCTGGGGCGTGGTTGGGGCTCGCAGGTCTGTTGGCTCGACATCGAAGTGGCGCGGGCGCCCAGCGGCAAGCCGGATATCTTGTTGCACGACAAGACCGCGCGGCGAGCCGATGGCTTAGGAATTCGCCGTTGGGTTTTGTCGATCACCCATACCGCCGCGCATGGAATGGCGTTTGTGATCGCTCTTGATGAGTAACGATTGAAAGTTCAAGGTTCAAGGTAGTGGGGATAGAACCCGTTCGTCGAGCTCAGGGCAGGCGTTGAACATTAAACCTTGAACAGGCGTCGCAGGTGCGCTCTTGGCGCAAGATTAGGCCGGATATCTTATTTTTCTTGCCTTTTTTCGGGCAGGAGAAACAGTATCGCCAGGGCCCAGATGCCAAAGATCAAACCGGCTGCCATCCAGAGATTCTTTGGCCGCCCGTCATGGCCGGCAATAACGCGGCAAAGAATCGCATCGAGAGAATGGACCAGCGCCGTCGTGTGCAGCAACGTCGTGGGATCGATGTCTGGTTGAAAAAAAACGAGTCCGGTGAGATACCCTAGAACATGATAAATATCCACTGCGACCGTTGACGCTTCCTTCCGCCAGCTAATATACTCGGTCTCCGCAAAAATGGTAACGTATTGATGGCCGTAAAGACGATTGAATGGAAAAAGGATCGCGTGGTCATGATCGACCAACGCTTGCTGCCACAGAAGGAGGTGTATCGCGTCTGCCGTGATTATAGGGCGGTGGCCGAGGCGATACGCGGTATGGTTATCCGCGGCGCGCCGGCCATCGGCGTGGCGGCGGCGATGGGCGTGGCGTTGGGCTGTCTTAAGGCCGCGGAGAAAAGTTTCGACCGCGAGTTCGACCGCATCGTGCTTTGTTTATCTAAAACCCGGCCTACGGCGGTCAATCTTTTCTGGGCTCTGGAGCGCATGCGCAAGGTATACCGCGAAAACCGGGACCGCGGCGTGGAGGCCGTCAAGCGACTGCTCGAAGAGGAAGCGCTGAAGATTTTTCGAGAAGACATCGCCGCCAACAGACAACTGGGCCGGTTCGGGGCCGAGCTTTTGGGTAACGCCCGGCACATCATGACCCATTGCAATGCCGGAGCACTGGCGACGGCGGGTTATGGCACAGCGTTGGGCGTAATCCGCGCCTTGAAAGAATCCGGCAAAGAGATCGAGGTCTGGGTTAATGAGACGCGGCCCTTGCTGCAAGGGGCGCGTCTTACAGCTTGGGAACTCAAAAAAGAAAAAATTCCGGCGACGCTGATCACCGACAACATGGCGGGCTATCTGATGCAAAAAGGCGCCGTCGACGCAGTGGTCGTCGGTTGTGATCGGGTGGCGGCCAACGGCGACGTGGCCAACAAGATCGGCACCTATAGCGTCGCCGTGTTGGCGCAGCGGCATGGGATTCCATTTTATGTCGCCGGGCCGACCTCTTCCATCGATATCAATTGCCCCACGGGAAAAGAGATTCCCATCGAGCAGCGCGATCCGGCGGAAGTGTCCCATATTTTTGGCCGGGCGCTGGCACCCAAAGGGGTCAAGACACTCAATCCGGCGTTCGATGTGACCCCCCAAGATCTGATTTCCGCGATCATCACCGAAAAAGGTGTGATTCATCCGCCCTACGCGCAGAATATACGCAGCCATGTCGATCATTGAGCGAAAAGAGGAACTGGAAGCTTTTTTTCACGACGCCGGCAAAACGCCGGAGCGCTGGCGCGTCGGCACCGAGTACGAAAAAGTCGGTATCGACCGCGGTACCGGCAAAGCGATTCCGTATTTTGGACCGCGGGGCATTGAGAGGATTCTTCGCGAACTGATCGAACGCTTCGGTTGGGAGCCTGAAGAGCAGGACGGGCACATCATCGCGCTGAAAAGAAACAAGCATGAGATCCACCTGGAACCCGGCGGCCAGATCGAGCTCGCCGGCGAGCCGTGCGAAAACATTCACTGCACTTACGCTGAATTTGACCAGCATATCCGTGAGCTGCTGGAAGTCGCCGAACCGCTGGGCATCGTCTTTCTTGGTTTGGGCATCCAGCCGGTGAGCCGTCTCGAAGAGATCGAATGGGTACCCAAGAAACGTTACCGCATTATGGCGCCCTACATGCTCAAAGTCGGCACCATGGGCCAACGCATGATGAAACAGACCGCCACGGTGCAAGCCAACCTCGATTTCCTCGACGAAAAAGATGCGATGGCGAAGTTTCGCACCGGCATGGGATTGGCTCCCATCTTGATTGCCATGTTCGCCAACTCACCGATCTCGGATGGTGCGCTCAACGGCTATCGCAGTTTTCGCGAACATATCTGGACGGATACCGACAAGAATCGCTCGGGATTACTCAAGTTCGCTTTCGCGCCGGATGTTTCCTTCGTTCACTACGTGGAATACGCCCTCGACGTGCCGATGTATTTCATCATTCGCAACAAAGATTACATCGACATGACCCACATGACTTTTCGCCAGTATTTGGAGCGCGGACACAACGGCGAGCGGGCAACTATAGAAGATTGGAGCGATCACCTGACGACGCTGTTTCCGGAGACGCGCATCAAGCGTTATATCGAAGTGCGCTCGGTAGACAGCCAGGCGCCGGATTTGATGCCCGCGCTTTCGGCGCTGATCAAGGGCGTGTTTTACGATAACGATTGTCTCCAGGCAGGCTGGGATTTGGTTAAAGGATGGACCTGGGACGAACGGATGCAGATTTATCTCGACTCGCACCGGGACGCGCTGGCGGCCAGGGTACGCCGCTACGCTCTGCTCGAACTGGCCAGAGAACTTCTGCAAATCGCCTGGGAAGGTCTGCGGCGCCAGAGGGCGCTTAACGTCCAAGGCGATGATGAAACGATTTATCTAAAGCCGCTGAAAAGCCTTCTAGACGAGGGCAAATGCCCCGCCGATATTCTCATCGAGAAATGGGAGGGCGAGCTGGCCCGTGACGTGAAGAAGCTGATCGCCTACAGCGCTTACAAGGTGCCGTAAATCTCCGCCACCATGCGGCCATGATCCAGATTGGCGAGCCGCTCCACAATCTCTTTTTCGGTGACTCCCGTAAACGATTTCAAGGAACGTCCCTTGAGCCTGGCGATCCGGGCGCAGCTCTCGTCCGCCCGCGCCCGTAGCGCGGCGTCTTTTTCAGTTTCCGCGCATAGAAACTCGCAAGCCTGAACTGCCCGCGAGAGCTCATGGCAAAAGAGGAGCATGTCGACGCCGGCGCGGATGCTCAGAGAGGCCCCATCCTCCACGCCGTAGCGATCGCTGATCGCTTTCATCTCCATGTCATCGCTGCAAACCACGCCACCATAACCCAGCTGCTGGCGCAACAAACCTGTCACGATTTTTTCTGAAAGCGTGGCCGGCCATTGAGAATCGAGGGCTGGGTAAAGCACGTGGGCCGTCATGAGGGCTTCGATTTTGTTTCGACAAGCGTGTACGAAGGGCCGTAGCTCGGTGGCTTTCAGTTCGTCTATTGATTTCGCGACTAAGGGTAGATCCAAATGCGAGTCCTTGTCGGAGGCGCCATGGCCGGGAAAATGTTTACCACATGGAATAACGCCTCCGTCTCGGAGCCCCTGAGTCCATGACCAACCCATCATCATTACCGCATTCGGCTCAGCGCCGAAGGCGCGGTCGCCGATGATGGGGTTTGGCGAATTAGAATCTACGTCCAGCACCGGAGCAAAATTGAGATTGATTCCCGCCAGAGTCAATTCCGCGGCGGTGGCGCGCCCGGCGCGGTAAGCCAGGTCAGGATCGTTCGTCTCACCTATACGCGCGGCCGGCGGAAAATGGGTGAAAGGCGGCGGCAAGCGGTGCACGCGGCCGCCTTCCTGGTCGATGGCGATGAAGGGCGGTGTTTCGTCGGCCAACTCCCCAAGGGCGCGACATAATGAAACCACCTGACCGGCCTGGCGGCAGTTACGTTTAAACAGGATGAATCCGCCGAACGCATACTCTTCGAAGAGCAGCCGCTCGTCGGGTGTGAGCGTTTCGCCTTGAATCCCGACCAAGAATAACTGCCCGATTTTTTTCCTGAGACAGTTCATTGCGGACGAGTGAGGTAATTCACGAATGCGGAAAAACCTTCGGCAACAAACTTTCCAAGTGATTCAGCGGTTGTTCTAAACTTTGAATCGCCTCAGTCCAAAACTCAGTCGCTTCGATATCGCGATCCACCGTGCGCTTGACTACGTTTTCCGAGGTGTCGCTGCCGGCGAGGCGGAGCAGGTCTTCATACTTGGGCAGGAAAGCGGCGCCTTCCTTTTTGAACATGGCGTACAGACCGCGGCTCAACAGATAGCCGAAAGTGTACGGGAAGTTATAAAAAGTCAGGCCAGTAATATAAAAGTGCAGCTTCGACGCCCAAAAGTAGGGGTCTTCGCCGCCCGGCTCGAGCACCTCGCCGAGCACGCGACATTGAGTCTCGGTCATTAATTTTTTTAGGCGGCTTACGCTTACCTCGCCATTTTGCCGTTCTTCGTAAAAAGCTTTCTCGAACTCGTAGCGCACCGGGATATCCAGCAGATAAATGGCGCCGTGACCGGCATCGATGTCGAGGATCATCGCTTTCTGCTCGTCGCTGATCGCCGGGTCGTCGAGCAAGCCGTTCATAAAAACCTGTTCGCCAAATGTCGAAGCGGTTTCCGCTAAGGTCATCGGATAGCCACGGGCGTAAGGGCGCACATCACCCATCTGATGGCCGTGAAAGGCGTGTCCCGATTCATGGGCCAAGGTGAGCACGTCGCCGAGGGATTCGTTATAGGTCATGAAGATGCGCGACTCTTGGCTGAGCATGGAACTGGTGCAAAACCCGCCGGGCCGTTTGCCGGCGCGGGGCGCCCAGTCGATCCAGTTTTTGGCGAGAACATGCCGTTCGAAGAAATCGCCCAGTGCTGGGTAGGCGCGCTGGAAGGATTCTCCTACCAACCTGCGCGCCTTCTCCCAGGAGAGCTTTTCCGGGTCGGGCAAATCAAGGGGCGCGCCGAGGTCGAACCAGGCGACACCGGAACGCCCCATCAGTTTGGCCTTGAGCCGGAGAATGCGGCGCGGCATTTCCAGATTGGCAAACAGCGCCGCGAACATGGCGTCAAGGGTTTTGCGCGAGAGCGCTGACTGAAACAAGGCGATGTCGAGGAAATGATCGACGCCGCGATGACGGTTGAGCGTAAATCGGGTGCCGGCGATGGCGTTAAGCGCGGCGGCGGCGATATCTTCAACGCTCCGCCACGCGGCATTGCCCGCTTCGAATGCGGCACGTCTTACGCGCCGGTCGGGATGATCCATCAGCGAGCGGCGCTGGGACATGGGTAAGCGCTCGCGCCGCCCGTCAGGAAAAGTCATTTCGAATTCAAGCTTCGCCGATACGCGATCGTAGAGCCGTCCCCAGGATTGAATGCCGTCGACGCCGAGATCGGTGGCGAGAATCTCCTTCTCCGCGGTCATGGCGCGGCGCGCTTCTTCGCGAACCCGAGTCAGATAATTTTCTGCACCGGCCAAATAAGGACGGGCGAGCAACTGAGCGAAGTCGGCGTCGGTGGCGCCCTTGAAGGCGCGCAAGTATTCGATGCGCACTTTGGCGAACTCCGCCCGCAGGAGCGCCAGCGCCGCTTCTTCTTTCAGATAATCTTCATTGCGCGAGTCGGAGGAGACGAGACAGCTGATATAGGAGCTCAAGTGCGACATGCGGCGGGTCAAGTCTTCGCCGCGGGCCAGGACTTCTTCCCAGGCCGCCAGACTGGCGTCGGTCAAAATCGGGAGCGAAGCCGCTTTGTCTCTGAGCGACGCGATGTCGTGGCGGAGCGCTTCCTTGAACTGGAGCATCTCCGGGCCGTTAAATTCGGGAAAATAGCTTGTGAGGTCCCAGGTCGTAGTCATGATAGTTTCTGGTTTCACGTTTCTAGTTTCAGGTTCCGCGTTCCTTGGATCGAGTTAACCAGGAACCAGAAGCATGAAACCAGAAACTCAGATATCCTTCACGCTTTCGCTAAATCTCAACAATGGTGCCAACTTTCATCTCCAATGCTTTGTGATAAACGAGATGCGCCGTGGCGACGTCTTGGATCGCTATGCCGACGGATTTATAGAGCGTAATCTCTTCGGCACTGGTTCTGCCGCTTTTGGTTCCCGCCAAGACCTCGCCGATCTCCGCGTGAATGACGCTCTCGCTCACGGATTTTTCTTTGAGCGCAAGCAAAACATCGCCGCACTCGGCCATG
>Ga0184632_10000617_pt1 | contig 14266 bp, 15 predicted proteins | sample PLM31_50_b1_FD_133153 | JGI IMG/M metagenome (GOLD analysis project Ga0184632, IMG submission 133153) | Groundwater sediment microbial communities from an aquifer in East River, Colorado, USA - PLM3-1_50_b1 | ecosystem: Environmental > Terrestrial > Soil > Riparian zone | place: USA: East... | reverse complement strand
CCAGATAGTTCTCGTGGCAGCCGTAGGAGTTCCCCGCCGAGTCCGTGTTGTTCTTGAACAGGTATACGTCGCCGGAGATGCCCTCCTCGTGCAGACGGACCTCGGCCGCTGCGAGGAGCGCCTCGAGGATCCGCTCCCCCGCCTTGTCGTGCGCGATGAGGTCAAGGACGCTGTCGCACTCCGGGGTCGCGTACTCGGGGTGGGAGCCAACATCCAGGTACAGACGGGCGCCGTTCTCCAGGAAAACGTTGGAGGAACGCCCCCAATGGACAACTCGACGAAAGAGATACCTGGCTACCTCGTCGGGCGAGAGCCGGCGTTGGCCGCGGAAGGTGCAAGTGACCCCGTACTCGTTCTCCAGGCCGAAGATCCGTCGCTCCATAACGCTACCGAGTCTACGCGTGGACCTCGGAACTCAGGGTATGAGCTTCGGGAGCGGACTCATCAAGCCGGGAGCATTTCGGCGAGATCTCGATCGGCCATCCGGTAGAACTTCCGCCTCGCCCGGTTGCGATCCAGAACGGCCGCCTCGATGTTCGGGATCTCGAGGGGTTTCTCCTCCACGGTGGACAGCGCCCGCACCCCTATCCCGATGGCTTCCTCCAGGGATACGCCCTCCTTATAGGCCTCCTTCAAGTGCGCGGTCAGCTCGTCCGCCCGGCCGCCCATCGCCACGCACCCCTTTTCGTCCGCGACGCTTCCATCGAACAGGATGTGGAAGAGCTCGTTCTCCCCGGGCGTGTCTCCGACCTGCCCGACCAGGATCTCGACCTCGTACGGCTTCATCTGCGTGGTGAAGATGGTGGACAGGGCCTGCGAGTAGGCGTTAGCCAGCGTCTTCGCCGTGACGTCCTCCCTGCCGTAGGCGTAGCCCCTCAGGTCCGCCAGGCGCACCCCTGAGATCCGCAGGTCCTCGAACTCGCTGTACTTGCCGACACCGGCGAACGCGATCCGATCGTAGATCTCGGAGATCTTGTGGAGGGTGGCGCTGGGATTCTCGGCTAGGAACAGGATCCCGTCCGCATACTCCAGGGCGGCGACCGATCGACCGCGGCCGATCCCCTTGCGCGCGTATTCGGAGCGGTCCTTCATGAGCTGCTCGGGAGGGACGTAGGGCTGGAAGGACATCAGGTGTGATCCTCCGTCTCCCGAGCGGTGCTCCCACCGGTTCGTTTGAATGCCTCGCCCGACTCTCCGAGCACGGCTTCGAACGCTTCCCGGATGTCGTCGTCGGCGACGGGAACGACGCCATCGGCCGTGATGAGCTTGACCGAAGGGTAGATGCCGCGCAGGGGGTTCGGCCCGCCCGTGGCGACGTCCTCCTGGGAGGCGTCGTACAGGGCCTCGACAGCCGCCCGGATGGCCGCCTCACGCGTCAGGCCAGGCCGCCACCTTTTCTTCAGCGTGCCCCTTGCGTGAACTGAGCCTGAGCCCGTCGCGTGGAAGTCCGCCTCCTCCCACCGCCCACCGGTTACGTCGTAGCGGAAGAGTCGCCCCTCGGCCTTACGCTCGTCATAGCCCGCGAAGAGTGGCACGACGACCAGGCCCTGGAGCGCCATGGGAAAGTTCTGTCGGATCATCTGAGCGAGCCTATTGGCCTTGCCTTCCATCGAGAGCCGGTCGCCTTCGACCTTCTCGTAATGTTCGAGCTCCGTCTGGAAGAGGCGGACGATCTCTGTTGCCTGACCTGCGGCGCCGGCGATAGCCACGGCCGATGTCTCGTCCGCAGGGAAGACCTTGTCGATGCGCTCGTCCGCGATGCTGAACCCCTCGACGGCTCGCCGGTCCCCCGCCATCAGCACGCCCCCCTCGAACTTGAGGGCCAGCACGGTCGTGCCGTGGGGGACCGGCGCCTGAATCGAGGGAGCGGCGGTCACGTCGGGCTCGGACCTGGTCGCCCGCACCAGATCGGCGAAGCTAGGGTTCGCTCCCAGCGGATATGCGGGGCTCGGGAACTCCCCGAGGCCGTCCGTCACTCCCCACCCTTCTGGACGTACGACTTGACGAACTCCTCGGCGTTCTCTTCAAGCACGGAGTCGATCTCGTCAAGGATCTCGTCCATCTCGCCCTTGAGCTTCTCCGCCTTGCTGGAGGACTCGGCCTGTCCCGCCTCGGCGCCGGACCCGCCTCCGCCCTTCTTCTGGGTTCGCTTCTGCTCCTGCTCTTGAGGCACTTGACGATCACTCCTTCTGATGTGGGACGAACTATTCTATGGCGAGGCCGGGTCGGGTCAGCGTTGGATCGCTGTGATCAGGTCCGCGGCCGTCCTGGAGGTCTCCAGGAGGCCCTCGACGTGCTCCCTGGTCCCTTTGAGGGGTTCCCGGGTCGGGACCCGCTGCAGCGAGTCGCGACCAACGTCGAAGATGATCGAGTCCCACGAGGCCGCGGCGATCGACTCTGGGTACTTGGCGATGCATCGCCCGCGGAAGTAGGCTCGCGTGTCTTCGGGCGGGTTCATCGTGGCGGCCTCCACCTCCTGGTCCGGGACCAGGCGTTCGACCTTCCCGGCTTGTGCGAGCCGGTGATAGAGGCCCCGCTCCCGTCGGACGTCGTGGTACTGCAGGTCGATCATGGCGAGCTTGGGGTCTCGCCATGTCAACCCGTCGCGCTCCCGATAGGCCTCCAGCAGCCGGTACTTCGCGACCCAGTCGAGCTCCCTGGAAAGGGAGAGGGGCTCCTCCTCGATTCCGGAGAGGATCGCTTCCCACCACTGAAGGACCTCGCCGTTCTCGGGGGTCGGCTCGTTCTCATTGACGTACTTCTTCGCGTGGTCGAGATACTCCCATTGAAGCTCGAGCGCGCGCACCCTCCTTCCGTCCCTGAGGCGAACGGTCTGTCGGCAGGATATGTCCCAGGAGACGTCGTGCAGGGCTCCGACAGGCCCCTCCAGCGAGAGATCGGGCAGCAGGTCGTCCTCGACCAGCTTAAGGATCAGCGCCGTCGTCCCCACCTTCAGGAAGGTGGACACCTCGCACATGTTCGCATCGCCGACGATCACGTGCAGGCGCCGGTACTTCTCGGGGTCCGCGTGAGGCTCGTCTCTGGTGTTGATGATCGGGCGCTTGAGGGTCGTCTCCAGGCCCACCTCCGCCTCGAAGAAGTCGCTGCGCTGGGAGATCTGGAACTGCACGCGCCTGCCTCCGTCGCGAGCGCTTTCGGACCCGACCTTCCCGGCACCGGTGAATATCTGGCGTGTGACGAGGAACGGCGTGAGATCGCGGACGATGTGGCCGAACGGGGTCCGCCGGTCGACGAGGTAGTTCTCGTGACAGCCGTATGAGTTTCCCTTCCCGTCTGTGTTGTTCTTGTAGATCGCCAGGCGCTGACCCTCCCCGAGCAGCTGCTGTACCGCCGCCAAGGATCGCTCGAGGATCCGCTCCCCCGCCTTGTCGTGGGCGACGAGCCCACGAGGCGAGGCGCACTCGGGCGTTGAGTACTCCGGGTGCGCATGGTCGACGTAGTACCTAGCGCCGTTGGGCAGGATCACGTTCGCGAGCCCCATGTCCTCCTCGACCGGGGCTCGCTCTTGGACGGGCTCGAACCCCCGGGCGTCTCTGAGCGGCGACTCCTGTTCGTAATCCCACCGGATCCGCCGAAGAGTCCCCGCATAGGACGCTATGAGCATCGACGAGGAGAGGACGGGATTGAACTCCACCAAGCCCGGCCCCGAGATGCCGTACTCGGTCTCGATCCCCATGACCTTGGGTATCGCCATCGAAGGAAGGCTACAGGTATTGGCCGGCGTTGATCCGTTCGACCTGGCGGCCCTCGCCCCTGGTGTCACCAAGCAGGGTCCGCACGTACACGATCCGCTCGCCCTTCTTACCGGAGATACGCGCCCAGTCGTCCGGGTTGGTCGTGTTCGGGAGGTCCTCGTTCTCCTTGAACTCGTCGCGGATCGCGAAGACGAGGTCGTCGACCTTGAGCCCCTTCTCCCCCTGGGAGAGGAAGCGCTTGATGGCCACCTTCTTGGCCCGGCGGACGATGTTCTCGATCATGGCTCCGGAGTTGAAGTCCATGAAGTACAGGATCTCCTTGTCCCCGGAGGCGTACGTCACCTCCAGGAACCGGTTCTCATCGGAGGTGGCGTACATGCGCTCGACGGTGATGTCGATCATCCCCTGGAGGGCCCTGCGGCGGTCGCCCCCGGCTCCCCTCAGCGTCTCCTCGTGCAGCGGCACATTGCTCGTCAGGTATTTCGCCAGGATCTCGGCCGCCGCCTCCGCGTCGGGGCGCTCGATCTTGATCTTCACGTCCAGACGTCCGGGGCGAAGGATTGCCGGGTCGATCATGTCCTCGCGGTTCGACGCGCCGATCACGATCACGTTCTTGAGCGCCTCCACCCCGTCGATCTCGGACAGGAGCTGTGGCACGATCGTGTTCTCGACATCGCTGGAGATGCCGGAGCCACGGGTCCGGAACAGGGAGTCCATCTCGTCGAAGAAGACGATCACCGGGAAGCCCTCGTCCGACTTCTCCTTGGCTCGTTGGAAGATCAGGCGGATCTGGCGCTCCGTCTCCCCCACGTATTTGTTGAGCAACTCGGGCCCCTTGATGTTCAAGAAGAACGAGTGGGCGACGCTGCTGCCAGTCTTCTCTGCGACCTGCTGGGCGAGGGACTTGGCGACGGCCTTGGCGATAAGTGTCTTACCGCAACCCGGCGGCCCGTACAACAGCACGCCCTTGGGGGGCTTCAGTTGATGCTCCTCGAACAGCTCCGCATAAAGGAAAGGCATCTCCACCGCGTCGCGGATGTCCTCGATCTGCTTGCGCAGACCCCCGATGTCGTCGTAGCTCACTTCGGGGATCTCCTCGAGGATGACCTCCTCGATCTCCTCCTTCGGCAGGAGCTCAAGCGCGTACCCTGAGCGGGGGTCGTACAGGACCTGGTCCCCAGCCCGCAGCTGCCCACGCACGGTGGCGGAGAGCAGGGCCACCATCTCCTCATCGGCGCGTCCCACCAGCACGGCCCGGTCGTCCCCCAAAAGGTGCTTTACGGATGCGACCTCGCCGAGCGTATCCTGGTCTAGCACTTCCACGATGTTCATCGCCTCGTTGAGGATGACTTCGACCCCTCGCCGGAAGCGTTCCGGCTCGATCTCCGGGTCCACGTTGACACGCATCTTGCGGCCCGCGGTGTAGACATCAACCGAGTCGTCCTGGTTCTGGCGAAGGAAGACGCCGAATGAGGCAGGCGGTCTTGCCAGCTTCTCAACCTCCTCCTTGAGGGCGGTGAGCTTCTCCCTCTCGGCCCGGAGCACGCTCGCGAGCTTCTCGTTCTGCGCTGCCGCGCGAGCCATGTCGCTCCTGGTCTGGAGGAGCTGTTCCTCCAGCAACTTCACCTGCCTGGGCGAGTTGGTCAGGCGCCGCCGGAGCAGGGCCGTTTCGTCCTCGAGGAACTTGATCTGCGTCTGGAGCTGGTGGATCTCCTTTTCGTAACGCTCCAGCTGTTCCTCTGGATCCGGGTGCCTCGCTCCTTGCTGTGGCATGCCAGCCGTCCTTTCAGAGGCTCACCAATATATGCCTGGGGGCCGACAATCGCGGGTAACGGCCCCCCGTTTGTTCTCTACGCAGATTGTCGGCTGGGAGGTTGACCGACCTTACCCTGGACGTACGTGCTAGGCCTCTGGTTCCGGCGGTGTTCCCCTCCGCCCGAGGCTGATGAACCCTGTGTGGGCCACCATCCGGTGATCTGGCCGGACGCTCTGCTCGGTCACGTGCCAGGTCCGTACCAACACTTCCAATGTCTGCACCTCGTAGTAACCGGCTCGCTCCATGGCCAGCACGGTCGACTGGACCTGGTTGGTGTTCGGTAGATATGTGCAGAGTATGCCGCCGGCCCTGAGCGCGCAGCCGACCTCTTCCAGGACCTCCCAGGGCTCGGGGAGGTCCAGCACGACCCGGTCGAAGACCTCGCCGTCTCGCACCACGTCTCGCACGTCCCCCCGGCGGAGCTCGAGCCATTCGGGGAGCCTCGCGAAGAAAGCCTGGAGGTTCGCGGTCGCCTTTTCGTGAAAGTCGGCCCTCGCCTCGTAAGACACGACGCGCCCTTTGGCTCCGACCGCTCGGCACAGCGCGAGGGTAAGGGCCCCGGAGCCGGTCCCCGCCTCCAGGACCCGCGAGCCCGGCGCTATGTCCGCGTGGACCAGGACGGCCCCAATGTCTTTCGGATAGATCACCTGTGCGCCGCGAGGCATCTTCAGTATGAAATCCGCCAGCGTGGGCCTGAGGCAGATCAGACTCGCGCCCGTGGTCGAATGCACGACCGTGCCTTCCTCCGAGCCGAGGATCAGATCGTGAGGCACGATGCCGGCGTGGTAGTGCAACGCCCGGCCCGCTTCCAGCTTTACGAGCAGGCGGCGACCACGAGAGTCGATTAGGAGCGCGCGATCGCCGGGCTCGAACGGGGCGCTCATCGACGGGAACACCTACGGCGTGGGCAGGGGTCGCACGCCGAGCGTGACTGTCAATTCGAGCTGCTGGGTTCCCCTCACGACCTCGACCGTGACCTGGTCGCCCGGCTCTTGCGCCGATACGGCGGCACCAAGATCGTCAGAACTCGTGACCGGCTTGCCGGCGAAGGACACGATGACGTCGTTCTGCTTGAGGCCCGCCTGCTCCGCAGGGCCCCCGGGCGTGAGCGCCTGTACCCAGGCGCCGGTCTCGACGGCCAGGCCGAACTGCGCCGCCAGGCCCGAGTCCAGCGTCTGAGTCAGAACGCCCATATATGCGACCGGCGCAGCGGGGTTGCCGATGGCTTGCTCTATGTCGGGCTTGGCGGCATCGATCGAGATGGCGAACCCGATGTTCTCGGCCTGGCTGTTCCCTGCCGTGTTGATCCCCACTACGTTTCCGGCGAGATCGACCAGGGGCCCACCGGAGTTCCCTGGGTTGATCGCGGCGTCCGTCTGGAGCGCGTCCTGGTACGTCCGAAGACCGCCCGGGGCGTTAGGGTCGCTGGCCTGGACCGTCCTGGCCAAGGAGCTGATGATGCCCGATGTCACCGTGGGGCCGCCCGGAAGGGCCAGCGCGTAGCCCAGCGCGATGACGGTCTGTCCCAGTTGGAGGTTCGTGGAGTCTCCTAGTGGGATGGTCGGCAAACCTGTCGCATCCACCTTCAACACAGCCAGGTCGTGAACGTCGCTGCCGCCGATCACCCTGGCGTCGAACGAGCGGCCGTCCGGTGACGGCAATGTGACCTTGATGTTGACGGCGGTCTCGACCACGTGGAAGTTCGTCACGATGACCCCGTCCGATTGGATGATGAACCCAGTCCCAACTCCCTGGCCCTCCTGAGCCCCGCCGAAAGCCCCGACGCTGACCACATTCGACGTGACGTTGACAACAGCGGGAGCAACCTGCTGGACCACGGAGACGATCGGGTCGGAGGAAGGGCTCAAGTTGAGAGAGTTCGGCGATGGAAGGCCTGAGGTGCCCTTGGCCGAGGGATTCGTCGCTGTGCTGGTCCGGGTGCAAGCTCCCAGGAGCAGCCCGCACGCCATCAGTATCGCGATCGGGGTCAGGCGCCGAACGCCTTCGCGCTTCCTCCGTCCCATGACCTCATGATAGGACTCAAGCTGAAAACCACGTGAGAGGTGTTCGGGCGCCTACCAGAAGTACCAATGACCGCCTTTCACCCTGACCACCCAGCCGATAACCCACAACACGAATAGCCCTCCCGCGGCGACGAACAGCGGCGTCAGGGCGAGCCCCAGCCCGGCCACTATCAAGATGACCAGCAATGCCAGCAGCGCCATCTCCCCGCCTCAGCAGATCGCTGACCAGGAGGCCAGATCGACCATCTCCGTTGGGCCCGGAAGCAACCTGACGGAGCCCAGGTGGGGAAGGTTCTGCGAATGGAATCCGGACATGCCCCGGCCGCTTCCCATCAGCAGCGCAGCCATGAGGGGGGCCTCGTGAGAGACGCCGACAGCCAGGCCATCCGGATGCGCCCGATCCGCCTCCGCGGCCCAGGCCAGAACGCGCTCCCCCACAGACGCGAGTGGGTCCTCTGGGAAGCAGGCGGCAGGATCGATCCCGTAGGCGTCCAGCAGCTCCGGATCTCGCTCCCGGATCTTGTCCCATCGCAGTCCTTGCCAGTTTGACCAGAATGACCATTCGGTCAGCCGCACATCCTGACGGACCTCAAGACCATGGGGTCGCGCCAGTATCTCGGCAGTCTCCATCGCCCGGTCGAGCGGGCTGGCGTCGACGGCTGCCACTGGCGCGGATGCCAGCGACCGGGCGAGTCCCTCAGCTTCGGCTCGACCCGCGTCGGATAGATGGAAGCCGGGGAGGCTCGCATAGACGAGACCTTCTGGATTCCAGACCCGGGCGTGCCGCACACCGACGATCATGAGCGCATCCCCAAGGCGACAGGACCCGGCCTCAGCGGGTTATGACCGCAATCAGCTCGGTGGCGAAGCCTGCGGCGATCAGGACTGCACCCAGAAGATTGCTCAACTTCTCGCGTCGATGCTGGGCTTCGGTGGCACCAGCGTAGGAGCGATTCGCCAATACGATCACTAGTGCGGCCCAAGCGATTATGAGTGCCCCCAGGAACCCAAGGGCGAATCCGACCTCCGTGATCTGCCGGTTGCTCATCGGCGCCAAACGATACCGGAGGCAGCCCCCAAAGTCACCCGACCCGTATACCTAAGATGACCGTGGCACATCGAAGAAGAGGCGAGATAATGGCTCATGTTGGCTAAGACGAACCGGCCCGGGTTCTCGTATGGGCGGCGTGCCCTGCTCGGAGCCTTCCTCACCGGCGCCGTGCTCTTCTCTTCCTGCGGCGGTTCGGGGTTCATCTATGTGGGTACGGACACTGACCGCGCCTACTTCAAGGTCCCAGGCAACTGGACGAAGTTCAACAAGCAGCAGGTGCTGGTGGCGATCGGCCTGGACCTGTCACCTGACTCACAATCCAGATTCCGGTACCTGGTCGGCTACGACTCCGACCCCAACCCCTCGATCGACCACGTCGCCAACCCATTGAACCCGCCTACCTATCCCGCGGTGCTGGCGTGGGTGCGCAAGCTCGACGTCATAGACAGGCAGACGTTTTCCCTCACCTCTATGCGAAACGCCTTCTATCCCGTGGATCAATGGGGTCAGGATCACAGGGCGGAGCTGCTGTCTTCCAAGGATCTCGCGCTCCCGGGCGGCTTCCATGGCGCACAGATCGTTTACGACGTATCGAACGGGAACTATTCGCTCGACGCTGGGAATCTGGTCCTGAGGGTTGCTCAGATCGGGCTGCTCGATGCCCAGACCAACCTCTTCTATCTCTTCGTTGTCCGCTGCGTCGCGGACTGCTATTCGCAGAACCAGAGCCTCATCGACCAAATCGTCAACTCGTACATCGTCAAGGAGCATTGACATGGACTCCGACGGAGCTCGTTCACCCGCTGCTCCAGAGTTCAGGAGCCGGCAGAGGGACGAGGAGCGCCTGACCCGCAAGCCGCTCGCCTGGTGGGACAGGGTCAAGCTCATCCTCCTCTTCCTAGGGGCGTTCGCGGTGCTCATGTGGAGCACGCTCAGTCGTTTCGCGGGCCTGATCTCGATCCAAGATGCCTTCGACCAGACGGTCCGGGCGGACTGGTGGCTCCTGGCCCTTGCGGGACTCGAGCTCCTCCGCCAGACGCACTTCCTGGTCAGCGAGCGGTCGGCCGGGTACCACCAGTTCTTTACGAGGAGGGTTTGGGGCCGCGTGGAGAGCCGGACCAAACGGATGGACGACTGGAACCGTTACCGGGTCAGCCGCGTTCTGAAGCTCCTCTTCGTCTTGCTCATCATCGATCTAATCCTTGCGAAGATGCTCGACCTCTCGCCGGCATTGGCTCTGTTCGAGGCCCCCGCTCTTCTGATCCGAGGTCTGCCGTTCATCCTGCAACTCGCTTTCGGCTTCTTCTTCGTGATCGTCCAGTTCGTCGGGCTCTTCTGGTTCCTTTCCAGGGGCGGCGTGGATGTCTATATGCCGGACGACATCAAGACGCGCTTCACCGACGTCTGGGGCCAGGACAACGTGCTGGCGAAGGTGAAGGAGAACATGGTGTTCCTGGAGGACCCCGAGTCGATCGAGGAGAAGGGTGGCTACGTACCCGGCGGCATCCTCCTGTGGGGACCTCCCGGCACAGGGAAGACACTCATGGCTGAGGCGGTGGCGGGCGAGACCGGCAAGCCGTTCGTCTTCGTCGACCCGGGCGCCTTCATCCAGATGTTCATGGGGATCGGGATCCTCAAGATCAAGTCGCTGTTCAGGAAGCTTCGCAAGCTGGCGGTGCGCTACGGCGGTGTGATCGTGTTCTTCGACGAGGCCGATTCGCTGGGCAACCGCGGGGCGATGGTCTCGGGTGGCCCGTGGGGAGGGATGATGACTGCCGGCCCGTGGGCAACCACGCCCTCGTGCAACGGGTTGTCTTACCTTTCCTCAGACACGGCGGCAATGCTGTTGAGGAGCAGCCTGTCTCGAGGCGATGGGGAGGGGCCATCGCCGGGCGTTCGAGATCGAATCATCGCCGGTCTTGGCGGCATGGGGGGTGGCGGGATGGGCACGCTTCAGGCCCTCCTCACGGAGCTCTCGGGTCTCAAGAAGCCACGGGGCTTCCTGAACCGCGTGGGTCGCAGGATCCTTGGGATGCGACCAAAGACGCCGCCCAAGTACCGGATCCTCGTGATGATGGCCACGAACATGCCTCAGGCTCTGGACGAAGCCCTATTGCGGCCGGGACGCATCGATCGCATCTACAAGGTGGGCTATCCGTCGAAGGGGGGCCGCATACGAACCTACGAGGGGTACTTCGCAAAGGTCAGCCATGAGCTGACTCCCGAGGAGATCGACAGGCTAGCTACGATCACGCCCTATGCGACGGGCGCGTCCATAAAGGACCTGGTCAACGAGGCTCTGATCAACGCGATCCGCGACGGCCGGAGCACAATACAGTGGAGAGACGTCGTCAAGGCGAAGCAGCTGAAAGACCTGGGGCCGCCCGAAGACGTGGAGTACATCGAGCGCGAGCGCCACGCAGTGGCCGTACACGAAGCCTGCCATGCGGTCGCGGCCTACAGGGTCAGAAGACATCTGACGATCGATATCGCCACGATCGAGAAGGGCGGGACCTACCTCGGGTTGGTGGCCTCGATCCCTCCGGAAGACCAGTTCACGCGCTGGCGTTCCGAGTATGAGGCCGACATCATGGTGAGCCTCGCCTCGCTGGCAGGGGAACGCCTGTATTTCGAAGGGGATAGCTCGTCGGGCGTCTCGGGTGACCTTGAAAGCGCCACCCGGATCGCCACGCTGATGGAGGGGTACTGGGGAATGGGCTCGACGGTAGCCTCTCACGGGGTAACCCACGAGGTGGGCATAGGGGGCGGTGGGAAGCCCGGCAAGGGAGACAAAGACAAGGACCTCCTCGCCACGAACCTCGGAGCCAGGATCGAAGAGAAGCTGGCCGGGTTGCTGACCAGCACGCAGGCCCTCCTCGAGCAGAATCGCCAAGCGATCCTTGCCGTGTCGCACGCTCTGGAGACGAACAGGACTGTGACGGGCGACGACATCGAGGCGGTGATCGAAGGCCGGCAGGGCCCCATGATCGATGGCCGCCCGTACCGCGAGCCGGAGTTCATGGCCCGAGTGGACGCCTACAATTCCATTGCCGTCGCCGCCCACAAGAGCCGTGCCCCGGTCAGCATGGCGCTCCCTTCGTTCGTTCCCCCAAGGCCGTCGTCCGCCTCAGAGGACGGCGAAGGTGAAGCGACGTCCGACGAGGCGGTCCGGGCGTCAACGGCGGACCCCGACGGCGACGTCCCACCTCCTTAGCTGGGAGTTCGTGCTCCCCCGGGGCCCACGGCGTCCAGGAGGCGGCGGCTCGCCCTAGCCACGTCACGCACGGCCGCGTCGAAGGCATCCTCGTTGGCTCTGGAAGGCTTGCGGTAGCCGCTGACCTTGCGGACGAACTGAAGCGCGGCGGCCTCTATCTCGCTGTCTGTGGCCACCTCATCGGGACGGCGAAGGGTCTTTATGCTCCTGCACATGTATCCAACGATAGCGGGTGTGGACCGGTCGAGGGACAATTGAGGGCGTGAGCTCAGCCCTCTCATCCACCGCCCCAGTTGAGGTCGACCGACCTGCTGGCGAGAGCAGGGCCAAGCCCGACCGCCCGTGGCTCGTCGTCGTTTGGAACGATCCCATCAACTTGATGTCCTACGTGACGTACGTGTTCCAGAAGCTGTTCGGCTACAGCTACCAGAAGGCCACCAGGCTCATGCTGGACGTGCATCGCAAGGGCAAGGCAGTCGTCTCAAGCGGTACGCGCGAGAAGGCCGAATTCGACACCTTCCGGCTGCACGCCCACGGTCTGTGGGCGACGATGCAGCACGAGTCCTGAGGCATTGGCGGTGCGGAGGGTCCAGCGCGTCAAGCGCACACGGCGCGGCGACTTCGAGCTTAGGCTCCCCGAGCAAGAACGTACGATCCTGCGCTCCTTGCCGGGCCAGCTGCGCGAGCTGCTCGGCGGAGGCGACTCCTCCCTGCTCCGGCTGTTCCCGCCCGCCTACCCTGAAGACCCCGAGCTGGATACGGAGTACCACCGGCTGGTCCGGGACGACCTCATGGGGCAGAAACAGGCCGCGGTCGAAATCATGGAATCCACCATCGACGCCAAACGCCTGAGCGAGGAACAGCTCGAGGCCTGGCTCGGGTCGATCAACGATCTACGGCTGGTATTGGGCACGAAGCTCGAGGTGACGGAGGAATCGAACCAGGACATCCCCGAGGACCACCCGGACGTCCAACTTTACGCCCTTTACTTCTACCTGGGTTGGCTGCAGGAGCAGGTCGTCGAGGCTCTCTCGGCAGGCTAGCTGGCCGTGAACGTGCCAGTTGCGTCGACCGACGCCCCCGAGCTGTCCTTGATGGCCGTACAGGTGAAGCTTCCCGTCAGGTTGTCCTCTTCCAGGGTGTCGACCGTGATGGTGCACTCCGCCCCGGCGGTCGTGTACTGGGTGGGCGTGGTCGCACCTGGCGCCTTCACGTCGATCCACAGGTGCGTGCGCGCAGCCAGAGAGGTCGGGTTCGCGCCCAGATGAGCGGTCGTGATGGATATCCGGAGTGTGGTCGTCGGACCCGTCCACGTCGCATCGAACTTCGCAAACAGAGATGAGAGGTTCTGGGGCTCGTAGGTCGTCTCGGTCAGGTCCTCGGTATGCGTGAGGTCGCCCTTGATATCGACATGGGCGGTGGTCCCGCCGACTCCAGCACTGCCGCCCGTCTCGCCGCCGCCGCCAGCGCGGACGACGATGAAGGCCACGATCGCGACGACGATCACCCCGGCGACGATCAGCGCCCGAGTCCGCCGGTGTTGCTCGGGTTCTTCGAACTCCATCTCTTCCCCGGGCTCAGGGACGCGCTGAGCTCCGGGCTCGAGCTGGAGGTAGCGCTCCCAACCGGCCTGCTTTCCCTCTGGGCTGGCCGGAAAGCGTTCGCTTGGCTTGCCCTCCTGGCCGATGTCCCAGATACCGTAGTAGTCGGGCCCGAACCCGTACACGTAGCGGCCGCCCGCGTGAAGGACACCCAGCGGCCGCTCCCGCCAGGTTTGATCGGCACCGACGTCCGTGGTCGTTTCGTCTGGAGCGCTCACCGTTGCCTCCTGGCTAGGCGGTCCGAGCCTTGGCCCCATATCAAAGGGCTTCACCCGATCCGATGTCAATGACCTTGCTCTAAGCCGCGGACGGCTGCGGGCAGGAAGCGATATCGGGGGCGGTTCCCCGTGGCGGGCAAAGATAGGGGCTGGTCGGCGCGAAGCGGCCCCAGATGTTGGCCAGGCCGGGCACAACCCAGGCGTGAAGCATCCACAGGTGCTCCGCGTTGAGCCAGTACCCCTCGCACTTCGTCCCGCGTACGTTCTGATCGACCAGCTGCCCTTCCTTGTTGAAGCAGAGACCCGAGTGCCTGTGCCAGTGGTCGTTGGGCCCGGCGAACCCGCTCGGCTCCTCGTCACCTCCGACCCAGTAGGAGAAGCCCACCAGACGCACCTCGCGGTTTGGCAGGCCATCGAACAGGAGCATCGATGGCAGGCCCGGTTCGAAGGGCTTTCCCACGAGTGACCAGTTGACCCAATGGATGCCTATGCCGGGCTCAAACCCTCCCGCCTTGGCATATCCTGCGGCAGCTGCCTGCTCGGGCGTACCCAAGCTGAGCGCCGCAGCGGCCGCGATCTGCCACTGGCGGACAAGCACGGCCGACTCCGCAGGGCTCCGGGGCGCT
>Ga0184632_10000615_pt1 | contig 14276 bp, 11 predicted proteins | sample PLM31_50_b1_FD_133153 | JGI IMG/M metagenome (GOLD analysis project Ga0184632, IMG submission 133153) | Groundwater sediment microbial communities from an aquifer in East River, Colorado, USA - PLM3-1_50_b1 | ecosystem: Environmental > Terrestrial > Soil > Riparian zone | place: USA: East... | reverse complement strand
GGAAGGAGAGCCGCGAGCCGTGAGTCGTCGAGGCAGAGCACCGCAAGTCCATAAAACGGGATCTTATTGATGAAGTCCAGGAATGCCTGACAGAGCCGCTCCATCGTCTGGTAATGGTCCAGGTGTTCGCGGTCCACGTTCGTCACCGCGACGATCGTGGGCGAGAGCTTCAGAAACGAGCCGTCACTCTCGTCCGCCTCGGCGACCAACAATTCGCCGCGACCCAGTCGCGCGTGGCTTCCCAGCGCATTCACCTTGCCGCCGATCACGATGGTCGGATCGAGTCCACCCTCCGCCAGGACATGCGCGACTAGAGAGGTGGTCGTGGTCTTCCCGTGAGCGCCGGCAATCGCGACGCCGTACTTCAGCCGCATCAATTCGGCCAGCATTTCGGCTCGAGGGATCACCGGAACCAGCTTTGCCTTGGCCTCCAGCACCTCAGGATTCGTTGCGGAGACGGCGGACGAGATCACGACCACCTGCGCCGTGCCGATATTGGCCGCATCGTGGCCGATAAAAACCGTGCCGCCGAGGCCGCGCAGGCGCTTCACGGTGTCGGACTCCTGCAGGTCTGAACCGCTCACTTGATAGCCGAGGGTGAGGAGCACTTCCGCGATGCCGCTCATGCCGGATCCGCCAATCCCTACAAAATGGATCTGTTGAATTTTCCGGAACATCTTTAGCCCTGCCTTATCAATTCCCGGCATGTCTGGACCACACGCTCGGCCGAATCCGGCCGGCCGAGGGCCCGGCTCTGTTGTCCCATCCGAGCCAAGCGCGAGCGATCGCCCAGTAACGCCGCGATAGCTTGCGCGACCATGTCGCCGCTGAGTTGTTGATCCAGAATCACCTGAGCGGCGCCGGCCTGCTCGAGGACACGCGCATTGCGCTCCTGATGGCCGTGGATCGCATGAGGGAACGGAATCAGGATCGCGGGCTTCCCGCACGCCGTGATCTCGGCCACGGTGGTCGCGCCGGCTCGGCTCACGATCAGATCCGCCTGCCGCATCGCGCTTGGCATGTCATAGAGGAACGGCGTGACTTCCGGTTCTCCGGGAAGAGGCGCGTCTCGGCGCGCCTGGGGTGGGCGGGTGGAATGACCCGTGCTCCCGAGATTCTGCATCGCAGCTCGATAGGCCGCGGCCACCTCTTCGAAGTCCCGTTCACCCGTCTGGTGGATCAGCCGGAGTTCGGGCTGCACCTGTAGCAACAAAGGAAACGCCGCACACATGGCTCGATTGATAGATCGGGCACCTTGGCTTCCGCCGAGGATCAAGAGCACCGATCCGTGAGTCCGGCTGGCCCCAGTGCTCTGAGTTCCTTCTAAGAACGCCCGCCGGATGGGCGTCCCCACCTCTTGTGTCTTCCCTGTGCCGAAAAACGGGACGGCATCCGCAAAGGCGACAAAGACCAGATTGGCCAACGGGGACATGAACCGATTTGCCACCCCGGGATAGGCGTTAGGCTCCAGGAGCGCCCGCTTGATCCCCAGTAAGAATGCCGCCGCGACCAGCGGCGGGCTGGTATACCCGCCGATCCCGATCACCAGATCCGGACGACGGGTCCGGCAAAGTGCGAGGCACTGAACAAGCCCGAGGGGAATGACCGCAAGGCCACGCAATCCCCCGATCCCTCCTTTCCCCATAATCCCTCTGGCCCTGATTGTGATCAGCTCAAATCCTTCCCTCGGCATCACTTTCGTTTCCAGCCCTCGCGTGGTCCCCACAAAGATCACTTCCACGCCGGGGACCTGCCGCTCAAACTCTCTGGCCAGTGCCAGCCCGGGATACAGATGCCCGCCGGTCCCGCCGGCCGCAATGATGATGCGCATCTCTCGGCCTAAACAGGCGGCCGGTCGCGCGACACCGAGATCAGCATGCCGGTCCCGATCATGTTCACCACCAATGAAGATCCTCCATAACTCAGGAACGGCAACGGTAATCCTTTCGTCGGCAAGAGTCCGGAGATCGCGCCCACGTTGATCAGCGTATGAAATGCCACGAGAAAGCTGACGCCCAGCGCCAGGTAGCGGCCGAACGGATCTTCAGCCGCGAGCGCAATCATGAAGCCCTTGGCGACAAACAGGGCCAGCAAGAGAATGACGATGCTTGTGCCCAGAAAGCCCAGTTCTTCGCCGAGCATGGACAGGACGAAATCAGTGTGCGGCTCCGGGAGGAAGAAGAGTTTTTGGCGCCCCTCGCCTAACCCCACGCCAAGCGGTCCGCCACCCCCGAGCGCCAAGAACGACTGGATCATCTGAAAGCCGCGACCCTCCGGATCACTCCAGGGATCCAGGAACGCGAACATCCGTTGCCGACGATAGCCGACCTGTGTAATCAAGAGATAGAGTACCGGCAGCGTCGCCAGGGCAATCATCGTCAAATGACCGAGGCGCGCCCCGGCGACAAACAACAGACAGATGGTCACGAGACCGATGACGGCAGCGGTTCCAAGATCCGGCTCCAGCAGGACCAATCCGAGGATCAGACCGATCACGAGCAAAGGCGGAACGAAACCCGTACGAAAATCCTCGATACGCTCGCCCTTCTTGGCGAGATAGTGCGCCAGGTACAAGAGCGTCCCCACCTTCACGAGTTCTCCTGGTTGCACCGTGAGGAGGCCCAGCTTGAGCCAGCGGCGCGCGCCCTTCACGGTCACGCCAATAACAGGAAGCAGGACGACGACAAGGGCAATGACCCCCACCAACAGCAACGGAAGGGCCCAGGCGCGCATCGTCTTCAAATCGATTCGGGCGAAGATCAGCAACAGCACGACACCGACCGCGAGCCAGAGCAGTTGGCGTTTGAGAAAATAGGCCGAGTCGCCGAAACGCTTCTGGGCCAGCACTGCGCTGGCGCTGTAGATCATACCGATGCCGATCGCAATCAGGATAAAGGCGATGACCAATACAAGTCGGTCGCCTCGCGGTGTGTAGGAAACCGCATCGGACCGATAGAGGGTCAGTGTCTCAGCATCACGCCAGCTCATAGACCCGCTCCTTGAATTGTCGCCCGCGATCCCTATAATCCTTGAACATGTCAAAACTGGCGCACACCGGCGACAGCAACACCGTATCGCCCGGGACCGCAAGGGATGCTCCCTTCTGCACAGCCTCAGCGAGCCCGGTGGCGTCCGTGACGGCAGTAACGCCCTTCAGGAGCTGACGTAAAGCCGCGCGCGCTTCCCCGATCACGATCACCTGCTTCACCTTGCCGCGCACCGCGTCGGCCAGCCCTGGATACTGGCCGCCTTTCTCTCGCCCTCCGGCGATAAGAATCACCGGCCCCGGCAGACTCTCCAACGCCTTGATTGTCGCATCCACATTCGTTCCTTTGGAATCGTTGATGTAGGTGACTCCACGAAAAACCCGCACCACCTCCATGACATGCTCCAAGCCCCGGAACTCTCGCAGGCCGCGACTGATGACCTCACGGGAACAGCCGGCAAGCGCCGCGACCGCCGTAGCTGCCATTGCATTCTCAAGATTGTGCCCCCCCCGGAGCTGCAAATCAGTGATCCGAACCACCTCTTGGAGCTCTCCACCAAGATTCGAGACGATCTGCTCCCCTTGAACAAACACACCTTTCACCGGCCCTTTCCTGCTGAACTGTACGGGTCTGCCGAGCGAGCGAGGCGGGAATCGCGCCAGTCCTGGGTCGTCGGCATTGAGAATCGAATAATCTTCCGCCGTTTGATTCTCAAGCAACCGCTCTTTGGCAGCGGCATAGGCCTGGAACGAGGAGTACCGGTCCAGATGATCGGGGGTGATGTTCAGAATCGCGCCGATCCAGGGATGAAAGCTTTCAATCGTTTCCAACTGAAAACTGGACACTTCGGCCACGGCAAAATCCCATTGGCGTCCGTGCACCGAGGCCAACGCCGCCTCCGCCAGCGGCGTGCCGAGATTGCCTCCCACAAACGGATCGTACCCCGCGGCGCGCAGGAGCTCTCCGATCAATGTCACCGTCGTGCTCTTCCCATTCGTGCCGGTCACAGCAATTAATTTGCCTGTCAAGTAGCGAGAGGCGAGTTCGAGCTCTCCCATCAGACGCAGCCCCGCGCTCCGCGCCTTTTGGATGGGATCAAGCGCGAGCGGCACGCCCGGACTGATGAGGACCAGGTCCGCCCCCGACAGAGCTCGTTCGTAGGCGCCGCTGCCGTACAGCTCCAGACCACAGTCGGCGATGCCACCCACGGCAGAGGCCAGCTCGGATTCCGGTTTTTGATCTGCCACCGCCACGCGAGCGCCGAGGTCCGCGAGGAGGCGCAGCGCAGACTGGCCGCTGTGACCCAGGCCGATCACCGCCACTCGCTTGCCGTAGAGATCTAATTGAAGCCCGTCGCTCGCCATTGTCCTCATCGCAACTTCAACGTACTCAAGCTGAAGAGCGCCAACAGGATCGCGAGGATCCACAGACGCACCACCACCTTCGGCTCTTCCCATCCCTTCAGCTCGAAATGGTGATGGATCGGCGCCATGAGAAATACCCGCTTGCCCCGGGATTTGTACGACGCCACCTGGAAGATCACCGACAACGCCTCGATCACAAACACCCCGCCGACCAAGACCAACAGCAGTTCGTTCTTGCTGATCACCGCGACCGTGCCGAGCGCCGCGCCTAACGGCAGCGACCCGACATCGCCCATGAAGACCGAGGCCGGGTAGGTGTTGAACCAGAGGAAGCCGAGGCTTGCGCCAACAATCGAGGCGGTGAAAATCGCGAGCTCCCCCGAGCCTTCGATATAGGGAATCAGCAGGTACTCAGCGAAGATTCGATTGCCGGACACGTAGGCCACGACGGTATAGGCCATCGCGGCGATCATCACCGGGCCGATGGCGAGGCCATCTAAGCCGTCCGTTAAATTGACGGCGTTCGATGCGCCCACGATCACCAGCACCGCGAACGGGATATAAAAAAGCTCAAGATCCGGCGTGAAGCTTTTGAAGAACGGCACGCTGAGCTTGGTGGAATAGGCCGGCAGGAAATAGAGCAGGCCGCTGATGGCGACAGCCACGGCAACCTGCCCGCCGAATTTTTGGGCGGCGGTGAGTCCGTGATTCGTGCCGCGCGAAAATTTAAGATAATCGTCCAACAGACCCACCGCGCCAAACCCCATCATCGCGCCCAGCGCCAGCCAGATATAGGGATTCCCAAGGTCGGCCCACAACAGCGTCGCCAGGACCACCGCAAACAGGATCAGGACTCCTCCCATCGTCGGCGTGCCGCCTTTCCCCTGATGGCGGCGTGGTCCTTCCTCGCGGATCTTCTGGCCAATTCCGTGGCTCTGAAGCCTGCGGATCAGCGGGGGCGCCAGCACGAACGCGATCAAGAACGCGGTGATGGCGGCATAAATGATCCGAAAACTCAGATAGCGGAAGACATTGAAGATCGGAAATTGCGTATGCAGCGGATATAGCAGTAAATACAGCATTAGGCGCCTGCGGCTTCCGTAGCTGCGAGGTCGCGGCCGAGCAGCGTTCTCATAGTTCCTCCAGCACGCGTTCCATCCGGGCGCCGCGCGAGCCCTTGAGCAGCACCACATCCCCCTTGCGGGCCAGGGTGCGAAGACGCTCCGCAAGTTCGTGATGAGCCGTCGCCGGTATCACGTGATCCGGCTTCATGCCTGCCGCCAGCGCGCCGGCAGCGATTTCGGCGCCCAAGGTTCCCACCGTCAACAGATAGTCGGCGAAGGATGGAATCTCCCTCCCGATTTCCCGATGCATCTCGGCTGCCTCCGGACCCAGCTCGAGCATGTCTCCGAGTACGGCAAAACCCCGGCTGGTAGCCTTCGCCTCCGCCAACCATTGCAGTGCTGCGCGGAGCGACGCCGGATTCGCATTGTAGCAATCATTCAGGATGGTCACGCCTCGCCACCGGCGCAGTTCGGAGCGCATGGCCGTCGAACGATACCGCCCCAGTCCGTCGCGAATCGCAGCGACCCCGATGCCCAGCGCCGTGCCGACGGCGATCGCCGCCAGGGCATTCGCAATATTGTGACGCCCGGCTATTTTCAGGCGGAGGCTGAAGGGATGTTTACGGCCGGGAGTCACCACCGAGACCGACGAGGACGCCGGCCCTTCTACCTGGATCCGAACGGCTCTGACCTGGGCCTGCTCGCCAAACCCAAATGAGAGCAGCGGACCCTTGACCCAACGTGCGAGAAGGTGAAAGAAGGCGTCATCCGCGTTGAGGATCGCGGTGCCGGTCGGAGGAAGCGCATGGAGCAGTTCTCCCTTCGCCCGCGCGACACTTTCGACGTTGCCAAGCGTCGCAAGATGGGTCAGGCCAATGTTCGTGAGCACGCCGTGCGTCGGAGCGGCGATCTCGCAGAGACGGGTCATCTCGCCGAATCCGCTGATCCCCATCTCGATCACCGCAGCCCGGTGGTGTGTGGTCAATCCGAGCAAAGTCTGTGGGACCCCGATCTGGTTGTTGTAGTTCGCGGACGTGACCAGCGTTTTAAACCGTTCCGACAGCACGCGACCGATCATTTCCTTGGTGGTAGTCTTGCCATTGCTGCCACTGACCGCCACGACCGGAATCACAAACCGCCGCCGGTGATGTGCCGCCAGATCCTGGAATGCCCGGAGAGTGTCTTCGACTTCAATGACCGGGGCCATGGCGGTGCTCCTGTCATACCCCGCCGAGCCGACCCGAACGAGCGCGGCGACCGCTCCCTTCTTAAACGCATCGCCGAGGAACTGATGTCCGTCGAATCGGTCCCCGGTCAAAGCGACAAACAGATCGCCGGGCCGGGAAGTCCTGGAATCGGTCCAGACGCGGCGGACCGGTTTGTTGACCGCTTGAGCGCGACCCGACACCAAGCAGCCTTTTGTCGCGCGCGCGACTTCCGCTAAGGTAAATAGAGCCATTAGTACTTCACGGCCTGGATCGCGTCACGCGCCACGACGCGATCGTCGAATGGATGTTTGGTGGTGCCCACGATTTGATAGTCTTCATGACCCTTTCCGGCAATGATGACAAGATCGCCGGGTCGCGCCTCCCGAATAGCTTCCTGTATTGCCTCTCGCCGATCGGGTCGGATCACATAGCGACCGCCACCCGCCTCTTGAAGCCCGGACTTCACGCCGGCTTCCACTTCGCGAATAATCGCGAGCGGATCTTCGGTTCGAGGATTATCAGAGCTCACGATGACGACATCGCTATACAGGGCCGCCACGCGCCCCATTTTCGGCCGCTTTCCGCGATCCCGATCCCCGCCGCATCCGAACACTGTAATGATCCGCCCCGTCTTCACCGCCTGTGCCGCCGAAAGGAGCCGGTACAGGGCATCGTCGGTGTGAGCATAATCAACCACAACCGCAAAGGGTTGCCCTGCCTCCACCCGCTCGAAACGCCCCGGCACATTGGCAAGGTTGGAAATTCCCGTGGCCATGACCGGAAGCGATACCCCGTGCTGGAGACCCACTCCAATGGCTGCCAGGATGTTGTAGACGTTATGCCGACCCACGAGAGGCGAGCGGATCTCCGCCTGCCCATGTGGAGTCCGGACAGTGAACCGCACGCCTTGAAGAGAAACAATCACCGACTCCGCCATGAGGTCTGCCGCCTGATCAATTGCATAAGTCCAAACAGGAGCTGTCGAGCCCGCCGCAACTCGTTCGCCAGAGGCATCGTCTATGTTCACAATAGCCCGGCCGGTCGCCGGCAATCCGGTGAACAGCTTGAGTTTTGCCTGGAAGTAATCTTCCATGTCGGCATGAAAATCGAGATGATCCTGCGTCAGGTTCGTGAACACCGCGGTGTCAAAGACGCATCCGGCGGTACGGTCCAGGGCCAGAGCATGCGAGGACACCTCCATGACCGCCGCATCCATACGGGCGTCCACCATTTTCTTCAGTAACGCGTGCAGTTCCAATGCCCCCGGAGTCGTGTGACTGGCCGGAATCTGCTGGTTACCGATGACATACGACACGGTCCCGATCAATCCGACTCGCTTGTCGGCTGCTTCCAAGATGGCTTTGCACAGATACGTCGTGGTGGTCTTGCCGTTCGTGCCGGTCACGCCGATCATTTTGAGACGGCCCGGGGGATGGCCTTGCATCCGGCCTGCCAGCACGCCCAGGAACCAACGAGAATGTGGGGCTTCCACGACGGGAACCCTCAAAGCCGCAGCCAGATCAGCCCCGCCTCGTCCTTGATCAACGACCACCGCCGAGGCCCCGGCTGCGACCGCCTTTGTCACGTACTGATGCCCATCAGACTGCATGCCTTTCACCGCGACGAACAGGACACCGGGCTTTGCTTCCCGGGAATCATCCGTCAGACCCGTGATCTCCACATCTGACTTGCCATGTACGATTACTTTATCATCGGGTGTCATCAGTTCTGAAAGCTTCATTACTCGGAGAGGCTTCTGATATGCCCGGTCGCTCCGACCCGTGGCATCTTGAGAGCAACGGCCGCCCCGAGCGTGGGTTCGGGAGGGGGGTCCAGGTTCCGCGCCGCTAGGATTTGACCTTGTCCGCCCTTCGACGGAATACCGAGGTGTTGAACCGCTTGAGCGGCGATCCGCTGAAAGACGGGGGCCGCGACCGTCGCGCCCCACTGATCGGTCTTGGGCTCATCCACAACTACAAGAATGGTGAGCTGCGGGTCTTCCGCCGGCAAGAACCCAACAAATGAGGCCACGGTCCGAGTTGCGGAATATCGTCCGTTCGGATCCAATTTCTGAGCGGTCCCGGTCTTGCCCGCTACATCGTATCCCGGAACCGCCGCCAGCGTTCCGGTTCCTCCCGGTCGAACCACCCCCCGCAAAACGTCAATCATTATTCGAGACGTCTCGGCGCCAATGACGCGCCGACGCGCGGTAGGCTCGAATCGCGCAATGGTCTCGCCTGACCGAGATTTCACTTCGGATACCAGATATGGGCGCATGAGCCACCCCCCGTTAGCGATCGCGGAGGCCGCCACAGCCATTTGCATGGCGGTAATGCCCACCTCTTGCCCCATCGAAATGGATGCCAATGATCGCCGGCCCCATGCCTGGGGTTCCTTTGTCAATCCTCGCACTTCGCCCTGCAGATCCATGCCGGTTTTTTGGCCGAATCCAAAGGCCGTGAGGTACTGGCCCATGATATCAACCCCTAAGCGTTGCCCTACCTTGATGATACCAATGTTGCTCGACTTATGGACCACCTCGGCAAACGTCATCCAGCCATGCCGATGGTGATCATGCACTACCGTCTTTTCTACCACATACCTCCCGTCTTCGCCGTAGATTAAATCCTCAGGAGACCACAGATGTTCTTCCAGAGCCGCGGCAGCGGTGACTATCTTAAAGGTCGACCCGGGTTCATATGTGTCCGTAATCGCCCGGTTTCTCCAGAGGTTCGCGTCCGTACCCGGCGCGTTGGGGTCAAAGGTCGGGCGAACCGCAAGTGCAAGAATGGCGCCGGTTTTCGGCTCAATCACGATGACCACGCCCGCTTCGGCGCGGGTCTTGGTGACCACCCGCTCGAGTTCCTGCTCGGAGATGTACTGAATGACTTCGTCTATGGTGAGGATCAGGTCCTTGCCGGGCAGCGGCGCCGCATAATCCAGCCCTTTAGGGAACACCGGCCCACCAAGCGCATCGCGCTCCACGATAAAATGGCCTCGCTCGCCCCGAAGATAGGCGTCGTATTTTCCCTCAAGCCCCTCGAGGCCGTGATTATCAATATTCGCAAATCCCAGGACGTGCGCAAGGAGCGTTCCGTTGGGATAGAAGTGCCGTGCCTCCGGCAGCAAGCCGATGCCCGGCAAGGACAGTGCACGCAAGCGTTCAGCCGTTTCTGGAGTAAGCCGTCGCTCGAGCCAGACAAAGTTCCGACCGTTTCTCAGCTTGGCTTCCATTTGCTTCGCGTCGGACAAGAGCACCTGGGCCAGGCGGGAGGCGGTTCCTCGCGCGTCGGAAATGACGCGAGGCTCGCCGAAGACCGACGGCACATCCAGGTTCATCGCCAGGATCTTCCCGCTCCTATCGTAAATGCTGCCGCGGCCGCCTTCCACGGTCAGCATTTTTTGATGTTGACGCCCGGCCATTTGCGCAAGCTCCGCAGCTTGAAGTACTTGCAGCTGAAATAACCGCGCTAAAATCACGAGAAAGCCCAGGCCGAGCAGGACCGCGGCCACGAGCACTCGTTTCTCTGGACGTCTGGTCACAGTACCCTCACTGAGCAGCAGTATGCACCACCGGTAAGCCCCCCAGGCTCGGCGGGCTAGGCTTTGGCCGAGGACCGATCAGCACCACCTGATCGTAGCGGGGCCGGACCATCCCGAGTCTGGCCACGGCCATACGCTCGATCTGCTCCGGGGTCGTGGCTTTTGCTAGCTCCAATTCCAAGACTTGCTGCTCCTGCTGGGCCTGCTTTTTGTGGGCGCGCAATTGCTCGATCGCATAGCCAGTTCGGTAGACATCCACTTTCTCCCACACTGCAGTAAGCGCCAACGCCCACAGAAGCGTCCCGATCAAGAGCTTCATGCTGTGGCCTCCTTCCGCGCGAGCACCCGCAATTTCGCGCTCCGCGCGCGCGGGTTGCTTAGGCATTCCTCTGGAGACGGCCGGAGGGGTCGCTTGGTGAGAACCTGAAAGTGCCCTGTCGCGCCGCGGCCCAACTCCCGAAAAGTCTGCTTCACAATACGATCCTCAAGAGAGTGAAACGACAGCACGACCAGCCGGCCCCCGCGCAGCAGCAAATCTGCGAACATTCCCAGAGAGGGCTCAAGATCGTCCAGTTCATGGTTGACAGCAATGCGGAGTGCTTGAAATGTGCGCGTCGCGTAGTGCAGACGACCATGAAGATACGAGGGCGGCACCGCCTCGCGGATCACGTCTACAAGATCCTGCGTCGTGAGGATCGGCCCGCTCTGGCGGCGTCTGACAACCACACGCGCAATGCGACGAGAGTAGCGCTCTTCCCCGTATTCATAGATGATGCGGGCGAGCTCCGGCTCCGGCAGCCGGTTGACCAGATCGGACGCCCTGATTGATTCACGGAAATCCATCCGCATGTCCAGCGGTCCCTGAGCTTGAAAACTGAAGCCTCGAGCTGATGAGTCCAGTTGACGTGAAGACACCCCGAGATCAAGAAGAATCCCGTCCACACCGGAAAGACCCATCGCTCTCACCACGGCCGCCGCTTCTCGGAAGTGTTCGTGCATCAAGGTCGCGCGCTCAGCAAATGGCTGCAGAGCCTCCTTGGCTGCGGCTAGCGCCTCGACGTCTCGATCAAAGCCGATGATCCGTCCACTTGGCGCTGAGGCTTCCAGGATCGCCCGGCTGTGGCCGCCTTCTCCCACTGTGCCATCGATGTAAATGCCGGCCGGCCGGGGCATGAGCCATCCCACCACTTCCTTGAGCATGACCGACCGATGCAAGGCTCGCCTTCCCTTGTATTTCCACTATTTCCCACTTCTACCCACCGATCGCCAAGTATATGCAGTCTTCAGGAGATGTCAAGAAAATAATTTAATATTTTACGGCATGATAGAAAGATATCCACAGAGCATTCTATCCTGTGGATAAGCAGGCTGATGGACAGGCCGGAACGTGACGGAAAAAATCTGAGTGTTAGGAGGGTAGCACCCTCTTATGGGTACATCTTGTAGAGCATTCGCGGAAATGGAATGGTTTCCCGCACATGTTCCAGCCCGCAAATCCAGGCCACGGCGCGTTCTATTCCCATTCCGAAGCCGGCATGAGGAACCGAACCGAATTTTCGAAGATCGAGGTACCATTTGAACGCGTCCTCTGCGAGCTGATACTCTTTCAGCCGGGATTCGAGTTTCTCGTATTCGTGAATCCGCTGCCCGCCTCCGATAATTTCACCATAGCCTTCAGGGGCGAGCACATCCATGCACAGCGCGAGAGTCGGGTTCGCAGGGTCCTCCTGCATATAAAATGCTTTAATCGTTTTTGGATACCGGTGGATGATGACCGGGCGCTCGAACTCATTCGAAAGGATCGTCTCTTCATCACCGCCGAAATCATCGCCCGGTTGGATGGCGTTACCATGCTTCTGGAGCCGCTCAACCGCCTCATGGTATGTCAGTCGAGGAAATGGAGGAACCATCGCCTCCAGTTTGCCGATGTCGCGTTCCAGCACTTTCAACTCTTCTTTTCGCTGCTGAAGCACGGAGTTGAGGATATGGCTCAGAAACTCTTCCGCCAAGAACATCATATCCTGAAGGTCGGCATAGGCGACTTCGGGTTCGATCATCCAAAACTCCGTGAGGTGACGACGCGTCTTGGACTTCTCCGCGCGAAAGGTCGGCCCGAAGCAATAGACTTTGCCGAAGGCCGCCGCCGTCGCCTCGTTGTACAGTTGTCCGCTCTGCGTGAGGTACGCTTTCTCGCCGAAGTAATCAGTCTCAAATAACGTCGTTGTTCCTTCGCAGGCGTTCGGCGTAAAGATCGGAGTGTCAAGCAGCACGAATCCACGATCATCAAAGAAACGGCGACTGGCGCGAATGATTTCGTGCCGAACACGAAGAATCGCGTGCTGGCGCTGAGAGCGGAGCCAGAGATGCCGGTTCTCCATCAGGAATCCGGTACCGTGCTCCTTCGGTTGAATCGGGAACTCTTCTGCGACGAGCTGGATAATCTGCAATTGCTTTACGTCGAGCTCGAATCCACCAGGCGCACGGCTGTCCGCTCGGACTTGGCCGGTCACGATCAGCGAAGATTCTTGCGTCAGTTTGCCGACGTGAGCGAAAACCTCGTCCCCGACCGTGGCCTTACTGACGATAAGCTGGGCATCTCCGGTTCCGTCCCGGACCACGAGGAAGGCGATCTTGCCACCGATCCGCTTATGCCGCAGCCACCCACGAATGGTGACTTCCTGATCCTGGTGCCCAACCAACTCCTCAACGTAGACGATGGGCATGAATTGGAGTCTAACTGAGAGGCTGAGGGAGCGCAAGCGATCGGGTCCATTGCTGAAGACCGTCGGGCCTGGTAAGTTGCGCCCTCATAGGTGACTCGGTACAATGCCCGCTGATATGAGGACGATGGTGCCCTGGATGAGCGGCCTTCTCGCGAGCGTCCTCGCCTGTGCGTTCGGCGCATGCAGCCAGCGTGAATCGCATCAAGTCCCTGACCTGTTTTACCTCTACCAGACGTATGCAGTCGGCAAGAATCCGACCAGCATCGCGTCAGGGGATCTCAACGGCGACGGCCTGGCCGATCTCGTGACAACGAATATCGGCAGCGACTCCTTGAGCCTTCTCATGGGCAATGGAGACGGCAGCTTTCGCGATCCCATCACCCTCAAGGTTCCGCAACAACCACGCGCCGTCATCGTGCATGATCTGAACGCTGATAGCTTGCTTGATCTGGCTGTGGCCAACGCCGGAAATAACCGGATCACAATTCTGCTGGGAAATGGCCGCGGGGAATTCAGGCATGGGGAGACCTATCCGGCCGTGAAGTCCCCGATCGGACTTGTGTGCGCTGATTTCAACAACGACGGACGACCGGACCTGGCCGTCGCGTTGCGAAATGACAAGCTGATGATTCTGCTGGGGCGCGGCGATGGCAGATTCGTTCAGAAAGCCATGTATGAATACGGCGACACGCCGACTGCCGTCACCACTGCGGATGTCAATGAAGACGGATTCCTCGATCTTGCCGTGACCCAGGGCGGACAGATGAGCAGCGCCGTCGCGATCTTCCTCGGCAACGGCGACGGCACCTTTCGTGTCCCGACCCCCTATAAGACCGGCCATCGCCCCCTGGCCGTGTCGTTTCTGGACCTCAACGGCGATCGGCATCTCGACATGTTGGTCGTGAACGGCGAGATGGATGACATCACGGTCTTCTTCGGAAAAGGAGACGGCACATTCCAGAAGGGCACCGCCTTCGGCGCGAATGCCGGCCCCATGGCGATCGTGACGAATGACTTTGACGGCGACGGCAAGACCGATGTGGCGGTCGTCAATAACCTGTCCAGCGATCTGTCCATTGTCCTTGGAAAGGGCGACGGAACTTTCTGGCAGCCACCGCGGAGTTACAAAACCGGAGCGGCCCCATTCGCGATGACCGCTGTCTCCTTTGCGCCGAAGGACCCGCGCCCCGGCCTTGTCACCGCCAATAACGCTTCCAACAGCATCTCGGTATTCTTAGCCAAGGATCCCCGTTCTCATCTTGTGCCGACACAGTAGAATGCGGGGGCCCGTACGCATCAGAATTGCTCCGATGCGTCGGTTTGCACCCGCCCACCCCCGGCGCGCCGAACCGCGCCGCTTTCCTCGATGCCCCGCGCTCGGCCCCCG
>Ga0184632_10000614_pt1 | contig 14304 bp, 15 predicted proteins | sample PLM31_50_b1_FD_133153 | JGI IMG/M metagenome (GOLD analysis project Ga0184632, IMG submission 133153) | Groundwater sediment microbial communities from an aquifer in East River, Colorado, USA - PLM3-1_50_b1 | ecosystem: Environmental > Terrestrial > Soil > Riparian zone | place: USA: East... | reverse complement strand
CCTGATCGACGAGGTGTTGACCCCGGACTCGTCCAGGTTCTGGCCGGCGGACGGCTACCGCGCCGGGCGCGCCCAGCCGTCGTTCGACAAGCAGTTCGTCCGCGATTGGTGTGAGCGGTCAGGGTGGGACAAGACACCGCCTGGGCCGGAGCTTCCCGAGGACGTCGTCGCCGGGACGAGAGCCCGGTACGTCGATGCATTCGAGCGGATCACCGAGATCCCCTTCGACGACTACGTAGCGCGGCCGGAGGTCGTTCTGTGACGCCTCCCGTAAGAACCTCTTTCAAGATGATCGCCCGACATGGTCGCTCATCGTGAAAGGGGTTCTAAGGGCGACGGTGGTCGTCCGACCGAAGGACGGCATCCTCGACCCGCAAGGCGATGCAGTGCAGCGGTCGCTCCGGAAGCTCGGGTTCGACGTGTCGGCCGCGCGCGTCGGTCGTGTCATCGACCTCGAGCTCGAGGCCGAGGACGAGGGCGGCGCTCACGAGGCGATCGAGCGCATGTGTGCCGACCTCCTCGCAAATCCACTGATCGAGAGCTTCGAGATCCAGATCGACGGCTCGTGAGCGATCGACCCCACGTCGCAGTCGTCGTCTTTCCCGGGTCGAACGACGATCGGGATGCGGCGGGGGCTCTCGAGGCCATGGGCGCCGAGTCGGAGCTCGTGTGGCACGACGAGTCCGAGCTGCCCTCGGGAACGGGCGCAGTCGTGCTCCCGGGGGGCTTCTCGTACGGGGATTACCTGCGGACAGGTGCCATGGCCAGCCTCGCGCCTGCCATGGATGCAGTCCGCCGCTTCGCAAATCGCGGCGGCCCCGTTCTCGGGATCTGCAACGGCTTCCAGATCCTGTGCGAGTCGCGGCTTCTTCCGGGTGTGCTCCGTCCCAACCGGCAGCTCGAGTTCGTATCGCGCGACGTCCGGATCCACGTCGAGAACGCCGACACGGTCTTCACGCGGCTATGCACTGCCGGACAGCGGCTCGTGATCCCGATCAAGCACGGAGAGGGCGCGTGGTATGCGGGCGAGGAAACCTTCGTCCAGCTCGCTGCACGCAACCAGATCGTGCTCCGTTACGAGGAGGACGTGAACGGCTCGCTCGGGAACGTCGCCGGCGTGATCAACGAGCGCGGCAACGTGATGGGGCTCATGCCCCATCCCGAGCACGCCGTCGACCCGCTGCTCGGTTCCGCCGACGGAGGGCTTCTGCTCGAAGCTCTCGTCGACGCGGCAGCCCAGCACTCGCTCGCGAGGACATGACGTACTGACGGGCAGAGATAGGAGCCCGCCGCGCTTCGTGGCTCTCGCAGCGACGGGCTAGCCGAAGCCAAGGGCTTCCCGTAGAACGGGCGCGCGCTCGAGCGCCGCCCGCAGTCGCTCGAGATCGCGCGCCCGCATCGTCACGGGACCGCGTCGAGCCGATCCCGCAGTCGTATACGCGTAGCGAATGAGGCGCTCGCCGCTTCGCGTCTCGAGGAGTTGCACGACGACGGAGAACCGTTTCTCCGCGACGCGCTGCGGAACGGACACCTCCTCGACCACGGTCGCCGCCCCCCAAGGTGTTGCCACCGCTCGCGTGTTCGCCGTCGCCACAGCCATGGTGCGAGCGTAGGCGACAACTCGTCACAGGTGGGGAACGGCTTCGTGACAAGAGCGCAACGGTCGTATCCTCGCCGGATGCACGACATCGTCATCGTCGGGGCCGGGGCGGCCGGCTGCGTCCTCGCGTCCCGCCTGACGGAGGACCCGGACGTCTCCGTGCTGCTGATCGAGGCCGGCACGCGCTCGCGAAAGCTCGAGGTCAAGATCCCGGCCGCGTTCTCCAAGCTCTATCGAACCGAGCTCGACTGGGGGGACTCGACCACTCCCCAGAGCGGGCTCGACGGGCGGGAGATCGTCTTTCCCCGTGGGCGCATGGTCGGCGGATCGGCGGCAATGAACGCGATGATGGTGTTGCGCGGGCATCGGGCGGACTACGACGCGTGGGCCGAGGCTGGCTGCCACGGGTGGGCCTGGAACGACGTCGAGCCTGCGTTCGCGCGGAGTGCCGCGTCGTCGTTCCCGCTCGCCGACCTCCCGGAGCAGCACGTCCTCGCCGAGGCGTTCGTCCATGCGGCCCAGGCCGCCGGCATCCCGCTGACACACGATCTCAACGCCGAGGACAACGAGGGAGTCGGCTTCGTACCCGTGTCGCAGCGGCGTGGACGGCGCTTCAGCGTCGTCGAGGGCTACTTCGACCCGGCACGGCGGCGACCGAATCTCACCGTGGTGACCGGTGCGCTCGTCACCCGCGTTCTCCTGGAGGGTGGGCGTGCTCTCGGGGTCGCCTACCGACTCCACGATGAGGAGGTCGAGGAAGAAGCGCTTGCCGATCGCGAAGTCGTGCTCTGCGCCGGCGCCATCGGCTCGCCGCACACGCTGCAACTATCCGGAATCGGTCCGCGTGCACAGCTCGAGGCCGTCGGGATCGACGTTAGGCACGAGTCGAGCGGAGTGGGAGCGAACCTGCTCGACCACCTGGCCAACGGCCTGTTCGTCAAGACGAGAGGCGTCGAGACGCTCGCGACTGCGGAGTCTCTGCGGAATCTCGTCAACTGGGCGATCAGAGGCCGGGGCCCGCTAACGTCGAATCTCGGCGAGGCCGTGGCCTTCGTCCGTACGAAAGCCGATCTCCCGGCGCCCGACCTCGAGCTCCTCCTCGCGCCCGTCCTGTTCGAGGACGAGGGTCTCACCCAACCCACCGAGCACGGCCTGACACTTGCCGTCGTGCTGCTCAGGCCGAGGAGCGTCGGGACGGTGACGATCCGTTCTTCGGACCCCGACGTTCTGCCGGCCGTCGACCCGCGATACCTCTCGGATCCCGGCGGTGAGGACATGGCGACGCTCCTGTACGGCTTGCGGCTGGCGCGTCGCGTCCTTGCACAGGAACCGCTCGCGAGCTTCGTCGAAAGAGAGCTGCAGCCGGGCGAGCACGCTCGTTCGGACGATGACCTTCGTGCCCATGTGCGAGCGTTCTCGCAGACGCTCTATCACCCTGCGGGAACCTGCCGCATGGGGTCGGACGCGTCGGCGGTCGTCGATACGCAGTTGCGCGTCCGCGGCGTCGAGCATCTACGCGTTGCGGACGCCTCGGTCATGCCCACGCTCCCGGGCGGCCACACGAATTGGCCGACGGTGATGATCGCCGAGCGCGCCGCGGAGCTCCTGAGCGCGCCGGCGCTGTGAGAACCGCAATGCGCGACCATGATGGGCGATCATCAGACGTGGGAGCCGCCGCCGCGGCGGCTCCCACGAAGGCGCGCGCTAGCCGGCGAGCGCCTTTGCCTTGATGGAGTCGAACTCGCCCTGCGAGATCGCGCCCGAATCGAGGAGGCCCTTAGCCTTCTCGATCTCGGCGGCTGCACCGCCTGAGCCGGCGACGGACTTCACGTAGGCGTCCATCTGTTCTTGTTGCGCCTGCATCTTCTGGATGTTGCGGTCGGCCATCCCATCATGGTTCGCGATCAGGTAGACGAGCACGCCGAGATACGGCAACAGGATCACGAAGATGATCCATGCCGCCTTCCCGAATCCGGACGTGTCCTTGCGGCGGAAGATGTCCGCGAACACCGTGATCAGGATCCAGATCCAGATGATGAACAGGAAGAAGATGAACATCGTCCAGAGGATGTCGAGGAACGGATAGTCGGCGGCGAGCACTGTTCTCCCTTCAGTCGTTGGTCAGCAGGATCAGATCCCGAGGATCTGCTTCTTCTTCGCTTCGAACTCCTCGTCGGTGAGGATCCCCTGTGCCTTCAGCTGCGCGAGCTGCTCGAGCTCGGCTGCGTAGTCGGGCTGAGCGGGCGCGGCCGGGGCGGCCTGCGCCGCGGCGGCCTGCTGCGTGGCCACCTGCTGATCGTAGGCCTCCTGGTCCTGCGCGGCGTACTTCTGATCTTGGCGATGTCGGACCGCCCCCGCTGTCCCCGCGACGACCGCCGTTGTCGCGGCCGCGCGAACTAGACCTCCTCTGCGACGGAACATGTCAACCCTCCTGTGTGGTGTTGGCGGCGGCGGACAGCGCGTACTCGCGCGCCTCCATGACGACATCGTGTGGGATGCGACCGATAGCTACGAGCTCGCCGCCCGCGCCTCGGAGAGCGCCCGCGAGCTCGGCTGCCCAGATGTCCTCCCAGAGGAGCATCGCTGCCGACGAGCCCGGCTCGAGCTCGGTGGCAGCGTCCATCAGGTCCTCCTCGCCCAGAAGCCCGGTTGCTTCAAGGCCGAGCGCATCGAGGCCGCGCCGGACCTCCTCGTCGATGTCGCTGAGCTCGAATGCTGCGACGGCACCGTCCGCGTCCTTGCTCACGAACGCCAGGTCGATGATTCGGATCGTGTTCGACTCGACGAGCTTCGCAAGTGCAGGCGCGATCTCGCCTGTGAACCGGTTGCCGGGGAACGACACGATCATGTACTCGACAGGGCCGATCTCTTCCATTCCTAAGCCTCCCGTTTCCGCTTCGTACGTTAAGTGGCGCCAGTAACCCTATGCACAACGCGGCTTGCCTGTGATGGAATCGCCGAATGAGCGCGTCCGACGCTCCAGCTGGCGGCGACGAGGGTAGGCCCGATCGCGCGGGACTCGTCCTCGTAGCGCTCATCCTCGTCGCTGGAGTCGCGAACCTCAACCTGTCGGTCGCGAATGTCGCGCTGCCCGACATCGGGGAGGCGTTCGACTCCTCGCAGACCACGCTCAACCTCATCGCGGTCGGCTACTCGCTCGGCCTGGCGGCCTCCGTGCTGTGGCTCGGCGCACTCGGCGACCGCTACGGGCGCAAGCTCATGCTCGTCCTCGGCATGCTGCTCTCGGTTCCCGCTTCGCTTCTCGCCGCCTACGCTCCGTCGGACGAGGTCCTGTTCGTCGCCCGCCTCGTCGGCGGCATCTCCGCTGGGTTGGCGTATCCGACGACGCTCGCGCTCATCACCGCGCTGTGGTCGGGGCCGGCCCGCACGAAGTCGATCGCGCTCTGGTCGGCGCTCGGCGGTGGCATCGCCCTCCTCGGGCCGCTCGTCTCCGGAGTCCTGCTCGAGTTCTTCGACTGGGGCTCGGTCTTCCTCGTCACGCTGCCGCTCGTCGCCGTCGCCCTGCCGATGGCGATCTACATGGTCCCGAGTCACGTCAACGAGGGGACCGATCCGGTCGACAACATGGGCGGGATTCTCTCCGCCGTGCTCGTCGGGACCCTGATCATCTCGATCAACTTCATGCCGGTCCCCAACGAGCAGACTCTCGCGCTCGCGCTTCTCGCGGTCGCAGCTGTCGCGGGGGTCGCGTTCTTTCTCCGGCAACGCCGGGCGCCGAACCCGCTCTACGACCTGAATGTGGCCAGCCGAAGCACCTTCTGGGTCGCAGCGTGCGCAGGGATCATCGTCTTCGGCTCGCTCATGGGCGCAGCCTTCATCAGTCAGCAGTACCTGCAGAACGTTCTCGGCTATTCGACCGTCGAGGCAGGCGCCTCGATCCTCCCCGCGGGCATCTTCATGGTCCTGGTCGCCCCACGCTCGGCGAAGCTCGTGCGATCGCACGGCTCACGCCGGACGCTTCTCCTGGGACAGTTGGTCCTCTTACTCGCGTTCCTCGGGATGTTGCTGATGTGGCAGGAGGACACTCCGTACTGGCAGATCGCCATTCCGTACATGCTCGTCGGGATCGGGGTGGGCCTCGCGGGTACGCCCTCGTCGAATTCGCTGACCGGCTCCGTGCCGGTGACGCGCGTCGGCATGGCCTCCGGCACGGCCGATTTGCAGCGCGACCTCGGCGGCGCCCTCATGACCTCGATCTTCGGCGCCCTGCTGACTGCCGGTTACGCCTCGGCGATGGGTACGGCGATCGACGAGTCCGGAAGGAATGTGACCGATAGCACGCAGGCGCAGCTCCAGCTCTCGTTCGCGAGCGCGGAGAACCTCGCCCAGCACAATCCTGCGTATGCCAGCCAGATCACGGCCGCGGCGCAGTCGTCGTTCCTCGACGGCGACAATTGGGCATACGCGGCGGCCATCGTCGCAGTCCTGATCGGGATGGCGCTCGTCTTCCGGTTCTTCCCGGGGAAGGACGAGGAGAACGAGCTGCGCGAGGCATACCACGCCGAGGACGAACTCGGGTCGGGACCACCGACGGCGGCGCCTGCCAAGCCCGCGTTCGGCCAGCCGGCGGCCTGAACGGAGCCGTAGCGCGTGACCTGGAGCACGCGGTTTCGCATTCGCGAGTCGGTCAGAGGAAGCCTGTGGCTGCTGCCGCTCGTCGGTGCGATTCTCGGAGCGCTCTCCGGGCTCCTTGGGCAGATCGTCGACCAGTCGGTGGACCTGCCGGCTGCGTGGGAGTACTCGCCGTCGACGGCGAGCGCGGTTCTGGCCGCGATCGTCGGTGCGACGGCCGCCCTAACGGGGTTTGTCGTCACCGTCACCGTCCTCGTGGTCCAAATGGCGACCGGAACCTTCTCCGCCCGCTACATGAGGCTCTGGTACCGCGACCGCATGCTCAAGGCGACGCTGGCCGTGTTGATCGGCACCCTCACATTCTCGTTCGCCCTTCTCCGTCGGGTCGAGCAGGACTACGTACCGAACCTCGGAGTGACGGTTGCCGGAGGACTCGTTGTCACCAGCTTGCTGCTGTTCCTGTTCTTCTTCGACCGCTTCATCCACCGGCTCAGGCCTGTCGCGGTGACTGCGCTCGTGGCGCAAGCGGGCCGGAGGACGTTCGACGAGTCCATGCGCGCCCGCGCGGTACCCGACGCCCCCGAGTTCCGGTTCGATCCCTACGTCTCGAACCAGGAGGCGATCCTCGTTGTGCGCGCCAGCGAAGCCGGCGCAATCCAGGCCGTCGACACGCGCGGTCTCGTCCGCTGGGCCCGTGAGCACGGATCACGCGTCGTCGTACCGCACGTCGTTGGCGACTTCGTCTCGTCCGGGGCGGTGCTGATGCGCGTCTACGGAGACTCGCCCGATGCAGGCACCGCCGAGCATGCGCTTCGTGGAATGGTCGCGCTCGGAGACGAGCGGACGATCCAGCAGGACACGGCGTTCGCGGTACGGATCATGGTCGACATCGCTCTGATGGCGCTCTCACCGGCGGTCAACGCCCCGACGACCGCCGTCCAGGTTCTCGACCACTTGGGGGAGACGCTCCGGCAGATCGGGACGACCGATCTCGAGGCGCTGGCGGGCCCGAGAGTCGAGGGCGTGCAGCCGGCCGTCGTCATGCGCATGCGCCGCTGGGAGGACTACTTGAGACTAGGTGTGACGGAGATCCGCGAGTACGGGGCTGCGTCCATCCAGGTGATGCGGCGCCTACGTGCGATGCTCGAGGAGCTTCGCGAGGTCGTATTGCCGACGCATCGGGCGGCGGTCCAGCAGGAGCTCGAGCGGCTCGATGCGACGCTCGCTGAGCGCTGGAGTGGATCGGTCGATCTCGACCTTGCGAGCACAGCGGACGGCCAGGGGATCGGCAGCCCGCCGAGTCGAACGACTCCCTCCGATCGATGACCGAGCTGTCGTCTGTGCTCGGCCGAGCTCACATGAGGCGACATCTCCGCCAGCGTCGCGGCGTCGCTTATCGGGGCCGGGATGGTTTCGGTCCTCGTCTACCCGTTCCTCGGAACCCACATTCTCGGCGCTGGGGACGCGCCGAGTCCCGTCCCTCGGGTCATGGTGGAGGGTCCAGCGAGTCCTACTAACTGTGTACGGCCGGAATCCGGACGGTGTAGGTTCGGAGTCCGCTCTCAGCTTGACGAGATTGATTCTGCGCCGCGGAACAAGGACGCGTTAGGCTCCTTCCACGATGGTGAGCGCAGGCGATGCTACGACGCGGTTCTTCGAGGAGCTACGCGAGCGCGAGCATGAGCCTCGGCTAAGGGGAGCGACGGGCACGTACCGCTTCGAGCTCGTCGACGGGAAGAAGATCGACCGCTGGTTGGTCACGTTCTCGAGAGGCGACGTGACTGTCGTGCGACGGGGTGGAGCTGCCGACTGTGTCGTTCGCGCCGACAGAGCGCTCTTCAACCGGCTCGCTTCGGGTGAGCTGAACGGGGTTGCTGCGGCGCTTCGTGGTGAGTTCGAAGCCGAGGGCGACTGGAGGCTGCTCGTTCTCTTTCAGCGTCTGTTCCCGGGGAAGGCTACGAGCGCCGCCAAGCGGTCCCGTGCCGGCTATGCGCGGAGGACGAAATGAACGACGGCCTGGTGAAGATCCTCGACGGCAACACATTCGTCGTCAGCGATGCGAACGGGGACATCGAAGCCTCGCTCACCGACCCGACCGGTCTCTTTTCGTTCGACACGCGCTTCCTCTCGAGGTGGGTGCTGACGGTGAACGGGCAGCGACTGGGCTCGCTCTCGGTCGACGACCTTCAGTACTACGAGGCGCGCTTCTTCCTCGTCCCCGGCACCGGGACCGTCTACATCGACGCAAAGCTCTCGGTGATCCGCCGCCGCTCCGTCGGCAACGGGTTCCACGAGGAGCTCACGATTCTGAACCATTCGGAAAAGCCGGTGAGTCTCACCGTTCGCATCGATGCGGGATGCGATTTTGCGGACCTGTTCGAGGTGAAGGACGCGCTGCAGAAGAAGGGCACGTACACCGCGCGCGTTCAGCGTGGGAAACACCTGGTCCTCGGCTACGAGCGTGAGACGTTCCGGCGTGCGACGTCGATCTCGGCGACGGCTCCTGCGCGGTTCGACAAGGACGGTCTGACGTTCAAGATCCGGATCGCGCCACAGGGCGAATGGAAGACCGATCTCGACGTTGAAACGGTTCAGCCCGGTCCGCGCCGAGGTCAGGAACAGCGTCGTGACCCGCGGCGGGCGAACCTCACGATGCAGCGAAACCTGCAGCGGTGGATCGAGGAGGCGCCGCGCGTCGAGTGCGACTGGGATCCGCTGAAGACCACGTATCGGCGTAGCCTCGTCGACCTCGCTGCATTGCGCTTCTCGCCCCCGATTGCCGGTGGCCGCAGCCTTCCCGCCGCGGGGCTGCCCTGGTTCATGACGATGTTCGGGCGGGACAGCATCTTCACGAGCCTGCAGGCGTTGCCGTTCACGCCAGAGCTCGCCGCGACGACGCTCGGTGCGCTCGGTAACTGGCAGGGGAGCCGGCTCGACGACTTCCGCGACGAAGACCCCGGCCGGATCCTTCACGAGATGCGCTACGGCGAAATGACGGCGTTCGAGGAACGTCCGCATTCCCCGTACTACGGCGCGGTCGACGCGACGCCCCTCTATGTCGTTCTGCTAGACGAGTACGAGCGCTGGACGGGAGACAGGAAGCTCGTCCGCGACCTCGAGCACGAGGCGCGGGCTGCGCTGAACTGGATCGACGAGTACGCCGACCTTCAGGGGACCGGCTACATCTGGTACCGCCGCCGCAACGAGGAAACGGGCCTCGAGAACCAGTGTTGGAAGGACTCGTGGGATTCGATCTCGTTCCGGGACGGCCGTTTGCCGGGCTTTCCGCGTGCGACCTGCGAGCTCCAGGGCTACGCGTACGACGCTAAGGTGCGAGGCGCCAGGCTCGCGCGGGAGATCTGGAAGGACCGCGAGCTCGCCGACCGGCTCGAGAAGGACGCTGCCGAGCTCAAGCGCCGCTTCAACCGGGACTTCTGGGTCGAGGACGGCGAGTACTTCGCACTCGCGCTCGATCCGGACGGTAACAAGGTCGACGCGCTCGCCTCGAACAACGGCCATCTGCTCTGGAGCGGCATCGTGGACAGGTCCAAGGCGAAGGCCGTCGCTCAGCATCTCCTCGGGCCACGGCTGTTCTCCGGCTGGGGCGTTCGCACACTGGCGGAGGGGGAGGGGCGCTACAACCCCATCGGCTACCACGTCGGTACCGTCTGGCCGTTCGACAACTCGTTCGTCGCGTGGGGCCTCCGTCGCTACGGGTTCAAGGACGAGGCGGCGGAGATCGCCGCGGGGATTCTCGACGCCGCCGTGTTCTTCGACGGACGGCTCCCCGAGGCGTTCGGAGGCTACGAGCGGTCGCAGACGAAGTACCCCGTGCAGTACCCGACCGCGTGTAGCCCACAGGCCTGGTCGACCGGGACACCGCTGCTCCTGCTGCGCACCATGCTCGGCCTCGAGCCCATGGGCGACCACCTCGTCGTCGATCCGTCGCTCCCGACGAGCATCGGCCACCTCGAACTGCTCGACATCCCCGGCCGCTGGGGGAGAATCGACGCGTTCGGGCGGGGACGCGTGGAGGTCGGAAGTAGCCGCCGTCGTCGTTGACGGCCAAGTCGGCCGGAGCTCGAAGAGGGGTTCTAGCTAGCCGCCTGCGAGGACGGCGGCGCCGACCGCTCCCGACAGGTCGCCGAGCTCGGTGCGAAGCACTTCGGGTGGGCGGTGCGGTTCGAAGAGGTGGGGGGTCATCCGCTCGCCGACCTGGTCGACGAAGGGTTGGCCGAGCCGGTCGCCGAGTCCGCCGCCCACGATGATCGCCTCGAAGTCGACGAGGTTCTGCGCGGAGGCGATGCCGATGCCGAGTGCCCAGGCTGCGTCGCCGATGAGCTTCTTCGTCATCCGGTCGTCCTTGGCCAGCGCGCGTGCATACACGCCCGAGCTGAGCCGGTTCCGGTCGCGTTTCTTCATGATCTTGAACAGACTCGTCTTGTGCCCGCGCTTGACCAGCGAACGCGCGCGCCGCTCCATGCTTGCTCGTCCGGCGTACGCCTCCAGGCATCCGCGCCGACCGCACGAGCAGCGCAAGCCTCCTGGACGAACCACCATATGGCCGATCTCGCCGCCGGCCCCCCTGCCGTCGTGGAGCTTGCCGTCCAGGATTAGACCACCTCCGACGCCCGTGCCTACCCACACACCGAGCAGATTCCTGAAGGGCCGGCCGGCTCCGCGCTGGTACTCGCCGAGAACACCCACGCTGACGTCGTTCCCGACCCTCACCTTCGCCTTCCCGAGCTGCTCGGATACGAGCGGGCCGAGCTCCACGCGATCCGTGAAGCCAGGAACGTTCGCCGCGAGCAGGACCGCACCTGCCTTCGCGTCGACCTCCCCGGGTGTGCCGATCCCGATGCCGCGAAGGTCGGCGTCCGACGCGCCGGCCGCCTCGAGCGAGGCCCGGATCGTTCCCACGATGGCGTCGATGACGTCGCCCGGGTCTCCCGTCTGGGGCGTGAGCACGCGCGCGCTGCCGACGACCTCCTCGTCGCGCAGGACCACCGTCTGGATCTTCGTTCCGCCCAGGTCGACGCCGGCGGTGACAGGGTGCGATCGGCTCTCCGGCTTCGCTGACGTCACGTCGCGGCGACTCTAGTCGACACGTCCGCCCGGCGGCGGCAGGTAGCGGCCACCAGCGAAGCTTCGGTCGCGCGTCTCGAGAATCCACGTCGCAGCCTTCTTGAACTCGAGAGGCCCGTCGAGAGGAACGCCTGCGGCGAGCAGTTCCTCGATCGAGTCCATCATCACGTCGGCGTGCGTGCAGAACGCCGCCGGGCCTTCGCTGGATACGGAGAGCATGAGCTCGAGCGCTGCTCCGATCGGCGCTCCCTCTGCGAGCTCGTCGGCGACCTCCAGCTGCAGCCTGCGGTCGACGGCGAGCGGCTCGAGAGTCTGCACGCAGCGAACGTACGGGCTCGAGAAGAGGCGCGAGAACGCTTGACCTTCGTACAGTGCGGGCAAGGCGGCTGCCTGCTCGAACCCCGCCTTCGTCAACGGGCGCAGGTGGTCGGGCTCGCTCCACTTGAGCCGGTTCTTGGCTTTCGCGTGCCTGATGAGATAGGCGAGCGTCAGATGACCCCCTCGAGCCTGGAGAGGAGCTCGCGATCGCGCTGGTACGTGAGGAGAGACTGTGCGTCCCCGATTCCGACCCATAGCGCGTCGTCGACCTCATTCGCCGGGGCGAGCACGCCACCGATCGGCGTCATGTGCCAGTAGCGCACGACCTTGTCGCGGCCGCGAGAGTCGTGGTACCGCGTGGTGCCCACCTCCACTCCCAGCCGGCACCGGAGCCCGGTCTCCTCCTCGACCTCTCGGAGTGCCGCGTCCTCATCCCTCTCGCCGCGGTGGAGCTTGCCCTTCGGGAACGCCCAGTCGTCGTATGCAGGTCGATGGACGAGCACGATCTCGGCTTCGCCGCTCCCCGCGCGGGAGACGAGTCCGCCGGCGGCGCGCACGATCTCCGTCACATCCACGCGCGGAGTCGCGGCGACGAGAGCTCCTTCCAGGCCTTCTGCCAGCGCGAGCGGCTTCTCTCCGCGGCTGCCCGCTCGAGCCCGGCGAGCTCGCCGGCCGTGAAGACGCCCTGCATCGACCGGCTTCCGTGCGCCCACTCCCGGAGCCAGCGCTCGGCGACGACTGCGTCGTTCAGGTCTCCGAGCACTTCCTGCAGGCGGGCTGCCTCGGCGGCGAAAGCTCGGGCCTGCCTGCCGAGGAGTGGGGCCACGGCTTCGGCTGCGTAGCGGACACGCTTCGTCCGGATGCGGACGTCGTGCAACTCCTCCTCCGTCGGGCGATCGCCGAGTGCCTCGACGCGCCTGGCCAGCGATCGCCAGGGCCGTCGCACCAGGCCGGGCAGCACCGAGGAGGCCGGAAGATCGGCCTCGAGGAGGAGCGCGGGCACGTTCGCGGCCGTCACGAGCCGATCGAGGAGCGAGACGTAGCGTTCGCTGCGTAGCGACGCAAGGAGCTCGGAATGCGCGGCGTCGCGTTCTGCTTCGAGTGTTCCGACGACTCGGGCAGCACCCCGCGCGTTCGTCGGCGGGAGCTGGGACACACGCTTGCGCATCCGCTCGAGCATGACGTCACCGTCGCGCACCGAGCCGAGGATCCCTGCAAGCCAGCCGAGCTCGTCGCGGAGTGCGGTTGCCCAGACCGGCTCGACCAGTGGCCGAAAGGTGCGCAGATCGGACCGGAGACGCCGCGTGGCGACCCGCGCCTGGTGCACGCCCTCCGGGTCCGCGTCGAGACGCATGACCGGGTCGTGCTCGATCAGCCGAACGGCCGACGCTGCGAGCGCCCTACGGACGACGTCGCCGGCAGTCGCTCCGGAGGCGAGTTCGTCGAGGGCGATCTCCGGCGGTTGGGCGGCACGGGGTCCGAGCGCCCTGATGTACTTCGGCGTCGGATCCGGGACCCCGGCTCCTGCCCGTCGGAGCAACTCGACGATCTCCTCGAGCAGCCCGGGCGGCGTGACGTCCCTGATCTCGACCTCGAGCTCGCGGAACCTCGCCGCCAGACGTCTTCCTTCGAGGACCGAGACCTCGTCGTCGACGACGTCTGCGACGAGGCGTCCTTCCACATCGTGGAGCTCGGTTCGCTTCCGAACGGTCCGTAGCCTCGTCTGCGGCCGGAGCTCATCCGATCGGATGAACGCACGAACGAGATCGACGGCTGCTGCCGGCGGGCGGCGGCCGTTCCCGGCGAACGTGATCTCGGGCCGGGCGAGGAGCGCGCCGTTGCCTTCCGACGGAAGCTTGACCGTCCAACCCTGGCCGAGCCGATGTCGGAAGCTCACCCCCCAGCGCGCCAGGCGTAGGTCGTCCGTGTCGAGGTACGTCGTCGAGAGCCGCTCGGGCTCCTGCGCCGCCGCGGTGACGCCTTCGGCGAGCCCGTCCAGCACCGGCATGCGAAACGACGGCGCGGCGGCCAGCTTCAGCTCGCGCTCGGTTACCCTCACAGCCGCATCGTAGTTTCAGCCTGGCTGCGACGTCCTCCCTGACTCCGTCGCAGCGCTGATGACTGCCGGGAGGCTAGCCCGAGGACACCCCCTCGGACTCCGTCTCTCCCGACCCCGAGTCGTTGCGTGGCGTGATCGAGACCTGGTGCGTCTCGCCGTCGCACGGCACGACGAGGTTGGCCGATCCCTCTGGCGCTGCCGTATTCGCGAGCGCGCCGTCGACGCCGAGCTCGACGGCAGTGGTCGCCTCTGTCGTCCAGGACACCATGACGGTGCCGGTGCTCGCGCCTGACGGGCAGTCCAGATCACCCACGTCGAAGGACGTCACGGCCGCCGCGGCAGACGTCGTGCCCGTGGTCTCGGTCGTGTCGGTCGTCTCCGTCGAAGGCGGGCAGCTCGTGTCGTCCGTCGTCCCGTCGGTCCTGATCGTGCCACAGAGAGTGGCGCCCTCCAGGTTCGTCCCGCTGATCGTCGCGCCCGTCAGGTTCGCGCCAGTGAGGTCGGCATCCGAGAGGTCGGCGTCCACGATCTGCGCGCCCTCCGGCGCCTTCAGCCCCTTGCCCACCTTGGCGATGCTGCCGTCGGCGACGAGCACGTCCTGGACCGCGTCGAGCCCGCCGGAGGGATCCACCACGCGGCCGCCCTTGAT
>Ga0184632_10000612_pt1 | contig 14329 bp, 10 predicted proteins | sample PLM31_50_b1_FD_133153 | JGI IMG/M metagenome (GOLD analysis project Ga0184632, IMG submission 133153) | Groundwater sediment microbial communities from an aquifer in East River, Colorado, USA - PLM3-1_50_b1 | ecosystem: Environmental > Terrestrial > Soil > Riparian zone | place: USA: East... | reverse complement strand
CTAGGCCTGGGCCTCCTGGACGGTGACCGCCGCCTCGTAGTCGCTGATCAGCGCCTCACATCCGAGTAGAGCCGGGGTGTCATGGCGTCAGGATACCCGCCGGCCGGCCCGCGCTCAACCCGCCGCTCCATGCAAATTCTTACGCAAGGGATATCTTCTCTTGCAGAGTCTTGGCTAATCCGCATCACAGCGAACGGTCAGGGGTTCAGTATTTGCCGCGATCAGCTCACTGGCACGTAGTCTGCTAGGCGGCAACGTCATGGAGCTCCTTCCTTCGCTCCTGGAGACCACGGTCTCGCTCGCACTCGCGGTCGAGCTGGTGGGCGTCGGCCTTCTGATCTTCCGCATGCTTCGCTGACCACGAGCCGGTCTGCCGGCACCCTGTCGCCTCGGGCGCCGAAGACGCTCCCCGCGAACGAGCACTCCTCTTAGCGGTTCTCGCTTAGCTGCTTTCCGGTGCGAATCGGACGACGGGCAGCACCCGGACCTTCCCCTGAGCCTCCAGCCCGCATCCCGGGCCGATGTCTGTAGTCATTTCTGCACCGGAAAGTAGCTAGAGCTGCTCCTCCTTCTGCAGATCCAGGAGGAGGTTCAGCACGAGTCCCTCGACCACCTTGTCGAACGCTGCACGGATGCTCTCCTCGGGGACCAGACCGGGCGGCCCTTCGGCATTTCCGACGGTGCTGTGGATGGCGTGCCGGTACACCTTCGTCACGGGGTCCTTGCCGACCCGTCGGAACGTCGCGGTGAAGAGGTAGCCGTCGGTGACCTTCGACCCGACGGCCCCGAACGTCACACCGGTCAGCGCGCCCTTGCCGGCGGCGTCGCCGAGATCGCCGACGTTATCGAGCACGATCTCGAGGCGGTCGACGTCTCCCGTCGGCTTGTCGTTCACCGAGGTGAAGAGCTTGCTCTTCTCGACGACGGTACGGACTGCCTCCTTCGCCGTCGAGACGCCGAGCGTCGCCGGCTTGCCGTTGCGGTGGAACCCGACGGTCAGCGCGACCGGTTGCGGATTCCGCCGCGCCAGCAGGTCGGCGTAGCCGACCTTCGGAAGCTGTGGGTCCACGTACGACTTGATCGAGCAGCCGATCGTGAGGCTCACGACGAAGAGCGCCATCAACCCGACTCGAATCCTCATCGAGGTTCCTCCTTCGCCCCCGTTTCGATGTGGGGCCCGAACACCTCGTCGGCGGTCAAGCGCGCCAGGTTCTCGATCGCCTGGTCGCCCGCCTTCCTAAACTGGGCGGCCTCATCCCTTGCCCAGTCCCTGAATTGGTCCCAGCCCGCGCGCCAGGCGAAGACCTTCTCGAAGACCACAACGTCATCCGCGACGCTGATGAGGCGCAGACGCGCCTCGGCGACCATGCGGAGCCACGGATCGACCTGCGACGCGAAGGAGTACGACCACAAGCTCCATACGTCTCTGGGCGTGGCGGTCTCCGCGACTTCGAGGCTGACACGGACGAGCGCGACCTCGGCGACGGTGTCGATGCCGGCGGTCGCCGCGTCGCGGTAGCGCGACCGCTCGCCGACGCTGCGTGGGCCCTCGACCGCGAGCGGCACCGGTGCGGAGTCCTTCCTCGACTGTCCCTCCTCGAGCACCGCCTCGCGGAGCCGCGCCTGGCTCACCTCGGCTGCGGCGCGCACGATTGCGTCACGGCTGCGGCGCCGCTCGCCCTCGGGCACGGCTTTCATCGCGCCCTCGACGCTCCAGCGCGCCATGAAGTAGGGAGTTGACAGCGCGACGGCGCAGAATGGGGGCGCGTAGCCGAGTGTCACGAAGCAGCCGGCACCGCCCAAGACGCCAAGGCCGAGCCCCGCGAGCCCTCCCTTCACGCCGCCACCGACGCCGCCAAGCGCGGTCGGCCCCGAGACGCTCACTTCGGGGGCGAACGCGACGGTCACGACCCCGATACGGCCCAGACGCTCTCTAACGTCGTCCGGCAGAGCGGGCGGAGCCTTGACCCCACAGCCGCCCACGGCCAGCGCCAGCACGAGCACGAGAAGCATGGCTGCCAGGATCCTCTCGAGCCTGTCCGGTGTCGTCATCGCTGCCAGAGCATCAGGCAACAACAGGGCCAACTCGAAAGGCTCGCTATGGCGGGGAGTAACTGTCGCGGCCTCCGAGCCAGCGTGGAGACGAAGTGTCGAAATTTCGGCACCGAAGGGTGTCGAAGCGCTAGAATCTCACCACTATGGACCCCCTTGACGAGCTACTGGGGGAGAGCCCAGGAATTGCTGCGATCCGGGAGCAGGTCAGACGGCTGCTCCAGCGTCAGCAGAACGCTCGTCAACTGCCCCCGATCCTGATTCAGGGCGAGACGGGGACGGGCAAGGGCCATCTCGCCAAAATCATCCACCGCGCCAGTCCCCGGCGGGACGGCCCGTTTGAGAACGTCGATTGTCCCGCGATTCCCGGCACGCTGTTTGAGTCCATCATGTTTGGCGTCGAACGTGGAGCGTTCACCGACGCGCGCCAGACCAGGCCCGGACATTTTCAGAGCGCCCACCGCGGCACGATCTTTCTCGACGAAGTCGGGCTCCTGCCCGAAGCGCTCCAGAGCAAGCTCCTGAAGGTGATCGAGGAACGGACGGTCCGCCGCGTTGGCGGCACACGGGACGAGCAGGTGGACGTGTGGATCATCGCCGCGACCAATGAAGATCTCGCCGCCGCGGTCCGGGCGCGCCAGTTTCGTGAAGACCTCTACCACCGGCTCACGTTCATGACGCTCACCCTGCCGCCACTACGCGAGCGGGGCGAAGACGTCATCCTCCTGGCGCAGCGTCTGCTCGATCGCGCCTGCACCGAACACAGCCTGCCGCCCATGACGTTCGATCCTGGCGCCCGCGCCGCGGTGCTGGCCGACGACTGGTCCGGCAATGTCCGGAGGCTCCGCAACGTAATGGAGAAGGTCGCCCTCCTCTCCGATGGCCAGATCGTCACCCGGGAGATGCTTGGCCTGTCCGCGTCGCATGCAGTCGGGATGCCCGGGCCAGGGGCCGGAGCCGAGATGCGCCCGCTGCGGGAGGGGTTGGGGAACCTAGAGCGCGAGCAGCTACTGCAGGCGCTCAGCGAGACGGACTGGAATCTCTCGCGGGCGGCGGCACGGCTCGGGATTCCGCGGAACACGCTCCGTTACCGCATCGAGAAACACGGGCTCCAGCGGGGATCGGCACCGACGGGCCCGCCGCCGGAGCAGCCCACAAGATCAGCGACGCCGGACCCCGAAACGGTGACGGCCCCTCCCGGCCTTCTTCGATGGGAACGGCGGCGGCTCACGCTGCTGCGCGCCGTCCTCGTCGCTCCCACGTCCGTCGATCTGTCGCTCCATGCCGGTCGAGCGCTGGAGGTAGTTGCCGAGAAGGTGCAGACCTTCGGTGGGCGCATCGAGGAGCGAAGTCCCACCGGGCTGGTGGCGGCGTTCGGGCTCGACCCGATCGAAGACGCGCCGCGTCGGGCTGCGCACGCCGCGAAGGCCGTCCAGAAGGCGGGCGAGCGTGCTCGCGACGCGGGCGAGGCCCCGGGGATCAAGCTCGCCATCCACGTCGAACAGGCCCTCGTGGGATATGTCGGCGACTCGGTCGAGATCGACCTGAACGCCAAGCACGAAGCGTGGACCATCCTCGAGTCGCTGCTTGTCCGCGCCGAGACGAACACCATCGTCGTCAGCGAGACGGCCATCCCATTCCTCGAGCGGCGCTTCGATCTGGTCGCGCTCGACCCGATCGAGGGAGCGCCGAAACGAGCCTACTGGTTGACAGGGCGCGAGCGTCCCGGCCTCGGCGTAGGGCGCCGGATGGCCCGGTTCGTGGGGCGGGGGTCGAACCTCGAGCTTCTGCAAAGCTGTCTGGCGTCGGTGATGCGGGGCCAGGGCCAGATCGTCGGGATCGTGGGCGAGGCCGGCATCGGCAAGTCCCGGCTCGTTGCCAAGTTCCGCGAGAGCCTGATGGGACAGCCCGTGACCTACCGCGAAGGGGCCTGTCTCTCTTACGGGAGCGCCATTCCCTACCTGCCCGTCCTCGACATCCTTCGCCAGAACTGTGGGATAGCGGAGGCGGACACCGCGGAAACGATCCGGGAGAAAGTTCGTCACAGCCTCGAGGTGGTCGGCATGGACCCGCAGGAGTCGTCGCCGTATCTCCTGCAGCTCCTCGGGGTGAAGGAGGGGACGGAACGGCTCACAGCCCTGACGCCGGAAGCGATCAAGCTTCGGACGCTCGAGACACTCCGTCGAATCGTGATCAACGCCAGCCGCCAGCGGCCAATCGTCTTTGTGGTGGAGGACCTCCACTGGATCGACAAGACGTCCGAGGAGCTCTTCGCCTCCTTGATCGAGGATCTTCCTGGCGCGACCATCATGTTCCTCTCGACCTATCGCCCCGGCTACCGCTCTCCATGGATGGATAAGTCCTACGCGTCCCAGATGGCGCTCCAGCCGCTCAGCCGCGAGGATAGTCTCGCGATGATCCGCTCGCTTCTGCCGACCGAGCTGCCCGAGCCGCTCGCGCGCCTCCTTCTGGAGAAGGCCGACGGCAACCCGTTCTTTCTGGAGGAACTGTGCCGCGCCGTCGAGGAGCACGGCGACGTCGAGACGCTCCCGCCGGTGCCCGACACGATCCAGGAGGTGCTCCTGGCACGCATCGATCGCCTGCCCGCCGAGCCCAAGCGGCTTCTCCAGACGGCCTCGGTGTTGGGCCGCGAGTTCTCGGCGCGCCTGCTCGGCGCCATTGCCGAGGAGCCGGGTTCGGTCGATGCCCATCTCGGCCTGCTCAGCGGTCTCGAGTTCCTCTATCAACGCACCGCCGCTAAGGAGCCCGCGTACGTCTTCAAGCACGCGCTGACCCAGCAGGTGGTCTATTCCAGTCTCTCGCCGACGCGCCGCCGCGAGCTCCACGCGGCCGCTGGGCGAGCCCTGGAGGCCGCATTCTTCGATCGCCTCGAGGGGGCGTACGACAGCCTTGCCTATCACTACTCGAAGACGGACGACGCGGCGAAGGCCGTCGAGTACCAGAGTCGTTTCGCCGAGAAGGCGGCGCGTGCCGACGCGCACGGGGAGGCGGTCCAGGCGTGGAAGGAGGCGCTCCAACACGTCGAGAGCCTGCCGGCCGACGTGAAGGACCGCCGGCACCTGGAACTCGTCCTACGACTACCCAGCTCGCTCCTGCCGCTCGGGCGCATCTCGGAAGTCTCGACGCTCCTGATCCAAGAGCGCGACCGCCTGGAGCGACTTCAAGATTCCGCGCTCGCCGCTCGCTACTACTACACGCTGGCGCGTACCTACATGCTCGGCAATCACGCGCTGGTGGCGGAAAACGCCCTCCGGGCGATCGCCGAAGCCGAGCGCTGCGGGGACAACGCGACGATGGGCGGAGCCTACGGCGTGCTGGCCGTCGCGTGTGCGCTATCGGGTCAGGCTGCTCGAGGAATCGAGTGCGGGCAACGAGCCGTGACGCTTCTCGAGAAAACGGAAGAACAGTGGTCGCTGTGTTACGCCTACTGGGCGCTTGGCCTCTGCTGTAGCCAGACCGGCTCGTTCCAGGCCGCCGTCGTCGCAGAGCGACGCGCGTTAGCGATCGCTGAAGCGATCGGCGACCAGCCGATGGAGTCTTCTGCGACCTGGGTTATGGGCATCATCCTCTCGGTAATGGGGGAATGGGATGAAGGCATTGCCGAATGTCAACGCGCCGTTCACCGGGCGCGGGACGTTCTGTACCAAGCAATCGCGATCGGCTTCCTGGGCTTCGCCTATCTGGAGAAGGGCGACGCCCAGCATGCGATCGTGGCTCTCGAGCAGTCGATTCCGCTCCTCCACCAGTTCGGATTGAGAGCGTTCGAAGGCTGGTTCACCACGTTCCTTGCCGAATCCCACCGTCTCCAGGGCCGGCTGGACCGAGCGGAGGCGCTGTCCAGTGAGGCCCTCCAGATTTCGACGGAGACAGCCTTCGGCGTGGCCGTGGGCTGGGCGCAGCAGTCGCTCGGACGAATCGCCAGCGCGCGGGGTGACCTCGCGACGGCGGCAGCGCGGCTCGACGAGGCTCTCGCGACATTCACAGCCATGCACTCGCGCTACGAATGCGCCCGGACGCACATGGACCTGGCTGCTGTCGGCCGGGCGCGCGGCGACAGCGAGGCAGCCCGCCGACACCTCGACGAGGCGCACGGCCTCTTCGAGGCACTTGAGGTTTCACGGTACCGCGAGCGCGTGGAGCAACTCGCCGCCGACTGGGGGACGCCGCTCGCTGCCGACCGGAGTCCGTAGCGCCGTGACCACGTCATATCCACCATTCTTCGACACCGGCCTCCTGCCGAATCTTCGACACCAGTCGACAACCCAGACCGTATTAACTTGCTGACTTTGCATGTCTCTGAGCTGGCACTGTGATTGCGGGAGGCCCGGGGTCGGATTGAACGAACGCGAGGGGAGCAGACAGTGAGATCAAGGGGCACCCTCCGGCTTCTGGTTTTCGGCATCCTTCCGTTCCTGGCCCTCGGCGTCCGACCCGCCGAGCCGACGGACAAGGATCTCCACGCCGAGAGGGAGCACCGGCATCTCCACGGGACCGTCGACCAGTTGCTCGAGCTCGATGTTACGCCCTTTGCCATCGCGCATCGCGGCTTCGGCGCTTACCTCGGAGAGGACCCATCGCGGCCGATCGAGAACACCGTGCGCGCGGTGCGAAAGGGATTCATCGCAGGCGTCAGCGTGGTCGAGGTGGACGTGCAGCTCACCAAGGACGGCGAGATCGCGGTCTTCCACGACGACTTCCTGTCCGACTTCACCTGCCTCAACAGTTTGACGCTGTCGGAGTTACAGGACCGCCTCCCCTTCGTTCCCAGCCTGCACGCAGTGCTCAACCAGGCCCGACAATTCAATCAGAGCTCGGGGCCGCTTCGCGGCCTGGTCATCCTCGAGTTGAAGGCGGCCGCCCCGCTGTGTGATCCCGACGACACCCAGGAACACGCGATCGTCTCCGCGGTGATCCGCGTCATCCGCCGGATGGGGATGACGGACCAGGTGATGCTCACCTCGTTTTCGCCGGCGCTTCTCTACCTCGCCGCCGCAGAGGCTCCCGAGATCACGCGCATCCTTTCGATCAGCGGTCTACAGTTTCTCACGGCGTCCGAGGTCAAGGCCGTCCTGGGCCTCCCCGTCGAGCTCATCGACAAAGGGGAGCTCAAGCTCGGTCTGCAGTGGGCCGAGATCGGATCTATCTTCCGCCTCCCCGGCTATCGCTCTGTCGCCCAGGTGTTCTCGACCGCGGCAATCACCGGAGTGCGTGTCGTCGAGGCCGATCTGTTCTTCCTGAATTCGGCGGGAGCGCCGTTCGTCGAGGCGCTTCACGGTTGGGGCCTGAAGGCGCTGGGCTTCACGGCGACGAACCTATCGGAGTGGCTCTTCCTCGAGTCGCTGGGCCTCGACGGTATCTATACGAACGATGTCCCGTTGGGCGTAGAGAACCAGGCGCCGATCCCGTAGGGATGTATCTGCCCAGAGGACCGGAATCACGACGGCCGACGCACAGGCAGGAGGGCTCCAGGATGGCACATACGCTGATTCTCGCGACGGTCTTGGCTCTCGTCACCCTGCTGCCGCTGCCGGCGTCGGCCGTCGTCACGTTCACTCATGGCGTGGCCAGCGGAGACGTGACTCCGTTCAGCGCCCTCCTCTGGACGCGGGCGGAGACGGCTACGTCGCTGACGGTCGAGGTTTCGACAACCTCCAACTTCGGATCGCTCGCCCTCAGGCGCCAGGTCGCGCCCTCTGCGGCACACGACTTCACCGCCAAGGTCCTCGCGTCGCCGCTCCGGCCCGATACGGTGTACCACTACCGCTGGCGTCACGGCTCCTCGGTCAGCGAGGTGGGGACGTTCAAGACGGCGCCGTTACCGTGGGTGTCCGCCGACGTCAGGTTCGGCTGGTCTGGCGACACCGACGGCGTCCGCCAGCTGAACGGCGCGCCCTTCTTCAACGACTTCGAGGCGTTCGATACGGCGACGGGTGACGGTCTGGACTTCTTCATATATCTGGGGGACACGATCTACTCCGACTCGCTGCTGCTTCCACCCGCGCTTCACGCCGACACCCTGGACGAGTACCGCGCGTTCTACAAGGCCAACCGCGACTTTCCGGCTTTGAAGAACCTCCTGCGGTCGACCTCCACCTACGCGGTCTGGGACGACCACGAGGTGCGTAACGATTACGACGTCTCCGTCGATCCCGCACTCTACGCGGCGGGGCGACAGGCGTTTCGAGAGTACATGCCGGTCATTGATATTCCCCTGCCGAGCCAAGGCTGCGTCGGCCACCCGATGTTCAAGGTATTTCGGTGGGGCGCGCACGTTGATCTGATCATTCTGGACACGCACTCTTGCCGGAGCCAGAGCGCGGCACCGGCGTGCCCGTTGCCTTCGGGGTTCCTGTTTCCCACCGATCCGCTGCCAACGCTGCCGGACGCGTTGCGGCCGCTCTTCGGAGGCTTCACCACGCCCACGCAGTCCCTGACGTGCCTGGCGGCCATCAACGACCCCTCGCGCACGCTGCTCGGATCCGTCCAGAAGGCGCTGCTCAAGCTCGCGCTGCGCCATTCCACGGCCACCGTCAAGTTTGTCATCAGCCCCTCGACCATCGCCCAGACCCTCGTCACCCCCTTGGCTCGCTGGGAGGGGTACGCGGCCGAGCGGCGCGAGGTCCTCGAGTTCATCCGCGACCACGGAATCCAGAACGTGATCTTCCTGAGCACCGACGACCACCGGAACCTGATCATCCCCGTCCTCGTGGACCGCTTTGCGGACCCGACGCCGGTCGCGCTCGAGCTCGTCACGGGTCCGATCGCCGCGTTCACGGATGCTGACGGCTTCCGTTTCTTTTTCGGTCCCGGCCCGCTCAGCGATGTTGCGATCGCCGCTAACAACGCGCTTCTCGACATCGCTGGCGCCGAGTGCCGGAACACCGATGTCTATTCGTATGGCGTCGTGGAGGTCTCGGCCGCGGGCGCGGTGACTGTCACGCTCAAGGACGCGGCGGGGGGCACGATTCTGAGCGAACAGGCCGGAAACGCGCCCTGCGTGAAGTCGCTCTCGCCCTAGACTCGGCGGCGCCGGAGGATCCTCGGGACGTCGGGAGACACGGGTGATCGCCGCGACCGAGAGTGCTGTCGCCCGCGACCTGCGCCCGGGCCAAGGATTGCGTTCTCGTGCATACGGCAAAGCTCAAACGCATGGCTCGAAGTCGGCTCCAGACGGATTCAATGCCTTGACAGCGTGCCAGTCTGTTTCGCCTCGGAGCCGGTTCCGGTAGGACTGAACCGGCTCACCTCAATCGCTTGGTTCTCCTGCAATCAAACGGGTTCGCTGCGTCAGCCATTCGGGACCGCAGGAAGGCTGCGGCGCCGCCGCTCTAGCTGGCTGCCGCCTGTAAAGGCCGCCGAGTTTTCGGCAGCGTCGGACACCGAAACAGATCCCTCGCCTGCTCCCGAACCGGCGCCAACAGAAGCGAGATCTCAGGCGAGCCCTCGAAAGCTCGGAAGGTCCTCAACGACATCGGTGGAGCAGCTTTGAAGGGCGCCATCGAGGGCGCTCTTCCTTTCATCATCATTTCACGCTAAGCGTTGACCCCCACGTTTCCGGTGTTTGGCATTGCGGTTGCTCGTCCTGGCGGTTCGGTATTGAGCCACAGCACCGGAGGCGCGACGAAGAATGATTCCATATCGGAGGTTCGGAAGGCCGCTGGCGTGGCATCAGCGAGCGCTGTGGCGATTCGTGAGACAGCTCCGGCCGCTGATCGGGGTCGAGGTCGCGGGCGTCGACTGCATTCCTCGGAGTGGGCCAGCGGTTGTCATAGCTCCGCATTTCGGCTTCCTGGACCCGTTCCCTTACATGAGCCTGAGTCTCCCACGGCCACCGCGGTTCCTCGCCTCGGCCTACTTCGTCTTCGCTAACCGGATCCTCTGCCGCCTGATGTACGTGGGAGGCGTCATTCCGGTGTGGCGGCATCGGCCGGATCCGACCGGCGTCCGCAAGGCTCTCCGCGCGCTGGCGCGGGGCGAGGTGCTCGCGCTTTTCCCGGAGGCAGCGTTCCAGTAATGGCGTCAGCGGCGAAGCTCCTTGCACGCCTTCAGGTCCCTATCTACGTGGTGTCGCTGGAGGGTCTGTACGACGTCTGGCCTCGGTGGGCGCGGCTTGGGAAGGCGCGTCGTGTGCGGGTTGGTATCGTCGGCGAGCTTCGATTCCCGCCCGGTACCCTCCACGGCTCCGAGAGGCTCCCGTCCAGCGAGCGCTGGTGGACGGGCGTGTACCAAGCCGGGGGAAGGGTCGACGTCCAGACGGCCTGCGAGACCGTCCGTTTGGCGCTCGCCGAGGCCGCCGCCGGCGAGCCTCGACGCCTGGACCTGTACGATCCGCAACGTTTCGCCTGCCTTCCATCGCTCCTCTGCTTTTGCCCGGTCTGCCTGCATCCCAGCATGGTCGCCAGGGGCCTCGCCCTTTCTTGTCCTTCCTGCGGCGCACGGTGGACGCCGGCGCCCGGCGGCCGTTTGGTGCGCGCCTCGGGACAGACGCCTCCGGAGGATCTCGAACAGCTCTTCTTCCGAATGCTCGACGGCCTCGCCGACGGCGCGCGCCACGGCCTCACTCTCGAGGAACGCGTCGAGGTGCGTGACGTGGCCGGCGCCGCTGGGTCAGATGCCTTGTGGACCTTCGTCTCGGGCACGGCGCTGCTGTCGCGGCGCGGCCTGGAGTTGACCGCCGGCCGCCACAGCCAGGTGCTGCCGGTGGAGGTGGCTGCGGCGGGTGTGATGGAGGGGACGACGATGCTGGAGCTTCACCACAACGGACATGCGGTCCAGCTCAGATCATCGGGAGCCCTGCGGCTCTACCTGGGCGGGCGCGCGCTGGCCGGTCTTCCCGCGCGAGAGGTCCTGGCATGACCGTCGTGACTGCCTCGCCCGTACCCGGTGCGCAATCAATGGCAACGCCGCCGGGCAGAGTGGCGGACGCGAGCGCGGTCCGGGAACGGTCACTGCGGCAGCGGCGGCAGGCCTGGACCCGGGCAACGATGGAGCCCTTTGATGTCGCCGTCGTGGGTGCCGGAATCAACGGGGCCGCAGCCTACCACGAGCTCTGCGAGCGCGGCTACCGTGTCCTACTGCTCGACCGCTCGGACTTCGGCAGCGGCACCAGCCAGGCCTCGGGGATGATGATCTGGGGCGGGATCCTCTACCTCGCGCAATTCGACGTGCGGGTCGTCCAGGATTTCTGTCTGAGCCGCGATCAGATGATGCAGGAGATGCCTTCGTGGGTGAGGCTCGATCCCAACCGATACGTCTTTCGAACCCGTCACGGACGAGGCCCCCTGACCGTAGGCGCTGGTCTCTTCGCCTACTGGCTTCTCGGGGGCCGCCGGCGCGCGCGGCCCCGGTTCGAAAAGGAGTTTCCCGAGCGCTCATTCCTCCTCTCCGACGGTTTCGGGGTGTCGATTCTGTATGAGGAGGCGGCGGTGCGTCCGTCGGACGCTCGGTTTGTGGCCGCCTGGATCCTTTCGCACGATGAGGGTCCCGGGATGGCCCTGAACCACTGCGGCGTGGTCGGAGGCTCTTGGGATAGGGCGGCGGGCAACTGGGTGCTCGAGGTCGACGACCGCATCCTAGGCCGGCAGGGCACCGTACGCACGGCGTCGGTCATCAACGCGGCAAGCTGTTGGACCGACGAAGTGAACCGCCAGTTCGGAATCATGACGCCGTGGAAGCACGTGTTCAGCAAGGGCGTGTTCGTCGGGTTCCGTCGGTATGAAGGGCACCACACCGTCATCACGTTCGAAAATCGGCGCGACGGCGACTGCATGGCGCTGATCCCCTGGGGTCCGATCTCCCTCTGGGGCGCAACCGAGACGCTCGCCACGGACCTCGAGGCCTCGTATCGGCCGGAGCCTGCGGACGTCCGCTTCCTGCTCGACGAATGGAATCGGCAGGTGTCGCGCCCGGTGGGCCCCGCAGACATCATGGCGCTGCGAACGGGCGTGCGCCCACTGGCTGTCCGGCGCAACTACGATCCGCAGAGGCTGACGCTGTCGATCTCGCGGCGTAGCATAGTGCACCCCGATCGCGAGCGGCCATGGATCTCGCTGTTCGGCGGAAAAATCACCGGGTGCGACGCCGTCGCCCGGTCGGTGGCCGCGCATCTCGCGCACGTCTGCGCGCCGTCTGGCCGGCGCATCGCGCCCGTCACGATCGAGGACCACCCCCCGCGTAATGAGTTCTTCCCGGGACTCGCCGAGCCCGTGGTGGCCGCCCGCCACGCCGCGGAACTGGAGATGTGCTGGACGCTTGATGACTACTTGCGACGTCGGACGAACGTCTCGCAGTGGGTGGCCCGCCGGGGACTCGGCAGCCGTGACGAGAACCTTCCGCGGATCCGGGAACTCGCTGCGTTCTTCCCCGGCGCGGACGGCGGCTCGGCGTCCGCCGCTGTTAAGCGATACCGCGAGCACGTCGGTCGCGAACATGATGCGGTCCTGGCGGCCGTCTAAATGGAGCGCCCCCTCGCCGATTTTCGCGGCAAAGTCTGCGTCGTCACCGGGGCAAGTTCTGGCATCGGCAAGGAGACAGCCCGGAACCTTTGCCTGATGGGAGCCACGGTCGTGCTCGGGTGCCGCGATCGCGCGCGGGGGGAAGAGAACCGCAGGGAGATCGCTGCTGCCGGTGGACGCGCAGAGCTCGAGTGCGTCGACGTGTCGCGGCCGGTGTCGATCCGCACCTTCGCCGCGTCGATCCTGCGGCGCCATCCGCAGATCCACGTCCTGATCAACAACGCCGGGGTATGGTCCACCCAGCGCTGGGAGACCGCCGACGGATTCGAGCTGACGTGGGCCACGAACGTTCTGGGATATCACCTGACCGCGACGTCGCTTCTGCCGGCGCTCCGCGCAGGGGCTCCCTCACGGATCGTGTACGTGGCTTCGACCTACGTGCTCGACGTGGATACCGACGATCCGGAGTTCAGGCGGAAGCCGTACCACGGCATCGCCGCCTACCGCCAGAGCAAGGCCGCCGACCGCATGCTCGCCTGGGCATTGTCACGTCGGCTGGCCGACAGTGACGTTACCGCGAATGCGGTGCATCCCGGAGGGGTGAACACCGGTATCTATCGCGATGCCCGGGGGCTGTTGGGCACGCTGACGCGAGCCTGGGTCAGCGCAACGAAGCTTTCGCCGAGACAAGGTGCGGACGCGCCGACATGGATAGCAGTCGCCCCTTCCCTGCAGGGCGTCACGGGAAAGTTCTTCGTGGGCCGGCGGGAAGCGCCTTGCCACCTTCGCGACGAGATGCGCGAGGAGCGACTCTGGCGAATCTGTGAAGACATGTCAGCTGCCGACCTCGCGCGCCGGTCGTCCCAGACGAGCCCCCGACGCGGCGCCCCCGGTTGAGCCTGTGCGCGGTCGTACCACTTGCGCGAGAAGGGCACGGGCCCCCACGAGGTCGGTCGCGCGAGCGTTCTCCGGAGCGCCGAGCACACGAAACATGGTCCGCGCCGGGATCAGCGAGACGGTTGCCATGAAGGTCAGCGGGCACCGACCGCCTCCACGTTCCGCCGCTACGACAGCATATCTGACAAGGATCTCCGGGTGGTCGCCAAGCGAATCGGCATGTCAACGGGCATGACGGACCACGGCGCCACGAGAGCTCGCCTCGTAACGGTGCGCTCCTCTTAGTCGTTCTCTCTTCGCCCCGCGTTGGGGGCCGGTGTATGCTCAACCCATGGTGCGACGGGCGCTGTCGGCGCTTCTCGCCTCGACGGTCATCGCCGGCTGCGCCACGACGAGCCTGTCCTTTCCGAACGCAACTCCAGGCAAGCCGCTCACGGTGCCGGCGTGGGAGGAGCGGCCCCAGGGTCCAGGGCCGTTTCCGGCTGTCGTCCTGCTGCACAGTTGTCACGGCGTGTCCGAGTCGAACCACGAGTGGTCGCGCTGGTTCCGCGACCAGGGGTACATCGCGCTGGTCGTCGACAGCTGGGGCCCGCGCGGGCAGGACAAGACTTGCGCACCGAACCTCCCGAACGTTCCGGACGTTCCCAACACCGAACGGTTCGACGACGCCGTCGGCGCGCTCCGATGGCTGCACAGCCGGCCCTACGTCGATCGCTCGAGGATCGGCGTGATCGGGTGGTCGAACGGCGGTGTGTTCGCCCTCGCCCTCGTCAACGGGCCGAGTCTCGAGCGCCAACGCCGCCGAGGCGTCGTCCTCCCCGAGCCCGGCTTCAGGGCGTCGGTGGGTGTCTATCCCGGCGGGTGCTACTCGCTGGTCGACGAGCTGGTGACGCGGCCGCTCCTGG
>Ga0184632_10000611_pt1 | contig 14337 bp, 11 predicted proteins | sample PLM31_50_b1_FD_133153 | JGI IMG/M metagenome (GOLD analysis project Ga0184632, IMG submission 133153) | Groundwater sediment microbial communities from an aquifer in East River, Colorado, USA - PLM3-1_50_b1 | ecosystem: Environmental > Terrestrial > Soil > Riparian zone | place: USA: East... | reverse complement strand
GATGGTCGCCTCGGTGCGCATCGCCGCCCCCGCCGCGGACGTCGAGCGGCTCTCGCGCTACGTCGAGATCAAGGTGGGCGAGCCCCTGCGCGCCGACGTGGTGCATCACGTGGTGGAGCTCTTCTACGCCACTGGCGACTACGAGGACGTGATCGTCGAGGCCGAGCGCGGCCCCGCCGGCCTGGACGTCGTCTTCCGGCCCATTCCCGCCCCCCTGCTCGCGTCGATCCTCGTCGAGGGCGACCGCGTGATCTCGCCCGGCGACGTCGCCCGCATCACCCGCCTGCGGCCGCGGGAGACGCTGTGGGCCGCCCGGCTCGAGCGGGCGGCGCGGGACGTCGCGGTTGCGCTCGCCGCGCGGGGATACCTGGAGGCCCGGGTCACGGCGTCCGTGCGCCGAATCCCCGGCGGCGCCGACGCCGCGTTCGACGTGCGGTCGGGGCCCCGCGTTCGGGTGGGGGCGGCGCGACTGGTTTTGGGGGATGCGGAGCATCCCCCACCCCAAGGAGCGAGCGCGGGATTGATTCCCGCGCGAGCGCCCCCAACTCAAAGAGCGAGCGCGGGATTGATTCCCGCGCGAGCGAAAGACACGCCGGGAGGATTCGAGGCCGTCCTCCGCGGCCGCATCCGCCCCGCGCCGGGCGAGGTGTTCCGCCGGGAGCGGGCCAAGGCCGCGGTCGAATCGATGCGGCGGAAGCTCGTCGCCGACGGGTACTGGCGAGCGCAGGTGGACCTGGAGGAGTCGTACGATCCCGCCACGGGCCGCGTGACGCTGCTGTTCCGCGTCCAGCCGGGGGCACCCACCGCGGTGGAGTTCGCGGGCGCGCGCGTCGGCCGCGGCCTGCGCTCGAGCATCGAGGAGCTCGTGCGCGAGGGAGGCGCGCAGGCCGACGTCGTCGAGGAAGCGGTCGACCGGCTGGAGCAGGGTTTCCGCAAACAGGGCTACCGCGCGGTCGCGGTGTCCCGCCGCGCCGAGACCCGCGGCTCCCGCGAGGTGTTGGTGTACGAGGTGCGGCCCGGGCCGCAGTCCCGGGTGGGCGTGGTGGACATCGAGGCCGACGTGCCGGACCTCGACTGGCCCCGCCTCGACAGCCGGCCGGGCGAGCCCCTCGTCGAGGCGGTGATGTCCGAGGACGCGCGCAAGCTCACGCGGGCGCTGGAGGACGCGGGCCACACCGCATCCTCGGTGGAGACGGTGGCCCCCGATGGCGGTGGCGACGTGCCCGTCGCGTTCCGCATCCACGCGGGCCCGCGCACCGTCGTGGCTTCGGTGAAGGTCGACGCCTCCGAGCCCCTGCCTCCGGAGAGCGCTGCGCGCGAGCTGCGCGTGCGCGCGGGGGCGCCGTACCGCGTTCGTGACGTGGCCCGCGATCGAGACGCGCTGCTCACCGCCTATCGCGACGCCGGCTACGCGCAGGCCGAGGTCACGCCGGAGACGAAACTGAGCGAGGACCGCCGGGAGGCGAGCGTCGTCCTCCGCGTGACCCCGGGACCGCGCTTGAGCGTGGACCACGTCGTCGTCGCCGGCCTCGAGCGGACGGACGAGGACGTCGTCCGCCGCGAGATCACGCTGCAGGAGGGCGGACCGCTCGGCCAGCAACAGGTCATCGAGTCGCAGCGGAGGTTGGGGGCGCTGGGCCTCTTCCAGCGGGTCACCGTGGCCGAGATCGACCCCGAGACCCCGGGCCAGCGGACGGTCCTCGTCTCCGCGGAGGAGGGCCCCCTCACCACGGTCGCCTATGGAATCGGCTACTCCGAGAACGACCAGCTGCGGGGGAGCCTGGAGGTCACGCGCCGCAACCTGTTCGGGATGGACCGGACGCTCTCCGCCTTCGCGCGCCTGAGCTTCAAGGGCAGCCGCTTCCTCGCCACGTTCCGGGAGCCCTACTTCCTGGGGCGCCGGCAGGAGATGTTCGCCAGCGGCTTCCGGGAGGAAGGGGAGCGTCCCTTCTTCGACTTCGTGCGCCACGGCGGCCTGCTCCAGACGGTCCGCCCGCTGTCATCCCGGTGGAGCCTCATCGTCCGGATGGGCTATCAGCGCGTGCACGTCTTCAACGTGATCAACCCCGGCCAGGTTTCGAGGGAGTTCGGCAACTACGCGGTGTCGGGTCCGTCGTCGTCGGTGGTGAACGACACCCGCGACGACCCCGTCGAGCCGCGACGCGGTCGCTTCCTGAGCGCCGACGTCGAGTTCTCGGCCAAACGGCTCGGGGGCGACACGTTCGTGAAGGGCTTCGTCCAGGCCTCCACCTACGAGACCCTCACCTCACGGGTGGTGTTGGCCCTCAACGCGCGGGTGGGACTGGCCCGGACCATCGGCCTGGAGGAGTCGATCTTCCTGCCCCGGGCCGAGCGCTTCTACGCGGGCGGCGACTATTCCTTGCGCGGCTTCAGCCTCGACAGCGTCCTTCCCACGGGAGGCAACGCCCTGCTGCTCGGCAGCGCGGAGCTGAGGGTGGACGCCGGGCGCTACTTCTCCGCCGCCGTCTTCAGTGACGTGGGGAACGTCTATCCCCTCGTTTCCGACGTGACGCTGAGCAACCTGCGCTACACGGCCGGGGTCGGGCTGCGTTACAAGAGCGCGGTCGGCCCGCTGCGGGTGGACTGGGGGTACAAGCTCGATCGCCGCCTCGGCGAGTCCGCGTACCACGTCCACCTGACGATCGGACATGCGTTTTAATCGGAAGATCGGGGGGGTACAGAGCCGCACGGAAGCACCCCCCCGCGCGCTTCGCGCTCCCCCCCAGTCGCTCGCACCGCAATGAATGCGGTGCTCGCTGCCACGTGCTTGATGGCTTTCTTGGGCGCGACGCTCGCGCGGGCCGAGGTCGTGGAGCGCATCCTGGCCGTCGTGGACGACCGCCCGCTCCTGCTCTCCGACGTGCTCCTGGTGGGCCGGCTCCGCGGTCTCGACCGCCCGGCCGCGCTGGAAGCCCTCGTCGACGAGCAGCTCATGCTGCGCGAGGCCTCTCGGTTGGCCCAGTCGGCCGTGACCAACGAGGACGAGCAGCGCGCCTACGAGAGCCTGCTCCAGCGTCATCCCGGCGCGGCGGCGCTGCCCGAGGCCGAGCTCCGCCGCCTGGTGCGCCGGCAGACCGCGATCCTGAAATACGTGGAGTTCCGCTTCCGGCCCCAGGTGCAGATCGCCGACGCGGCCGTGCGGCAGGCCTACGAGGAGGAGTACGGCGCACGCGCCGACGCGCCTACGTTCGAAGCGGCGGCGCCCGAGCTCAGGCGCGAGCTCGCCGACCGCGAGCTGGACGAGAAGATCGAGGCCTGGGTGAAGGAGCTGCGCGCGGGCGCCGAGATCCGTTACAACCCGTAGCGGCCGGTCCAGGCGTTGGTCCGGATGCGCAGCAGGTCCGGGAACGCCAGGAACCCGCGCAACAGGCTCACCCGGCTGGCGGCGTCGTTGCGCCAGACGACCGGTACCTCGGCGATGCGGTAGCCCTTTCGCCGGGCGAGGAAGAGGGCCTCGACGTCGAAGGAGAATCCGTCGAGCCGCATGGCGGAGAAGACGTCGCGGGCCGCCGCCGCCGTGAACAGCTTGAACCCGCACTGGGTGTCCGTGACCCCGGGGACGGCGAGCGCGCGCACGAAGAGGTTGAAGATCCGGCCCGTGTTCTCGCGGTACCAGGGCTGGCGCACCTCGATGCGCGCCCCCGGCAGCGCGCGGGAGCCGATGACGACGTCATGCCCCTCGTCCATGCGCGCGCCCAGCCGCTCCAGCTCCTCGATGGGGGTGGAAAGGTCCGCGTCGGTCATGAGCCGGCGCGCGCCGCGCGCGGCGAGCATGCCGCGCCGCACCGCGTAGCCCTTGCCGCGGTTGGCGTCGTTGCGAATCACGGTGGCCCCCGCCGCCTCCGCGCGCTCGGCGGTGCGGTCGCGGGAGCCGTCGTCGACGACCACGATCTCCCACGTCCCGCCGCGGCCGCGGAGGTGAGCGGCGATGCGCTCCAGCGTGCGCGGCAGGCGTTCCGCCTCGTTCAAGGCGGGGACGACGACCGACAGCCCCAGCTCGCTCAGGCTTTCCCCCGAGCGATCGGGCCCAGCAGCTCCTCCAGTCCCAGGGGCACGCGGGACAGACCGAGGTCACGCGCTCCCCAGCGCACCTCCTCCATCATGAAGCCGAGGAGCCCGCCCTCGGCGGCGCGGTCGGCGAGGATCTCCGCGCGGAGGGCGTCCTTGCGCCGCGCGACGTCTTCGAGGAAGCCGGCGAGGGTCCGCGCCGTCGCCTCCAGGCCGTGATGGTCGCGGACGTGCTCGCGGGCGAGGCGTCCCATCTCCTCCCGCAGGGCGGAGTCCACGAGCAGGCGCGCGAGCACGGCGACGAGCTCTTCCTCCTCGCGCGGGCCGGGGTCGATGGGGGCCACGACTCCCTCGGGGAACTCCTCGGCGGCCGGCGTGCCGGCGGTGACGAGGGCCGGCCGTCCCAGGCCCAGCGCGCGTACGAGAGCGCCGGAGATCTCGCCGTGGGTGGGGAAGCGCAAGGAGAGGACGACGTCGGATGCGCAAAGATGACGCAGGAAGTCCTCGAGGCTGAGCCGGCCCGTGATCACGAGGCCGTCGCCGAGCCCCGCCTCATGCGCCCACTGGTCGATGGGCAGCGCGGGGTCCACTTCCCCAGCCACCACCAGGCGCAGGCCCGGGTGGGCCGCGCGCAGGCGGGCGGCGGCCCGCACGGCGACGTCGAGGCGCTTGGCGGCGGTGGCGAGGCCGGGGGCGGTGAGGATCAGCGCGTCCGGCGGCAGGCCCAGCGCCCGCCGCGCGTCCGCCCGCGAGGGTGGCGGGTCGAGGGGAAGGCTGACGTGGTGGGGCAGATGGAGGATCGGGCGGCCCGGAAGCCGGCGCGCCGCGCGGGACCTCACGTGCTCGGTCAGGCCCACGACGGCCAGGCTTCCCTCGAGGACGCGGTCGTTGAGGGGGAAGAGCGCGGGCAGCAGGTCGCCCCCCAGAGCGCGGGCGACCTGGCGGCCGACGAACGTTCCCGTCTCGCCGTGGGCCCGCCGCATCTCCCGCAGGTAGCCGCTGACGTCGCCTCGCTCCACCGTCTCCCGCAGCACGAGGTGGTGCAGGCTCCAGTCGTGCAGCACGGCCACCCCCGGCCGCGCGCAGGCGGCGCGGTACACCCACGCGTGGGAGGGAGAGTTGCCGAGGTGGTAGAGCTCGAGGTCGGCCTCGGGGGCGGCCGCGGGCGCGAAGACGGGGAAGCGCGCGCGCAGGGCCGCATCCACGGCGCCCGGCGATTCCGACACCGCGTGTAGCTCCATGTGGCGGGCCAGGGCCGGGAGCGATTCGGCGACGTAGTCGGCGATGCCCGAAGGCGACGGCGGCAACGGTGACCAAATGTTTATCTTTAGTTTCAGGGGGGTACGAATCACGAAAGCACCCCCCCGCGGACATTCGTCCTCCCCCCCATGTCGCTCGCGCCGCAGTGAATGCGTCGCTCGCTTCTACGTGCCTCGCGGCTCACCTGCACCTACAACCCCTCCGTCAGCCGGTCGATCACCTGGTCCCAGCCGATGTCGCGCACGCGCATGAAGCCCGCCTCGCCCATCTCGCGCAGCCGCGCCTCGGGCAGGGTCCACAGCTCGTCGATCGAGGCCGCGATCGCCTCCGGGGTCGGCTCGGCCACGAGCCCCGTCTCGCCCGCGCTCACGAACTCGAGGGGCCCCCCGGCGTCGGTCGTGGTCACGACGGGCTTGCGCGAGAGGAACGACTCCACGGTGACGTATCCGTAGTCTTCGTTGAGCGGTGCGTAGTAGGACGCCCGGCAGCTCGCGTAGAGCCGCACGAGGTCGTCGGCGGAGACGAACCCCAGAAGCTCGACGCGGTCTTCTACTCCCAGCCCGCGGATCTGCTTGCGCAGCTCGGCCTCCAGCGGCCCCGTTCCCGCGATCTTCAGCCGGGCGCCGCTGCGCACCCGCTTCATGGCGTCGACCGCGAGGTCCAGCCGCTTCAGCCGGTCCAGGCGTCCCGCATAGAAGAGGTAGTCGCCGTAATCCTGGCAGCGATACCGGCCGAGGTGGTGGGGAGGGGGATAGAGCGGCGTGCCGTGAAGCCCGTTGTACCGGCTCAGGCGGTCGGCGACGTTGCGGGAGATCGTGAAGACGTCCCGACACTCCGAGAGCGAAGCGGTGTCCATGGCCTGGATCGCTTCCCGCACCTGGCGATCCTCGGGAGTATCGGTGAACGAGCAGTAGGACGTCCCGAACAGGTCGTACGCCTCGCGGTGCTGGTGGAAGAGCCAGGCCACCTTCCGCGGGTGGCGCACGAGGAACGTCGGGAACTTGGTCGGGATCACCAGGTCCACCGGGGTGCCGTTGCTCTCCGTCACGTCCAGCAGCCGCCACGCCAGGGCCTGGCGCACGATCTCGGACACGGGGTACCACTTGAAGGGGACGCTCGCCACGTCGGCACGGAAGCCGCGCCGCTCCAGGTTCGCCCTCAGCTCGGAGACCAGGATCTCGGCCCCCCCGGTGATGAACGGCGCCTGGGCCGCGCAGACGAGTACGCTCTTCATCCGCGCCGGAGCCGCTCCTCCAGGCCCGCCACCCGGGCCCGCAGGTCCTTGAGGGCGGACTCGAGGCCGAGCCGCCCCCGCTCGGCCTGGCCGAGAACGAGGTCGATCCTCTTCACGAGGTCGTGGACGTGGGCGACGAGCTCCTCCTGGAGGATCAGGTGGCGCTCGTCGATCTCCCCCATGTGGTGGCCGTACAGACCCAGGATCCGGTCGTAGTGCCGGTGGGTCGCCTCGAGACGGGCTTCGACGTAGGCCATCAGCTCGTTGTCGAACTGGACCTGCCGCGCGTTGAAGTCCTGCTGGCGCGCCAGGGCGCCCGCTTCCGGCCGCCGGAAGATGCCCAGCAGCCTCCGCACCGAGCGGCGCGGCGCGTCCAGGATCCGCCACATGGTGTTGAGGGCGGCGTTGTCGGGCCGCGGCACGATCGGCGGGGGCTCCGGCTCCGGCAGCGGCGGCATCCTCTCCGGCGTGCGTACCGCGGAGGGCGGCGGAAGCGGGGAACGGGGGTCGGGCTCGAGCAGGGCGCGGTCGCGCACCGCGTCCCGCACGCGGCGCAGCTCCTCTGCCACGCTCTCGCGCTCCTTCTCGTTACGCTCGCGCGAAATGAATTCGCGCTCGCTATCAGGCTGGGGGGGCTCTCCGGCCCCCCCAGACCCCCCATTGCGTGTCTTCACCGCGTCGACGACTCCATCGCCGGATTGTAACCGGAGGGCCGCGTGGCCCCCGCCTCCGGTGGGCGCCGGGCGAGGGCGAAGACGCTGGCCCCCACCGGGAAGGAGACGCGCCGCATCACGCGCGCCTCCACCTCGAGTAGCGTGCGGAAGGCCCACTCCAGCGGAGCGGGCAGGAACGAAACGTCGGAGCCGTGGCGTCCGGTGACGCGGTCGAGCGTGCGGCGGGCCGCCACCAGCGGGAGGAGCAGCGTGTTGCCGTAGCTCGCCCGCACCACCTCCAGCCCCGCCCCCTCGAGCAGCGACCTCACTTCGCGTCGCGTGTAGCGGTGGCGGGAGTGAACGGCCTCGTCGTGCGCCCCCCACAGCGCGCGCAGGGCGGGCACCCGCACGAGGAGCACGCCGCCCGGCCGCAACACGCGCGTCAGCTCGGCCACGGCGGCGCGGTCGTCCGCGATCCAGCGGTGATAGAGGACGTCGAACGACGTGACGCAGTCGAAGCTGGCATCGGGGAACGGCAGGCGGAGCAGGCTCGCCTTGGCGGCGGCCACGCCCCGGGTGTGGCAGAAGCGAAGCGCGTCGTCGGAGAGGTCGACACCCACCGCGCGCCCGTGCCGGGAGAGGTGGCGGAGGTTGTTGCCGGTGCCGCAGCCGGCGTCGAGGATGCGCGCGGCGCCCCCGTGCCGGTCCAGGAGCGGGGACAGCAGGGCGAGGCTGATCGCGCGCATCCCCGCGTACCACCACTGCGTCTCCTCGGCATCGTACATCCGCGCGTATTCTTCGGGGTTCACAGTAGCGCACGATAGAGCGCGAGCACGCGCTCGATGATCCGGTCCCACGCAAACTCCGTTTGCGCGCGGTCCCGGCCGCGCCGGCCCATGTCCCCGCGCCGGGCCGGGTCACCCGCGACGTCGGCGAGAGCGGCGGCGAGCGAGGTGATGTCGCCCGGCGCGACGAGGCGGCCCGTCTCGCCCTCCCGGACCTTGTCCGGGATCCCGCCCGCGCGCGTGGCCACGACCGGCAGGCCGTGGGCCATGGCCTCCAGCGTCACCAGGCTCGACCCCTCGTAGCGCGGGGCGTGGACGAAGACGTCGGCGCGCGCGTAGAGCGCATGGAGCATCGCTTCGGCGACCGTCCCCGCGAAGTGGACGTGGCCGGAGACGGCCGACTGCGCCCGCGCCTCCAGTGCGCGGCGGGCCGGGCCGTCGCCCGCCACCACCCAGGCCCAGCGCGGCGGCAGCGCGGCGCGGGTGTGCAGACGGGCGAGGGCCTCGAGGACATCGCCGAAACCCTTGTAGCCCTCGAGCCGGCCGACGGAGAGGAAGAGGGTCGAGGCGCCTTCGAGAGCCGGCAGGGCCGTATGGACGACCGCGGCCGGATCGGGCGGGGTGAGACGCACGATCTCCTCGGGCTCGATGCCGTTGGGGATCACGGCCACCCGGTCCTCGCGGACGCCGAGAACACGCGGCACTTCGCCGCGCGTCGTCTCGTCGGTGGCGATCACCCGGTCGGACAGCCGCGCCGCCTCCCGCGAGAGCGCCCGCAGGCGCGCGAGGGCCAGGCGCTTGAGCCCGGTGGTCTTGTGCTCCTCGAGCCCCTGGGGATTCATGACGAGCGGCGCGCGCAGCGCGGGATCGGCGCGGCGCCGCCGCCCGTAGCCGAGGGCGCACAGGCCCTGGGCGTCGACCAGGTCCACGCGCCCCGCCCGCACCATCTCCGCGACGGCGTCACCGACCCGCGCCGAGAAGCGCGGATACCGCAGCGTCCGGTCGAGGATGCGCCCGTGGCCGGCGTCGGTCCCGCCGTACGGCACCGTCACCACCTCGCCCGGGAAGAGGTCGGGCCGCGTGGCGGGCCGCGTCACGAGCACCGTGTCCACGCCGCGCGCCTGCAGGTGCCGGGCCAGGTGGTAGACCGCCTTCTCCATGCCTCCCGGCGCGTGGAGGGGATGGGCGGCGCGGCTCAGTAGCGCCACCCTCAGCGCAACCTCCGATAGACGGCCTCGTAGCGGGGGATGAGCGCGGCGGGCGAGAACGCCTCGGCGCGCTCCCGCGCCCCCTCCCCCAGGCGTCGCCGGAGCGGCTCGTCGGCCGTCAGCCGCCCCACGGCGTCGGCCAGCGCGGCCGCGTCCGAGACGACGAGGCCGCTGCGGCCGTCCTCGACGATCTCCCGCGTGCCGCCCGTGTCCATCGCCGCCACCGGCGTGCCGAGAGCGAGCGCTTCCAGCAGCACGCGCGAGAGCGGCTCGGGCCAGAGGGACGGAAACACGATGGCGGTGGCCCGGCCCATCGCCCGCAGCACGTCCTCGCGGTGGGCCCAGCCGCGGAGGACCAGATTCACCCCGGCGGCGGCCGCGTCGAACTTCAGCGTGTGGGCCAGCGACCCCTCGCCGAGGACGACCAGCGGCAGGCCCGTCCCCGCGGCGGCCACCGCGGGCACGAGCAGCCGCGCGCCCTTGTTCTCCTCCAGCTTGCCGACGAAGAGCAGGAAGCGCGGGGGCAGCGGGAAGGAGGGCTCGGGCCCCGCGATCGCCCGGGTCTCCTCGGCGTCCAGGACGTTGGGGACGACCTCGACCCGCGGGATGCCGGCGCTGGAGAGCTCGTCGGCGATGGCCCGGCTGACGGCGAGGCTCGCCCCCGCCCGCCTCAGCGCCGCGCGCTTCTCCGCGAGGTCGGCCTTCATGTAGGGGATCGCGCCCCACGAGACGGGCCGGGGAGCCGGGACCCGCCCCTCGACGCAGCGTGTCATGGGGCCGGTGCCGCAGCGGGGGCAGAGGGCGCCCTGGCTGATGCGTGTGGACCAGAAGCAGACGGGCCAGTGGTCGCGCACCGTGACCGCCACGCGCGACGGCCGGTCGCCGGCCAGGCACCCGAGGGCGGAGAGGGAGTGCTGGGCATGGAGCACGGCGTCGTCTTCTCCCGCGACGTGCGCGGCGAAGGCCCTGGGCACCGCGACGCGCTTCCGTCCCCGCGTGACGAGCCGCCGCACGTCCAGGCCGTCGGCGTCGGGGGGCCCGGGACTCGTGGTCACGACCGCCACGCGGTGGCCCGCCTCGCGCAGGCCGAGGGCCAGGGCGCGCGTGGACCATCCCGCGCCGCCGGCCCGGGGAGGATACACCTCGGTCACGAGCAGGATCTTCACGCGGCGCTGCTCACCGGGCGATCCCGCGCAGGACGTCTTCGAGCTGCTGGCAGTGGCGAGCCCAGGAGTAGTTCTCCACCACGCGGGCGCGGGCCTGAGAGCCCAGGCGCGCGCGCAGCGTGGGGTCGCCGGCGAGCCGCTCGAGGATCCGCGCCAGGTCCGACTCGTCCCCTTCGCGGAAGTGGAGGCCCTCGTGCCCCTCGCGGACGATCTCGTCGAGCGGGGGCCGGGGGATCGTCACCGTGGGCAGGCCCGAGGCCATGTACTCGAAGATCTTCAGCGGCGACCAGTAGAAGCCGAGGCGGAGCTGGCGCAGGCGGCGCGTGTCGTAGGGGGCCGTGCCCACGTCGGCGGAGGCCACCAGCTCCGGCATCTGCTCGTACGGAAGGCTGCCGAGCCGCCGGCCGCGGTAGCCGGCTCCCTCCGCCGCCAGGGGCCCTCCGGCGAGGAGGAAGTAGAGGTCGGCGCGGTGGGCGAGGCGGCGAGCCGCCGCTTCCAGGACGTGCACGCCGTGCCAGGGGCGGAAGCTCCCGCTGAAGAGCACGGCCACCGCTCCGTCGGGTACCCCCAGCGCCGAGCGCAGCTCCGCGCGGCGCCGCGACGGCTGGAACGCGTCCACGTTGGCGCCCCAGCTCACCCGCGCCGTCTTCGCGCGCGCGAAGCCGGGGACGATCTCCACGAGCGGCGAGACCAGCGCCGTGGCCGCGCGGCAGAGCCGCTCCCGCCGCCGCCGAAGCGGCCGGACGAACGCGAGCGCGTCGAGGGCCGCCTTCACCGAGCCGGGATGGTCCACGGCCGGTGAGTTCACCTCCAGGAGCGATGGGAGGCCCGCCTTCTCGGCGGCCAGGATCCCCTCGCCCCCGAAGTTGTAGTAGCGCTCCATCAGCGCGTTCGGCTTCACCGACTGGATGATGCGCTCGACGGCGACGCGGGCGCGGAAGCGGAAGAGCCGGTGGTCCGGACGCCAGGAGATGCGGTGCCAGATGACGCCGTCACGTTCCTCGTGATCGGGCATGCCGGCTTCACGGTGCACGACGGCGTGGACTTCGTGGCCGCGCCCGGCCAGGCCCCGGGCCACCTCCAGGACGTGAACGCTGCCTCCCGTGCGGCCGGGGACGCGCTGGTCGGAGGCGACGTACACGATCCTCATCGTCTCGCTCGCGCGGAGTGAATCCGCGCTCGCTCCGTCAATCCGGGGGGTCCCGTGCGGGCCCCCCCGGCCCCCCCCGGGGGGCGCAGGAGGCCGAAGAACGGGCCCGTGCGGACGCCGCCGAAGAGGACCACGTCGAGCTTCAGCAGCCAGGTGAGAGCCAGCGCCGCCGCGAGCGCGAGTCGTCCCGGAGGCCCGGGCTCCGTCACGCGCGTCTGGGATGAACTCGCGCTTGCCGCCCCTCGCTTTCGCCGTCGCGCCTGCTCGTAGAGCCGCAAGCCGAGGTCCTCGACGACCGCCTTGAAGACGACGTTGTAGTAGCGGCGCTCGGCCACCTCCAGCCCCGCCTCGGCGCAGAGCGCCTCGAAGTGCTCGTGGCTGCGGATGGCGTTCACGTGGTCGCTCTTGCGCATCGCCTCGCGCTCGTGGTCGATGAGGCCGGCGCGGCCCAGCCGCCGGGCGAGGTGGTTCACGCCGCGCTGGAAGCGGGCGAGCGGGGAGGACTCCATGGCGTGGGTGTAGACGAAGAGCCGGCCCTGGGGCCCCACCGTGCGCCGCGCCTCGACGAGGACGTCGAGCAGGCCGGCCTCGTCGAGATGCTCGAGGACGTCCAGCGAGTAGGCGCTCGGGAAGGCGGCCTTGCGGAAGGGCAGGCGCCGGAGGTCGCCCCGCACGAGGTCCACCGCCGCCACCGCTCCCGCAAGGAAGAAGGGCGCCACGTCCACGCCAGCCGCGCGGGCGCCGTCCCGGCCGGCGTAGAGCGCGAGCTTTCCCGCGCCGCAACCGAGGTCGAGGACCACTTCGCCCGCGGCCGGAGACAGCATCCGCCGCATCATGTCCGCCTTCACGCGCGCCGAGAGGACCGGCTCGGCGTCGGTCACCCCCAGCCGCTCCTGGAACTCGTGGTCGGCGTAGTGCGTGATCTCGCCCACCGGCCGGACCGGCGCCAGGTCGGCGTAGCCTTCGTCGCGGCGCAGCGCGTAGGACGCGCCGCAGCACGGGCAGACGAGCGCCTGGCCGCGAAGGAGCAATCGGACCTTGTCGGGGCCGCCGCACGCGCAGCGCACGCGCCGCGCATAGTCCTCGCCGCAGGCGGCGTGGCCGGGCGGGGCCGCGCAGCGCGCGCAGCCCGCGCTCTCCAGGCAGACGGGGCACGCGACGCGCTCGAGCAGCGCGGGAGAGATCACGGTCGCTCCCGCACGAGCCGCTCACGGTCGGTGAAGAAGAGCCAGGCCGCCCGGCCCAGATGGCGGGGCACGGCGCTCACCTGGTTCACGGCCACCCGGGGCCACTCCAGCCGCTGCCGGTCCATCAGCCTCAGCCCGAACTGCACCATGAGGCCGACGTTCCACCACACGAAGACGGCGACACAAGCCGCGGCGAGCCGCTCCCGGCGCGCCGGCACCGCCGCGAGGAGCGCGGCCAGCCCCCACGCGAAGATCGGCGTCGACGACACGAAGCGCCGCGAGCCGAACGCGCCGGCCTGCGTCCAGCTCTCCACCGCCCCGTTGATCCAGACCTGCAGCAGCAGCGCCAGCGCGAGCAGCACCACCGTCTGGCGCTGGGGGGTCTGGGGGGACCGGAGAGTCCCCCCAGCGTCGAAGAGCGAGCGCGGATTCATTCCGCGCGAGCGCTGGGGGGTCTGGGGGGACCGGAGAGTCCCCCCAGCGTCGAAGAGCGAGCGCGGATTCATTCCGCGCGAGCGGACGACGAGATAGACGAGGCCGGCGGTGGCGACGAGGAGCAGCGGGCTCCAGGCGAAGAGGCCGTGGCCGGGGTCGAACAGGACCTGGAGCAGGTGAGGGCTCGACCAGCTCATCTTCCGCGCCACCAGGCGCGAGGGCGAGAAGCGGCCGGTGAGCGCGCGATACGCGAGAAGCTGGGGCAGGAAGGCCAGGACAGCGGCCACGCCCATCGCCGCGCCGCGGACGAGCGCCGCCCCCCATGCACGTCGCATGACCGCCTGCGACACGAGCATCCCCGCCGGGATGATCAGGAACAGCGCGTCCTGCTCCCGCACGAGGGCGGCCAGGCCGCCCGCGGCGCCGATGGCGGCCCATGGCCAGACCGAAGCCGGGGGCCGCGCCGCCGCGCGCAGGCTCAACCAGACGAGGAGAGCGACCGTACATACCCCGGCCGCGTGGGAGAAGGCCGGGGCCAGCGTCATGTAGTAGAGCAGCGGCGTCCCCAGCCACAGGCCGGCCACGGACAGCGTGGCCGCGGGCTCGGCGAAGCCGCCGTGGCGGCGGAGCGTGTCGTGGACGAGCAGCAGTCCGGCGAGGCCGTAGAGCGCGGAGCCGTAGCCGGCCGCGGCCACGTAGGGGAAGGAGTAGCCATCGGCGGCGACGATCGCGCCCGCGGCCCGCGCGGCGACAACACCGGCGTGGGCGAGCAGGTAGAACGGCGACCAGAGGAGGGCGCAGCCCAGCGGCGCGAAGTTGATGTGGCGGCCGGTCTCCGTCTCCCGCAAGTCGAGGAACGTGGCTTTGAAGCCGGCCAGGCCCTGCGGATCGGCGGCGTGAAAATGCTCGTACTCGTTGCCGAACTCGACGTCGTGATCGAAGACGAGCGAGCGCAGATAGGAGAAATACTCGATCTCGTCCGCCCCCCGGATCTTCGGCGTCACCAGGGGCAGGGTGAGAACGAAGAGCACGACGAGGGCGCGGCGGCCGGCCCACCACCGCGTCGCCGCCGGCGCGCTCAGCGCAGCTCCTCGAACAGCGCGCGCAGCTTCCGCGCCCTCGTGTCCCAGGAGTACTGCGGCGCCTCGTCCCAGGCCCGGCGAGCGATGCGCGTGGCGAGGTCGCCGTCGGTCAGCACGCGCCGCACGGCCGCCGCCAGCGCGGCGGCTT
>Ga0184632_10000610_pt1 | contig 14346 bp, 15 predicted proteins | sample PLM31_50_b1_FD_133153 | JGI IMG/M metagenome (GOLD analysis project Ga0184632, IMG submission 133153) | Groundwater sediment microbial communities from an aquifer in East River, Colorado, USA - PLM3-1_50_b1 | ecosystem: Environmental > Terrestrial > Soil > Riparian zone | place: USA: East... | reverse complement strand
ATGAGGATCGCCGACACCAGCGTGATTTCGACCAGCGTGGGCAGGATCGAGAACAATGCGTAGCTGATCAGCGTGGAGATGCCGCGCTGTCCGCGCTCGACATCGCGCGTCAGCCCCCCGGTCTGACGGTGCAGGTGAAAACGCAGCGACAACGCGTGCAGGTGGCGGAACACCTGCAGCGCGATCTTGCGCACCGCGCGTTGCGTCACCTTGGCGAACAGGAATTCGCGCAATTCGGTGAACATCGTAGTGGACAGCCGCAGCAGTCCATACGCGACCAGCAACGCGAGCGGAACGAACAGCGCCGCCGTCTCGCGGTCCAGGCTGTCGACGATCTGCTTCAACAATACCGGCACGCCGACGTTGGCGACCTTCGCGAGAACAAGACAGCTGATGGCCGCGAGCACGCGCCCCTTGTATTCCCACAGGTAGGGCAGGAGCGTGCGAATCGTCGCCCAGTCGCCACGGTGTGTGCGCGGCACGTGGGTCTCGACTGGTAATGCGGAATTGCGACGCATTTCAGGTATCAGAGGTCAGGAATCAGGAATCAGAAAGTCCGCGTCGGCGGGCGGCGCACGATACTCCTTGGTGGAGGTTCATCTTAGCAGCCGCTACCGATCGGCGACTGCGCTACGGCGGCTTCGCACGCCGGCGCGGGAACCACTCGCCTCCGCCGTATCCCAGAAGCCCCATGCCGACGCGGACGATGCCGTAGGCCATCCAGGTCACCGCCTTGGCCAGCCGCGACCGTCCCGCCCAATGCTCGGGCTCGACGTGCCGGGTGCCCGTCTCGATCATCTGCAGCAGCTCGATGCGCAGCTGATCGGCGAACTGCGGGTCGCGGACGAAGACGTTGGCCTCCCGCGCCATCAGCAGCGAATAGGGATCGATGTTCGACGAGCCCACGGTCGCCCATTGGTCGTCGACGACCGCGACCTTGGCATGCAGGAACGACCGGTGGTACTCCGCGATCACGACACCCGCTGCGAGCAATTGGCCATACAAGGCGCGTGACGCGTAGTGCAGCAACCGGTATTCGACGCGCGCCTGCAGCAGGAGCGTGACGCTGACGCCGCGCCCGGCGGCTTTGATCAGCGCGCGGCGAAGACGCACGCCGGGAAAAAAATAGGCGTTGGCGATGAGGATTTCGCGCTTCGCGGTGCGGATTGCCGCAAGGTAGGCTCGCTCGATGTCGCGCCGGTACCGAAGGTTGTCGCGGATCACGAACTTCGCCGTCTGCGTGCCGGCGCGCGCGACGTGAAAGGGTTCGGGAAACAGCGGCACGTCGCTGCGCTCGAGTTGCACCAGCTCGACCAGCGCCCACAGCCGTTGCATCGTCTGCACGATCGGGACGACCACCGGGCCGCCGACGCGCACGGCGAAATCCAGGCGCGGCGGCTTCTGATGCGGTGTGTTCATGTCGTCGATCAGATTGATGCCGCCGACGAACGCAATCCGCTGGTCGACGTGGCAGAGCTTGCGGTGCATCCGCCGCAACCGATGCGTGCGGAACTGCCACGGCGCGATCTCCGGACGATATTTCAGCAATCGCACGTTGCCGTCGCGCAACTGCGCTTCCAGGCGCTTGGTCAGGTAGTGCCTGGCGCCCCAGCCGTCGACCAGGACCCGCACTTCGACGCCGCGCTGCGCCGCGCGAATCAGCGCATCGGCGATCACGCGACCTGCCGCATCGTCGGCGAAGATGTAGGTTTCGAGCCAGACTTCGCGCTCGGCCGCGTCGATCGCCGCCGCGAGCGCCGGAAAGAATTCGCCACCGCTGCGCAGCAAATCGACGCTGTTGCCCGGCGTGAAGCGAATCATGACGGGACGCGGTCGCGACTTACCGGCGCTTGCGTGGTACCTCGAACGTCGCCGCCAGCGCCGCATGATCGGACATGCGGCCATTGGGAAACGCGTAATGAACGCGGGCATCGACGACGTTGAGGCCACGCGCGTAGATGCGGTCGAGACGAAACACCGGAAGCACCGACGGGAACGTGCGCGCGGGCCGGCCCTTCACTTCCTCGAAGACTTCATAGACACCGAGCTCATCCGTCAATGTGCGGTCGGCCTTGCGGCGCCAGTCGTTGAAGTCGCCGGCGATGATCATCGGCGCGTCCCTGGGTACCGTTTCGAGGATGCGGTCCACAAGCGCGCGGATCTGCCACGTCCGGCCGCGCTCGAACAACCCGAGATGGACATTGAGGCAATGAAGCGCCGGAGACTTTTCGCCCAGCTTGATTTCGCAGTGGAGCAATCCGCGGGTTTCGAACGCGTGCGCCGAAATATCTTCATTCTCGTGCGAGACGATCGGATACCGGGACAGCAGGGCGTTGCCGTGGTGACCGTGCCTGTAGGTGGCGTTACGCCCGTATGCCACTTCGTGCCACATCGTGTCGGCAATGAATTCGTGCTGCGGCTTGCCGGGCCAGTCGTGATAGCGGCCGGCGTGACGGACGTTTACGCCCTGCACTTCCTGCAGGAACAGGAGGTCCGCCGACAATCCATGGAGCTTCTCCTTGAGCTCATGAATGACCATGCGTCGCGTCAGATGCGAGAAGCCTTTGTGGATGTTGTAGGTGGCGACGCTGAACTTCATTGGTGACGCAGGGAGAGATACGGGGGGAAACGCTAATGGTAACGGTAAAACTGGTCGGCCGCGCCCTGCGGGGCGATAATCCGGTTCAGCGCCAATGCATGGAGAAATTCACGATGGATCAGTCCCACACTATTCGGACCGCGATCGCGGGTCTTCTGGCGCTCGGACTGGCGACGCCATCGCTGGCGCAGAACCCTCTACCCGCCGAAGCCACGGAAAAATGCTATGGCGTTGCGAAAGCCGGGCAGAACGACTGCGCCACCGCCAAGCACGGTTGCGCGACGCTCGCCAAGGTCGACCGCGACCCCGCGGAATGGAAGATGGTGGCGAAAGGCACCTGCGAAAACCTGGGCGGCAAGCTCGACCCGGTCAAGAAGTCCTGATCGCGGGCGGTTGACCGTCAACCCCTCAGTTGGCGCTCAGTTGGAATTCACCACCTTGGCGAGCGGACTTGCATCCGCGCGGCGGTTGTCGTTTGATCCGCCCGCATCGTCCTGCTCGTGGCTTCGCGTGAACCGCAAGTGCGTGATGTCGTTGGGAAAGAACATGCCCCACGTCCATTCGACGAAGATGCGGACCTTGCGGCCAAGCGTGGGCATCTGCGACAGATAGTAAGCGCGCCACAGAAGCCACGCCGGCAGTCCCGAAAGAGGAACGCCGAATACGTCGGCCACGCCTTTGCGGCGACCGATCGCGGCCATGGCTCCCCGTGGCCGGTAACTGAACGCGCGGGTTGGTCGCCCCGCCAGCGTCGCCAGGAGGTTTCCGGCCGCGCATTTCGCTTCGCGCACCGCGAATTGCGCCGTCGTCGGCGCCGGTTTGCCATCGCGTGCGTTCGTTACCAGCGCGCAGTCGCCGATCGCCCAGAGACCCGGCACGTCCGCGATCGACAGGTCCGGATTCACTACAACACGGCCGCGCTCGGTCTGTAACAACATGCGTTCGATCAGCGCATTCGGCCGCGTGCCGATCGTGCAGATGACGGTGGCCGCCGCCAGGAATTCGCCGTTCGCCAGCATGACGCCACGCTCGCCGACCGCGCGGGCCCGCGCGTTCGTACGCACGTCGACGCCGCGCGCCGCCAGCGACGTGTGCGCCGCATGCCCGAGGCGTTCGGAGATCTCGACGAGCAACCGGGGCCGGTCCTGCAGGATGGTGACCTTGAGTTCCCGCGCGGCCACCCGCGGATAATAGCGGCGGATGCTCGCGAGGCAATCGACGAGCTCGCCCGCCGTTTCCACGCCGGAAAAGCCGCCGCCGATCACGATGAAGTGGCCGAGGCGCGCGCGCACGGCAACGTCCGATTCGAGTTCGATGCGTGCCACACGGCGCAACACCATATTGCGGATATGCATCGCGTCGCCGACGGTCTTGAGCGCGAGACCGTGTTTGGCCAGTCCCGGCAACAAATCGAGTTGCGCACGATTGCCGAACGCGAGCACGAGGTGCTCGAAACGTTGGTCTAGCGTGCCGGCGAGCGTCTCGCAGCGCAGCGTCCGGCGCACGGGGTCGACCGCGGTCACGCGGCCCATGACGAACCGAGCACTGCGGATCATCTGCCGGATCGGCGCGACCACCTGCTCGGGAAACACCGATGCGCCGACCGCTTCTGCCAGCATCGGGTTAAAGGTCGTATAGCTTTCCTCGCTGACCAGCAGCAGCTCGTAGCCCGCGGGCAAGCGGCCATCGAGCGCGCGCAGCAGCGTGGTCCCGGCAAATCCCCCGCCGACAATCGCAATCGTTTTCACGTCGTTCCTCCCGCCGGCCGAAGGGCTTGTGCCGCGCGCCGTTGCTATGGTCGGTCGAGGCGCGCGTTGCTTACGGCCTATGCGGATTCGGAGCGTCCACGTAAGTTTGCGCGGCATCGGCTGACTATCCAAGCAACCACCGAGCATCGGCGTGAACGCCGGATGCCAACCTCTTCCATTTCACGGAGTTTCACATGCTGCACGGAAAAACTGCGCTGGTGACCGGCTCGACGAGCGGCATCGGTTTAGGCATTGCGCGTTCGTTCGCCGCCCAAGGCGCGAACGTCATCCTGAACGGATTCGGCAATGCTGCCGAGATCGAAAATCTGCGCGCCGGCATGGCCGCGGAGTCGGGCGTCATGGTCCGCTACGACGGCGCCGACTTGTCGAAGCAGGCCGCGATCGAGGCGATGATGGGCAAGGCAATCGCCGAATTCGGTGCCGTCGACGTCCTCGTCAACAACGCCGGCATCCAGCATGTCGCGCCCATTGACGAGTTTCCGACTGCCAAATGGGACGCGATCCTGGCGCTCAACCTGACCGCGTCCTTCCATACGATCCGGCTCGCCTTGCCGCCGATGAAGGCGAAGAAATGGGGCCGCATCATCAACATTGCTTCGGCGCACGCACTCGTCGCGAGCCCGTACAAGTCAGCGTACGTTGCCGCCAAGCACGGGATCGCCGGATTGACCAAGACAGTCGCGCTGGAGGTGGCCGAGCAAGGGATCACGATGAACGCGATCTGCCCAGGCTACGTGTGGACGCCGCTCGTCGAGAAGCAGATTCCCGATACGGCGAAGGCGCGCGGTATCACCGAGGCCCAAGTGATCAGCGATGTGCTGCTGCACGCACAGCCGACCAAGCAGTTCGTCCAGGTCGGCGAAATCGCGGCGCTGGCCTCTTTTCTCGCGAGCGACGCGGCCGCATCGGTGACGGGCACGATCATGCCCGTCGACGGCGGCTGGACGGCGCAGTGATCTTGTCCCCGAACGTCAAACGCGCAACCGGTAAACACCATGGCTAGCACAACCGCAACACGACGCAAGACTCCCCGAAGCAAAACGAACGCCCCCGAAGCGCGGAGCCCGGCGCCGGGCCGTCCCAAGCCGGGCGTGCCGCCAGTGCGGGAGAGCAGTGCCTCGGCCTCCAAACTCCCTGGGCAGGTCGTGCTGGTCCTGCAGGGCGGCGGCGCGCTGGGTGCCTATCAGGTCGGCGTATATGAAGCGCTACACGAAGCCGGAATCGAGCCGGATTGGGTCATCGGAACCTCGATTGGCGCGATCAACGCGGCGCTGATCGCCGGCAATGCGCCAGAGAATCGACTTGACCGGCTGCGCACGTTCTGGTCGCGCGTCGAGCAGCAATCCGGCAACGACCTGCTGCAATTCTTCACAGGTCTTGCCAATCTTCCGGCTAACCTGACGACGGTCACGCGCGGCATTCCCGACTTCTTCGTCCCGAATCCCGTGGCCTGGCTGAGCTCGCATTTGCCACTCGGCGTCGAACGCGCCGCCTATTATTCCACGGCGCCGCTGCGGGCCACGCTGGCCGATCTCGTCGATCTCGAACAGATCAACTCGTGCCGTACGCGGCTCACCGTCGGCGCGGTCAATGTCCGCAACGGCGAGATGCGTTACTTCGACAGCCGCGACGAGGTCGTTCACCTCGACCACGTCATGGCTTCAGGCGCGCTGCCGCCGGCGTTTCCCGCCGTTCGCATTGATGGCGATCCGTACTGGGATGGCGGCATTTACTCGAATACGCCGATCGAAGCCGTGCTCGACGACAAGCCGCGCCGCGATTCGGTGATCTTCACCGTGCATATGTGGAACCCCGAGGGCAAGGAACCGGAAACGATGTGGGAGGTGATGGGGCGCCAGAAGGACATCCAGTTCGCAAGCCGTGCCCGCAGCCACATCGCGCGGCAGAAGCAGATCCATCATTTGCGGCACATCATCCGCGAGCTGGCGAAAAAGTTGCCGGAAAAGACGCGCAGCGAACCGGAGGTCAAGGAACTCACGGGGTGGGGATGCGGGACGACGATGCACGTGGCGCGGCTCGTCGCGCCCAAGCTCGATGGCGAGGATCACACGAAGGACATCGACTTCACGCCGTCGGGCATTCGCTCCCGTTGGCAAGCCGGTTTTGCCGATACGAAGCGAATGATCGAACGCGCACCCTGGACGAAACCCGTCGACCCGACCGAAGGCGTGATCATCCACGAGAACGCTGCACAACTCGCGGCAAAGATTGCCAAGGGCGTCGACGGCTTCTCGGGACGCACCCGGTAATCTGCCTAGGATTCCCTAAATGCATGACAGTTTCTCCGTCGTTCCCGCGAAGGCGGGAACCTAGCGACTTTCGTCGCACGCCACTGGGGCATGCGCGAGAGCGCGTGCGCCTTCGTGGGGACGACGGGAGTTTTGCGGAATTACGCTGAAAGCGGGACCAGTTCGCCGAGCAGCGTCGGTATGAGCTCCGCCACCGTCGGATGGATGTGCACCATCCGTTGCATCGCCGTGTACGGCGCCTTCATGTACATGCAGTCGAGAATGCAATGGATGGCCTCGTCACCGCCGACGCCGAGAATCGCCGCGCCCAGGATTTCCTTCGACTCGGCGTCAACAGTGATTTTCATGAACCCTTGCGCCTCGCCCTTCTCCACGGCGCGCCCGACGCGCGTCATCGGACGCATTCCCACCAGTGCCCGGCGTCCCGATTTACGTATCTCCGTGTCGCTCATGCCGACCCGCCCGAGAGGCGGATCGATGAAGAGTCCGTACGCCATGATCCGATCGCGCACGCTGCGTTGCGTACCGTTCAACAGGTTGTCGGCGACGATCTCATAATCGTTGTACGAGGTGTGGGTGAAAGCCCCGCGGCCGTTGCAATCGCCGATCGCGTAGATGCCCGAGACGTTCGTCCGCAGCGCGTCGTCGACCGTGATGAAGCCGCGCTCGTCGGTGGCCACGCCCGCCGCGGCAAGTCCCAGGTCGTCGGTGTTCGGCACGCGTCCGACCGCGAGCAGCAAATGCGAGCCGGCAACTTCCCTCATCTCGCCGTCGCAATCGAGCTTAACGGCGACCTGCCTGCCGCGCTTCTCCAGGACCATGCACTCGGCGCCCGTTTCGATGATGACGCCCTCGTTGCGCAGGATGTCCGTCACGGCTTGCGACACGTCGGGATCTTCGCGCGCAATGATTCGCGGCATCTTTTCGACGATCGTGACCCGGGACCCGAACCGCCGGTACATCTGACCGAACTCGAGACCGATGTAGCTGCCGCCGACGACAATCAGGTGCTCGGGGAGGAGGTCGACATCCATCATCGACGAGTTGGTGAGATAGGGAACGTCGTGCACGCCGGGCATCGCCGGCACCAGCGCGCGGCCGCCGACATTGACGAAAATCTGTTCGGCATGCAGCGGGGCACCGTTCACGCGCACCGACGTCGCCGAATCGAAGCGCGCATGGCCTTCGATCACGGTCACGTTAGGAGTACCTTTGAGCCAGGCTGCGATGTTGTCGCTGGCGGTGCCGGCGACCAGGTCCTTGCGCGCCTTGACGCGCTTCATGTCTACGCTGACCGAGCCGTCGATGATCACGCCGTAATCGGCAGCCCGCGCGGCGAGATGCGCGGCGTACGCGCTCGCGACCAGCGTCTTGGTCGGGATGCAGCCGGTATTCACGCAGGTGCCACCGAACCGCTTGCGCTCGATGATGGCGACTTGCCGTCCCGCGTTCGCCAGCCGGACGGCGAGCGAAGGGCCCGCCTGCCCGGTGCCGATGATGATTGCATCGTAACGATCGCGCACGACGTTCTCCTTGCGACGACAACCTGCAGACGCTAATTCGCCCTGATTGTAGACGTGATCGACGCGACAACGCCGGACGCCATGGTGAATTGTTGCTCGCGGTCGGCAATGCCGTGCCGTTTGGCGATCCAGCCGAAGTCCGTGTAAATCGCCCACACGTTGCCGCTCGCATCCTGCTGCACGAGCAGGCGGACCGGCCAATCGAGCCCGGCCTGCGGGTTCGACGTGATGAACTGCGAGCCCAGCGCCGGGTTGCCGAAGGTCAACAGCGTCGACGGCGGGAGCTTGATGCCCGCGTTGGCGGCGAGCTGCGCCTGGTCGACGGCCGAGAAGAACATGATGCCTTTCTTGGCGATGTCGTCCTTGATGCGGACGATGGTTTCATCCATCCCGTACGCGCTCCTGACCTTGACGATGCCGTCGGCCCCGACCATCGATGACGGAGTGGCGGCAGTCTGACCAAAGACCAGCGCCGACGAACCCAGCATGGCCGCGATGAACGCGGCGGAAAGCAGTTTGCGTGTGAACATGATGACGATCTCCTTGAGTTAAGGACCCACGCAAGTGCGCGGACCCGATGGGTAAAGGGAACGAACTGGATTGCGCGGCGAGCTGTTTACTCCGAGCGTTCGGCGACCTTGAGCTTCGGCGCCAACGCTGCTGCGATCGCGAGCGCCAGGCCGACGCCGGCCACGCACGCGCCCCAGCCAATGCGGTCGAAGACCTGACCGAGCACGGCACTGCCGACGAGACCGCCAAAGAAATAGCATGCGAGGTAGATGCCACTCGCCGCGCCGCGGTCGGTTGTTGCCGCACGTCCGACGAAACCGGTCGCGATGGCTTGTGCGAAAAAAGTGCCGACACCCACCAGCGCCAAACCAGTCAGCACCGCTGCGAGATGGGAGACGACCAGCAGCGGAAGTCCGGCGGCCGCGATCCCAAGTGCAATCACAAACGTGCGCTGCGTCCCGAAACGCGCCACGGCGTGTCCCGCCAGCGGGGTCGTCACGATCGACGGCAGAAATACGAAATAGATGAATCCGAGCGCCATCCGGCTCAAGGCCAGCGGCTCGCGCACCAGCACGAAGTTGACGTAGGTGAACGTGCCGATGAACGCGAACAGGATGCAAAACCCGATGATGAAGCTCGCGCGCAGCGGTGGGCTCTTCAGGTGCTCGCGCCAGACGGCCAGTGGCGACCGGCCCGCGACCCCGAGGATCGGCATCGCCGACGTGCCCTTGAGGTAGAAATAGACGAGCGCGGCGCCGGCGAGATTCAGCGCCGCAAAGACGTAGAAATTGCCGGCCAGCCCCAGGTGATCGGCGAGTGCCGCGGACAGAAGGCGTCCGAAGAGATTGCTTGCCACATTGCCGGTGATATAGGCGGCGAACGCGCCGGCGGTCTCTTGCGCCGTGCACGCTTCGCCCAGATAGGAGAGCATCAGCGTGAAGGCGGTCGCCATGAACACGCCTTGCGCGACGCGCAACGCGGTGAACGTCGTGAGATCCGGCGCCACGGCAAGCAGCGCCGTCGGTATGGACAGCAGCACGAGGCTCGCCAAGATGCCGATCCGGCGATCGATGCGCCTGCTGAAATACGCGACCGCGAGTCCGGCAACCGCCATGCCCATCGTGCTTGCGTTCACGGCGAAACCCATCGCAGCCGGTGACACGTTGTAAGCCTTTGCCAGCGACGGCAGGATGGCCTGCGTCGCAAACAGATCGACGACCGTGAGGAACGCGGTCAGGCCGATGATGAGCGAACGGAGCAACGCGCGGGCCGCTTCCCGGTCCGCAGGCGAATGCGCCTTGGTGAGTTCGTTGCTGGTGCTGATCATGACCGATCCGATCTTGTTGCTACAGGAAGGAAAGCGAGGCGACGTCCGGCAAAGTACGCTGGACGTCGCGCTCGGGATACGGCTGCCATGATGGCGCCGTTACATCATGTGATCGTCCATCTTGGCGTCCACGGGCAACAGGTCGACGGAAATGAGTACCGCCGTGATGTTGCCGGTGTTCTGCCACCAATGCGACGTGCCCTTCTTCTCGGCCGCGACGTCGCCGGCCTTGTGCACGATCGGAACCGCGCAGTTGCTCGCGTACTCGACCACCTCGCCGGAAACGATGTAGATCATCGCCGGGCGGTTGTCGTGGCTGTGCCAGGGCACGATGGCGCCCGGCTTCATGTCGAGCTGGCGGAGCCGGAACTGCCGGCCCTTGATCGCCGCGGGTTCCTTGGAAAGATCGGTGACCGAGCGCACGACGTCGGTGACGTCCTTCGGCATCGTCGGACCCATCTTCTGACCTTGGCCGTCGGCGACCTTGCTCGCCGCCGGGCATTCGCCCGCGCTTGCGCCATTCGAGGCGATCGCCAGAACGCCGGCGACGATGGCGGTTGCGGCAACGAGTTGCCACAAAGGTTGCTGCTCCTTGATTGCATGACGCATGATGTCTGTCTCCGTTAGGGGTGGTGGTGGTCCCGCGATGCGATGCGCCGCTGGGTGCCGATAGGTCGAACGGATGCCGCGCTGCTTACACGTTGTCATTTTTCAAACAAGCGTAAGGAAACGCGAAGGCGTGCGACCATTGCGGCAGACGGGGCGATCGCCTCGTTGCCTCCCCATCCATTTCGACAGGAGCATTCGCATGAACCATCAAGCCAGGATCCAAGCTGCGGTTGCCAGCATCGTCGCGTTGAGCTTCGCGTCGCTCGTCGCCGCGCAGCCCGTGGTGCAAAAAGAAGGCACCGAAAAGTGTTACGGCGTCGCCAAGGCCGGCCAGAACGATTGCGGCACGGCCAAGCACGCGTGCGCCGCACAGGGCGCCAAGAAAGACAATGACCCGACCGAATGGAAATACGTCGCCAAGGGCACGTGCGAGAAGATGGGCGGGAAGATGGCGGCTCCGAAGTAACGCAGCACGGCTATTCACCTGCGCGGCCGCGTTCCGAAGGGACGCGCGCCGCGCTGTCATGCTTCCATGAGCATTGCGCTACCCCCTCACGCCGGCATCGGCCTGCGCGCCCCGCATGTGCGGGAAGTGCTCGCCACGCGACCGCCCGTGCCCTGGTTCGAACTCCACAGCGAAAATTATTTCGCCGACGGCGGACCGGTGCTCGCGACGCTCGACCGGCTGCGCGAACACTATCCGCTGGCACTGCACGGCGTCGGCCTGTCGCTCGGTTCCACCGATCCGCTCGACCTGTTGCATCTGCGAAAGCTGAAGCGCCTCGCCGATCGCGTCGCACCCGCCGCGGTTTCCGAACACCTGTGCTGGAGCAGCATCCAAGGCCGCCACTTCAACGACCTGCTTCCACTACCCTATACGGAGGAAGCGCTCGCCCACGTGTGTGCGCGGGTCGCCGCCGTACAGGATTTTCTCGGCCGCGAGCTTCTCGTGGAGAACGTGTCCAGCTATTTCGCCTTTCCCGAAGCGACGATTCCGGAATACGAGTTCGTCGCCGCGGTGGCCGCGCGCACCGGCTGCAAGCTTCTCGTCGACGTCAACAATATCTACGTCAACGCGCGCAATCACGGTATCGATCCGCTGGCTTACCTGGCCGCCATTGCGCCGGCATCCGTCGCGGAAATCCATCTCGCCGGATTCGATGCTACCGGGCCAGTGGTCATCGATACGCACGGTGCACCGGTGGCGCCCGAGGTATGGTCGTTGTTCGAAGCTGCAGTGGCGCGCTTCGGGCGCATGCCGACGCTCATCGAGTGGGACACCGACATTCCCGCGTTCGCCGTGCTCGAACGCGAAGCCGCTACCGCACAGGCGATCCTCGAGGCGTGCGATGCCGTCGCTGTCTGAATCGCAACAACGTTTCGCCGCAGCCGTGCTCGATCTGGCGCGCGAACCGGACGAGCGCATCGCGGTGTATCGCCACACGATCTTTGCCAATTACCGTAACGCGCTCGGCGCCACCTATCGCGTCGTGCGCGAGCTCACCGGCGTACCGTTTTTCAACACGGCGGTCGACACGTTCGTCCTCGCGCATCCGTCGACCGGTGGCGATCTCAATGTCTACGGCGATGCGTTTGGATCATTTCTGGCGACGTATCCGCATGCAGCACAATTGCCGTACCTTCCGGACGTGGCGCGGCTCGAATGGGCGATGGACGAAGCTCATCGCGCCGCTGACGCCAACGGCGACGCACAAGGCATCCTCGCGGCGCTCGCCGCGATTCCGGCAGATAAGGTCGCGCAGCAACGATTCGCGCTCGACCCGGCGTGCCGGCTGCTGCGCTCCGCATTTCCGGTCCTGCGCATCTGGCAGGCGCACCAGGACGGCTCGGCGCACGATGGCCAAGTCGAGTTCGGCGCTGGTGAAGACTTTCTGCTGGTCCGGCGAGAAGCCGGTCGCGTCGTCGTCGAACGCGTGGAACCCGGCGAATTTGCCTGGCTCGCCGCGCTTGCGGCTGGCGCCGATCTAACTCGAGCGCTCGACGCCGCGTTCGACCCCGACCCCACGTTCGATCTCGGCACCGCATTGCGAACATACATCGCAAACGGCGTGCTCACGGACATTGTCGCGGCCGATTGACAGGAATCCGTCGCCGCAGCGACTAAGTCGGTATTCCGCAAAGAGAGCACCCCATGGCGTCCCCCAGCATGTCCTCGTCCCTGTCCACCCGCGCCGTGCGTCTCAACATCGGCTTCGCGCACTTCATCGATCGCTTCCAGCCGTTGTTCGCGCTCGCGATCAGGCTCTACGTCGCGCGCGTTTTCCTGCTCTCGGGACTTACCAAGATCCAGGACTGGAACATCACGCTCGCGTTATTCGAGACCGAATATCGCGTGCCGGTGTTGTCGCCTTCCGTCGCGGCGTTGCTCGGAACGGCGGCGGAACTTGGATTGCCCATGCTGTTGATCCTGGGCCTCGGGACACGTTTCGCCGCGTTGGCGCTGTTCGCGTTCAATATCGTCGCGGTGATCTCGTATCCGGATCTGAGCGACGCCGGGCTCAAGGACCACATGCTCTGGGGCGCGCTGCTCCTGGTCGCGTTCTTCCACGGACCGGGCAAGTGGTCGCTCGACCATCTGCTTGGCCGGCGCTTCGGGGCGCATTACTAGCCGTCGGCCGGAATTCGCGCAGACATGTCGGCTGCTGGGATTCGAACCGACGACGAAAGGAGTTCCCGTCTATAGCCGCTTCAGTTCCGCCTTTGCGGCTCTGTATTCTACAAACGATTTGGGACATGACGATAAGGATTCCTGAAACAGTTCGCGCGCAGACTCCTTGTTCCCGGCGATCCGCGCAAGCCGTCCGAGGTAGAACGACACCTCACATGCATGCTCCCGCTGCAATCTTGCATCCGTATTCGCCGCGCGTGCCTTCAGTGTCCCTAGATCGATTCGGCCGAGGAAACGCTCGACAATGGGTGTAGGCCATTCACCCGTGCCGTCGTTCTGTACGCTCGCCGAAAGTTCCGAAAGCCCATCGCCATGGTTACCCCGCACCCGCGCAAGGTGAAGCCATAGCGCAATGTATCGATTCTTGGGGTCGAGCTTCAGCGCGGCCGTGAAATCAGACTCAGCTGCGGCAAATTGGCCATCATGGAAGCGATGCCTTCCACGACTACCTAGTATCCAGGGATTCGCAGGTTCAAGGCTGACGGCGGCATCGAAATCGGCCATCGCGCCGTCATTGTCTGAGCTCGAGGACCGTGCCAACCCACGATACCCGAGCAGCGCTGCGTTGTCTGGCCGCAAGCGAAGCGCAACATCGAAATCGGCGATGGCGCGTCCATAGTCCTCTTTCATAAGCCATGAAATGGCCGCGATTTGTGAAGAGTAGGTACTCTTTTTGTAATAAGGGAAGCGCAGCATCGAAGTCTGCGATCGCGCGGTCGTAGTCCCTCTGTTGATGCCAGGCGCGGCCCCGATGGAAATACAACGTCGCCACCACCATTGGCCTGAGCTCGTTCGACTCGATCGCCCTTGTGCAAAGCGATATCCGGTCTTCGGCGGCTTCGCGAGTTTCGTCGATGCAGCGTTGAGCATCGAGTTTTTCATAACCCGTGTAAGCCGCGGACATTCCCGACCAGGGCAACAGCGGGAGCGCCAGTAGCGGAATCGCGCGATGAATCATGCTAAATGAACATCGTGAGCGGCCCGAGACATAGGTGACAGAACGTACCGGACACATGGGTAACACTTTCCGCTTTCGAACGGGAGGTGTCT
>Ga0184632_10000608_pt1 | contig 14365 bp, 12 predicted proteins | sample PLM31_50_b1_FD_133153 | JGI IMG/M metagenome (GOLD analysis project Ga0184632, IMG submission 133153) | Groundwater sediment microbial communities from an aquifer in East River, Colorado, USA - PLM3-1_50_b1 | ecosystem: Environmental > Terrestrial > Soil > Riparian zone | place: USA: East... | reverse complement strand
CGACAGGACGACCTGCAGCTTCTCATCGGCGGTCTTGAACGGCTTGCGACCCAATGCCACACCTCCTCGGACGCCTCATCCCATCACAGTTCAAGGTGTCCAAGAAAGTCTGACCCATCACACGACACCTACACCTACGACGGCGCTGGCAACCGCCTGACCAACGTCCGCGGCGCGACCACCACGACGTACGCCTGGGACGTGAACGCCTCCGTGCCGCTCCTGGCAACCGACTCCGACTCTTCCGTCCGGGACTACATCTACGGTAACGGGGTGATCTCGGAGAAGGTCGGGTCGGCCCGCTACTACTACTCCTTCGACGCGTTCGGCTCGGTGGCCAACGAGACCGCGTCCAACGGGGGGCTGGCCAGGTCCTACTGGTATGACCCGTGGGGCGGGCAGCGGACGGATACCTCGAGCGCCACCGGGGCGCCTATCAACTACATGCAGTTCGACGGCGAGTACCACGACAACACCGGGGCCTACAACCTGCGGGCCCGGATCTACCAGCCAGGCTTGGGTGCCTTCCTGCAATCGGATCCGGCCGGCGTCTCCAGCTACGCTTTCGCATCGGGACGGCCGACGGTGATGAGCGACCCGTCGGGGATGTCAGCGTGGGGCAAGGTGTTCGACTGGTTTAACGAGCATCTCAACCCGGGCTACGCGTATCTCGAGGGCTGCTTCGGGTCCGGCGGGTCCGGGAGCCTCGGATCCTGGGCTGGCCGATGTGCCATCGGCAGCGCTGGCCTCGCGGTGACCGCCGTCGCCCTCGCGGGTCCGGTGTCGAGACTGGCTACGAGCCTGAGGGGCGTCGGCGGTGCCGCAGAGGGAGACCTCGCGGGCTCGATCCGAAACGTCAACGCGCTTGGGGGTACTCAGAACTGCGTCAACTGTGTGATTGCTGGAGACGCAACATTGAGTGGGAGCCCTGCGAGTGCGTTGAACTCTTTAGGGCCCCAGCCCATCTCGATCCTTGAGGACGCCTTTGGCGGCACCTTCAAGGAGGTCGCCGGCAGGGCGGGGATCGAACAGTTACTGGCGGACGCCGGCCCCGGAGCGAGAGGCATTGTCTACGGCGCCCGTGTGGGAAGCGCAGGGCACGTCTTCAACGCGGTCAACCAAGGTGGCGCACTGCGGTTCCTCGATCCTCAGATCGGCGGACCAGCCTCGTTCGAAGGCTTCAGCGGCTTCAGATTCCTCTGGACGAACATGCCATGACGACTATGGGAGAAGCGCGCAGGAAGGTCCGGGATTACCTCGACGAGCTCTCGGAACGGATGAGCATCGATCTAGCTATCGACGAAGAAGCGACTCGTGTCGAGTCATGGTGCTGGGTATTCTTCTACAACTCCCGGGCCTACATCGAGACTGGATCCTTCAGTCACGCATTGGCCGGTAACGGTCCCATCGTCGTTGATCGGGGCACGGGGGCAATCCACGAGCTGACGACGGCACGCCCGATCGACGAGCAACTCGAAGAGCTGCGGACGACGATCGGCGACGGCGGCGCTATCTGAGCAGTGGAGCGAGCACTGCGAATCCTCGGGATCGGGAAGTGGTCGCTGGGGGAGTTCGGCCCGAGGTCAAGCGCCTCGCAGGTTAAGAGGCGCTCCGTCAGGGCCGGCGAGGCGTAGAGGTAATCCATCTGATACGGGATCTCGGGCCTGTTCCGGTCGATGCGCGTCCTCGTGTGGCGACAGGCGTCGCCGTAGCTGCAAGGGCATCCCGCGAGAGGCCCCCGTCCATCACGCTTGAGGACCATGACGAGGCAGTCCACGAGGCCGAACGCCTCGATGCGCCGGAGGACGCTCTCGTCGCGAGCGAGTTGGTGAGTGCCGGCGGGCCAGCCAGTCCACGTGTTGAGATCGCCGCCGAGGACGAGGAGCTTGTTGTAGCGCCGGTCTTCGAGCAGCGGGGTCAGGTCGGACAGCGACCGATGGACCGAGGCGTCGCTCCTCTCGTCGAGCAAGCCGTAGAGCGCGACCGCCGTCACCTTCCCAACTTGGGGCACGGGTACGACCACCGCCGTCCAGGAGCCCGGGCGGGCGTTCGCGAGAGGCGCGCGGAGGTAACCCCTGGTTCGCACGTCGTCGGCGGGATCGGTGAGCTCGTGCGGGGAGACGACGGCCGAGGCCCAGCTTCGCGCCTTGGGGTCGAGTCCGAGCGTGCTCTCGCCCCCTCGAACGTAGCCCTCGAGGCGCTCCCTCGGGACGCGTGCCTCGGTCAGGAGGGCGATGTCGGCCCGCATCCCGCCGAGGATCGTCCAAGTCTTCGTCCTGTGCGAGCGCGCCTCGTTCAGGTTCCAGGCGACGACCGACCAGGCATCGACGGAGGACTCCTGTCGGGCACCGCCGGATCCTCTCACGAGAACGGTACGCGTCCGGGCTCATGGCCGTCCTAGTGATCAGGCGAGTCCGGAATCGCGCCTCCAAGCCACCCCCTTACCCGGACCAGAAGTGGCGCCACAGGGGGCCCACGAGCCCAAGTACGAGGCTCCAGCGCCCCTCATCTGACGCATGATCGGGCTGACGCTGCGCTTTGGTCAGTCTTCTGGCCTAAAGGCCCCCCGGATCGCCCCGTTCTTACCGCCCAGGGACGATCGGCTAACCCTGGCCCTTCGGCCGGGTCGCCTACTCATCCCACCCCGCCTGTCCTCTGCGCGCGCAGCACGACGTGCGAGTATGACGGTGGCTAGCTCTTTAGAGGCGTTGAAGTTCCCCGCCCCAGGGTGGCCAACCTAACGTCAGCCTTCGTCGAGAAGACGATGTCTCCTCCAAGCCCCCGGGCCATCCGGCGGCGGCCCCCGACGTGCACCCAAGACGTCGATCCATCTGTCTAGAAGTCCTCCAAGAGCTTCAGGAGCTCACGGTCCGCCATCACCTGCTCGATCCTTTCGCCTACTGCTTCGATCCGTGTAACCCGATCAGGAACAACCAGGGCCTGAACACGACGGCGGCGGGCCTTGCGGACATATGGCTGCCGAGCCCGCCGTCGCGGCTTCTTGGGCTGGGAGTGCACTCGCCGCATCGCGTACTTGATGAAGGAGAGCGGCAGTCCCGTGTCCGAGGCGATGTCCTCGGCCATCACGCCCCGTCCCATCCGCGATCGCACGCGCTCTACCGGCTCGTCAAGCGCCTCATGGAGCCTTCGCGCTGGCTGCTTCATCCTCTCGGCGAGGATCCCTACCTTTTCCCCTTGCCGAAACTGCCGCAGAGCCCCGACGGCGAGCTCACGCCGCGCAGCTCCCGATAGCGGCCGACGCTTTGCCCGGGGCATCGGCTAGAACATCTCGAGAAGATCGTCGACCGCGCCTATCGACGGGGGCGCCTCGAACGATGCGGAGCGAAAGTCGACGGCGAGGTGAAGCGCGTTCGGAAGGGCACCGTCGCGGTTCTTCAGAACCTGAAGCCTGACCTCACGAGGGTCATCGAGACGGAGAAGGGTCAGCACCTGGTCGGCCATCCTCTCGGCCTCTGAGGTCTCCGCTAGAGCGCTCAGCATGTACTCGCCGACATGGTGGGCGTCCTGCTGTCCGGCCCGGTTTACGTGCCAAGGGCTTACCAGCGGCACGCCTTGACCGTCCCCGAACGAGGTGGCGATGAGCTTCGCCGACAGGAGGATGTCGTTGAGCTCTTCTCGCTTGCTGGCGCGGGTTCGCTCGTGTGTCAGGAGCATGAGGTGGTCGACGACGACCAGGTCGACCTGCAGACCAGCCGCCTGACGCCTGAGCTTGGCCTCCAGAGTGCCGATCGTGGCTCCACGAGGAAGCTGCGCGATGTAGATCATGCCGTACCGGTTCTCATTCGTTCCCTCTACTAGGTCGCTGACCACGCTCATCAGAACCTCCTCTTCGCCCGCGTTGAGGAGGCCGTCCCGGATCTTCCTCGTGTCCAGACCTTCGCTCAGCCCGAAGTTCGGGAGGTTTGAGTGCCTGGCAATCAGACGCCGCCTGACCTGCTCGCGTACCGTCTCCGTCGTGAAGAAGAGAGTGTTCTTGCCCTGTATCACGGCTGCGTGCCACGCGATCTGCGTGACGAACATGCTCTTGCCTTGCGCCGTAGATCCACAGACGAGGACGAGCTCGCCGCTGCGCATACCACCGACCGCCTCGTCGAGCGGCTTGATACCCGTGAGGACCCGGTTCGCGTCTGGATGCGCCTTTGCTTCGGTGTAACGCAGCAGGGTCTCTTGCGCGTCGTCGTGGAGGAACCCCTCAGGAACGAATTGAAGTCCTTCGAGTCGGTCGATGGCCGCGAACTTCTGGTAGGCGAACTCCCTGGCCTGACGATGCCCCTTCAGAAACTGCCGGTCGACTTCAACGCCTACCTCCAGGATCTCGAACGTCGTGGTGATGACCTCACTGGTCTGCTGCTCGGCGTGCTGGTCTCTTAGGGCGTCGATTGCGTACCGAAACTCGTGGTCTGAGACCTCCGTTTGCGCCAAGTCATCGTAGAGCTCTTCGTAGAGGATGGCCTTGGCGAGAGACTCGTCGTCCTTGACGTCAGTTTCCCGGCCCGCCCTGCGCAGGACGTCGGAGAGTATCTTCTTCGGCATCACACCAGCGGCGACGCCGTAGTACCGCTCCAAGAGGGCGAAGATGTTTTTGTGCGTCTCCACCCGGAAGTGCTCGGGCTCTAGGTGCTCGAGCGCCCTCAGGAGATTGTCCCTTCGGTTCGGGATGATAGCGGCGAGGACCGATGCCGAGTAGTCCATCGAGGTCACCCCCGCCCTTCCTCGACGCGGTCCAGGAAGGCCTGTACCTGCTTGCGCGATATCTTGAGGCGCCTACCGATCCGGTAGTGCTTCAGGTCCCCATGCTTGGCAAGGAGCCGAACGGTCTTCTCGCTTACGCCCAGGAGGCGGGCGGCCATGGCCACGCTCATCAAGGCATCCTCTTCCTGGGCATCCTCGCTCCCCGAGCCGGGCTGCGATTTCCAACGTTGGCCCTGGCCCTCATCCATACGACAGTGATCGGCACCGGACGTACATTGACTCCGACGCCCGGCTTGGGCTCCTTCGGTTCTATGCCCAACCGACCGACCGTGGCCGGCCTACTCGAGGGTCCGCGCTCGGTTCCTGGCCGTCCCAATGACTTCATGTGATTTCGAGGCGACAGGCGGCGATGAACTCCGCCAAGTCCGACTCCGCGATCCGAAGCAGTCGCCCGAACCTGTAGCAGGCAATTGCGCCGCGGTCGATTAGCGAGTACGCAGTTCGTCGGCGGACGCCCAGAATGCCGGCAACCTGGTCGACTGTCAGCAGACGCGGCAGCTCTTCACGCAGTCGGTCTCCGCCACGAGACACCCCAACGGCCGATCCGTGAGTCACGCCTTGGACGATAGAACGTGAGAAAAGGTCTGCCAGCCCTTTGCCTTATACTAATCCGCCGGCGGGAGAACCCGACAAGCCGACTTCGCGGGGTACCAAGATGACCTGGGAGATTCGAGGGCCGTTAACAAGACACGTTGAGACGGGCGGCGAATACCGATCGCGGGGCGCCCGCATGGCCTCTACCGTACCGGAGGCATTTGATCCCGACCTTCCTCCGGGCGACTTCCTTAGCGTGTTCGCTGTCGGGCCCTTGTGGGTCCTCGTTGAGCTCGCGGATGTCGACGGGCGGATCGAGCCCATAAGGATCGAAGTCCGCGGTTACGCCACGGCCGAAGACCCCGATGCGTCTCCCATCGCGGCGGGCGACCTTCGGCGAATCCGAATCGGCGAACTCATCGACCTAACCCGTCGGGAATATCGAGAGACCGCCGAGGGGTTCGTAGAGCGACTGGGCCGACGGAGACCGGATGAGCTCGTGATCGAAGCGCGCGAGACGGCAGCGCAACATGTCGCCGCGAGCCAAGCCGTGAAGCCACCAGGTGGCCGCCCGCCCTTGTCCTACTCCGATCTACAGGACACCGCGGCGGCATATCGCGAGGCGATGTGGTCGGGAAGTAGAGCCCCAAACGGAGAGGTCGGTGCCAAACTCCACCTATCGAAGTCGGCAGTGGGGAAGCGCGTGCATAGGGCGAGGAAGCTCGGGATGCTGCCCGATACGCAGCGGGGAGTTGCCAGGGCTTAGCGGCGCAGGCGACGCGCTGCGAGACGGATGATCCTCCACCACTAAGTCGCTTGCTGGATGGTCAGGACCGGGAAGATCGCGCCTTCGTAGGAATCCAGTATGTCGCAGGTGCTCCAAGCCACCCCTTGCCCCGACCAGAATTGCCGCCCCAAACGGCCCACACGGCCAATCCGGGCACTCCACCGGCCTCGGCATCCGCTGGCGTAGTCTTCCCGCCGGGAGGTAGCCGCCACCTACTGCCCTATCATTTCCGCGATCCGACGATCGGTGTCGTTCCTCTCGCGGACCATCTCGGCCAGCTTCTGAAGGGCCGCGTTCATTGCGTCAGGAGCTCTGCGGCGTCGCGGCGAATAGGGCCGCTAGGCGTCGGAAGCCGTGCTCCATCTCTTCCTTCGGGACGTCGATGTACTCGCCCGTCTGCTGAAGGGTCGAGTGGCCGAGGATCGCCTGAATGGTGGCGGGAGGCACTCCCGCCGCCGAGAGCAGGCTCGCCGTGGTGCGTCGTCCGCTGTGAGGCGTAGGCGGATCAAGGATAGCCGCGTTCTCCATGGCCTTCGCCCAGACTCGCCTTCGCCAGTTGTTGGGGCGGATGGTGTTTCCCCCAGTCGACTGGAACAGCTGCGCTTGCCCGATCAATCCTCTCTCCCGGATGTGGGAGACCAGTCTCCCCCACACGGGAAGCTCAGCCGGCACCGGGAGTACTCGGTACACGCCGGTCTTGGTCGAGTCCTGGACCGTGAGATGCCCTCCAACATCCGAGACCGTTCGCTGAACCGTGATCTCGCCCCGGGAAGCGTCGACGTCCCTCGCTTGGAGACCCGCCATCTCGCCCACTCGAAGACCGAGGAAGCACATGCTCTCGATCGCTAGGGCATCGCTCGGGCCGCTCACCTTAGCTGCGGCCGCGACGACGTGCGCGACCTCCTCCGAGGTCAGGACGCGTGCCTTCTTACGCTGCGGCAGCTTCACCCGCGTGCCCCTTGCGGCAACAGGATTCGAGGCGATCTCACCGTTCTCGAGGGCCTCCTCGAAGATCCTGTGGAGGATCGAGCGGCACTTGTGGCGCGTGGCCGCGCCGATCCCCTTCTTCTCCAGGGCGGCCAAGTAGTCCTTGACGACGACGGTGGTGACCTTGCCGATCGGCCAGTTGCCGAGGGCTGGGGCGATGTGTGCTTTCCATTCCTGCTCCCAGTTCTGTCGGGTCGTCGGCTTGAGCTGAGACCCATGGTGATCCAGAAGCTTGCCCCACACCTCAGCCAGGGGTCGCTTCCCACTGAGAACGAGGCGCGGATCCAGCCGGCCCGTGGCTCGCCAGTTCGCTGCCTCGGCCTGTTTTGGAAACTCCTTCCAGTGCTGCTTGTGGCCCGGGTCCCGGAAGGTCGCCAGGAACCTGCCGTTCGCTTTCTTGTAGACGCCTTCGGCGACTCGAAGGCGCTGTTTCCCCTCGGGAACCACTCTTCGCTTCGCCGTCGCGTTCCCCTCCCTTGAGCACGAGCCCTATTGACCAGTGTTGACCAAAAGGGCCTTCCTTGAACACGATACCACCCCAAGACAACAGGAAACCCCCAGTGACCTGGGGGTTTGTGGTGGGCGCTGGAGGATTTGAACCTCCGACCTCTTCCGTGTCAGGGAAGCGCTCTCCCCCTGAGCTAAGCGCCCGCGTTGTCCATTGTAGCCAGGCGGCTCAGAACTCCAGGGCGCAGTTCTCACAGAGGAAGATCCGGGCCTTCATGTTCAGGCTGTGCCCGCCGCACCTGGGACACCTCCGGCACGTACCTGCGACAGCGCAATCGATCGGGTCCGTCGTCTCGCCTGGCTCGTCCCAGGTCGTCGAGCCCTCTGCCGGCCTCGGCAGCTGGATCGACAGCAGACACATCGGATCCGCGCTGAGGAACCCATGCGGGTGCGCCGCCGCTCGGCCCACCATCAGCCCGGGGTAGAGCGTGATCGGCGTCTCGGCCAGGTGAGCCTCCCCGGTTCCGTTGAGCACCACGACCCACTCCTCGGAGTCGGGGTGGGTGTGGGCGTACGCGATCTGGTCGGCGGCGAACCCCTGGAGCGAGAGGTAGTAGTCGCCCCCCTGGCTGATCGCCACGCGCCGGAAGCCTGACGGACACGGGGCGACGAGGTCTATGTGTGAGGAACGGAATACTCCGAGGTTGTCTAGGACCTCGTCCAGCGCGCCTATCTTTCGTGGAGTCACGCGGCTATCAAAGCAGCGGACCTGCCGGGGCCGCAAGCTCGCACTCTGCGGGTCCTGTACACGGGAAACGCTCAGCCATTCACGTACTTGAACACCCCGCCGCCGGATGTGCCCACATAAACCGTGGACGGGACGGTCGCTGCGATCGCCAGCTCGGTCACCTCCGTGTTGCTGAGCCCTTCGTTGAACGGTGCCCAGCTCTGGCCCGCGTCGACGGTGCGGTAGACACCGTCGAAATCGTTCCCCGCGTACACCGTCGCGGTCGCCGCGGGGTCGATGGCCAGGGCCACGAAGCCAGAGCCAACGCACCTCCCGCCAGTGGACATCGTCCAGCTGGTGCCGCCATTCGTGGACTTGAACACGGACGTGGCCGTGCAAAATCCTTCATCGTCCTCTTGGTGCGCTCCCACGTAGACCGAGCCGGGTGCCGAGGGGTCGATGACCAGGGCCCGCACGTATCGCTGGCTCAGACCGGCATTCATGGGCGTCCACTGCGCTCCCCCGTCGTTCGACTTGAACACCCCCCCGCCGCCGGTTCCGGCGTAGACGGTGGTGGAAACGGAGGGGTCCACTGCCAGGGCCAGGACGTCGAGGTTGGTCAGGCCATGGTTTACCGGGGCCCACACCTCGCCCGCGTTGGTCGACTTGAAGACGCCACCGCTGATGGTCCCCGCATAGATCGTGCTGGGCGCCGAAGGATCGAGTGCCAGGGCCTCCACGTATTTCTGGGTCAGCCCGGCATTCACCGGACCCCAATTAGCTCCCGCATCGATCGACTTGAACACCCCGCCCCCAGCGGTTCCGGCATACACGGTACTCGGGGCGGATGGGTCGATGGCCAGGGCCAAGGGGCAGTGCTCGAGGTCGGGGTCGATGCCCCTGTTCTTTGGCACCCAAAGCAGCCCTCCATCGACGGTCTTGGAGGCTCCCGGGCAGCCCGCGTAGACCGTGGCCGGCGCGGAGGCGTCTGCGGCCATCGCCTTGACGATGCTGTTGGCCACGCCGGCATTGGCGAGCTTCCATCGCTGGCCCGCGTCGACGCTTTTTATCACGCCCCATCCGATGGTGCCTGCGTAGATCGTGGTCTCGTTCAATGGATCGATGGCGAGGGTCTGAACGATGAAGCTCTGGTTGACAGCCTCCCAGAGCGCGCCCCCGTTCGTGGTCTTGTAGATGCCCACGGTGGAAAAGTCAGCGTCGACCGGCGAGGCGTAGAGGGTGCTCGGGTCCTTCGGATCCATTGCCAGGGCGGTGATGCCGGCGTCTATCGGCATGCCAGCGCGCGAGGGCACCCAGTTGAGCCCGCCGTCGGTCGACTTGTAGACACCCCCATTGAGCCCCTGGGCACCATCGGAGGTCCCGGCGTAGACCGTGGATGGAGAGGAGGGGTCGATGGCAAGGGCATGCACCTGGTCGATGTCGGGTATGCCGTTACTCGCGTCGACCCAGTTCGCACCTCCGTCGATGGACTTGAATACGCCGGTCGTTCCCGCGTACACAGTGGCCGGGTCGGTAGGATCGATGGCCAGGGCGGTGACGTTGTTCCCCGGAAGGCCATGGTTCACCGGGAACCAGTTGGCGGCGCCGTCGATGGACTTGTAGACGCCACCGTTGGCATTGTCCCCCACGCCCACGTAGACCGTCGATGGGGACACAGTGTCGACTGCGATGGCCGCCGGCCAACTCGAGTCCGGGATGCCGCTGTTAGCCGGAACCCAGTTCTTCCCGCTGTTGTTGCTCCGGAACATCCCGTTGTACGACGTGCCGGCGTAGACGTTGGAGCCGTTCACCGGATCGACGGCCAGGACCTGGATGTTCAAGTCCGTTATGCCCTGAGAGGCGGGGCGCCAGCGTCCACCGCCGGACAACGTCCTGTGGATCCCACTAAGGGCGTCCCCTCGATAGAGGATCTTGGGCTGCGAGGGGTCGATGGCCACGGAGTTGACGTGGCCCGCGCCTGGACCGCCGGTCTGGTTCCATTGCGGCACATCCGATAGCCGCTCGCCCGCCGCGACCTCGGTTACGCTCGGCCCTCCCATCACCCATATCGCTACGGCAATGGTCAACGCGCGAGAACTGAGACGCATCGGGTCGCGGGCGTGAGCCATGGGCGGAGTAAGGATAGCCCTTCCATTTTGGTCCCGCGCCTCTACCGCAGCTTGCATCCCTCGAGTCAGTGAGAGTAAGAATGGGGCGGAGGTCGCCATGCGTCGTTCAGCCCTCGCCTCCATCGTGGGAGCGGTCGTCTTGCTGCTGGGCATCGCGCCAGCTTCGGGAAGGGCGACCCCGCGCACGATCGGGGTGGAGCCGGTGGCCACAGGGCTGTCGTTCCCGGCCGCCTTCACGTTCTCCCCGGATGGCCGCATCTTCTACGCCGCCACTTACGACGGGGAGATCCACATCTACGACCCGGCCAGCGGCTCGGACAACCTGTTCTTCACGATTCCGGGGGGCTCGGCGCCCGAAGGCATCCTTGGTCTTGTACTCATCCCCAGTTATCCGACCCAGCCGTACGTTTACGCCTATGTGAACAGAGAAGTGCAGGGTGTCCGGAAAAGTCAGATCCTCCGGATCAGGGACACCGGTGGGATCGGTACGCAGCCGAAGCTGATCTATCAGGCGGACGGTGGAGACATACACCATGGAGGCCGGATGCTGTTCGGCTCCGATGAGATGCTGTACGTGGCCACCGGCGACGAGGACGATCCGGCCGGATCCCAGAACCTGTCGAGTACGGTCGGAAAGATGCTGCGAATGACTCCCACGGGTCAGGTCCCGCCGGGAAACCCCTTTGGCACGCTGGTCTGGGCTTATGGGCTGCGGAACACGTTCGGGTGGGATTTCGACGACCGGACCCGATCCCTCTGGTATGAGGACAACGGCCCCGCGTGCAACGACGAGATCGACCTGATCCGGAAGGGCAAGAACTACGGATGGGGTCCCGCAGCAACCTGCTCCACGCCTCCCCTGCCGCCACGGAACACGAACCAGGACGGCCCCAGCCCCGTCTTGCCCGCGGAGTACATCGCGACTTCGGTCGCGCCGACCGGCCTCGCGTTCTGTGAGGGGTGCGGGCTAACCGGGGCGGATGGCACGATGTTCTACGGGAGATACAACACCTTCGCTATCCAGCAAGTGGTCCTGACCGCCGACCGCCGGAGCATCGCTTCGGACACCCAGGTCTACGTCCACTCGTCGTTCCCGCTTTCGATCGAGGTCGGCCCAGACGGAACCCTCTACTTCAGCGACGACACGGCCATCTACCGGCTCGTCGAGATCTGATCGCCGACGCTCAGTGTGGAGGGCCAGCTACCGAAGCTCGGAGACGTAGCGCTCGGAGATCCCGAGACGCTCGACTATCAGTCGGGTGCTAGGCCGCCCTGGACGGTGAGCGCCTGGACGCGCTTGGGCGCTTTTACGCTTAGCCTCGGCGCGCTTGGTGGACTGGTATCGAGGACGCCGAGTTTGCATCTGGGCCCAAACGTAAGGAGAATTGATTTAGCGAAGATGCCGCGCAGTCGGGCTCTAATGGTGGCTGTCCTGTCCGGTCTGATGGTCGCTGGTCTTGCCTCACCATCGGCTGGAGAGGGAATCGAGAACACTGCTTCAGGCACGTGGGTGCCCACGGGAAGCATGTTGACGGGTCGAGTCAGTTTTACCGCGACCCGACTTCTCAGTGGGGAAGTGCTCGTTGTAGGTGGCAGAGATAGCTCGGGGGCCACGCTGGCCAGCGCCGAGTTATATGACCCAGCCACAGAGAGTTGGAGCGCAACAGAATCCATGCACGTCCGCCGCCAGAACCACACGGCCACACTGCTCCCCAGCGGCAGGGTCCTGGTTGCCGGCGGCTCCAACGAGCAATCGGTCCTCGCCAGTACGGAGGTCTATGACCCGGCCACCGGCACGTGGAAACGGCCGGGCGAAATGACGACTCCGCGTCAGGCTCACGCGGCTGCTCTCGTTCAAATCGGCGGGTCGCCGATGGTGCTCGTAATCGGAGGCACTAGCGGCAGCAGCGATTGCCCGCCCTGCATACAGTCAAGCTCGGAGCTCTACGAGCCCAAGGCTGGCAGCTGGTCGCTGACAGGGAGCATGTCGCTTGCTCGATATTGGGACCACGCCTCCCCCGTAAGGTTGCCCGATGAGTCGGTCCTCGTAGTTGGCGGAACAACGTGTTGTGGGTACTCGTGGATCAACGAGGCTGAGATCTATAGCCCGGTGACACAGACCTGGACCGTTACCAGCCCGAAGAACACCAGTGCCCAAGGCCCGGCCGCTCTCATGCCCGGAGGCATTGTCCTTGTGGCGGGGGGAGACGCCGGTACTCAGCCCAACGTCAGGAGCGTCGCCGCGAGCGAGCGGTTCGACATTTCGACGGGAAGCTGGCTACGCGTGGGCAAGATGTCTATTGCTCGGGACTCGATGAGTTTGACGATCCTGGCGGGCCGGCAGGCGCTTGTTGCGGGTGGAAACAATGGCGGTTGGGGCATCTGCAACGCCCAGAGCAGCGCCGAAGTCCTGACTCCGCAAGTCGGGTGGCAACCGACGGGCAGCATGGCGACCGCGCGCTTCGGCCATGTTGCTGTGCTTCTCACTGACGGAACGGTGCTGGTCGCCGGCGGCACCGACTGTTCGGGCGCAGTCTTCTCCAGTGCCGAAATGTATCAACCGTAGGGCCCGGGACCTTCGTCTTCTTAACGGGAGATTCTTCCCTCACTCATCATCTTTGACGCCGACCCGTGGAGGGAAGGGCTTTTCAAGCGAGGCTAGGGAGCTCCTGAAGAGCCGGCTTCCCTCCTTGCTTCGGCCGTTCGCTCGGGTCTATGTTGCTCACGTGGGTTGCGGTTTGTAGCCGCCGATCGGGATGGGGATGACCCCACAATCCGGGCGGCACTTGAAGGGGGCCTCGAGATGGCCAATCTTCTCTCTCGCGGACGTTTCGGCCGGGCATACGGGATCTGTCTAAGTCTGGGCGTGGTCGTGCTCGCCCTCGGGCCCGCTGCGACCGCATCGACTGGAGGAACCGAGCTGTGGGTGAGTCGCTACAACGGCCCGGCCAACGGCGGCGACCAAGCTTACTCCGTCGCGGCGAGCCCCGACGGATCCAAGGTGTTCGTGACCGGCTACAGCTATGGGACCACAGGCTTCGCCGACTACGCCACGGTCGCCTACGACGCCTCCACGGGTGCCACCCTGTGGGGGAAGCGCTACAACGGCCCGGCCAGCGGCGACGACCTCGCTTACTCCGTCGCGGCGAGCCCCGACGGATCCAAGGTGTTCGTGACCGGCTCCAGCTATGGGAGCACAGGCTCCGACTACGCCACGGTCGCCTACGACGCCTCCACGGGTGCCACCCTGTGGGGGAAGCGCTACGACGGCCCGGCCAACAGCGCCGACGGCGCTTCGTCCGTCGCGGCGAGCCCCGACGGATCCAAGGTGTTCGTGACCGGCTCCAGCTACGGGACCATAAGCTCCTACGACTACGCCACGGTCGCCTACGACGCCTCCACGGGTGCCACCCTGTGGGTGACGCGCAACAACAGCCCGGCCAACGACACCGACTTCGCTTTATCCGTCGCGGCGAGCCCCGACGGGTCCAAGGTGTTCGTAACCGGCTACAGCCTCGGGACCACATACGACTACGCCACGGTCGCCTACGACGCCTCCACGGGTGCCACCCTGTGGGGGAAGCGCTACAACGGCCCGGCCAGCGCCGACGACTACGCTTTATCGGTCAGGGCGAGCCCCGACGGATCCAAGGTGTTCGTGACCGGCAACAGCCTCGGGACCACACGCAACAACGACTACGCCACGGTCGCCTACGACGCCTCCACGGGCGCCACGCTGTGGGGGAAGCGCTACAACGGCCCGGCCAGCGGCGACGACCTCGCTTCGTCCGTCGCGGCGAGCCCGGACGGGTCCAAGGTGTTCGTGACCGGACATAGCAACCACGACTACGCTACGGTGGCCTACGACGCGTCCACGGGCGCCACCCTGTGGGGGAAGCGCCACAACGGCCCGGCCAACAGCGACGACTCCGCTTACTCCGTCGCGGCGAGCCCGGACGGGTCCAAGGTGTTCGTGACCGG
>Ga0184632_10000607_pt1 | contig 14370 bp, 12 predicted proteins | sample PLM31_50_b1_FD_133153 | JGI IMG/M metagenome (GOLD analysis project Ga0184632, IMG submission 133153) | Groundwater sediment microbial communities from an aquifer in East River, Colorado, USA - PLM3-1_50_b1 | ecosystem: Environmental > Terrestrial > Soil > Riparian zone | place: USA: East... | reverse complement strand
CGCAGCGGCGGCGTTCCGGGAACGCTCTCGCTGAACGTCGAGGTCCTGCCGGCCGTGGGACAGGCGCGCGGCGTGATGTTCCTCGTCGCGGGCGGGCCCGGCCAGGGCTCAGCCGGCGCGTTCAATCTCGGCGACGCGGACAGCGCCGAGTTTATGCGCGCGATGATGCCCGGCTACACGCTCGCCGCCTTCGACAACAGGGGCACCGGCAAGTCCGGCCTGATTCGCTGTCCGGGACTCCAAGCGGCGACGACGCCGAACGCAGAGGAGGGCGCAGCACTGGCCGCAGCCTGCGCGGCGATCATCGGCTCCACGCGCGAGTTCTATGCAACGCGGGACCACGCCGAGGACATCGATGCAGTCCGTCAGGCGCTCGGTGTGTCCAAGATCGCGCTGTACGGAGTGTCGTACGGCACGAAGCTCTCGCTCGCGTACGCGCTGGCGCACCCGAACAACGTGGAGCGGATGCTCCTCGACTCGGTGGTCGTGCCGACGTTCCCGGACGTGTTCGATCGCAACGTCCTACAGCAGATGCCGGCTACGCTGCGCGCGTTCTGCCAGGGCTTCTGCGGTAAGGCCACGAAGGATTTCTCCGGTGACGTCGTGGCGCTCGCCAACCGTCTCGAGTCGCGTCCCCTCCAGGGAAAGATCATCACGCCGAACGGCAAGCTGACCACCGTGCGCATGAACGGCGAAGACCTGCTCGTGATGATGATCGACGCCGATCTCAGCCCGGGTCTTGCCGCAGCCGCTCCTGCCGCCGTGCGTGCGGCGCGAAGCGGAAACGGACGCCCCCTCCTGCGCCTCTGGGACATGGACATCAGGACCGGCAAGCTCGAGGCGGAGGACCTGAGCTTCGGACTGAACGCGGCCACGAACTGCGCCGACGGCCGCTTCCCGTGGTCGCCGGGCACGCCGCCGTCGCAACGCCGCGCGGTGATCAACTCCGCCGTCGCAGACTTGCCGAACGGCGCGCTCGGCCCGTTCGGAGACTGGGCCGCGCAGCTCGGCACGGCGTTCTACTGCGAGCAATGGCCGTCCCCGGCGGGCAACACGCCCCTCGGGCCGGGGCCGCTGCCGAACGTTCCCGTGCTCGCCGTGAACGGAGGCTTCGACGTCCGCACGCCGACCTCGAACGCGGTGACGGTCGTCAGCCAATTCCCGCAGGGGCGCCTGCTCGTCGTGCCGGGTGTGGGCCACAGCGTCTTGACAACCGACTTCTCGTTCTGCTCCCAGCGTGCCGTGCGTGCCTGGATCCTCGGGACGTTCGTTGCGCCGACGCAGGCACAGTGCCCGCGCGTGCCGCCGCTCGTGAAGATTCTCGGCGCTTTGCCGGCCAAGCCGGCAAAGCGAACGGTCGAGGCCACGCTGGCCGCGGCGACCAAGACGATGCGCGAGGCGCAGGCGACCTGGCTGCAGCTGCTGTTCTCCACGACCAACTTCACGCCTCGCGGCCTCCACGGCGGGAAGCTCGCCAACACCTCGAATGGGGACGGCTTCACGCTCACGCGCTACAGCCTCGCGCCGGGCGTCCTGCTCACGGGCAAGATCAACTTCGTCGACCTCGGGCCGCCCACGACGTACAAGGGAACGGTGAAGGTCTCAGGCCCGGCAGCAGTGGCGGGAACCCTCAGCTTCACGAAGAACTCGGTCTCGGGAACCCTCGGCGGCCGCCGAGTCAAGGGCTCCTACTAACAGCTCCTGCTCCGGATTTGCCGCCCGTCCGGCCGCGCCCCTAAACTCCCCGAGCGATGCCGATGTACGAGTACGTCTGCATGAAGTGTGAGGCGCACTTCGAGGAGCTCGTCCGGGGGGATATGGAGGTCGCCTGCCCGGAGTGCAGCGCCGCGAATGTCGTCCGCCAGCTCTCCACGTTCTCGATGATCGGCACCGCCGGGCAGACCGGCGCGTTCAGTAGCGGTGGCGGCGGCTGTTGCGGCGGAAGCTGTGGCTGCGCTCACTGACGGGCCCTGGCCGGAAACGCCTGCGGCGTTTCCTGACGCCGCTGACGGCACCCCGCTCTCCGGGCCCGTGCGAGTGAGCACTGTGCCCTCCGGCGGCGCACCGCCAGCAGCGCCCCAGAGCGCGTCAGTTCCTGAGCTAACGCGCGCCGACGAGCTGCGCGCCTTCGGCGAAGTCGTCGCGGGCTGCACGAAGTGCGCACTGGCAGAGGGTCGAACGCAAGTTGTCTTCGGCTCGGGTAATCCCGACGCGGATCTGATGTTCGTCGGAGAGGCGCCTGGTTTTCACGAAGACAAGCAAGGCATTCCGTTTGTCGGAGCAGCGGGGAAGTTGCTCGAGCAGCTACTCGAGGGGATTGGCCTGACTCGGCAGGAGGTCTACATCGCCAACGTGCTGCTGTGCCGGCCGCCGGGGAACCGAGACCCGATGCCGCAGGAGATCGAGGCCTGCGAAAGCCACCTCTGGCGCCAGATCGAGCTGATCGAGCCCCGCGTCGTCGCGACGCTCGGGAACTTCGCGACCAAGCTGCTCTCCGGACGACCCACCGGGATCACGCGCGTGCACGGACAGGAACAGGAGACGACGCTCGGCGGGCGCCGCGTGCTGCTGTATCCGATCTACCACCCGGCTGCGGCGCTCTACACGCCGCGCATGCTCGACGTGCTCAATGCCGACTTCGCGCGTCTGCCGGAGCTGATGGGTCGCGAGGCCACGCCGCCCGAGCCCGTCTACGTCGCACCGGTCGCGGCGGAGCCGGCCGTGCAGCTCGGCCTGTTCTGATCGAGTCCCGTTCCCCGGCGGAGACGGAGGAGATCGCCGCCGGCCTCGCCGCAGAACTGAACCCCGGCGATGTCGTGACCGTCTCGGGCGAGCTCGGCTCGGGGAAGACGACGTTCGTCCGCGGTGCTTGCCGGGCGCTGGGCGTCGAAGTTCCGGTGACGAGTCCCACGTTCACGATCGGCCACCGCTACAGCGGGCGCGTCGACGTCTCCCATCTCGACCTCTTCCGCTTCCAGGGCGTGTCGGCGGCGGAATGGGGAGACCTCGAGCCCTACTTCGACGATGCAGTCGTCTTCGTCGAGTGGCCGGAAGCGGGGAAGGGCGTGCTGCCGCCGGCGCGCATCGAGGTTCGTCTCGAGCACGGCGTCGAAGGCCGGCGGCTTGTCACGATTGAGGGCGATGCTCATCCTGGCATTCGACTCGGCGACTAACGTCGCGACGAGCGCGCTCGTCGACGACGGCGAGGTGCTCGGTGAGCGCACGTCGCGGGCGGTGACGCTGCTGGAGGACATAGACGCCCTCGTGCGGCAGGCCGGCGCTCGCACACGCGACCTCCAAGGCCTCGCCGTCGGCACCGGGCCGGGCAGCTTCACCGGCATCCGAGTTGGCCTTGCAACGGCCCGCGGGCTCGCTCTCGCGCTCGGCATTCCCGTCGCCGGCGTCTCCACGCTCGATGCGCTCGCGGCCGGCGCGCCGGGAGCTCTGCCGGTGATCGACGCCCGGCGCGGGGAGGTCTTCGTCCTGCAGGGCGAGCCACGAGTGCTCGTTCCGGACGACCTCGTGCTCGAAGCCGGCACGGTGTGCATCGGAGACGGCGCGGTTCGCTATCGCGCCGTCCTCGAGGCCAAAGGAGCCGAGATCCCCCCGGACGGCGACGACCGCCACGCGCCGCGGGCCCGCTTCCACGCCCAGCTAGCCAGGGACTTCGGGCCCGCCGAGCTGGTGGAGCCGATGTACCTGAGAGTCCCGGACGCTGATAGAACCAGGCTGTGAGCGCGTCGCTCACCTTTCGGTTCGCTCCCGTGAGGGAAACCATGTTTCCCTCACGATCTCCCTTCTTCGAGGGACGCATTGGCGCACGCGCCGCTGAGATCGCCGCGAGCACCAATGAGAAGAAAAGGGGAAACCGCTCGGTTTCCCCCGTTACCCCTTCCCTCGCTCATAGGCCAAAAGTCGGCCTATGAGCGCGACCGCCAACAAGGTGGATTTTCGTCTCCTCGAGCTGCGCGACCTCAATGCCATCGAAGTGATCGAGCGGGCGTCGTATCCCACGCCCTGGTCGCGTTCGATGTTCGCCGGAGAGCTCGCCAAGCCGTCATCGATCTCTCTGGGCGCATTCGACCCCGAGACGAGCGACCTGCTCGGCTACCTGGTCATCTCCAGATACGTCGATGCCTGGCACGTCATGAACCTCGCCGTGGCGCCGGACTACAGGCGGCGCCGAATCGCGACGTCCCTCCTCGAACGACTTTTCGAGCTCACCACCGGGGAGGGCCGGCGCGGCTACACGCTCGAGGTACGAGTGTCGAACGACGTTGCCATCAAGCTGTACGAGCAGGCGGGATTCAAGGCGCGAGGGATCCGGCGCGGCTACTACACGGACAACCGGGAAGACGCGCTCATCATGTGGCGCGACCCTCTCCCCCGCGTTGCTGACGCGGGGGAGTAACTGCTTTGGGTCGCTGCCGCTGCCTTGCGAGCAAGTAGAGCCAGAGTGCTGAGTCAGATGCGTCGACGGTCTGGATTAGCCGCACGCCGAGCCTTTGCGCGGCAAGACACGCGCCTCGGATGGCCCGAGGTTCGACGGGACCGTCGTCCAGGTTTGTGCCTTCGACGAGGAGAAACGGGTAACGACTGGCGTGGCGGATCTTTCCAATCTGTGGCCAGAACCGGTTGCGGACGAGTGCGCTGTGCAAGTCGAGCACTGTCTTGCGCTCGACGAGCGTCTCCCCGCCAACATCGAAGTCGCCTGACGGCAACGGGACGACTTCGACCGACCCGCCGAGCTCCGTTAAGTGGTGAGCGATCCGGCTGCGCCGCTCGAACACGTCAACCAGGATGAAAGGCCCTTCGATTCCAACGAGGCTAACGCACGAAGTGTGTCGCGAACGTAACCAGTTCGCGCTTTCGCGAAGCGAAAGCGCATGATACTTGGTTTGGAGACGTCCTGCGACGAGACGGCCGCGGCACTCGTCACCGCAGACGGAAGGGTGCTCGCCAACGTCGTGTCCTCGCAGGCCGATCTGCACGCGCAGTACGGCGGCGTCGTGCCCGAGGTCGCGTCGCGTCGTCACCTGGAGCTCGTCACGCCCGTTGTGCGCAAGACGCTCGCCGACGCTGAAGCGGAGCTCGACGACGTCGAGCTGGTCGGCGTCACCGCAGGTCCGGGTCTGATCGGCGCACTGCTGGTCGGAGTCGCCGCGGCGAAGGCGATCGCGTGGGCGCGACGGTTGCCGCTCGTCCCGGTCGACCATCTGCGTGGCCACATCGCGTCGCTCTACCTTCAGCCGGCCCCGCTCGAGCCGCCGTTCGTTTGCCTGCTCGCGAGCGGGGGCCACACGATGCTGCTCGACGTGCGCGAGCGCGCCCGAAAGCCGCGCCTACTCGGGACGACCCTGGACGATGCAGCAGGCGAGGCGTTCGACAAGGGCGCACGTCTGCTCGGGCTCGGCTATCCGGGTGGCGCCGAGATCGACCGCATCGCGCGGGAGGGAGACCCAAGCGCGTTCGAGTTCCCGATCGCCCGCGTGCCCGGCCTCGACTTCTCCTTCTCCGGATTGAAGACCGCCCTGCTCTACGCAGTGCGTGCGCTGCCGCCTGACGAGCTCGAGCAGCATCGCGCCGACCTCGCAGCCGGTTACCAGCGCGCGATCGTCCGCGCGCTCGTCGAGCGGACGGAGCAGGCCGTCGCAGAGGCTGGTGCGGACACGGTTGCGGTCGTCGGAGGCGTTGCGGCCAACTCCGAGCTGCGCGCAGAGTTGCCCGACGCCGTCTTTGCGCCCCTCGAGTTCTGCACCGACAACGCCGCGATGATCGCTTCCGCTGCGCGATTCGAGGAACCTGTCCCGTATCCCGGCTATCTTGCGCTCGATGCCTACGCGTCCTCTGCGTGAGCCGTTGAACGCGCTCGTGCTGGCGGCTTTCGCGGTCGTCATCACGGCTGTGCTGATCGCGGCCGGCGGTCGTGACGCGTTGCCGCCACCGGAAGGCCCGCCCAGCTGGCAAGGGCTCGCGGGTGCCCAGCGGCCGCGCGTTGCGGTGGGTCAGCGCATGATCGTCGTGCTGAAGGCACCGGCACTCTCAGACCGGGTCGGCACCGCCGGGGGTCTCGCTACGAGTGAAGAGGAGCGGAGTTGGACGCAGAGCGCCCTCTCAGCGCAGAAGCTGCTCGTCGCGCGATTGCGCGTGCAGGGCATCGCTGTCCAACCCGAGTTCAGCTACACGCGCACGATCAACGGCTTCTCGGCCGCCTTTGACGCCCGCGGTATCGCGTTGCTGGAACGAGCGGCCGAAGTCGCCGGCGTCTATCCGGTCCGGGCGGCGTACCCCGCGTCGCTCTCGTCGACCGTGCTAGCGGCGTCACAGTTTGGAGAGCGTGCTCAGATCACGCTGTCCGACAAGGACGGCCGCGGCGTGACGATTGCATTGCTCGACACCGGCGTGGACCGGGCGCATCCCTTCCTGCGTGGTCGGGTGGCGAGCGGCATCGACATTGTCGGCGGTGACGCCGAGGCCCTCGCCGCTCCGCACCCGGACGCGCCTGCTGATCTCGAGCGGCACGGCACCGAGTTGGGCGGGCTGCTGGTCGGGTCGGGCGGGCCGGGGGCCCTCGCCGGCGTCGCTCCGGGAGCGTCGCTGCTCCCGATCCGCGTGGCCGGCTGGCAGCGTGACGCGTCCGCGCGATGGGCTGTGTATGGGCGCACCGACCAGGTCCTCGCCGGGCTCGAGCGGGCCGTCGACCCGAACGCGGACGGTGATGCCCACGATGCCGCTCGCGTCGCGCTCATCGGCGTGGCCGAGCCGTTCGCCGGGTTCGCGGACGGGCCGCTCGCGCGCGCGGCTGCCGGCGCGATGCGGCTCGACACGCTCATCGTCGCGCCCGCCGGCAACGACGGACCTGCCGGTCCCGGTTATGGCAGCGTGTCCGGCCCGGGCGGGGCTCCCGACGCGCTCACCGTAGGCGCGGTCGACCTCCGGCCGCGCTACGGGCAGGCACGCGTCGTGCTGCGCGTAGGGCTGCAGGTCGAGTTCGACGGCATCCGGTCCCTTGCGGGCGCGGTCGCCCCGTCCGAGCCGGTCGACGCGGGGATCGGCGCGCCGCGTGTTCAGACGACCGCACCTGCGGGCTATCGCGGAGCCGCGCCGTTGCTCGACTTCTTCGACCGGAGGGGGCTGAGCCTAGTGGCCGGGCGCGCCGCGCTCGTGCGCTCGGGGTCGGACCCCGACGCCAGTGTCGCCAACGCCGCGCGCGCCGGCGCGGTCGCTGTGCTGTTCTACGGTGCCGGCCTGCCTGCCGGCGGCATTGGCCTCGACGAGAGCGGTCCGATCCCGGCCGTCTCGGTTCCCGAGCGCGTCGCCCGCCGGCTGCTTGCGGAGATCCGCCGCGGCCGGCCTGGGACAGCGTCGATCGGCGCCGTGCGGACCGCAGCGAACGACGGTGAAGGTCGGGTCGCGCAGTTCTCGTCGACCGGCCTCGCATTCGACGGTCGGGTGAAACCGGAGCTCGTCGCGCCCGGTGTCGCGTTGGAGACGGCGGAACCGGGCGCGAATTCCGACAGCTCCGCGCGTTACGGCACCGTCAACGGCACCAGCGGCGCCGCTGCACTCGTTGCCGGCGCCGCGGCGCTGCTTGCGCAGGCGAGGCCCGACCTCGACGCGCAGGCACTGAAGAGCCTGATCGTCGGATCCGCACGGCCGCTTGCGAACGATCGCGTGACCGCGCAGGGCGCGGGCCTCCTGGACATCGGCGGTGCAACTGCCACGGAGGTCGCTCCCCTCCCGAGCTCGCTCACATTCGGGCGGGCGGACAGCTCCCGCTGGCGCAAGGTGCAGGAGCTCGAGTTGCGCAACGTCTCCATCAGGCCCTTGCGCCTCTCTCTCGAGATGCGTGTCGCGCGCGAGGGGGCAGCGGCGGTCGAGTTCGAGATCAGTCCGAAGCGGCTGTCTCTCGCGGCGGGACGAACTGCGCGCATCCGCGTGCGAGCGCGAGCGGCGGGCAAGGTCGAGGGGACGGCAGCGGCGGAAGGAGTGCTGCTCGTGACGCCGCTCGCCGGCCGAGAGGTGCGAGTCCCGTGGACAATTCTCTTCGGCCCCAGGATCCCCCCGGGGCTGGCGTCCTTGCGCCTGTCCTCCCGTACCTTCGCTCCGTCCGACGCTGCGCCGGCGCTGTTGAGCTTCGTCGCGGGCTCGGTGCCCCGATCCGGTGACGGGCCGGATGTGCTGCCGCTCTTGCACCTGGATCTCGAGCTCTGGAGTGCCGAGGGCGGGCGGGTCGGCCTGCTCGCGCGCCTGCGGGATGTGTTGCCCGGTCGCTATTCGTTCGGCGTCACCGGCCGCGATCCGACGGGGGCGGTTCTCCCCAGCGGCAAGTACCAGCTCCGTCTGATCGCCTACGGCACGGACGGCGGTCCGCCGACGACCAGGACTCTCGGGATTACCATCAAGTAGAGTCCGCGCGCGGCTCGAAAACATCCCGATTTGCGCGGAAAAAGGAGTTGAAGTGACGACTGTCGACGCCCCCGTCTCCCACCTTCGCGAGAACCCCTATGAGATCGCGAGGTCGCAGTTGCGGAAGGTCGGCGAGACGTTCGCGATCGACCCGAACCTCGTCAACGTTCTCCAGGAGTGCAAGAAGTCGGTCGCCGTCTCGATCCCGGTCGCGATGGACGACGGCAGGACACAGGTGTTCGAGGGTTTTCGCGTCACACACAACGTCGCGCGCGGGCCGTCGAAGGGTGGAATCAGGTACCACCCGGACGTCACGCTCGACGAGGTCAAGGCGCTCGCGATGTGGATGACGTGGAAGTGCGCGCTCTCGAACATCCCGTTCGGCGGCGCCAAGGGCGGTGTTGTCTGCAACCCGAAGAAGATGTCCGAGCGCGAGCTCCAGGGCATGACGCGCCGGTTCACCTCCGAGATCATCAACGAGATCGGCCCCGAGAAGGACATCCCCGCGCCCGACGTCGGCACCGACGGACGTGTGATGGCGTGGATCTTCGACACCTACTCGATGAACAAAGGTCACTCCGTGCTGGGCGTGGTGACCGGCAAGCCGCTCACCATCGGCGGCTCGCTGGGACGTGAGGAAGCGACGGCGCGCGGCGCGCTCTACTGCGTGCGCGAGGCGGTGCGCAAGCGCCAAACATCCCTCCAGGGGACGACCGTTGCCGTGCAGGGTTTCGGCAACGTCGGCTCGTTCCTCGCCAAGTTCCTGGCCGAAGACGGCGCGACCGTGGTCGCCGTCTCCGACTCCTCCTCGGGACTCCACAACCCGAACGGAATCGACGTTCAGGCGGCGCTCGCCCACAAGCGCGAGACGGGCGCGCTCGGCGGCTTCCGGGGCGCGGATCCGATCTCCAACGAGGACTTGCTGCTGCTGGACGTCGAGGTGCTCGCGCCGTGCGCGCTCGAGCAGGTGATCACGGCCGAGAATGCCGACAAGGTCAAGGCGAAGATCATCGCCGAAGGTGCGAATGGCCCGGTGACGCCCACGGCGGACGAGATCCTCGAAGAGAAGGGCATCCTGGTCCTGCCCGACATCCTCGCGAACGCCGGGGGCGTTGTCGTCTCGTACTTCGAATGGGTGCAGGGTCTCCAGGAGTACTTCTGGAAGGAGGCCGAGGTGAACGCCAAGCTGAACGACATCATCACACGTGCGTTCAACGAGACCTGGGCGACCCACGAGAGCCGGGACGTTTCGATGCGCCTCGCCGCCTACGGACTGGCGGTGCAGCGCGTCGCCGAGGCCACGACGACTCGCGGCATCTATCCCTAATCTCCACGAAAAATGCTGCGCATTTTCCGCGGGTGATGGTCAGGGCTTCGCTTCGCTCGCGGAAAGTCGTGCTCTACCACGCCGAGGGCTGTCACCTCTGCGAGCGTGCCCGCGCCGTCGTCGAGTCGGTCCGCACGGAGACGCCTTTCGAGCTCGCCGAGGTCGACATCGGGGGCGACCAGGTGCTCGAATCGCGGTATCGCGAATGGCTCCCCGTGGTCGAGATCGACGGTGAGCGTGCCTTCGTCTACTACGTCGATCCAGATGCTTTTCGGCGCAAACTAGCCGCACAAACTTAACCTCTGCGTGGGCGTGCCAGCGCGTGATACAACGGGTTGGGGTTGTCACAAACTCTCGAAAATAGGAGCCCTGTGGTTGTTTCTGATCGCTTGACGGTTGGGGTCGCCGCGCGTCTGTCCCGGTACCTGCAGGTGCTGACTCAGGCGAAGAAGATGGGGAAGGAGCGGATCTCCTCCCAGGAGATCTCGGACTACACGAACATCAACGCCACGCAGATCCGTCGCGATCTGTCCGCCTTTGGCAAGTTCGGCAAGCGCGGGGTCGGCTACAACATCGACTCGCTGCTCGGCGAGATCCGCAAGATCCTCCGCACGCAGGGACAGCACAACATCGCGCTGATCGGCGCGGGTCGGCTCGGGCAGGCGATCGCCAGCTCGCCGATCTTCGCGGAGCACGGCATCAACATCGCCGCAGTCTTCGACACCGATCCGGACAAGGTCGGTCGTCCCGTCGGCAACGTCCCGGTGAGCGACTACGGCCGACTCGGCGACACGATCCGCGAGAAGAACATCATCGTGGGCGTGGTCGCGGTTCCGGCCGACAACGCGCAGAAGGTCGCCGACGATCTCGTCGGTTCCGGCGTGAGGATCATCTTCAACTACTCGGAGGCCTTGCTCGACGTCCCACAGGACGTCTCAGTCCATACCTCCAACCCTGCAGTCGAGCTCCTCTACGCCCTGTACTTCTATCTGACCTAGTCGCAACGCTTATAGTCCCCCGGCTTCCAACAAAGGGGGAGAGATGAGGCAGGTCGTTTCCGGCCTTGGGGTGGTCCTCGTTGTGACGATGCTGATTGCCGTCGCAGCGGGAGGCGCCACGGCCGCACCACGCACCTCGCAGTACCTCGTTGTCTTCAAGTCCGGCCATTCCGGTCAGGGCGTGAAGGCGGTCAAGCAGGCGGGGGGCAAGATTCTCGGCATCAACAAGATCGGCGTCGGGACCGTCAGCTCGGTGCGGGCCGACTTCGCCGCTCGTCTGCGTGCCACCGGTCGGGTAAGCGCGGTCGCTCGTCACGCCGCCTGGCGGCAGGCGAGCGTCGGACCGGCACGTTCGCTGCAGACCGCAGAGCTGACACCGAGCGAGGCGATCACCGGCTGCAATGCTTTCTTCACGCCCCAGGCCGGGACGGTCGGTCCGGACCCGCTCAACGTCTGCCAATGGGGCAACCGCTCCGTGAAGGCAACGATCGGCGGCGGCTCGTACGGCTTCAATCAGGGCGACGGCGTCAAGATCGGGATCATCGACACGGGTCTCGACCTCGTGCATGAGGACATCCGACCGAATCTGAACGTCGCGCTCTCGTGCTCGTTCATCAGGCCGGGCAATCCGACAGCGCTGCCGCAAGAAGTCGATGCGACGAACTTCCCGTCAGGTGCAAACGGTCCATTCAGCGGCGCATGCGCGACGAAGTCGGCCGTGCAGGACTACAACGGCCACGGGACGCATGTCGGCGGCACGGCAGCCGCACCGATCAACGGCCTCGGTATCAGCGGGATCGCGCCGCGGGCCACGCTCGTCGGTTTGAAGGCCGGTTCGGCCCAGGGCTTCTTCTTCACCCAGGAGGTCGTCGACGCTCTCGTGTATGCCGGCGACAAGGGGATCGACGTGGTGAACATGAGCTTCTTCGCCGATCCGTGGCTCTTCAACTGCCGCGGTGACGGCGAACAGCAGGCGATCATCAAGGCCATCTCGCGTGCAAGCAGCTACGCCGCTCAGCGGGGTGTCGTCCAGGTCTCATCTGCCGGGAACGAGCTGATCGACATGGATCATCCGCCGGACCAGGATGAAGACAGTCCGAACTTCCCACCCGGCTCGAGCGTGCCGCGTGACATCGGCAACAACTGCGTGATTCTGCCTCACGAGCTCCCGAACGTCGCGACCATCACGGCGATCGGCCCGCGCCACATTCTCGCCTCGTACTCGAACACGTCGAACTCGAAGGTCGAGAACACAGCGCCCGGTGGGGACGCCGGCCAGAGTCCCGGCTTCACCTGGGGTCGAATCCTGAGCTCGTACTCGTCGACCGCGCCTGCCTTCCCGGCAAGCCGCAGCGTCGTGCAGTGCACAGGTCCGGGCGGTACGCCTCCTTGCTTCAGGTACGTCTGGCTCTCCGGAACCTCGATGGCTGCACCGCACGCGTCGGGTGTCGCGGCCTTGATCCGCCGCAATCATCCCGGGCTTCCAGCACTGGCGGTGATCGCCATGCTGCAGAGGACGGCGCAGCCGATGGCGTGCACGCCGGCGGCAGAGGCGTACACGGGTCGCGACTGCACCGGCAACACGAATCCCGCGTCTAGCGGGCAGACGAACTTCTACGGCAACGGTCTCGTCGACGCCCTGCTAGCCGGGACCTCCTAGACAACCAAAACCGCTGGAGGAGCCGGCGCAGACCGGCTCCTCCAGGTTTACTCCGGCTCGTGCGGATCCTGCTCTGGCACGGCTACCTGCTCGGCGGCACCGGCTCCAATGTGTACACGCGGGCGCTTGCGCGCGAGTGGAGCCGCTCCGGACACGACGTGGTGGTGGTCTGCCAGGAGGCGCACCCCGAGCGCTACGACCTCGGAGGGGCGAAGGTCTTCCGGCCGAACGTCGGCGGGCTGCTGCCCGTCTTCGTACTGGACCGCTACGAAGGAGTCGAGGCGAAGCTGCTGCAGGACTTCACTCGCGCCGAGCGCGACCGCTACGTCGCGCTCAACGCGACCGCGCTGTGCGCTCACTTTCCGGCTGACTTCGTGTTCGCGAACCACGTGCTGCTCGGGGCGCCGGTCGGCGTCGCGAGCGGCCTGCCGTTCGCGGTCAAGGCACACGGGTCCGAGCTCGAGTACTCGATGCGCGGCAACCCCGACCTGTCCGAGTGGGGCGGACAGACGCTGGCGCAGGCGGAGGCGGTGTTCGTGGGCTCCTCGCACATCCGCTCCGTCGTGGAAGAAGTGGTGGGGCACGTCGACCGCGTCCACGAGGTGCCGCCCGGCGTGGACACCGACGAGTTCCGGCCCGAGTCACGCGACGTCGCGCTGGAACGTCTCCTGGAGGAGGCGCGCGCCGATCCGCCGAACCCCGGCAACGCACAGGAGCGGTTGCCCGACGCAGGCAATGCGCAACGGCTCGGGGACTTCTTCGCAACGGAGGAACCGACGGTCGTCTACTTCGGGAAGCTGCTGTTCAACAAAGGCGTGCACGTCCTGCTGGAGGCTCTCCGAGCAGTGGACGCGCGTGCCGTGATCGTCGGCTTCGGCGACTACCGCCATGAGCTGGAGCGGCTGGCGCCGCCCCGGACGCTGTTCACGGGCCCGCTCGAGCACAGGCACCTCGCTCATCTGCTCCCGCTCGCCGACCTCACGGTCGTGCCGTCGGTCTTCCCCGAAGCGTTCGGGATGGTTGCCGCGGAAGCGGCCGCGGCAGGCTCGCCACCGCTGGTCGCGCGCCACTCCGGCCTGGCGGAGATCGCCGAGGGCCTCGAGGCCGAGTATCCCGAGGCACAACGCCATCTGGCCGGCTTCGTGACCGGCGACGCCGAGGACCTCGCGCGCAAGGTCGACGAGCTGCTCACCCTCCCGCCGGCGTTGCGGGCCGAGCTCGGCGCGGCTGCCCGGCGCGCTGCGGTGGAGCGCTGGAGCTGGAGCTCGGTGTCCGCGCGCCTGCTGGAGCCGTTCCAGGGCGCCGCGCGAAAGCGCTAGCTTTCGCGCGGTGGGCGACCAGCAGCGACTGAGCCCCGGCGAACAGATTCACTCCGCGCGCGAAGCGTTCGAGTCGGGGCAGGACTTCACCATTGCCGTCGAGGAAGAGTTTGCGCTGCTCGATCCGACGACGCTCGAGCTTACGAACCGCTTCGAGGAGCTGAAGGCGGGCGCTGTGGGGACCGAGCTCGACGAGCATCTCGTCGGCGAGCTCATCGCCTCGGAGATCGAGATCAAGACCGGCAGGTGCGAGACGTTCGGCGAGGCGGCCGAGCTCATGGGGGTGCGGCGAGAGCAGCTCGCCGAGCTCGCCGACCGCTTCGATGTCGCCCTCGCGTCGACCGGAACGCACCCGTGGAGCCGCTGGCAGGACCAGCGCATCATCGACACGCCCCACTACCGCCGGAACAACGAGATCCTGCAGTACGTCGTCTGGCGCAACAACAGCTTCGGCATCCATGCGCACATCGGAATTCGCGGCGCGGACCGTGCGATCAAGGTCTGTGACGCGTTCCGCAACGTGCTGCCGGAGCTACTGGCGCTCTCCACGAGCTCTCCGTTCGTCGAGGACTGCGTCGCGGGTTTGCACTCTGCGCGCACCGAGATCTTCACCAGGATGTTCCCGCGCTGCGGTGTGCCTGACGCCTACGGAAGCTG
>Ga0184632_10000606_pt1 | contig 14374 bp, 16 predicted proteins | sample PLM31_50_b1_FD_133153 | JGI IMG/M metagenome (GOLD analysis project Ga0184632, IMG submission 133153) | Groundwater sediment microbial communities from an aquifer in East River, Colorado, USA - PLM3-1_50_b1 | ecosystem: Environmental > Terrestrial > Soil > Riparian zone | place: USA: East... | reverse complement strand
CGAGACTCTGCTGAAGGCTCTCGGCGCGTCTCGATAGGTTGACGAGGAGTTCGTTCCCGAACTCTTCGCCGATGGTCATTCCGGCATAGAAAGAATAGATCCGTGGGCGAGAGTCTCGTTGCTCTCTTGGAGCGTGGTCGCGCTGATAGATCTGAAAAATCCGCGAAGCGCATCCCGATCAGAGTCGGTTAGAGTGCCTGCCGCGCGCCAACGGTCCACTGCACCAATCATCTCTTTGATCCGATCGTTGATACGATCAAATGATGCCCGTTCGAGTTCAGAGGAACTCGCAACGTAGTTATAGAGAGTGAGCGATTCAACAATCCTAGTCAACTCGCCTCTCACCTCCGCGGTCATGCTCATATTTTCCACGCCCGTCTCCGCCAGATTAAGCAGTTCCTTTGCCCCGCGCAGTATGTCGTAATCCTTCTCACTGAGCGCAAAGCTCGGACCAGAAGCGCGCTCAATCAAAAGCAGAACATTGTCGGCGATGAACCCCCACTTTAGGGGCGCAGCGAGCCGTTCCAGCTGAGAGGTTTCAATCATCGCCATCTCCGTTGCCCGTGCTCGGGTTTTGGCCAGGATTAACTCTCTCTCGGCCGCAGCTACCGAACTCGCTCCTCCTTCTTCGTGCGCTCAACGACGGCCTCGCACACCATGTCAAGACTCATGTACTTACGACGATAAGGTCTACCCGTTTCCGCATTACACTCGCCTCATCCTGCTTCCCAGGTAAGTTAGGTCGTGCCGCTGATCGAGCCCGGGGACCCGCTCGGATCTTCTTTCTTTGTAGACAGGACTCCCAGGGGGCGCCGCTCATGTTGCGAACTCCGCTGCCGCCGCCACGTTTCGACAGATATGCCGTAGGACGTCAGCTCTTCCTGATTCTTCGTGACCCAGTCGACAATAATGAAATCGAGGACCGCGGACATGCTCGTGCCTTTGATTCCAACCAAGCTTCTGATTACGAAATGCGGATACGCCGCAGCTTGGGTTTGAACCTTTCCCCCAATACCCTTCACCGGTTCAAGGGGGGAATCAGCCACCACCAGCGCTCCGTATGTAGTTCGACTCTTTCATGTTTTGATCATATTCGATCAAATACGATCTCACAAGGGCCATTGTGGGATTCCCCCAGTGGATTTGAAATCCACTGCATGCCCACAAGTGATTGATTTTGAACCTCCAATTCAGGGTCTGTGTCAGAAGTGTGCCTGATCCTGGCCGGGTTTGAGAAGTGTGGGCCTGTCAGACCGCGGACTTAGGAGAGATTCAGGCCCCGATCAAACTCTTCAGCCAGCAGCCCCCTGCACTACATGGCGGCCTTGTGGCACAGGGGGTCTCAGCTAAGGGTCCCTGTGGTGGACGAGGACACTGGTGATTCGTCCGTCGGTGTCGAGCTCCATCACTTCGAGCTGGAGCCCACGCACGCTGCTCCGCAAATGTACGGCTACCGAGCTGACGCCGGCGAAGACGTCGAGTAACTCGAATCTCAGATCGGGCGCGGCGGCGAGCCCCTTGGCGAAGTATGAGCGGAGCGCGGGCTTGCCTCGGACTGTTCCTGCCGGATCGCCCAGCAGCTTGGTCACTAGGAGCGTGTCGGAGAAATGCCCCGGCGCCGAGCGCGAGACCGGAGCGTCTCACGTGCGGCTGACCGAGGATTTCTCTCGGCACAGACCACGAAGTTTGGTGTAGTGGCGCCATGACCACGCCTGCCTGCCGCAAGCCGGCCGCGTCCGCGCAAAAGCCGCTGATCACCGAGGCGTGCCCGGCAAAGGCGTCGGCGATGCCCCCGCGCGGGGCCAGCCCGACGAAGGTGTTCCGCGAGTGGAGTCCGGAGCAGGCGGCGTTGCTGCCGGCCTCGAAACACGACTACCTCGGCGACGAGCACCTGACCGTCTTCCTCCTCGATCTGCTGCCGACGCTGAATCTCGAGCCGATCCTGGCCGCGTATACGGAAGATCGGGGGCAGCCCCCCTACGACCCGCGGATGATGACGGTCCTGCTGCTGTACGCGTATAGCCAGGGCGTTACGAGTTCGCGGCAGATCGAGCGGCGGTGTCGGGAAGATCTCGGCTTCATGTACCTCACGGGCGATGCCCGCCCGGACCACGACACGATCTGCGCGTTTCGACGGCAGCACCTGGACGCCTTCAAGCGGCTGTTCTTGGAGACCCTGCGTATTGCCGAGGAAGCGGGCGTGTTGAAGCTGGGCCGCATCGCGCTGGACGGGTCGAAGATCCGGGCGAACGCCTCGAAGCACAAGGCGATGAGCTACGCGCGGATGCCGGAGCGGCTGGCGGCCTTGCGCGCGGAGATCGAGCGGCTGCTGACGGAGGCCGACGCGCTGGACCACTCGGAGGACGAGCAATGCGGGCGGGGCCGCCGCGGCGACGAGCTGCCGACGGAGTTGCGCGATCCGGCGACGCGGCGACAGCAGTTGCGCGAGGCCGCCGCGCGCGTGGAGGCGGCGCGCAAGCGAGAGTTGGCGGCGACGAAGCAGGCGCACGTCGATCAGATCGAGGACGCCCAGCAGGCCCTGGAAGCCGAGGCTCGCGCGCACGCGCAGGCCGCGGGCAAGGCGAATGCCGACGCCGTCCGGCCGGCCCCGAAGGCGCAACGCAACTTCACGGATCCGGAGTCGCGGATCATGAAGACGACCGACGGGTTCCAGCAGTGCTACAACGCGCAGGTGGCGGTGACGGTCGGCCCGCAGTTCGTCGTCGCGGAGGACGTGGTCACGGCGGCGAACGACAAGCAGCAACTGCAGCCGATGGTGGAGCAGGTGCTGGCGAACGTGGATGAGCCGGACGGCGTGATCGCAGACAGTGGCTATTTCTCCGAGGCCAACGTGCAGGCGTTGGAGCACCGCGACGGGCGGCCCATCGAGGCCCACATCGCGGTGGAACGGGAGCGGCACGGGGCGCCGCCGACCGGTCCGCCGCGCGGACGCATTCCCCACGGCCTGAGCCCGGCGGACCGGATGCGTCGGCGGCTGCGGACAAAAGAGGGCCGGGCCATCTACGCCCTGCGGAAGATCACGGTCGAACCCGCCATCGGCCAGATCAAGGGACGCGGCTTTCGCCGTTTTTCGCTGCGCGGCTTGATCGGCGCGAAGGGCGAGTTCCACTTGGTCTGTGCCGTCCACAATCTCGTCAAGTTGTGGCGCACGGGCGTGGCGATGGGGCGGGAAGCGAGTACTGATCGTGAACCTGCCTATGCCTGAGCTGCCTGCGCCGAGGCGGCACGACCCGTCCGAGCGTGCCTTCCAGGCGGCGCACATCGAAACCTCACGGCAGGCACCGCTGTCCAAGCTCGGCCGTGCGCTCATGACAGTCATTTCCCCGACACGCTCCTAGGAGGGACTTGAGCTCAACGGTGTCGGCGTAGTGGGAAAGAATCCGCTCGAGGTCGTGATTGTTAAACGCCTCGACCCATTCGTGAGCGAGGGCCTGCGCCTGGGCTTTGGTCACGGACGGTTTCCCTCCAGCGTCGAGTCGTGGGAGGGAGCCTAATGCCGAGAGCGGAGCGCGTCAACGGCTCAGAGGTCGCCGCGCTGGGCGAGCGAGATCCACACCTCGGTGCCGTTGCCGATGATGACGTGATCGTGCAGGTGGACATCGAGCAGCTTGGCCCCGTCGGAGAGCTGCTTGGTGAGGCGGAGGTCCTCGCGTGAGGGCGTGGGATCGCCCGATGGATGGTTGTGAATGAGAATGACCGACGCGGCCCCCTCACGAACCACCGGACCGAGAACTTCCCGGGGGTGAACCAGCGAGGCCGACTGCGTGCCGACCGACACCTCGGTGTGCATCAGGTAATGATTTTGGGCATTCAGGAGGATGGCCCAGAAGTGCTCCTTGTCGTCGTCTGCCGCGCGGAGCAAGTCCAGGGCAAGCTGCGCGACAGCGTCCGGGCTGGAGAGAACCCGCGGGGACGGCTGACCCGGCTCTCGGAGCACCGTCCAGGTCGCAAGCTTGAGCTGGTATCGCTTCGATCTGCCGCGAGGATCTGGAACCTGGAAGACCTGCCACGAGAACGTGATGCCGCGTCGACTCAGCTCGCGTTTGATCAGGTGCAGGGTCGGCAGGATTTGGTGCAGGTGGGCGCCAGCAAGCCACGTTGCGATGCGGCTTGCCATCGACTGAGACGCGTTAGGGGAATCGGCGATCCGTTGCTAGCCTCGAGACCCGCTCGGCTGCGCCGACTCGTATGGGGAACTGGTCTGGCTGATGGCGTAGGTGAGGGTAATGCCGCGACGCGCCAGCTCGCTCTTCGCCAACAAGACCACGGTCGTGATCTCGAACAGGCGAGCGCGGTTCAACCACTCCGTGAGCAATTGCTGCATATGCCCAAAGCACGCATCCGAAGTGCTGTCCATATAGCCTCCTCATCAGATGTGCGTCCTTCTCGTCCCTGCCGAGGAACTCTTGTGGCCTGAGAGCACGACCACCTTTGGCTTCACCGGAACCGATTGGGACTCGTGCAGCTTTGCGAGCTTTGCGACACCCTCCTTGAGATCAGCCTCGCTCACGATCGCGTAGCGCCGGTAGACGCTCTCGGTCTTGTGGCCGGTTAATTTCATCGCGACCGAGCGAGGGACACCGGCCCGCTCAAGATTCCGGACTGCCGTACGACGGAAGTCATGCATGATCCGGGTCGGGAGTCCGATTGCTGTACAGGCCTTCTTCCAAGGCCCACGGAGATCCCGGAGCCGCTTGCCGTCACGGTGAAACACGAGCGGCACGATCTGGCCTGTCTCGCGCTCGAGCTTCGTCGTCAATTCACGCTGCCGACGTAGGACCGCTTCCAGCTTCGGCAGGACCGCGAACGGAAAGCTGCGACCTTCATCGTTCTTCGTCGTCCCTGGTTCGAGCCGAACGATGCCCGCATCGAAATCCACCTGACGCCATTCGAGACCCACCGCTTCACCGAACCGCCAGCCCGTGAGATAGAGAAACCAGACAAATCCCGTGAGATAGGTCGGCAGATGCTTCAGCAGCTCCAGGAATTCGGCTGCCTCGAAGAAGCCCTGCCTCGTATTCTCCACTTTTGGCGCAGGGACATAGGGCCGATACGAGAGCCTCCCGAGCTTGACCGCGAGGCTGAACCCAAGCCGTAGCATTGCGACCTCGTACCGAATCGTCGCCGGCCTCACCCCAGCGGCCAGTCGCCGCTCGATGTAACCCATCACCCGATCCGGTGTGATATCGAGCGCACGATCCTCGCCGAAGACTTCCGCGAGGCGATCAAACGCCAGTTCCGCACGCCGCGTTGACCGTCTCCCGCTTACGCGGTACGCCGTCACAACCATCGTCCTGAGATCGATAAACCACAGCCGCTCTTCGTCGGGTCCGACGAATCGCCCTTGGCCCATCTGGGCAAAACGTTTTCGGAGGAGCCGGACCGCGGCACGTCGTTCAGTGGATCTCGACGACTCTCTGAAGGGCTTACCACCGCGCGAATACCCAATCCACCAGATCCGCCCGCGCAGTTGCAAGTAGCCGAGTCCGCGGCGGCCACTACGACGAACCGCGATGGCTTCGACGGGTCTCTGAGCCGGGTTGGCCTGGATCGCTGTGTCAGGCGAGTCTGAGCTATTGAGCATAGGCAACCATAGGTTGTCTATTTAAAGTAGACCAACCCAGGGCCTGACGTCCATTGCTCAGCCCCGCCCGCGATGCCGCTCGATCCACAGGCCGAGCCCGCGTTCCGAAAATCGCACCGCCTTGCGCGAGATTCGCACCGAGAACGGGAGTTGCCGGGAGTGCCGGCGCACCCATTGGACTGAAACGCCAAGACGCTCCGCGGCGTCGCGCAGGCCCAAGAGGCGGTCAGGAGCCTGTACTGCCTCCCGACGTGGGGTCTGGGCTCTGAGCAACCGCGACCAGAGCTGTGCGCGCAGTTGCTCGACTTCGCCAAGGAGACCAGGAACGTCATCAACCGAAACTTCAGCCATGACCTCAGGCGTCCGGAGAATCTCCAGAAGGTGCTCCCGGGACGTCATTCGGGAAGCGCCTCAGATTTCGAGGAATCAGTCGCAGCGATGGGCCGAACTTCTTCCTTCCCTTTAGAGGGGGGACGGGAAGGCAACGAATCTTCTGCGCCCCGACGGTAGGTATAGGGATCGCTCTTGACGCCTCGTCCCTCTCGGATGACGCCGTGACGGGGGTCTTCGAGAACCGGAGTAATCTGCTTGGCGCTCAGTCGGGCTTTCGCCGCGATCTGGTTTCGATCTTGCGGCGCGTAGGAAAGGGCGCCAAGCACGCGGGCCACGAGCTGCTGGGCATCGACCTGTTCCAGCTGGCCGCAGTTTATGTACTCGTCGTTCTGCAGTTCAATGACAAGCTCAGGAGGGGATTCGCTATACCGTCCGAACGTCCGGAGCACACGCTGCGTGCGCAACAGGCTGGCGTGGCGTTCAAGGAGCAGGGCCTGATCAACAATGCCGAAGAGCGCCGAGGCCCCGCGAATCCCGCGTCCTTCCTCTCCACCGGCCTTGCGCTCGTGGTGCACGAGTAGGACGCTGATACCGATCTCGTGCGCCAGATTGAGGAAGGGCTCCACCGCCCTCTGCACCTGGATGTTGTCATTCTCATCCGAGATCGTCTGGATCCAATACCGACTCAGGGTGTCCAATACGACGAGCCCGATCTTGTGCTCCACGATGTACTTGTGGAGGGCCTCGAAAGTGTCCGGCCCCGGCGTCAGGGGACCCGAGTGGACGTGAATTGGATCGTCACGGCGTAGCCCAAACCGTAGAAGCCGAAGGTGCCAGTCTCTTACGTGCTCCTCGACGGCAAGGATGAGCACTCCGCTCTGTCGGGTCGCGAAGCCCAAGAACGGCCGGCCTTGGGCGACCGCGAGTGCGAGCGCGAATGTAAATGTGCTCTTGCCAGTCTTCATGTACGCCGCATGGAGCACAAGCGCGCCAACCGGCAGGTAGCGGTCCCAAAGCCATTCGATCACGGGGGGTGGCCCGGACATGATCTCGGCAGCCGTCCGGGGCGCGAAATTGCTTTCCTTCCTGGCCACTCCTATAGGGGAAGGAAGGAAATCGACCACAGGCGCCACGACGGGGACCCCGAAATACTCGTAGACGTCCTTGATCGTTCGGTTGGCGCAGTGGGCGTGCAGGCACTTGAATCCCCAGCCCTTCCCTTCGGAGGGCTCGAAGATCACGGTCGACGTATCGCTCGGGCCCTGGTCCTCCGTGTGCTGATCGGCCCACGGGCAAATTACCGCGTGTTTAGGCATCGGGAAGCTCTCGTCGGTAAAGATTTTTTGCCTTGAACACTGCGACTAGGTCGATCGTCCCGGAACGAGTCGGGAATGAGTACGTCGTGGCCTGTGCGCCGACCTGGCCAGCCAGCCAGCGAAGCTGATCGATTGTCACAAGGTGAGGCTCCTCGACCAGGTGGTGCGGAATTGGCGCTTGAATGGTGGCCCGTCGATGCGGCCGGCCCGGGATAGCATCTCCCTTGACGGCAATGGTGCCCGGCAACTTGACGAGCTGCGCCGGCTGGTAGACGGCTGGATCAACTACGACGCTCGCGTCCGTAAATCGCTGACCCAGCGCCTTCACTGTTGTTTGATAGAGCTTGGTCGTCTCATCGGTATTGGGCAGATCGACCCGCCACACCGCCCATCCACCGTTCCCGCTCATGGTGCGCAGCGCTTCCGGGAACCCCGCACCAACCAGATACGCGACAAGCTCGTCGCGTCGTCGGCACGCAGCTGCCAGCTCTTCGTCGCTGGCGGGAATTCCTCGCGGCCGAACCGCATCGAGATCTATACCCCACCACAGTCGGGCCACGACATCCTCGGAGTCGGTGGCAAACCGAGCCCAGTGAACAAGTCGGTTGTGCGCGCGTGCCAGCACTTCAGGCTTGAGCAGATTTAACGTGATGTAGATCGACGCCTTGCCGTTCCACGCCGCCACAGCGCGGGCGAGCAGATACGGGTTGTCGAAGTAGCCGCTAACCGTGCCGCGGGGAGTATGAGGGACACGAACCTCGACGACATTCCCGGGCTCATGGAGCAGCCGAACGCTTTCGGCTATCGCGTACGGCGTATTCGGGATCATCTCAGCAGGCGTCATGTACGCTTTCCCGGCGGCGTCGATATGTGCGGGAAGAACTCCTCGAGATCGTAGGCACGCTCCGGCCGCAACACCTCGATCACCACTCGCGGTGGCGGAACGCACCAAGCATTAACCCCTGCAGCAGGCACACGGGAGTTGGCGCTCCCCGGCATCCGCATCATTGAATGAGGCATCGACGCGCACCAATCGCCACCCAAACGGCGAGCGAACCGCCGCAACAGCCGGTACAAGTCCTCGTCCATACGCGCCTCCGGGATGACGGTTCGCAGTTGCCAGTAGAGTTGTAGGTGGTCCCCGGCCGCGACTATGACGCTCGGCCTGAGGGGAAACGTCTTCAGCCGACTCCGCGCTTCCCTCTCTGGCGTCTCCCGGAACCAGACGTCCACGAAAAGCACCCAGAGATCGCGGCAATTCTGTACTGTCGCGTGGTCGCCCGGCGTCTCACGCGTCGCGGCCCCGAAGAAGACATCCTCTTTCTCGTGCAGCAGGACGAACTGCGTGATTGCGTCGCGATCGTTGACGGGGATGAAAATCCTCGTCTTGCTTTGCCAAGCTTCGACTTCGATATAGCCTTGCGCCGCCTTCGGGAAGATGGCAGAGAAGAATTGGTCGAGCCCAACGCTGGTCGTGCGCCCTTGCTCAGGCACTGGTCTCCCCCTCCCTGGTTACCTACATGGAATTCTTCCTCCGGTTCGAGGCTCCGGCATTAACAGCAAGTGGTGCCGGAATGGTGATAAGAAAACCCTCCTTGCGGGGGGACTAACGGAGATGCCGCGGGGAGATCTGACGAAGCCGGGAGGCGACTGCGTTGGTAGTCTCTGCCAGCTCGGCCACGTTGGCTGCTTCGATCGAGCGGAAGCGTCGCTTGAACAGTTTCAGACGCTTCCGAATCAGGGATAGTTTTGCTGATGCGCCTTGGGCAACCCGGAGTCTGGCCCTGCTAAGAGTGACGCCGGTGACGTTCAGGATTTCCTGGCAGAATTGGGCTAGCTTTGGATTTGTTGGTAGCTGATCAGCTGGCTTTGGCCGTCCAATAATGGCCGATACGATCGGGGCTGCCCGCTGAAGTCGCTTACGAGCGTCAGAAGAGAGTTCGCGGAAGATTGGACGAAGCTGCCGCTGGAGCGCGTCGTATTGCTTGACGAGAATGACGTCGTCCTGGAGGGTTCTCCACTTCCGTCGATCTGGAAGCTCTAGTTGCTGAAGCTGGCTGATGAGCCAAGAATGCGCTGCCGCGTCACCTTCGAGCCGTCGCAGGCGGTGTTCCCGGAGCACGTTCTCGAGATGGTCAAGTAGGCGATTCCCGTGCTCACGATCTAGGCGCGAGATTGTAGCCAGGAGTCCTACGACTAGGGCTCCGGCAAAGTCGGGGCAGTCATGTGAGCCTCGAGGTGCGCGCCGTACCCGCTGCGCAGCTTTCAGTACGCCTCGGCGTCGAGCGGTTGAAATCGCGCCCTGCACGGACCGAGTCATCCCCGGATGGAGCCCGGCACCCGGAAAAACAGAAAGCCGGTGCGCAAGTTACTCCTCGCGTTCCCCGGCTTCATTCACCTGAAGTAGGATCAGTTCGCCCGCGGTGGAACAGCAGGCGCTACTTCAGCTGACACAAATCATAGCTGTCCCGCGTTACCTGTCAAGTTCAAGATGACCTACAGGGACCGCCACGACCTCCTAGACCAAACGAACGCCCGCCGCACTATCTCGCACGCCTTTGCTGTGCCCGTCGGCGCGCTGGAAGGCTCAGCTTCCCCTCGAAAAGATCTCCCACTGAGCAGCCGAGCGAACGGCAGAGTCGGTCGATCATCTTGAGCGTCGCGTTCTGGCTGGCGCTCTCGAGCCTGTTCAAGGACGACTGGGTGATCCCCAGTCTTCTCGCCATCTCAACCTGGGTCAGGTCCGTATCTTTCCTGAGTCGTCGTAAGGAGTCCGCAAGCCGTCGCGCTGAGTCCACGGCGCATAACGCTTGCGCAATGGCCTATGCACATATGCATAATCAGTGGCCACCTATGCCGGGAGCGTCAGAACGACGGGTCAGCAGCCTCGCCTCTCTGATCGGGGCCCATGTCCTGGTTCCCGTCGTTGACCGCAAGCCGCCCAGCGTGACCCGCCTCGTCACTCCCTTGGCCAGATCAGGCGCGACTCCAACCGCACGATTTGAGCAGCAGGTGTTCAACTTCCTCCTGGCTCATCGGCACAGGTTGGGCATTGCCGACGTTTTCTTCTGTAGGAATCTCGTCATCGACGGCCTCTTGCGCCTGCATGACGGTAGATTCGTTCTGCTCGAAGCCAAGTACCGCAGGAATTGGTCGCTGGCCTGCCGTGCCGAGTGGCAGATCCGCCAGTTCCTCCAGACTCCTACCGGACACGATTATCGTGCACGTCATGCGATCGTCGTTTTCGAGCAATTCAGCGGGGACTGGGCGCATCCAATGGCGGGAGTCGAGTGCGGATGGCGCAATTGGTTTCGGGACTATTATTGGGCCAAGGATCGCTGCCCGATTCACATCAGCCTCGTTCGGTTTTCACAGGGGTGTCTGTTCACCCCACCCCACACTGTTGTCCGTACCCATGACTGATCCGAGGCAGATTAAGGTGAACCCGTAAGATCGGCGTGTGAATTTGCAGTCGGAACTGCCGGGGCGTGTCGGGTACAAGGCGGCTCTGGCTCTCTCGGTTGCAAGCTTCGTCCAACACGACGGCTCACCCCGCGGCTGGCTGCAGAAACTTTCGTTTCCTCGTCCAGAGACCACCCTGTTTGAGCGCCTACGCCCTGGACTCTGTCCGATGACCCCGCGTCGTGAACCCTGGGGCTGCTGGTTGAAGGATCTCGGGTCGGGATAGGGCTCCTTTCTTGGGACTCCCTACCCGCCCGTCTGCTTCCCCTCACTTCCTCCCGCTTCACCGTTCGAAACCCGAAGACGCGCGTCACCAGTATTTTCGACCGTAGGCCGAACCCCGCCAGCTGGAAGTTAGACGACCGGTGCAATCAGCCAAGCTTCGCGTTCAAGTAGTGGAGCAGCGTACGAATAGTGTTGATAACAAGCATTGCCTCCGGCTCGCCAAGAACAGCGTCATTGGGGTGTGCTAGCCTCGCGCGATTGCGAAGCGGATTCAAGGAATCCAGAATCGTCGCCATCGCGCGAGCAATCCTCAGCGCGTGGCCCACCTGAAGCAAACGCTGGATGATTTTCTCTGACGAGCTTGAACAGCTGCGTGATCCCGGCGTCGTCGGGAATGACGATATTCAGCTTTGCGCACACGGCCCGAAGGTAGCCATGGAACGCGGTGTGGACGCGGTCGACGCCGCTGACTGCACCACGAGCGTGGATCAACTGCTCAGCATCCGCAAGCGCTCTCTCGACTGCATCGGAGGTCACTTCGAGGAGCGGACTGGTAACGGGCGGCGGGCCGGCCTTGGTGTCGAGGGCTACGGCAATGAAGCGGATAGGCGGACCAACCTCGGTGATCGTTTCCGCGATTTGCCGAAAAGCCTGCCTGCCTTTCGGATCTTCGTGCCGCTCGGCAATATTTACGTACTGTTCCAGAGGTGCGGACAAATACAGCAGAGAGAATTCGTCACCAAAAGAGTTGGTCCCGTCGTGCAAGTCGAATGGGATAGAGGCTAGTAGTTCTGATGCCAGCTGAGCCTTCCGGGCTTTCAGGAGACGGATGACATTCTCCCGCAGCCTGCGCCAGTCCTCAGGCGGGAGGGGCTGACCGAGAAGCTCGATCTCGCCGGACCCGCTTCCCTGGTAAAGCCGAATCATCTCAACACTTGTTGCCTAACGCCCGCTCAGGTTCAGCTAGGCAACACCCTTCGGCTGTCCCGGCTTGTTCAGCAGCCTGACACAGGCGTGGATAGTGGACAGGTAGTAGTAGAACATCCAGCTGTACCAGATCGCGGTGTCGTAGTTTGTCTTCTGCTTGGCATTGTGGTGACGAATGCCGAAGTTGTTTGCGAGGTTGAACAGGTCGGCCTCATCCTTCGAAGGCAGGACCTCTTTAACCTTGGGTCGGAGGTACTCCAGGACGTCGGCAAGATCACGAATCGCATGCCTGCGGTCTTCCAAGGACGAACGGTGCCGGCGGAATCTACTCACCGCATCCTGCACGCGAGCCTCAACGTTGAGCGGATCGTGCTGTGGAAGTGATGCGGCCGTAAGCGGTGCCATGCCAGTCTCGGGGAGTGCTAGGATCTCACCGCGTTCGGACAGCTCATAGCCGCTGTCGTAGCAGCCCAGAATGGGGCTAAGAGCCATCCGATACTCTGCTTGTCCTTCTGGCCTGTTGAACGTCGAGTAGTGCATCCCACATCCGCCGTAAGTGTGGTGGTAGCCATCGACTGGCTTCGACACGTGATCGTAGAGGAACTCAATCATGTCGAACAGATCGTCCTCGCTGTACCCGGAGATCCGATCATAAAGCGGCCACAGGCCCTCTTTCCTGATTGCGACAAGAATCGCGCCTGCAGTCTCCTCACCAAGGGAACCTGGTATGTGTCCGGCGTCTACGCACTCGTAACCGAACGCCTCCTGAAAGTAGTCACGCGCCGTGAACTGGCGGTGGAGGCTGAGGAAGATCTTCTTCACCGAAGGAAGATCGAGTTTTGCCCCAGCTGGGTGCTTACCCGTACGGACGGAATAGTAGCCCCTCTCTCGCATCTTCATCGTTGCGCAACCAGTATTCGGCCCCAGCATAGGCTGGTCTGAGTAACATCGCACAGGCCGCGAAGTCCTGCGGCCTATGCCTGTTCCGGTTAGATCAGCCGCCGTCCCAACGGTTGCCGCACGCGACTCTGACCTCGGCCCGGCTGCTGATTGAAGGATCTCGGGTCGGGATAGGGCTCCCCTTCATGGGGCTCCCTGCCTGCCCGTCTGCTTCCCCTGGCTTCCTCCCGCTTCTCGGTATCGAAACCTGAACACTTGACGGCTGAGCGTCACCGGTTCTACGTTTCCACCATGCCCACCGACGCTGATCGCTCCTGGCAGTGAGAAGTCCGCCGACACAATGCAGACTTTTCTCGGCCTTGATCTCGCGTGGTCCGGACGCGGCAAAACATCCTCGGTAGCCGTGCTGCAAGGCTCCGCGATGCGAATGGCCCCGGCCTCTACCGGATGCGCCGAGCGTACGGCACTGCCGCACCAATCGTGACCGTGAGCACGGCGCCCGCCGTGCCCATCGCTGCGGCTGCCCACCGCGCTCCCACGAGCGCCGCCAAAGTCCCAGCGAGCATGCTGCCTAGGGTTACAACCACCTCGCTCATGTGAAAGATGGCCATCGTCCGCCCGCGGAGGGCGGACGGGGAGTACGTCTGGATGACAGTTTGTACGAGGGCCCAGGAGGTGACATGGGCCAGGCCGACAATCGTCATCAGCCCCAGAGACAGCCGGAACGAGGGCGAGGCCGCGAAGGCGACGACGCTGAGCCCGTACATCGTGACGCCTCCCAGCATGAGCAACCCGCGCGGCAACCGGTCCCCGAGGGACGCGATAAGGACGGCACTGATCATCGCGCCTATGCCCATCGCAGTCAGGAGCCACCCTTGACCAGTCGCGCCGACGCCCAGGAGGTCGCGCGCAAACACCGGCAGGAGCGTTGTAAAGGGCATGATGAACAACGCGGCGCACATCGTGATGAGGAGTCCCGTGCGCACCGCCTCATTGCGCCAACTGAATGCCCACCCCTCGACAATGCTCTGGCCGAAGGACGCCCTGGGAGCTGTGCGCCCGCTGGGGGCAGCGCTTAGGGTCGAGCGCAGCCACAGCGTCGAGACGACCGCCAGCACATAGCACCCGGTCTGGACAACGTAGCAGCTGGCCGTGCCGAGCGTGGCGATGAGGACGCCCGCCAGGGCCGGGCCAGTACTGCGAGCGACGTTAAATCCGATGGAGTTGAGACCGATGGCGTTGGTCAGGTGGTGGGGCGGCACCGCGTCGGCAACCATGGCGGCACGGGCCGGCTGATGCACCGCCTGGATAATGGCCATCCCAAAGGCCGTCGCATAAATGTGCCAGGGCTGGACGTGGTCGGTCACGATGAGGAGGGCGAGCACACCGTAGAGCACCCCGGCCAGTCCCTGGGCAACTGCCACCAACCGCTTGCGAGGATAGCGGTCGGCAACGCTGCCCGCGAGCGGCGACACTACGAGGATTGGGATGGCCTGGATACCATGCACCAGGCCGAGCTGGACCGAGGAATTGGTCAGCTCGTACATGAGCCATCCGCGGGCCACCTGATCCATCCACGTCGCCATGGCCGTCGCGACCTGCCCGG
>Ga0184632_10000605_pt1 | contig 14374 bp, 12 predicted proteins | sample PLM31_50_b1_FD_133153 | JGI IMG/M metagenome (GOLD analysis project Ga0184632, IMG submission 133153) | Groundwater sediment microbial communities from an aquifer in East River, Colorado, USA - PLM3-1_50_b1 | ecosystem: Environmental > Terrestrial > Soil > Riparian zone | place: USA: East... | reverse complement strand
TTCCCGATCTCCCGGTCAACCAGGCACCGACGCCCACGTTCGTGTGCACCACCTCCGGCCACGCATCCTCAAACTTCCGCGACCTGCAGGACCAGATTGGGGAGTACCGGGTTCTGCCCGTGAACGATGCGCGGGGCCGGTTCGCCCCGCCCGGCCAGGTCGACAGGGATGGCAACTATTGTGAACCGAATACCCCCTGTACCCCGGACAAGTACGACATCGTGGGTTTCACGGAGCTCCGCATCGACGACGTGCTCCACGGCAACGACCGGGACGCGATCGGAACCCCGGGAAGCATGGGCGACTGCATGAAGAACCACAACTTCGATCAGGACGACGTGCTGGACCTCGACACCTTGCAGGGGAACGGCTGCCCAGACGCGCTCCAGACCGACGTCCTCGATCAAACGATTCCCCCAAGCCTTCTTTCGAAGAACGGCGTCGCGTTCCAGGAGAACGTCGATTACACGTTCGACGCGGCCACCCACGAGGTGACATGGACGAGGGCGGACACCAACGGGGTCGACATCAAGTTCCACTGGGAGATCTACCCGACGGAGGGGAAGTGCGGAACCCACGACCCTGACCCGAACGCCGTGTGCCTTGTGGCCTCCTGGCAGGGCTACCAGACCGGCGGCTTCGAGCCGGGCGGCGGGGTCGACTTCGGGTACCGGGCCATCCGGATCTCGGAGTGACGGACAACAGGTAACTGAAGACGACCAACGGAAGAGGAGAGGAATCGCGATGAAGATGAGAGGACTGTCCGTGGCGGTGGCTCTGGTGCTGGCCGTGGGGGCCACCCTGGGGGTGTTCCTGTACGTCCAGGGCGTCAAGAAGGAGTCCAAGACCCCCCTGGCCAACGCTGTGTCCGTGGTCGTTTCCAAGAAGGACATCCCGGCTGGGACGAAGCTGGATGCGCTGATCACGGCGGGGGACTTCACCACGCTCTCGGTCTCCAAGGACGCCGTCGTCCAGGGGGCCGTGACCAGCCTGTCGCAGCTCCAAGGCCGCACTACCAACGCGTTCGTCCTGCACGGCGAACAGATCTCAACGGTCAGGCTGCAGGGGACGAACACTAGGACCGGCGGGACCCTGGGTCTGAAGGAGGGCTACCAGGCTGTCACCATCTCGCTCGACACGCCCAGAGCGGGCGGAGGGATCGTTGCGGCGGACGACCACATCACCGTCTACGCGACCTTCGACAGCGTCTCGATCACCCGGGGAGATGTCCAGGCTTTCCTGAAGGGCAAGGACGCCAACGTCGCCTCTCTGAACGTCGGTGACTACACGATGGTGGTAGTGCCGGACGTTAGGGTCCTTCGCATCTCGGGTGCCGGCGCAGGCGTGGCTGCCCCGACGACCGGTGACATACAACTGACGTTGGAGCTGCTTCCTGTTGACGCCCAGAAGCTGATCTTCGCCCAGGAGCAGGGGAAGGTCTGGCTGTCGCTCCTGGCGCCCGGGGAGAAGGGTGTCGACAATCCGCCGGTCAACGATCTCGGCCTGCTGCAGGCGGCGGGGGCGGGTCCTGCATGAACGAGCTCCGCGTAGTCGCCATCGGACCCCCTCCGACGTTCCGTCAGCAGGTGGTCCGGGCGCTGGAAACAGAGACCGAGCCGGTCGAATGGGTGCCCAGCGTCACAGCCGCTGAAGCGGTCGTGGGCTCGAGGGACTCTCTTGCCGAGGTGCTGGTCCTGTCTCCCGACGTCAAGGACATGGATGCCTTCGGCCTGGCCGAGTTCGTTGGACGGGTCTCTCCGGCCACCGCGATCCTCTTGGTGCGGGATCGGCCGCTGAACGGCCTCCTTCCGGCCGCCATGCGGGCGGGCATCCGCGACGTCGTGGATCTCTCGCAAGGGGGAGAGGAGCTAAGAGACGCGCTCACTCGGGCACTGGCCTGGTCGAGGAACCTGCGTTCGGTCGGCGGGGAATGGAAGCCCCAGGCGCCCGAGTCGCGGGGCCAGATCATCTCGGTCTTCTCCTCGAAGGGCGGAACAGGCAAGACGTTCCTGGCCAGCAACCTGGCCGCGGCCATCGCCAGGAAGAGCGGCAGCGACACGGCTCTGGTGGACCTGGACCTGGACCTCGGGGACGTCTTCGCCAACTTTGGGAAAGAGGCGACCCGGCCGGTGCAGGACATCCTCGCGCTGGGCGAGCAATACGACAAGGAAGTCATCCTGTCGATGGGGACGCAACTGGGTGAGCATCTGCACGGGTTCGCGGCCGTCCGCGATCCATCTCCTCCTCCCGTCGCCGGAGAGGCCGTCGGGAAGATCCTTCGCAACCTCCGGGGAGTCTTCGATTACACGGTCATCGATGCAACCGCCGACTACTCCGACTCCGCGCTCGCCGCGTTCGACCTCTCGGACAGGATCTACTTGATCACGGGGCTGGATGTGGTCGGGGTCCGGCATCTTTCGGTGGCCCTCGAGACCCTGATGGCTCTAGGGTATCCGCGGGAGCTGTTCTCCCTGGTCATGAACCGCGCAGACAGCAAGGTGGGGCTCTCGTCGCAAGACGTCGAGCGGGTCACAAGGCTTCACGTCGACTACTCGATCCCCTCGAGCCGACTGGTCCCCGCATCGCTCAACAAGGGCCGGCCGGTCGTAATCGAAGAACCCAAATCGGAGGTCGCCAAGGCCGTCGAGGCCATAGCGGCGAGGATCGTCGCACCGGCGCCCGCCCAGACCGCCAAACGTGGCCGGCACGCAAAAAGATGAGGGAGGACTGAAGTGTCACTTGCCGAACGACTAGCACGACGGCAGCAGGCCGATCGTATCGCCGAGGTGCGGGCCCACGTACAGACCGAGCTCGTGCAGAGCCTCGGGCCCAAGCTCTACGACACGGCCCTGTCGGATACCGACCTGCAGGATCTGGTCCACAAGAGGCTGGCCGAGCTGCTGGACGAGGAGCAGACGCCTCTGTCCTCTCAGGAGAAGGCCCAGATCATTCAGTCCATCGGTGACAGCGTCCTGGGTCTGGGTCCCATCGAGACGTTCGTACGCGATCCCGAGGTGACCGAGGTCATGGTCAACAACGCGGACACGATCTACGTCGAACGAAGAGGGAAGCTCTACTGGACCGGCGCGAAATTCCTCGACAACGAGCAACTCCGGCGAACGATCGAGAAGATCGTGGCCAGGATCGGCCGGCGGATCGACGAGGCCTCTCCGTACGTGGATGCTCGGCTCCCCGACGGGTCCCGGGTGAATGCGATCATCCCTCCGCTGGCCGTGGATGGCCCCGCGCTCACGATCCGGAAATTCGCCGCGGATCCCTATCAGGCGGACGACCTGGTTTCGTTCGGGACCCTGACCTCGCCAGTCGCCCAGTTCCTGGAGGCATGCGTCCGCGGACGAATCAACATCATGGTCTCGGGAGGCACCGGGGCAGGCAAGACCACGACGCTCAACGTCCTCTCATCGTTCATTCCCGAGGACGAAAGGATCATCACGATCGAGGATGCTGCCGAGCTCAAGCTGCAGCAGCCCCACGTGGTCAGGCTCGAGTCCCGCCCCCCGAACATCGAGGGCCGAGGAGAGGTCACGATTCGCGATCTGGTGCGGAACGCCCTCCGTATGCGGCCGGACCGCATTGTGGTCGGTGAGTCCAGAGGCCCTGAGGCGCTGGACCTGCTCCAGGCGATGAACACGGGACACGACGGCTCGATCTCGACCGTCCACGCCAACTCACCGCGCGACGTCCTCTCCCGGCTGGAGACCATGACGCTCATGGCTGGCATGGAGCTCACCGTTAGGGCGGTACGGGAACAGATCGCCGCCGCGATCAACCTGATCATCCATCAGTCGCGGCTCAAGGACGGGACACGCCGTTTCACGCATGTCACCGAGATCGTAGGCATGGAGGACGAGATCATCACGATCCAGGACATCTTCCTGTTCGACTATCGCGCCGGGCTGGACGAGCACGGGCGTTTCCTCGGGCAGCTCAGGGCCACGGGGCTCCGACCCCATTTCCTGGACAAGCTCCGAGACCGAGGGATAGAGCTCCCGGCAGGCATCTTCATGCCCCTCCAGGAGGCAGCGCGGCGATGATCCTCCGAAAGCTCCCCGCTACCCTTCTCTTCGCATCCCTGCTCGTGATGCCCGCGGCCGCTTCCGCTGCCGCTCCAACCGCGCCATCCGTCCACATCCGGCAGGTCGACCTCGCCGACTATCCGACGGTCTCGGTGACGGTCTCTATCGAAGGAGTCGTCACCCCGGAGGACATAGGGGCCACCGAGAACGGGAAGCCGATCTCGGATCTGACCGTTCGCTCCCTCTCAGAGGAAGGACGCGAGATCGATGTGGTCCTGGCGGTGGACACCTCCGACAGCGTGGCCGGTGAGCCCCTCGCCGCCGCGATAGCGGCCGCCCGCGGATTCGTTGACCGGCTGCCGCTCGATGTGCCGATCGGCGTCCTCACCTTCTCCGATCTCCCGCGGGTGATCCAACCCGTCACAACCGACCACGCCGCCGTCTCGCTGGCTCTTGACTCGCTCACCGAGACGCAGCGCGGGACCGCGCTCTTCGACGGCGTGGCGCTGGGTGCCACCCTGTTCGCTGGACCGGCACAGCACAACATCATCCTTCTCACCGACGGCAGCGACGTGGGCAGCCGGAACGACCTCGAGGCGGCCGTACTGACCGCTCAGGAGAACCACGCCACGGTCTTCACTGTAGGGCTTGGAACCAAGCCCGAGGACTCCGTCCTGAAGTCGCTGGCGACCCGTACGGGCGGTACCTATACAGCTGCCGTGCAGGCCGAGCTTCCCACCGTCTATCAGAACCTCGCCGCGCAGCTCTCGCACCAGTACGTCTTGCGGTACGAGTCGGTCAGCTCTCCGGGGTCTCAGGTGTCGATCTCCGTGACCTCATCCGCGGGCAACGACAGCTCGCTTGTCCTGATGCCTCGGCCGCCCGCGACGCTTGGGCCATCGTCTGGACCTGGGAAGGCCCTTCTCAAGGGGACATGGGGACTGATTCTCGTACTGGCGTTCTCGTTCCTCGGCTGTTTCCTCCTGCTCCAGATGATGCTCGGGGCGAGGACCCGCATCCGGCGCGAGCAGGACCTGGCCAGGCGTATGGGCGTCTCGCGGGGAGAGGAACCCGACGGTCAGGAAGCGGAGAGCCAAACCATCACAGGCTGGATCCCGGAGCCGTTCGTTGCCGCGGCCGAGCAATTGGTCGAAGCAGGAGGGTTCGGCTCGTCCCTGGCTCGGCAGCTCGAGCGAGGTGGCCTGCCGATCCGTCCCGGTGAGTTCGTGGCCGCGGCCGCCTTCGCCGGACTCTTGGGTGCAACGGTCGGGGGCATCTTGTTGCAGAGCTTTCTCTTCGCTCTCGTTTTCGGTGCGGCCGGCGCCGTGGCCCCATTCGTCTGGATCCAGATGAAGATCACCCACCGCCTCAACCAGTTCCATTCGCAGCTCCCTGACATCCTCATGATCCTGGCGAGCTCCATGCGGGCAGGACACAGCTTCCTCCAAGCACTGGACATGGTGGCCAAGGAGATCGGGGATCCGGCCGCCCCCGAGTTCGCCCGGCTCGTGGCCGAGGTCCGGCTGGGGCGGCCCGTCGAGGAGGCCATGCTTGCCCTGGCCGAGCGCGTCGGGACGGATGAGTTCAAGTGGGCGGTGATCGGGGTCAACGTCCAGCGCGAGGTGGGCGGGAACCTGGCCGAGATCCTGGACACCGTGGCCGACACGGTGCGGGAGCGTGATTCGGTCCGCAGGCAGATCAAGGTGCTGTCCGCAGAGGGCAGATTGTCGATCCGCATCCTGATCGTCATCCCATTCGCCCTCTCCCTTTACATGGTCAAGGTGAACCCCGACTACATGAGGCTTCTTTGGACTACCCGCCTCGGCTGGATCATGATCGGGATCTCCGCCTGCCTGATGACTGTCGGTATCTACTGGGCCAGGAAGGTCGTGAAGATCGATGTCTAGCGCCGTATACCTCTCTCTTGGCCTGCTTGCCACCTTCTCCGCGATCATCGTGGGGGGCTTCGCGCTGGAGGCCGCCCTGTCCGAGCGGCGGAGGTCGGTGGACCTGCTGCGCTCCCAGGTCGGTGAGGTCAATAAGAATCTCCGAGACCAGGAGCTCGCGGAGCCATTCCTCGAGCGTGTCATCGTTCCGGTCGTCTCGACGCTCGGGAGGGCGGGGCGGCGGATCACCCCCTTGGGGATGCGCGACCGTATCGCCCGCAAGCTGATCCTTGCGGGGAGCCCGCCGGGGCTGGACGCCGAGAAGGTGGCGGCGTTCAAGATCTTCGGGGCAGTGGGCGGGGGCGTCTTCGGCATCGTCGTAGCGGCGATATCGGGTTTCTCAGCCTCGTTCACACTCGAGGTGGCTGCCTTCCTGGCGGCCTTCGGCTTCCTGCTTCCGGGGGCGGGCCTGGGCCAGAGGGCCATCCACCGGCAGGAGACCATCCAGAAGGCGCTTCCCGACTCCATGGACCTTCTGACGATCAGCGTGGAGGCCGGCCTGGGATTCGATGCCGCGCTGGCGCACGTGCGGCGCAACGTGCCCGGCCCGCTCTCCGACGAATTCGCAAGAATGCTCCAGGAGATGCAGCTGGGGGTGAGCAGGGTCGACGCCTTCCGGCACCTCTCGGACCGCACGGACGTCGACGAGCTGCGGGCGTTCGTCCTGGCGATGATCCAGGCCGACGTCTTCGGCGTGAGCATCGCCAAGGTGCTCCGGGCCCAGGCCAAGGAGCTCAGGGTCAAACGCCGGCAACGAGCCGAGGAGAAGGCCCAGAAGCTGCCGGTGAAGCTCCTGTTCCCGCTCCTCTTCGGGATCCTGCCGTCGATGTTCGTGGTCATCGTCGGTCCCGGGGTGATCCGGATGCTGCATTCTTTCCTCGGGATCAATCCCTGAGCACGTCCTTGACCTGATCCTTCTCGTCCTGTAAGAGGATGATGCCGGAAACAAGACAAACGCCGTCCAGACTCCCGGAAGGAGGTCACATGCTGGCAAAGATGGGCACCGGAGGAATCATCGGGCTTTCGCTCGTAGTGGTGGTCCTAGTCGTGCTTTTCTTCATCGTCCTGGGAAGAGCTCGTCGATCCTGAAGTAACCTCGGGATCGATGAACCAATCGATCGCTGAGGCCATTGGGCGCGCCAGAGCTGGCGGGCTCGCCAAGTATCACGCCAAGCTCGCCGAGCAGGGAAAGCTCTTCGTCCGGGAACGGCTTGGGCTGCTGCTGGACGACATCGAAGGCTTCACCGAGGACGGTCTGCTCGTATCCGCGCTGAAGGGCGATCTGCCCGCCGATGGGGTGGTTACCGGCGTCGGCCGGATCGACGGCCGCCCCGTGGCGGTGATGGCCAACGACCCCACGGTCAAGGCCGGGTCCTGGGGCGCCCCGACGGTCGAGAAGATCATCCGTCTGATCGAGCTGGCCCGCGCGCGCAGGATCCCGATCCTGTACATGGTCGACTCGGCTGGCGCACGAATCACGGACCAGGTCGAGCTGTTCCCGGGACGCCGGGGGGCCGGAAAGATCTTTTACAACCAGGTTCAGGCATCGGGCCGCATCCCACAGATCTGCTGCCTTTTCGGGCCATCCGCGGCGGGCGGTGCCTACATACCGGCTTTTTGCGACGTCGTCTTCATGGTCGAGAAGAACGCGTCAATGTACCTGGGTTCGCCCCGCATGGCGGAGGAGGTCATCGGAGAGAAGGTCACCCTGGAGGAGATGGGCGGTGCCCGCATGCACTGCGAGGTCTCGGGCTGTGGCGATCTCTGCGTGGCCGACGACAAGGCGGCCATCGAGGCCGCCCGCGCCTATCTCTCTTATTTCCCGCAGAGCTACCTGGAGGACCCTCCGGAGGGCGAGGGCCGCCCGCCCGCGTATCGTGGCTCGCTCGCCGGCATCGTCCCGGAGGATGAGTCGAAGGCTTTCGACATGTATGCCCTGATCGCTGGTCTGATGGACGAGGACTCCTTTTTCGAGGTGAAACCCGACTATGCGAAGGAGGTCATAGTCGGCCTCGCTCGAATGGACGGCCGGGCGGTCGGCGTGGTCGCCAACCAGCCGGCGCACAAGGGTGGAGTTCTGTTCGTGGATTCGGCGGACAAGGTAGCCCGCTTCGTGTGGCTTTGCGACGCATTCAACATCCCGCTCGTGTTCCTGGCCGACGTCCCGGGATTCATGATCGGCTCCGCGGTCGAACGCCAGGGCATCATCCGCCACGGCGCCAAGCTGATCACGGCTGTGTCCGAGGCAACGGTCCCGAAGTTCTGTGTCGTCGTCCGCAAGGCTTACGGGGCAGGTCTCTACGCGATGGCGGGTCCGGGGTTCGCGCCGGAGGCCACGATCGCCCTTCCCACCGCGAGGATCGCCGTCATGGGACCCGAGCCCGCGGTCAACGCCGTCTACTACAACAAGATCCAGGCCATCCAGGATCCGGCGGAGCGCGCGGCGTTCGTCGCCGAGAGGCGTCGCGAGTACGAGCGGGATATAGACCTGCTCCACCTCGCTTCGGAGAACGTGGTCGACGCCGTGGTAGAGCCCGACGGCCTGCGGGCAGAGCTCATACGCCGCCTCGCGCACGCCGATGGTAAAGATCGGGAGTTCAGCGGGCGGCGTCACGGGGTGCCGCCCGTTTGATGTTTCGAAGGGGGTCCCAGCCATGAACCTCGTCGATCTTCGCGTGGACGATCACGTGGCAACGGTGGTGATGCAGCGAAGCGAGGCCATGAACGCCCTCTCCGGAGAGATGGCGGACATGCTCTCCGGCGCCATCCTTCAAGCCGCGGCCGAGCCGAACGTGTGGGTAATGATCCTTGCCTCATCGGGGGACAGGGCTTTCTGCGTGGGGGCCGACCTGAAGGAGCGCAGCACTCTGGACGATGCCGGGTGGCTCAGGAACCGGACCCTGATGCGAGGTCTCTTCGAGTCACTTCGCTCGGTGCCACAGCCCACCATCGCTTCCGTATTCGGCCACGCGCTGGGCGGCGGGTTCGAGCTCGCCTTGTCCTGCGATCTGATGGTGGCCTCGGACGATGCAGTGTTCGGGCTGCCAGAAACCGCCTTGGGGATCGTTCCGGGAGGCGGAGGGACGCAACTGCTTGCCAGGCGCATAGGGATCGCCCGGGCCAAGGAGGTGATATTCACGGGCAGGCGTCTGACGGCCCAGGAGGCACAGCGGATCGGCCTGGTGAGCAAGGTGGTTGCAAAATCGGAGCTGCGGTCGGCGACCACTTCACTGGCGCGCGAGATCTGCAAGTCATCGCCCATCGCGGTGCAGGAGGCGAAGAGGGCTGTTGACAATGCTTTCGACATTCCGCTTGAGCATGGAATCGAGCTCGAGGACCTGGCGTGGCGCCGCGCGGTGGCAAGCGAGGATCGAAAGGAAGGCATATCCGCCTTCAACCAGAAGCGCGATCCCGAGTGGAAGGGCCGGTGAGGGAGCTTCCCTCTCGCGTGGTCATCCGAGAGGTAGGACCGCGAGATGGGCTGCAGGCGGAGAAGCCGATTCCGCCTAGGTCGCGGGGACGGCTGATCGAAGCTTTGTCCCGAACGGGCGTGCAGAAGATCGAAGCCGTTTCCTTCGTTTCCCCCGATGCGGTGCCGGCGATGGCGTACGCCGCCGAGGCCTGGCGGAGCGTCAGCCCGTCCCCGGCGGTGCTGTATTCGGCTCTGGTCCCGAACCGCCGGGGGGCGGAAGCGGCCGTGGAGGCCGGCGGGTTCGGGTCGCTCCAGGCATTCCTTGCCGCCTCGGACGAGTACAACCGCAGGAATGTTGGTAAGCCTGTAAAGGATTCGATCTCCGACGTGCGGGGAGTGGTGGCGGTCGCGCGGGGGGCGGACCTTCCCGTTGAGGTGTCCATCTCAGCGGCATTCGGGGATCCATACGATGGCGACGTGCCTCCCGAGCGAGTGCTCGATGTGGCTGAGCGGGTGCACGAAGCGGGGGCTTCGGGCATCTCTCTCGGAGATACGACGGGAATGGCGACCCCCACCCGGGTCTGGAAGGTAATCGACCTGCTCGGCCGGCGACTCCCGAGCGTCCCGATAAACCTCCACTTCCACGACACCAGGGGCACCGCCATGGCCAACGTGCTGGCGGCACTGGAAGCGGGTGTGACCGAGTTCGACGCGAGCGTGGGCGGGCTGGGTGGGTCGCCCTTCGCCCCTGGCGCCAATGGGAACCTGGCCACGGAGGACGTGGTGCACATGCTCATGGACATGGGGATCGAGACGGGGGTGGACCTGGACCTGCTGCTGGAGGCCGCCCGTTTCGCGGAGAGCCTCGTGGGCCACCCACTGGCGAGCCAGGTGTCGAAGGCCGGGCCACGTTGGGGCGAAGTCTGACAAAAACGCTGGTCAGGAAGCCTTTCATAGGGTAACGTTCGCTGGTGAGCCAGCCTTCCCCACTGGCTGCCGTTGCCTTGGCGCTTCGCCGCGGCCGCGAGCGGCGCGGCCTGTCCCTGGGGGCAGCCGCCTCAGGCACCCGGATCCGTGAGGACTATCTCCGAGCGTTGGAGAACGCCGCGCCGGTCGATGCTTACCCGGGGCCCGTCTATGCGAGGTACTTCGCTCGAGAGTACGCGAGATATCTGGGGTTGAACGAAGTCCGTGTCGCCTCGGCCTTCGAGGCCGGCATCGCGACCGGACAGGAGCTTGCACCGACGCCCTTCCCCCACCCGGTCCCGCTGCCTCCTTCGACGCCATCAGATTCGCGGCCGCGGCCCCCGCTCCGTAGCGCGATCCGCAGTCCCAGCGTGGGTGCTCCTCCCCGGTCGCCCGCGCTGCTAGTGGTGCTGGTGGCGCTGGCCGTTTCGGTACCGTCTGTCGCCGTGGTCCTTCGAGTTCGTTCCACCGACAGGGGGGGCTCACCGGCAGGGGTTCAGCTCGCGAACCGGTCGCCGGCGCCGGACACGGCCACTTCAACACCGGAGGCCCTTCCGACGACGAACCTCACGGGTACCGGCATCTACGGCGTCGACACCATGTTCCCGTTCGCTCCGCCCCCGCTTCCCGAGCTGCCGGGGGGCGGCCGCGTGATCTTCCCCGACCACCGTGTGGTCGCCTACTATGGGGCGCCCCAGAGCCCGATCCTGGGAGTGCTGGGCGAGGGCAGCCCCGACGAGATCGCGCGGAGGCTGCTTGATCAAGCAGCCAAATACGAACGGCGGGGGCGGCCGGTGATACCGGCCTTCGAGCTCATAGCGAGCCTAGCGACCGCCTCCCCGGGCGTCGATGGCATGTACCGGTTCCGTCAGACGGCCGCGACGATCGACTCATACCTCTTGGCGATCCGCAAGATCCATGGGGTCTTGATCCTCGACATACAGCCGGGGCGAGCGGACTGGTTGACGGAGGCGAAGGCTTTCGAGCGGTGGCTGCGGGAGCCCGATGTCAGCCTTGCTCTGGATCCCGAGTGGAAGCTAGGCCCGGGCGACCTTCCGCTGCATCAGGTCGGCTCGATCGACGCCCGCTCCATCGACCGCGTTTCGCGATGGCTGGCGGGCATCGTGAGCGATGGCCAGCTGCCCCAGAAGCTGCTCGTAGTGCACGAGTTCATGGCATCCATGGTTACCCACCGGGACCGGGTCAAATCGCGGGAGGGCCTCGCCATCACCTTCGACGTAGATGGATTTGGTTCGCGTGCGGCCAAGGTTCGCAAATGGGAGGACCTAGCCAGGGGCGATCGCTCTTCATTCCACGGCATGAAGCTCTTCTACCGCCACGATCCCGACCTGATGTCTCCAAAGGCCACGCTCGGCCTCAGGCCGCATCCGGACCTCATCGTCTATCAGTGAGGGCAACCTCGCGCGGGATAGGCTCCCGCTCGTCATGTTCCATCGAATCCTGATCGCCAACAGGGGTGAGATCGCCGTCCGCATCGCCCGGACTTGCCACGAGCTGGGGGTCGAGGTGGTCGCGGTGCATTCGGACTTGGACGCCGGGGCCCGTCATGCCAGGGCGGCCGACCAGGTGGTGCACCTTCCGGGGGTGACTCCGACCGAGACCTACCTCAACCTGGGGGCCATCCTGGCGGCGGCCAGCAGCAGCGGGGCCGAGGCCATCCATCCCGGGTATGGCTTCCTCTCGGAGCGAGCCGACGCCGCCAGGGCGGTCATCTCCTCGGGGTTCTCATGGATAGGACCCCCGCCCGACGCGATCCTGGCCGCAGGCGACAAGATCCGGGCTCGCCGACTGGCCGAGGCCGTGGGGGTGGCGCCGGTCCCCGGGACGTCAGAGCCGGTGCGGGAGGCGGCGGATGCCCTGGCCTTTGGGGATGCCCACGGCTATCCGCTCGCAGTGAAGGCCGCGGGAGGAGGCGGCGGCAGGGGACTGAAGGTGGCCGAATCAGCGGACGAGGTGACCGCCGCGATGGAGTCCGCGGTTCGGGAGTCCGAGGCCTACTTTGGCTCCCGCGATGTCTACTTAGAGCGGTATCTCACCAGGCCCAAGCACATCGAGGTCCAGGTGCTGTCGCCCCGGCCCGGCGGCGCGATGTCGCTGGGGGCTCGCGACTGCTCGCTGCAACGTCGTCACCAGAAGCTGATCGAGGAGACGCCGCCCCCGCTTCATGCTGACATCGTCCCCGCCATGGGCGAGGCCGCCCTCGCCGTGGCCGAAGCCTGTGGCTACGTCAACGCCGGAACCGTCGAGTTCCTGGTCGACGAGGATGGCCGCTTCTACTTCCTGGAGATCAACGCCAGGCTCCAAGTGGAGCACACCATCACCGAGGAGGTGCTGGGTCTGGACTTGGTCGCCGCGCAGCTCCGGATCGCCGCCGGCGACGACCTTGGATTTGGCCCCGAGGATCTCAGGCCGCACGGTCACGCAATCGAATGTCGCATCAACGCCGAAGACCCGGCGCGCGGATTCATACCTGGGCCCGGCCGGATCGAGCTCTTCCGCGAGCCAACCGGCCCCGGGATACGTCTGGACTCCGGATACGGCCAGGGCGACGAGGTCCCTCGAGCGTACGACAGCCTGCTCGCGAAGCTCGTGGCATGGGGCGCGACAAGGGAGGAGGCCCGCGACCGGATGCTGGGAGCTCTGCGCGAGTTTCAGATAGAGGGCGTACCCACGACGATCCCAGCTCATCTGATCCTGCTGGAGAATCCACAGTTCGTGTCGGGGAGCTACACGACGAGCACGGTCGAGGGCGGAGCCCTTGCCGCGCTCACCGCGACCACGGCCGCCCTCGCCGTCGACATGACAGCGCGGCTATGGCATCCCGCGATGTCCTCCGGGGTTCGCCGCAGAGCGGAGACGTTCTCCGATCGAGAAACGATCGTTGCCCCGATGCACGGAACCATCCTCAAGGTTCTCGTTTCTGTCGGAGACAGGATCGATACGGGCGAGCCGGTTGCGGTGCTGGAGGCAATGAAGATGGAAACCTATGTGGCCTCGGCGGCCTCGGGCGTGGTCAAGAGCATCGAGGTGAACGCGGGCCAGGTTGTAGAGGCCGGCGAGGTGGTCGCGGTTGTGGGCTAGCATTGGAATGTGGGCGAGTTGGAAGTCGTGAATCGGCTCGACCTCGTCTTCTACTGGGTCGCCGACATGGACCGCGCAGTCGCCTTCTACGAGAATGTCCTGGGGCTCACGCTGGCCCGTCGAGACGGCCAGGACTGGGCCGAGTTCGACGCGGGCGGCCACAGGTTCGCTCTTCACGGCGCGACAGAAGGTCAGACGGTTACTCCGGGCGGGGCGACGGCCGTGTTCGCCGTTGACGATCTCGACGGGGCCAGGGCGTCGCTCTCGGCACGGGGAGTGGAGCCGGAGCACGAAGGCGATGTGTCGGGGTACGGCAGGTTCGCTTCGTTCCGGGACTCCGAGGGTAACGCTTTTCAGTTGATCGAATACGAACGCCGCTGACCCGCGGGTCATTCGCCCCCTCCCCGTATGCTGTGCTGGTGGCCGAGACCACATCCGAGACGCCGGAGCGACTCCTCTGTGCGACCTGTGGGGCACCGCTCCCCCCGGAGGCCAGGTTCTGTCCCCGTTGCGGGACGCTGGTGGGCGCCGGCGCGACGGAGGAACGAAAGGTGGTCACGATCCTCTTCGCCGACCTGGTGGCATCCACCGAGCTGGCGCGGCGGTTGGATCCGGAAAGATACCGGGAGGTCATGGCGGCCTTCTACCGGACCGTGTCGGGTGAGATCGAGTCGCTGCGGGGGCGCGTCGAGAAGTTCATCGGCGACGCGGTCATGGCCGTATTCGGGCTGCCGCACGCGCACGAGGACGACGCGCTGAGGGCCGTCCGAGCGGCCCTGATCATCCGCGACGAGACGGCGCAGCTCGGCGAGCTCCTGGGGCTGCCCGTTTCACTGCAGATCCGCGTCGGCGTGAACACCGGTGCCGTCGCTACCGGCTCGGAGCTCGCGGACCAGTTCCTCGTTTCGGGT